>Ga0302228_10001051_pt1 | contig 21115 bp, 22 predicted proteins | sample II_Palsa_N1_2_FD_193519 | JGI IMG/M metagenome (GOLD analysis project Ga0302228, IMG submission 193519) | Peat permafrost microbial communities from Stordalen Mire near Abisko, Sweden - II_Palsa_N1_2 | ecosystem: Environmental > Terrestrial > Soil > Palsa > Peat permafrost | place: Sweden...
GCAATGGGATGGACTCCTCCTCACCCTCGGCATCTTGGAGTACCAGACTGAAGGTGCGAACCGCAGTCACCAGTGAGAAGGAGTCCACACATGAAGCTTATGCGCATTGGGGTCGACTTGGCCAAGAACGTGTTCCAAATCCACGGCGTGGATCGCCATGAGAAACCGATCTGGCGGCAGCGTTTGTCGCGAGATCGCTGGCTGCAAACGGTGCTCGAGAAGATCGAGCCGGGCTGCGAGATCGGCATGGAAAGTTGCGGCGGCGCGCATCACTGGGCGCGGCAACTGCAGGCACGCGGTTATCGAGTGGAACTGATCGCGCCACAGTTCGTCAAGCCATACGTTAAGAGCAACAAGAACGATGCCAATGATGCCGAAGCGATCTGCGAGGCGATGAGTCGACCAAGCATGCGCTTTGTCAGCGTGAAGACGATCGAGCAACAGGATATCCAGGCCACCCATCGCATTCGCGCCGGACTGATCGATCAGCGCACCGCGAAGGGCAATCAGATCCGTGGGCTAGTGTCGGAGTACGGATTAGTGGCGCCCAAAGAATTACTGGCCCTTCGTCGCGCGATACCGTGCTGGCTGGAAGATGGTGACAACGGTCTGACCGCACGTTTCCGTCGTTTGCTCGATGGCGTGTGGAGCGACCTTCGTACCCTCGATGCGCGTGTTGCCGAACTGGATAGCGAGATCGCGGCGATCGCGCAAAGCGAGCCGGCGGCGGTACGGCTGCAACAGCTGCGGGGCGTTGGCCCGATCACGGCCACTGCCCTGGTGGCGACGATTGGTGATGCCAGCCAGTTCGCAAATGGCCGCCAATTGGCCGCGTCACTTGGCTTGACCCCGCGACAGCACAGCTCCGGCGGCAAGGATCGCTTGCTCGGTATCAGCAAGCGTGGCGATTCGTATCTACGAACGTTGCTCGTGCACGGTGCGCGCTCGACGCTACGTACCGCCAAATCCAAAGAGGATCGACTCAGTCAGTGGGCGGTTCGTCTGGCCGAGCGATCTCATCACAATGTCGCAGCGATAGCACTGGCCAATAAGACCGCACGCATGGCCTGGGCGATGCTGCGTCATGACACCGACTATCAACCGGAGCGGGCGGCGGCCTGATTCATCACGCATTACGCCTTGAAGTTACTCTCAATCCACGATTGCGAAGCAACCTGAGCGATGGCAAACCGGTCGAACCGGCGTCGGCAAAACCCTCCAATGTCTGGGTGCGAAAAGCACGGAAAAGCAGTCGGGAGCTGACGCGCGAATAGCCCATCATGGTCCAGCATCACAACGATGCCGCGGTTAGAGACCGGATATACGTGTGCAGTCGGCACGGGGCGCCAGAGCAAAGGAGGCTTGCAATGGGGAGGAGTCCATATACGGACAAAGGGAATGGAACAGTTGAACGACCGGCGCCACTACGAAAGCTGGGTCAAGTGCCCTGCTTAACCTCATCCATCCACATTTGCTGCACCACTCGGTCACAAGACCTAATTTCGTACGAAAGTTGTCACGTTTCTCATGATTTCAACGCCATCAACCTTTCCGACAACCCTCTCCTCATAGTGCTGATCGAATCCGTCGACCCAAGTTTCCTCAATAATCGTCATCACTTCTGAACCCAAGTTGTGATCACTTGCATCTGTTGGGTCCATAATCATGGATGGCCAAGAGTTTCTACCAACTGCTAGCACCGCGCCACTGTGCTCTGAAACTATCAAAACGTCTTCGCTAACTGCAAATTCATTGCGAAAGTCCCGCGGCAAAACATCGTCGACATCTTCATCATAGTTGAATTCCCCGTCGAACGAAATTACCAATTCCGCCACATTACTTAGTAGCTGGCGAAATTGATCCGCGTTAAACCATAAGTTTCCACCACGACAGATAATCGGTAAACCTTCCAAAGAACCGCCACACTTCAAGACAACTTCTGCACACTTAGATTTAAATTCGTCCTCGGCTTTTGATTCCGCTATAAGCTTGGCCTGATCTGTTGCCCATGCAGCGAGCTTATCTCTGGAAACCAATGGAATGGCCGAATCGCGAGACGCCGTCAGCGTCTTACCAGTAAGCACGCCCGATATATTTCGAAGCTCGGCCGTTCGGAGGCCGCCAACAGTAATCCACCCGAGACCATCTCTACGATAGAGCGGGCTAGGCATAATGCAGGCCCGCCCGACGACGTTTCCACCATCGTCAAAAATCTCCCTAACGCGGGAGTGCTTAGAACTCTTCTTCTGTTCTTTTTCTGCCGCTGGATTAAGTCGACTTATAAGACGCATCTCACTCAGTCTAAGCCAATCCATCGACTCGACTACCAGTGATTGCTTATTACCTTCCTTTACGCGAATGGAGACATCAAGGCAAGGAGCTATCGAGGCAACTAGTTGAGCTAGTCGAATGGTCTTCTTAACTCGCAAAAACGAGACTACGCCAGGGCTAACAGACAAGAGGCCACCCTCCTCATCTGGTGGTGTGCTCAGGCGAATCTCCACCTTAGTTCCTCCATCAATCGGAGCAGTACCCATGATCGCGGGAGATAATATGGGCCTTGATGTCGTCCCCCCGCGGAACTCTAATGTTCGAGCGTCCGCCTCTGCGTAATCGTATCTTCGGGACGTGACTCGAACGACGTTGCCGATCATGAACACTGAAAAGAAGCCTATTCCATATTGCCCAATAGCATTCATTCCCTTTGAAATTAGTCCAGGAAATTCTTGCGTGACTAATCCTGAACGCCAAAATGATTTTCCAAAGTCTATCAGTGGTCCAGTAAGCACGCGTTCCGACATGCCAATGCCATTATCTTCTACAGACAACCATGTTCCATCACACCTTTCCACCAATTCAATGGAAATTTCGCCCCAGCCATCCGGTCGCTGTTGATAACGTCGCCTTGCTTGTATTGCATCAGCGCCGTTTTGAATGAGCTCCCTTAGTGCAACGCTCGGGTCATTTCCATATAGTTTTTCGCCGCCAAGGGTCTCCACCAACTTAGGAATATCTGACACACGTAAATGCGCATCGATGGGACGCCATCCCGTGGCCTGTATGCACTTGGCGAGCGCCTCAGGATTACCTGCCCCTTTCACCCTTTTAGCTCGTAAATATAGCCCTCTACTTTCTAGGCCTACGTCAACGTCCTGAAGCTCCTTATCGACCATTGATATGGTGTCATATGCAAGCCACCAAGCGTCCGCATCATCAATGGAAAACGGTGAGCCAGTAGTAAACACTACTGCCTCATATTCAATATGTGGTGCAGCCAATCGCTCCTGAAAAGACCAATGATCAGCAGAGATTCCCTCGGGCTGGACAAGGGCACGCAGAAATCTCGGAGCACGTCGCTGGTCGAGGTGGAGCGCGTCGGCAACACGAAGGAGGCACGCAACCTTTACGCGATCAATTTTGCTGTTGGTCTTGTTAGGAAACGCACCGAGATCTTGGGCGAAATTCTGTATGACTTGTGAAACTGGCCACCAATGGCTGTGTGCAATTTGCCCTATAGTCTCGCCGTAGAAGTTACGCAATTCCGGGTCGTCGATTAGGTACAGTGTTTCACCATCCCGCGTCTTCCAGCCTTGCTTGGCCAAGACTTGCGCTTGCTTGGCATGCAATCGCCTCAGCACTCCTGGTAATACCTTCGAAATTACTTCGTCTGAAGGATTGTCTTTGTCGGGCACGCCATCGCCGCCCGCGGTAACAGCGGCTATTGCATCTTTCCATTCAACGGTTTGCTTTAGCTCGTCTAAGCCACCGGAATATGCGGCTACGCTCATCGCAGAGTCGTGAAGCAACACGCTAGCTCCGAATACGAATGCTTCGGCAGGGGAGACAGTAATGGCACCTTCTGAGACAAGCGAAGCCGTCTCCCACAGTGCATCCAAATGGGTGGAATCATGGACTGTTAAGCCGGGCATAGCAGCCCCGATTTGAGACACAAGCACTATTGCCTTTTCTCGCATGGCTAAATATCTGGAGGCAAAAAACTCCTGCTCGGCTGGCGTAACGTCAGCTATTGGATTGGTGAACGCGTGTCGCCACAGCCATGTGCGGCGAAAATCGTAATCAGATGACATTCCTGTGTCCCCTGCAGAAGGTTTGAGGTGCAACCTTGAGCGATTGTGCCGGAAGAGGCCGCGGGTAGGTTCATTTCCCCCAGACCCAAGCCCATGGTTGCACGATTTCCCGCGCCCTCCCTCGCTCCTGGACCGGCCGACAGACAAAGGGGCCGGGGGTAGTTAGCTGCTGTCCAAGAACAGCTGGTAACTCCAGAGGTAGTTAAACCACCGACATAGGCAGCGGAGGCCGACGCGAGACGGCCGCAGTAAAAACGGACGAGGGCCAATCCCAGCGCCCGACTTGACGTTGAAAACCACGTGGCGCGATTGATCGATTCAAATAAGCGTCGCCGGTAGGCATGCTTATCTACGCCTATCCGGCGCACAATTACTAACCCGCTTTGGCCCCTTGTGATGTTGGGTCATCCGCCCACATGTTCGTATCAGGGGCGGCAACCTTCCTGCCGCAGGGAATAGTCACGGAGGGCTTATGGGACTTTTGGATGACATCTTCGGGTGGTCCGGCAACTTGCCGGCTTGGCAGCGCGATGCACTGCGCCGGCTGTTTCGCAACGGCAAATTGGAGCCTGCGGACCTTGCCGAACTGATCCCGATGGTCAAGGAGGAGCATGGCGGCGGATCACCTGCCGCCGTACAACCCATTCCTTTGGCGCTTGACGACACCCCTCACGCCGGCGGCACCGGGGTGACAGTTCGGTTGCTGAAACTCGACAACCTCCAAAACGTCAATCGGTTTCCTGCCGGCCGTTCCGTGGAGTTCGACCCGGATCGACTGAACGTGCTGTTCGGCGAGAACGGCGCTGGAAAATCCGGATACGCACGTGTGCTGAAGAATGCATGCCGTGCCCGAATCCGCCAACCTGTGCTGCCTGACGCCTTCGATGCCACTCGTCCGCGCCCGATTCCTTCGGCGGACATCACTTTTGCCGTTGATGACCAAGCCCAACAGACGGCCCCGTGGATTCAGGGAACAGCGACCGCGCCCGTACTGGGCAACATCACGGTCTACGACAGCGCATGTGGCAATGACTATGTCGCCAGTTCAGGCGCCAGCGATTACCAACCATATGGCCTTCCCCATCTCAACCGCCTTGTCCTGGCGCAACGGCAGATGCTTGAAGCGATCGAGCGCGAACAGCAACAAATCCGCTTGAACCCCAACGCGTTCACCGATCTCCTAGGTGATCATGAGGTGGGTCGGCTGGTTGCATCCCTTGGCAGAAAGACTGATGTTGCGCAACTTCGCACTCTGTCGAACCTGACGCCCGAAGATCTGTTGCGCACTGAGGAACTGGCAAGGGTATTGGGGACCATGAACCCAGAGCCAGAGGCCCAAAGTGCAACCCTCTTGGCGCAACGCTTGGATGCTGCTGCGACCGCCTCCCAACTCGCGCAGCGCTTCACCACGGATCGTGCTCTGGATGAGGTTCGCACGCGACATCAAGGCCAGATAACAGCCCAAGAGGCGTGGACCGTTGCACAAAACCGGCTTCATCAAAATGACAACGGGGCACGTTCGGACCTTCTTCCTGGCACCGGCAACGACGTGTGGAAAGTGTTGTTTGAGGCGGCAGAGAAGTTCTCAACCCAGTTTCCTTATACGAACCACGAGCACCTCAACGTCGAGGTCGGCGCGAAGTGTGTTCTGTGCCAGACGCCTCTGGATGAGAACGCCAGCGACCGCCTTACACGGTTCGCCGCCTTTGTAGTGGACGACGCATCCACGAATGCGGAGAACACAGCGAGGCGCATGAAAGAAACGATGGACGCAATTCGGGCAGCGGCGCTGGAACCCGTTGATGCGCCCACGATGACAGAACTCGCGACCGCCGATCCGGACCTGCACATCTTCATCTCCGGTGTCACTACCAACTGGAAAGAGCGTCGCCAGTGGGTCGAAAAAAGTGTTGAGACGAACGACTGGACCACGCCACGACCCGAACTGCTGGAGGGCGATGCGCTTGATGTGCGCCTCCGCACCAAGGCCGCAGCGCTTCGCGCGCGCGCGCAAGAACTCCGAAACTCCGTTGACCCAGCCGCCAAAGCATTGTTGGAAAAGGAACAAGCCGCTTTGGTGGCCCGGCATGGCCTGAACCACCGGATCACAGAGATCGAGCAGTATGTGAAAGATGCCACCACGCACCACCACTTGGGTTCGTGCGTCACCGCGCTTAATCCGCGCAAGGTATCGCTCAAGATGACGGACTTGTCCGGCACCTATGTAAACGATGCCTTGGCAAATGCCATGAACGAAGAACTCCAAGCGCTTCGTTACCGAAGGAAAGTCGAACCCACCATCTCAACGCGCACAGATGCGGGCAAGACCATGGTGACGTTGAAGATCAAAGACGCCCAGGACAGTGCCACTCAAGTTCTATCCGAAGGCGAACAGCGCGCGATGGGGCTTGCCTTGTTCCTGGCAGAGGTTCGCTTGCAGGACCATAAATCAACCGTGGTGTTCGATGACCCTTCCACGTCCTTCGATCATCACTATCGGCGGTTTATGGCTGCTCGACTTGCCGCGTTAGCATTAGATCGTCCGGTGTTGGTGCTCACGCATGACGCGATTTTCCTGTCGGAAATTAACTTTGCCGTGAAACACAGTGCACAGCCGGTGGTCTACCAAACGGTCGGGTGGAGTGGACAGGGTCCGGGCTTTGTTGGAGCCGGTCTCACTTGGGAAACAATGGGCGCCGATGAGCGAATTGCCGAATTGGAACTGAGCGCTGCGCCATTGCGACAGCACACCAGCGACTACATGGATGAGACTACAAAGGAACAGGTCAAAACGGCTTACACAAAGCTACGCGGCACGATCGAGCGCGCCGTTCGTGAGGTGTTCTTGAACAACACCGTTCGTCCGTACAGCGACGAAGTTTCGGTCGATAGTTTTGGTTCTGTGATCAGGCACCCGCAAGAGGAGTGGAATCAGGTCACGGAGATCTATGCCCGCTGCTGCGAGGTGACAGACGCCCATGACACGAACGCCGCCCACCAACTCCCAATTCCCGAACCAGTCGCCTTGGTGCAGGACATCGCCAACATTAAGGACCTTCTCAACAAAGCAAAACAAAGGCGTCGGGCATACGCAAACGAACGAAGCGCGCAAACCACTTCGCGTCGAACTCCATTCGTAGCCTAGCGGGACCCTACACCAGGCAAAGGGGACCGAGGCTGAGGTATCCCCACATTTCCCAGTGCTGGATCAGTAACTTACAGCCACTGTGCGTGGCTAGAGGTGCGCGCATGGCGCAGTCTTCAAGGCGACGAAACCATACGAGGACCGCAGACCATGCGCGCCAGCCGAGTATTGCAGAAGTGTCTTGTTCGTTCACTGGAGTCCATGCACGAATCGCGCTCGCGGGTGTTGTTGCGCTCGGTCGAGGCATTGTTGGCGGGCCGTCGATTAACGTTGATGGATGTCGCTCGCGCATGGCCCGATGCCGAGCGTGTACGCGCGCCATTGAAAGCGTTCGATCGTCTGCTAAGCAACCGGCATCTTCATCGCGAGCGCGAGACGATCTATGCCGACATGGCGCGTTGGCTGTTACGTAGCGAGCGCCCAGTGATCGTGATCGACTGGTCAGATCTCAAGGCCGACAAGGCGTGGTGTCTGCTGCGTGCGGCGGTTCCCGTCGGCGGACGAACCTTGCCGGTGCTGGACATGGTCTTTCCCGGCAAGCAGCAAGGGACACCTGCCGCCGAGAAGCTTTTCCTGACTCGCCTGCGCATGCTCATTCCCAGCGCAGTACGCCCGATTCTGATTACCGATGCAGGCTTCCGGCGTCCGTGGTTCCAGGTTGTATCGGCCATGGGTTGGGACTGGGTGGGTCGATTGCGCCATCGCACGTTGGTAAGGCCAGTGGACGCGGCCGACGAGAACGATTCGTGGGTGCCGTGTCATGCGTTGCATGCGTTGGCCACCGCGCATCCACGTGACCTGGGACTGATGGAAACCGTGCGCAACGTGCCTTGGGTCTGTCGTGTAGTGGCCTATCGCAAGCCACCTCGGGGGCGAAAGCATCGCAATCGTCTGGGCCATGTGGCGCGCAGCAAAATCAGCTTGCAGTGCGCGTCACGCGAGCGCGAGCCGTGGCTGATCGTGGCATCGCCGGCCTTGGCTGATTTGAGCGCACGTCAGTTAGTCACACTGTATGGACGACGCATGCAGATCGAGTTGTCGTTCCGCGATTTAAAATCGCACCGCTATGGCCAAGGCTTCGAAGACAGCCTGACGCGCAGCGGAAAGCGCATCGAAATCCTGCTCTTGATCAATGCACTGGCTGCGTTTGCCAGTTGGCTCGCCGGCCTCGCCTGCGAAGCACTCGACATCGTGCACTGGCTTTCACCACGACGATCCACACGCAAGCTCTACTCGGTCCTTCGACTCGGGCGCGAAGCGCTGATCAGATCGTGGGCCATCGAGCCGATTTCACGATGGCTGGAGCGTCTGATATACCTTCCACCAACGACTCTCGCTCAGATGCAGGTGCCTGTATGAATTCGTGGGGATACCTCAGGGACCGAGGTAGTTAAAGCACTGAAAATCAGCAGCGAAGCGCACGCGAGACAACCACGGAAGAAGGACTCCGGCTGGGCCCTGCGATCGACCTAACCACCTCCGCCCCCTTGCCGCGCTTATTGACCCGGACGGCGAAATGGTGAGCTCTTCTTCGGTTGCCCGACCTGCTCACGCGTCGACGGCCAGAAACTCTCGTGCAAGGCATAGTCCAGCTGGTCGGCCAGACGATCGAAGCACCGGGCTAGGGCGTGGGGCGAGAGCTGGAGATGGTCCGCTTCGCCGCTGATGCGCGCAGTGAGATCGGCCAGCAGCCGGATCTCTTCACGTGTATGGCAGAGCCGTTCGTGGGCTGCTTCGGGAAGGTGGTAGCACAGCTCGGCAACCTGATCCTTTTCCATGGCTCGTCACTCCTTGTGAACTGAACAACTGTCGAAACGGACATATTGCGAATACTTCGGATCATCTTGCGTCAGGCCAACATTTCGAGGACTCGGGAGCTGCTGTTCAGACCGTGATTCTCCGTTGCCTTCTATCGAAGACGACAAAGGCAGGACTGGAGAAGCGCTGCATGTGGACCGGATCCAGGCTGAGCGATTCCCGTTGGTTGATGTCTGCCGTCGGCACGATGGTAGCTGTGGATTTCAAAAATGTCACGTATAGAGGGTGCACTTATAGGGCGTGGCCTGATAGAGGTCCAACCGGGCATCGTTCCGCGAAATCGGAGATCGCAATGCTAACTGATCCACGCGTCTTATTTGGGCAGCGCCTAGCCCAGGTTCGCAAGGCCAAAAACTGGTCTCAAGAGCGCCTCGCCCTTGAGAGTGGGATCGCGCGCAGCTACCTCGGAGGGGTTGAGCGGGGGCAGCGCAATATTGCGTTGCTCAATATCTGCAGGCTGGCCGATACCTTGGGGCTATCAGCGGCATCCCTGATGGAGCTTCCTAACAAATAGGCGGGGAGTTTGCCCAGCAAGAGAGCCCAGGGTCAGGTTCATTTTCCGCCAGACCGAGGCCCACGGTTGCACGATTTTATGTGGTCTCCCGCGCTCCTGGATGGCAGCAACACAGCGACGACAAAGGGGACGAAGCGGACATTTATCGAACCAACAGGCGCCATGCGTTCTGGCAGGCGCCAAACAGCAGCGTGATGGCTGCGGAATATGTCAGCTCAGGCGCGGCCGGCCATCCCAGGAGCGCCGCACCACCTGCGATCGCCAACAACAGAGTCGCGGCTATCGATCCCACATACGCTATTAGACTAAATGCCCGTGCCGAAGTTGCGCGATAGGTTCGCCAATGATTTACGTGCCAAACGACGCGGGCGAGGGTGAGCCACACCAGCGCCCAGCCTACGGTACGGAGCGTTATGTCGGGCATCAGGAAAAGCAACGCGATCACCAGCACCGCGAGAAAGTCGAGGAAGCTGCGCTTGGCGACGAAGAGCATCCACTGGCGTTCTTCACTGGATGCCGTATTGAGCTTCATGGAGAGCGAGACAAACAGGAGGCCGGTCAATGTCGCAGCGACCTCTGCAATCGTCCCATAAGCGACTAGCCAGCTACTCATTGCTTCGCCGCACCTTGCAGACCAAGGCTCTGCTCAGGCCGGCTCGGCCGTTGTGGCGTGACGGGCTCAATGATCTTCTTGACCTCGTAGGGTTGACCGTATTTTGCTTCAAGCCAGTCAAAAAGGGCAGCCCGCCAAAGCCCGGGGTCTGGTTCATTTTCGCCAGACCGGAGCCTACGATTGCACAATTTTCCGCCGCCTCCCGCGTTCCCGGATGGTGGCCCAGGGTCAGGTTCATTTTCCGCCAGACCGAGGCCTATCCCTGCACGGTCCTCAGCGGCCTCCCAGGCTCCTACATGGCGGCAACACGGCTGAGCTCCGCCTCCATCGCCTCCTGGAAACGCGTCGTTCCCAGCGCGCATTGCTTTCGTCAGAAAGTGAACCTGACTCCGGCTCTAAAAGTCAGCGGCGAGCCGCACGCGAGACGACGACGAAAAAAAGACGATGGCTGGGCCCAGCGATCGATTTAACCACCTCCGCCCCCTCGCCCCCTTTGCCGGTTCTGTCCGCACCAAGTCGCGAAGCGGACCTTCGGGTAACTGATTTGGGGAAGCAATGGGGGCGATGCGCTGAGCTCACTTTCTTAGTGCCGACACTATGGCAACTAAGATTACGCTACCCATCGTGCAGAGAAATGAGTACACAGCGAACCAGAAATAATTAGCGCTCTTCCATGCTTCAATTACGTCCTGCGGTGTTTGCTTGAACACTCTTCGACTGCCTGATTCGATGCTCATCGCGATAGTTTCGTTTCCGAGTAACGTCTTTAGGGAAACCACTTCGGCAGTGACAGTTGCGCCGGCTGGCAGCCCATCCCTTCCGTAACAAGACAGGGATTTTATAGCGCTTACCTCGCAGTAGAGGTGGATGCCATTCAACCAAGTGTCGCCATCGCCGCGAGCACGGACATAGTGCCAATACGATCCAGTCTGTTCCTCAAGATGATCGAAGTCATGAAGGGTTGGAGGTGGCGCGCAGTAGTAGCAGATGATCATCTGAGCGAGGAAAGCCAGGGAGAGGATTCCAAAAAAGAACAAAAGGCTTTTGATAACGCCGATTAACCCTTCCATGAACTGAGTCATAGGTATCCTGTGCGCATTTTTTACGGTGACGTCAGTCGGTGAACGCCGCACACTATAGACGCACAAGTGGAAGGGGTGTTGCCGGTGACGACAGCACCCGGGAACTGGCAGGCGGTAGCGCCCCCCTTTATGTAGCGATCCCTTTATGTAGCGATCCCTTTATGAGCCGATTGCTCGCCTGCAGGAGCCTGGGGCAGGTTCACATTCCTCAAGACCGAAGCGTTTGGTTGCTTGATTTTCCGCAGCCTCCCACGCTGCTGATTGGCGGCAACACTGCCGAGCTCCGCTTCGATCGCCTCCTGGTTGCGTCGTTCCGAGCGCACGTTGCGTTCGTCAAAAACGACCCTCACCCCGCTCCTCGAGAACCTTACGGCGCCGGCGCTGATCAGCCCAGTTCCATTCGCTAGCCGTTCGAGACTGCGGTCGCTGCTTCATCAATCAATGCAGCGACCTCGGCTGGTCTCGATGCAAGCGAAGCATGGCTGGCATTCAAGGTGATGACCTTCTTGGCGTTGAGCCTCGCCGACATCATCTTTTCGTTTTCTGGCGAGATCATTCTGTCTTCGCTTGAGATTTGATACCAACACGGCTTTTTCTTCCACGCCGGCGCCGTGATCGCGTCACCGAACGTGCTGGCCAGCGGAGCCTTTTGCGTCACCGCCATCACCAGTGCTTCGTCCGCCGTCAGGTCCTGGCAGAAGCTCTCATGAAACTTGTCGGCCTTCAGCCACAAATAGCCGTCACTATCGGGCTCCAGGTTGGCGGCTGCGGCGGGCAGATGTTGCTGGGTGATGCCACCAGGGCTTTCACCGGCGTCGGGAGCAAACGCCGCGATATAAACGAGGCCCACCACATCCGGCTGATCGCCTGCCTCAGTGATGACGGCACCACCGTAGGAGTGCCCCACCAGCAAAACGGGACCTTTCTGTTGCGCAACCATCTTGCGAGTGCGCTCCGCGTCATCGGCGAGTGATGTTAGTGGGATTTCGACAGCGCGGATGGACGTATAGCCCTTACTCGCAAGTTCAATGATGACCTTGCTCCAGTGGGCGGCACCACCCCAAAATCCATGCACAAGAACAATGGTGGGTTTGCTGTTCATCGTCTGACATCCTCGTGGCAAATGGAGCGGTCCGCCGACGATCACTTCAACCTAGCCCGCCGGCGTAGCAGGCAAGTCGTGTAAACGATTGAGCAATGGATGCTGGCAAAGCTTGGAAAGCCTACGCCCCTATCCTTTCGAGGTCATGTGCGTGCACTGACAATGGATCGCCCGATACCGCAAGGATCAGCCATCCAGAAGCGTGGGAGGCCGCCGAGAATCTTGCTGCCTTGGACGTCGATCTGGCGAAAAATGAACTTGGCCCCGAGCTCCAGGTTGCACTTTCTCGCGCCTGCTTTGATTTCTTGGTCGGCGGAAGTGCACTCTGCCCCCAGTGTCGGACCCCAGCTTCGATAGAGCCTACCGAATCCGTTGGAAATCAGTGGTCCAATTTGTCTCCCACGTCTTTCCATGATCCGTTGAAAAGGCCTGTTCCCATCGGACGTATGTAGGTGTGATATGCGACCAGGTGAACCGTATACGGATTGGCTTTCCCTGGAATGTATCGTCAGCATAGAAGGTGCCCACGCCGTTTTGGAAGCGGCCTTTCATCGGTGGGTCAAGGTCAGCGAGGGGTGTGCGTGAATCGAGCCCCCAAATGGCCCATTGACCGGTAGCCGGATCGTAGGAGTACAGCGAGACGCCGCGAAAAGCACCGCTGGGAGCGTTGAAAATGCTGTCGTCCACATCGGCCAAACCGCCCATTAGTTTTTGCATCGTGAGCGTGCCATCGAATTCCACCCAATCATGACTATTGACCAGACGCTCCTTTAATTTGCGATGCTGGGCATGCCACGTACCGATGAAGAAATCGAAGTCGTGCAATCCGCTTGGGCTGGGTGTCGCTTGCGAAGGCTTGGGAGCATCTTCAGTAGCACAAACAGGATTCACCACACCTATGGCGGTGGCCAGCGCGATACGATAAACCTGATGCGGAATATGTTCATACGATGGCTCTCTTCATGTGTGGGTGTCGCTAACCTAACTTGCCAGCCATCTGCTTCATGAAAGTAGGCGCGACGCCTTAGACGTCTACTGGGCCTCTCTCGTGAAGTCGCTGACCCAAACGAGTTCACACATGACTGGGGCCGCGCCGCGGCCAATCCCGGCAAGCCAAATGCGGCTGCTCCACCGGCCGTCGTCAAGGCCTAGATGAAATCGCGGCGTGAAAGAGAGTTGGAAAAGTGTCGACTCATGGGGACGCTCGCGCAGGGTCAAAGAGGGGATGGATCCGAATGTTGGCGAAGTGGACGACCGTTGACCACTCGAAGATCATCCTCCAGGCCAAAGCCAACTTATGGTCAGCAACCGCCGGTTCCGCCCCTTTCTTCTCTACGGGCCTTCGAGGCAGCGGCCCGTCTCAGCAGCTTTGCCAAGACGGCATAGGAACTCGATACCACGCCAGTATCGGTCAGCTATCGCGTGCGACGTCTCCAGGAACAAATCGGCGTAACAAAACAGGCGTCAGGCTGCACCTTCTCGCGATAGCCTTGATGTCTTGGGCGCCGGGATTGCACTCTGACTCAGTTTTGGAGTCGTGAGGGGCACATCAAAGGTTCAGCGCTTAGGAACCTCTAGGCTCGGCTGATACTTCGCAAGCGCTGCCCAAATGCTATGCAGCTCCTGATTCATATCCTTCTGATCATCGTCAAAGTCGCTCATATTGGTGAGCAATATGCGACCCGTGCCGGTGGAAGGATCGAAATATATTTGGGTCGTTACGCCGGGATCACCCCCGGAGTGGCCAAGCTCCCCGCGTTGCCAGCGTTGCCAGATGATGCCTTCATTGAGTCCCTCTCCGGAGCTCGCATTCTTTGGTTGCCCACCCTTGGGAAATTGCGCCGAGAACATCTCGTGAAACGATGTGGCTGACAATATCCCCGGCTTCCCTTCGTACCCTTTGATCATGGCCGCCAGGAATTTCCCAAGGTCACTGCAAGATGTATAGAGCCCACCATCTGCATAACTTGGAAACGAATAGGGGGCTATGACTTCCTTGTGCTTGTCGTAAAGCGTTGCAACCACGCCTTTAGTCTCGAGAGGTGACCACCCCGAGGCGTACATATGCAAAGGCTCAAGGATGTGCGTTTGAGTGTATTTGGCATAGGACGTTCGCGCCGTAGTCTCCACCGCCAAGGCTGCAAGGGTCGCCCCAAGATTGCTGTATTCGTAGGCGAATCCAGGGCGTTCTTTGCTGAAATTTCCGACGCTATAAGTGGTGCCACCTGGGGTGAGGTACGCCTGCAAGAAGTCCTTGATATCGAATTTCGTCTGCGCGCCATTGAAGTAGCTGTCGCCATAAAACGGATCGCGATCAATGATGCTCGACGTATGTGTAGCTAGCTGCCTGATGGTGATGGGGATCTGAGGGAAGCGAGGATTTCTGACATGGAAAGGCACCACCGTGCTCACATCGGTGTCTAACGTGAAATATCCCTTTTCGACGGACTGCAGTAGCGACACAGCGATGAGTGTTTTGCTGACCGAGGCGATGGGTTGGACAGTGTCGGCTGTGTACGGAATTTTCTCCGCGATATTTGCGAAGCCAAAGCCACGGGTGTAGCGCACCCCAGTGCCATCCACGATGGCAACGCAAAAGCCAGGCAGCACCGACTTGGCCTGTATTGACTCAAGCGCCTGATTGATAGGGATATCGGCAGACACGGGCTGGGCAGGAACTACTGTGGCTAAAAAGCCAAGCGTCAAGACGAGCAGTGCAGAGTGTATCGAACGAAAAAGTCTGTTCACAAAGATGCTCTCGTGATGGATTCAAGCCGCGGATCTGCTTCGAAGCCGATACTATCCTTTGCCGTTGGGCCGATCGCGGACATTCAACGACAGAGCAACGCCGATCTACGAAGCGCCTATGGCTTGGATGAATTGTCAGCCCACTTGAGACGCGACACCGGCAACCTGAGGTCGCCCTGTTGCCACCACGACATTTGAGCGAAGCAACGCATAACTCGCGATTGAGTACCAACCAAACGCGACTATCGCAAAAGCCCGCTGCGTAAGGCCCTGAAATCCCGCCGGGTCGAAATGAACAATCATCATCCAGTTGTAAAGGAGGCTGATGACAGCAATCGCCATGGACAGTGTTCCGATCGTCCGTGAGCGCGTCGAGTCGCGGAATTCTGCGGCAAAAAACGCCGGGGCAACGACACAGAAAATGCCGATACCGTAGAGGCCGTGGAGCGGGCCACTCATGGTAAAGATACCGTTGGATACCATGCTGATGCCGAACACGATCGCAGCCAGAGCGGTGAAGGCAAACTGCCGGAGTCCGATTCGCAAGAGACCCAGACCGAACAACACTATGGACGCGCCGCTAACGATGGCCGCGATACGTGTCGCGATGTCTGCAGCAGGAGCGTACATTTCCAGCTCGCTCATCTGCTGTGAAATAGATGAATACCCCGGCAGCGCAAGACCGACAAGCATCGGAACGATCATGGCAGCGAGCGGCACGACAGTGGCTTGCTTGATTGCAAAGTTGGTCACTATAACGATCCCTGTTTGGCATGTGGCCCGAGGAATCCGGTGGCTAAGCCAACCAGACAACGCACTTCCCCAAGCCCGGCTATATATCCCCGATTGCGCACCTACGCTGCTACGCAACCCCCGTACTCGATCAAACCCTAACTTCGTCGGCCCCTGCTTTCAACGCGGCTTACAACAGCGCGCGCACTCTCAATTTGATCGCATACCTTTGAGTCTGGCGCAATGACCTCCCGGAGTCGAGAGCAGACTCACGAGCGCCGCTGGGAGCCAACCAGAGAGCCAAAGGGACAGAATTATTTTCAACCTGCCAGGGCGCCATGCCATGCGTGGACTCTGACAATGTCTCTGACACCATTTGATTTTCGCATGGGAGCTGATTTGACGCGTCCGCCCTGGATGACCGGGGGAAGCCTTCGACTCGTCCCAGACGTCTCCTCAGTCCGCAATCGAACGAATGACTCTCGCTGGGTTCCCTCCAATAAGAGTATTCGCGGGAACGTCCTTGGTAACCACGGAACCCGCCGCAACAACAGAGTTTTCGCCTACCGTCACTCCGCCAATGATCGTTGCGCCGGCAGCGATCCAGACGTTTCTCTTAGTCACGATGGGGTTTGCGATTACGCAGGCGCGCCGCTGGGATGGTTCAATGGGGTGTCCAGACATGATGAGGCTCACGTTCGGACCGATCATCACATCGTCGGCGATGTCGAGTCCGCCAAGGTCATAGAAAGTGCAGTTCTGATTTACGAAGACGTTGCGTCCCACGCTGATATCGACTCCGCCGGTTGTGTAGAACGGTGGTATCAATACAAAACTGTCGTCCACCTTCTTGCCGATGAGATCGCCGAACTAGGCCCGGACTTCATCTGCATCGCTGTACGTCAGACGATTGAGCGCGGCCGTGATGGCCATCGCTCGTTTGACGTTAGCTGACATGGCCGCTGATTCCGGCGTTCTGCTGGGAATTATCCTGGTGCGATCATCATTCGCCATTCGTTACTTTCCTTCAGACCCGGTCGGACCAACGTTTGGCGAGCCCGGGGCCAGGTTCATTTCCGCCAGACCGAAGCCTATGGTTGCACGATTTCCCGTGGCCACCCTTGCCCGTGGATGGTGGCAATACAGCCGAGCTCTGCTTCGATCGCGCGGTTAAAGCGCGTCGTTCCCGGCGTCCGTTGCTCTCGTCAGTAGCGAGCCGGACCCTGGCTCGTCCCGTGGCATGCTGATCGAGATGAGCGGCCCCATCGAGCAGTCCTCAATCTCCTATTTGATAGTGCCTTTCGGCAGTGGTCCCGGTGTTGCGCGTTGCTTAGTCTAGATCTGGGATTTGTGTTCGCGGCTTGATGCTGCGCACGACGCTGCATGGACATGGACGCTAGAGGGAGTGGGGGATGTTGAAAATATTCAGGTCGTCGCTGCTGGTTACACCACTGATCGCCACATCTTGTCTGGCAGCGTTATTCGTAGCCATGCCGGGTCCGGCCCGCGCCGTGGTCATACGGGCTGATGTGCCCGACGCCCGCTATCTCACCTCAGCCAAGGCCGTCCCGGCTCTGGTTGACCTTCCCTTCGAAGGGCATGGCGCATTGATCGCACCTCGATGGGTCGTGACGGCGGCGCATGCCGTAACGTTCATGCAGAGCAAGCCCAAATTTGCCTACGTGACGATCAACGGCAAGCGTAGAGAAGTTGAAGAGATCATCATCTATCCAGACTACGAGGCTTCAACCGTGGGCTGGAAGGCTATGTTCAACCAAATCAAAACGGGCGACGCCGGAGCATGGAAGAAGCGCTACGACACGGCCATGGCGTCCCTTCACGATATCGCGCTGCTTGAGCTTAAGTCGCCGGTTGACGATGTCCCCGCCATCCCTTTCTACCGCGGCACGGCAGAAGCCGGGCAAGTGGCAGAAATCTACGGTGCCGGAGCTACGGGCACGAACATCAATGGCGCTCCAGACAATGCGCCCCACCGCGGAGCGTTGCGCCGGGCCGAAAATCGAATTACCAGCGCTGATGGCCCCTGGCTTCGCTACGTGTTCGATTGTGGCGCCGCAGCGCTGCCGCTGGAAGGCGCGATCGCTGGTGGCGATAGTGGCGGGCCGGTTCTTATCAATGAAAGCGGCAAGTGGATCTTGGCTGGACTATCTCACGGGCTCGACGGTTCACTGGAGGACGTGCAGCACACTCGTGCGGGCGACTTCCACCAAGGGGTGTGCGGGCAGACATTCGCCAGCACGCGCGTGTCCTTTTACACACACTGGATTGATCAGACGATAAAGGGCACGCCGAAATAAGGGTGTTCTTGCCTCCAAGAATTTCCGATGGCGCCAAACTCTCGCCTACGCCACCCTCATCCTTCAACGGCTCACCAGCCAAAGGGCTCAGCGTCACCTCAACCTGCCAGGAAGCAACGCTAGCCGAACGTCGACCCTGATAATGTCTCTGACACCATTTGATTCGTCGCCCGCGAATGCTCGATGTCTCCGGGGGAAAAGATGAGCCAGGCCGTCCATTCAAAGTCTCCGTCGAAACCCGGCCGCCTTGATTTTCGGGTGCGCAGAATCCGGGGTTGGACGTTGTTGAGTTGCGCGCTGGCCGCGCTCAGCCTGGTACCGCGGACGGCATGCGCCTCCACCCAGACTGAAAACGACATCGTCGTAGCAGCGCCGCAACAGGTGACGCCTGGGGTCTGGCTCATTGCTGGAGCTTTGCGTCCGAAGCGGGAGCCTGACGGCAACACCGTTGTATTCGAGGGACCCAAAGGTCTGGTCGTTGTCGACACTGGCCGCCATCTCGCACATCGACAAGCGATCAAGGCTTTCGCTGAAAGCCATCACGCCAACATCGTTGCGATCGTCAACAGCCACTGGCATCTGGATCACGTAAGCGGCAATGCGTATCTCAAGAGTGCCTACCCCATGGCCAAGGTCTACGCGAGCCGCGGGATAGACCACGCGCTAACCGGATTCCTCGCCAAGAGCGCCGCAGATTCCCGAAAATATCTCCAATCCGACAGCCTGCCTCCGGAGATGAAGGAAGATATCCGCAGCGACCTCGCCACGGTGCAAAACAGCGCAGCGCTGCGCCCCGACGTGCCGATCGATTCCTCACAGGTCCTGTGGCTCGGGGGATTGAGACTGAACGTCAACCTGGCACCGAACGCGGCGACAGAAGGTGATGTGTGGGTCTACGATCGCGCCAATGGAGTCGCTGCAGTCGGCGATCTCGTCACCATGCCTTCGCCATTTCTGGACACTGCCTGTCCACAAGGCTGGATCGCTGCCTTGACCCGGATCTGGGAAACGCCTTTCAAGACCGTGGTTCCTGGCCATGGCATGCCTATGACTCGCACCCAATTCGCCACTTATCGGATGGCGTTCTCGGCACTCATCGCTTGCTCGGACTCCGACCGGACCAAGGCGGCATGCGCCGCCGATTGGACGAGGGCAACTGCGGGACTGCGTGGATCTGACCCGCGTGAGCTCCAACTCGCCCAGAGCATGACCGAGTACTACGTGGGAGACGTTCTGAGAGCGGGCGGCGGGAAGAGCGCCTATTGCACTGCAACGTGATGTGACAGGTCACGCTGCTCAAGCCCCCGGGGCCCTTTCCAGTCGCGCTTCGTTGATTTTAGCGGTCCCTGGCTGGCCACGGATCGGCCCACGCCGGGATACGCGCCAACGCGTCGAGCCAGCGAACGATATGGGGAAACGCCTCCATCGGCGTTTCCGATTCGCGCCAGTAGCTCGCCATCGAGGCGAGCTGGAAGTCTGCGATCGTCAGCCTTTCGCATGCCACAAAGCTGCGGTCCGCCAGATGACCATCAAGGACTTTTGCGTATTTCACAAATTCCGGGACGCTCGTCTTCAGCGATGCGATGTCCGGCGGCCCGATCCCGAATGTCGCCTTGACGACATGTTCGAAGTAGAACGGCGAGACAGCGGTCGCCCAGTGGCAATTGTTCCAGGACAGCCAGCGCAACACCTCAACTTGCTCCGCCGGGTTGTGCGCGGGCCACATGTCCGAACCCGTCTTGATGCAAAGGTAGGCCATGATGGCCTCGGACTCCCACAGCACAAGATCGCCATCGATCAGCGTGGGCACCTTCTTATTCGGATTAAGCGCCGCGTATTCAGGCGTCTTGAGCCCACCAGCCATCAAGTCAAGTTCGACAAACTCCGCCTCGATGCCGAGATGCTTGACCAGTGCCAGCACACGCTGCGGCGCCTGCGCCTTGATCCAGTAGATTTTCATGTCACTTCCAGTTGAATGCTGGCCAATGCCGCGGCAATCCGTGGCGGGGCGGTGGGGCGCGCATACATTCTTTCCAGGTAAGCGCGCAGATGAGGATACCCGTCAATCAAATGAGATTCATTGGCCCAATCCATCAGGTAGGCCGTCACGCAATCAGCTACGGTGATGCTGTCGCCAACGATGAACTGCCGCCCTGTCATGTGCTCATCCAGGATGGCCGCCATGGCGATGAACTCCTGGCTGGCGGCAGGGATTTCTTCAGGTATCCGCTTGTCTTGTGGGTATAGCCAGGTGTGGCGTGTGAGACGCCACAACGGCTGCTCAAGTTCCGTCATGGCAAACATCACCCATCGATACGCCTGGTCCAGCTGTTTGCGATCGGCAGGAAGCAACCCTTTATCGACGTATTTTTCAGCAAGGTAGATGACGATCGCTGCGGATTCGGTGAGTACCACGTCGCCGTCGATGAGCACCGGCACCTTGCCGGCGGGGTTGATGCGGAGGAATTCCGGACGATGTTGTTCTCCGGCCAGGAGATTGACCGGCACGAACTCGAATTCGGCATTCAGTTCGTTCAATGCCCACAGCACGCGGAGCGAGCGGGTGGCGGCAAAGCCATAGAGTTTCATCATGATCTTCCCTTTCAGACTCAAGTTAGTTGCCCATAACTAGTCGAATGGCGAAGCGCCAAATGGACATCGTCGCGAATTATTTTTTTTGTTGGGCAAGAATTGACGCCGCTGCTGGCGTGTTTCAGCACTAACCGAATCGCTGACCTGGCCAATCCCCGCGGTCACAACGCCCCGCTACAGCCGCCTGGCGGCGAGAGCGCTCCGCCTGGTAGGTGACCCACGGCGTTATCGAGATTGAAGGCGCGGGTGTTGACCGCAGACTCGGGCCTCTTCTGCTGCACCTATTGACTAGTTACACACGACGGCCGCAGCAAACACTGGTACAACTGGCTCCAACGAGGCTGGACCTACCAGGAAAGCCCG
>Ga0302228_10001052_pt1 | contig 21094 bp, 14 predicted proteins | sample II_Palsa_N1_2_FD_193519 | JGI IMG/M metagenome (GOLD analysis project Ga0302228, IMG submission 193519) | Peat permafrost microbial communities from Stordalen Mire near Abisko, Sweden - II_Palsa_N1_2 | ecosystem: Environmental > Terrestrial > Soil > Palsa > Peat permafrost | place: Sweden...
CATCGCCGGCCTTTGCATTCAAGCAGTGGTGCCCTCGAGACGATTCGAACGTCCGACCTGCCCCTTAGGAGGGGGCCGCTCTATCCAACTGAGCTACGAGGGCAGCGGCGAGATTTTCGCATGGATCAGGCCGTGGCGCGATCTGGCTGTGCTCCCAGGTATCGTCGTGCGGAAGCTGCGAGCCTGTCGTGGGCCGCCTGCTAGAATGGTCGGCTAGCTACTTCAATTCACGGTACCGGCAGGTGCCACGCCGCCTCAGGAGTCATCCATGTCCCATGCAATCCTCAATGCGCTCGGCCTCACGGACGCGCAGTCCGGCACGTATCTCGGTCAGGGCGAGTGGTCGAAAACCACCGATGCCGGCAGGTTGCAGCCGGTGAATCCGGCCAGCGGTGAGGTGATTGCCACGGTGCATGCGTCCAGCGCGGCGGACTACGCGAAGATCGTCGAGCGCGCCCAGGCCGCCTTCAAGGTCTGGCGCACGACGCCGGCGCCCTTGCGTGGCGAAGCGGTACGGCTCTGCGGGGAAGCCTTGCGCAAGCACAAGGATGCGCTGGGTTCGCTGGTCGCTTTCGAGATGGGCAAGATCAAGCCCGAGGGCGATGGTGAAGTGCAGGAGATGATCGACATCGCCGATTTTGCGGTCGGCCAGAGCCGCATGATGTACGGCGCCACCATGCACTCGGAGCGTCCGGGCCATCGCATGTATGACCAGTACCACCCGCTCGGCCTGGTCGGCATCATCAGCGCGTTCAATTTTCCGGTCGCGGTATGGGCGTGGAATGCCATGCTCGCCACGATTGCTGGCGATATCTGCATCTGGAAGCCATCGCCGAAGACACCGCTGTCGGCCATCGCCACGATCAAGATTTGCAACGAGGCGCTGAAGGCCGGTGGCTTCCCGGACCTGTTTTTCCTGTTCAACGATGCCGGCACCGAGCTGTCGCAGGCCTTTGTCGACGACAAGCGTATCCCGCTGATCAGTTTCACTGGCTCGACCAAGGTCGGCCGCATGGTCGGCGAGCGTGTGGCACATCGTATGGGCCGTTCGCTGCTGGAGCTGGGCGGCAATAATGCGATCATCCTCGATGAAACCGCTGACCTGAAGCTGGCCATTCCCGGCATCGTGTTCGGCGCCGTCGGCACCGCCGGCCAGCGCTGTACCACCACACGCCGCCTGTTCGTGCATCACTCGATCCACGACAGCGTGGTCGAGACCCTGGTAAAGGCCTACGGTCAGGTTGAAGGCAAGATCGGCGATCCCACGCTTGCTACCACGTTGATGGGTCCGCTCAACAGCCCCGAGGCGGTGCAGGGTTATCTGGCCGCTATCGAAAAGGCCAAGGCTGCCGGCGGCAAGGTGCTGACGGGTGGCAAGGCGCTGACCGATCGCAAGGGCAACTTTGTGCTGCCGACGATCATCACGGGCATTGCCAATTCGCATGAAGTCGTGCAAACAGAAACCTTCGCGCCGATCCTCTACGTGATGCCGTTCAGCACGCTGGACGAAGCCATCGAGATGCAGAACGACGTGCCGCAAGGCCTGTCCTCGTCGGTGTTCACCAACAACCTGCGTTCGGCCGAGCAGTTTCTGTCGGCGGCCGGTTCGGATTGCGGCATCGCCAACGTCAACATCGGCACCTCGGGTGCGGAAATCGGTGGCGCGTTTGGCGGCGAAAAGGAAACCGGCGGCGGTCGCGAATCCGGCTCGGACGCCTGGAAGGTCTACATGCGCCGCCAGACCAACACCATCAACTACTCCGACTCGTTGCCGCTGGCCCAAGGAATCAAATTTGATTTGTAGCATCAAGTTCGATCTGTAAGTTCTATCTGTAATGCCGATAGCGAAAGGCGGATGATGGATCGTCCGCCTTTCGGTCACGAAGGCGTTGTTCCCACCCGGCACCCGTGAGCTAACCGATGAGCTATCAACCTTCCTACCAGTCGACTACTACCAGCACGCTGGCCATCGTCAGCCTTGTGTTCGGCATTCTCACCTGGTTGCTGCTGCCGTTTATCGGCGCGATCGTGGCGATCGTCTGCGGCCATCTGGCACGCAGCGAAATACGTAAAGCGCCGGCGGGCACGATGGTGGAGGGCAACGGCATGGCGATAGCTGGTCTGGTGCTTGGCTATGCGCATCTGGCTTTTGCGGTGCTGGCGGTGCTGGTGATTATTGGCGTGCTGTTCCTCAGCGTCGGCACGTTCTGGCACTGATTTGTCATGGCCGAGCTATCGCCATCCAGTCCGTTTGATTATCGCGATTATCGCGTCGTCATTGCCGGTGGTAGCCGCGGTATCGGTCGCAGCATGGCGCTGGCGTTCGCGCAGGCCGGTGCTGCCGTGTCGATCTGCGCACGTGGCGAAGCCGCATTGGAAGAGACCCGTAAACAGGTGGCCGAGTTCGGCGGCGTTACCCATGCACAGCGTTGTGATCTCGCCGAGGCTGCTCACATAGATGGCTATATCGCTGGCGCAGCTGACGCGCTGGGCGGTATCGACGTACTGATCAACAACGGCACCGGCTTTGGCTTTGGCGATGACGAAGAGAGCTGGGCGTCCGGCATCAACGTGGATCTGCTTGCTGCCGTTCGCGCCTCACGTGCGGCACTGCTGTTTCTGCAGGCGTCGCCGCGCGCGTGCATCCTGCACACCACATCGATCGCCGCGCTGCGTCCTCGCGGCAGCGGTGCGCCATATGCTGCAGTGAAGGCGGCACTGACGCACTACACGGGTTCGCAGGCGCTCATGCTGGCAAAGCACGGCATTCGCGTCAACGCGATAGCGCCCGGTTCAATCGAATTCGCCGACGGTCTGTGGGAGCGACGTAGTCACGAGGCGCCGGAGGCCTATCGCGCCACGTTGGCGAAGATTCCGTTCGGTCGCTTCGGCAGGCCGGAGGAAGTGGCGCATGCGGCGCTGTTTCTGGCATCGCCTTACGCGGCTTGGATCACCGGCCATACACTGGTGGTTGACGGTGGCCAGATGCTCAATGGCTGAGCATGCATAAAGAGTTGCATGAAGTTTGGAGTGGATGAAATGCCGGATTCAAATGAAACAAGGTCAAATAAAACGCGGCCAAATAAAGCAACGCCAAATAACCGCGGCCAAATAAAATGACCAGCCTGCAATCCACGGCGCGTTTCAGCGATCGGGTCGATGACTACGTGCGCTATCGTCCCGACTATCCAACTGCGCTGCTCGACTGGCTGCAGCGCGAGCATGCTGTCAGCACCGATTGGCTCGTCGCGGATATCGGCGCCGGCACCGGCATCTCGTCGAAGATGTTGCTCGATGCGGGTTACCGCGTGATAGCGGTCGAGCCGAATGCGCCTATGCGCGCGGCGGCTGAAAGGTGGTTGGGCGGCAACGCCCATTTCAGCACCATCGATGGCCGCGCCGATGCTACTGGCCTGGATGACGCCAGCGTCGATCTGATCACGGTAGCGCAGGCGTTTCACTGGTTTGACGAGGAAACGACGCGGCGCGAGTTTGCGCGCATTCTCAGGCCCGGTGGTCTCGCAGCGATCTGGTGGAACTCGCGCCGACTCACCGGCACGCCGTTTCTGGAAAGCTACGAGTTATTGCTGCAAACCTACGGTACGGATTACACCAGCGTTGCCGAGCGCTATGCCGATGATGCCCGTATGCGAGCATGGTTCGGCAAGGGCTTTGTCGGCAGCGCCCGTTTCGCGCATAGCCAGCAGCTGGATTTCGAGGCGCTGCGCGGGCGTCTGATGTCATCGTCGTACGCGCCGAAGGAAGACCATCCCAACCATGCGCCGATGCTGAGGGCGTTGCGCGAATTATTCGATGTCTGTGCGGAGCACGGCACGATAAGCTTCGACTACGACACCCGCGTGTTCGCGGGACACCTGGCCTGAACATGTACGATTTTTTGCGGCCCCTGCTGTTCAAGCTCGATCCCGAAGTCGCGCATGGCCTTACCCTTTATGGCCTGGGCGTGGCTCAGCGTAGCGGCTTCGCGCACTGGCTGGCCAAGCGACCGGCCGATCTGCCGACGACGGCCTTCGGCATCACGTTTCCCAATCCAGTGGGACTCGCGGCGGGTCTGGACAAGAATGCCGACCATCTCGATGCACTGGCCACGCTGGGTTTCGGCTTTATCGAAGTGGGCACGGTCACGCCGCGGCCACAGCCGGGCAATGACAAGCCGCGCATGTTTCGGCTCGCAGGACATGAAGCGATCATCAACCGGCTGGGCTTCAATAACGGCGGCGTCGAGGCATTGGTAAGCAATGTGCAGAAGGCGGCGTATCGCGGCGTGCTCGGCATCAACATCGGCAAGAACAAGGACACGCCGAACGAGCGGGCCGTTGACGATTACCTGATCTGTCTGCGTCGCGTGTATGAACACGCCAGCTATATCACGGTGAACATTTCCTCGCCGAATACGCAGGGCCTGCGCGACTTGCAGGAAGAGGCGACGCTGCGTCGTTTCATCACCACGTTGCACGAGGCGCAGGAGCAACTCGGCTCACAGCAGGGCAAACGCAAGCCGATGCTGTTGAAGATCGCACCGGATCTTGCCGAAGCGGAACTCGATGCAATCGCCGAGGTGCTGCTCGATACCGGCATCGACGGCATCATCTGCACCAACACCTCGATCGATCACGCATCGGTGGCCGACGACCCGCAGAGCGCCGAGATGGGCGGCCTTTCCGGCAAGCCCTTGTTCGATCGTGCCACGGCAGTGCTGGCCGGTATGAGCAAACGGGTGCAGGGGCGTATTCCGCTGGTCGGCGTGGGCGGTATCCTCGATGGCAGCAATGCTGCCGAAAAAGTCGAGGCCGGTGCGGCCTTGGTGCAGATTTATTCCGGGTTGATCTATCGCGGCCCGCAGCTGGTCAACGAATGCGTCGATGAAATGCGTCGGCAGAGGGAAGACTCGCATGCCGGTTGAGCGCATGAACAGGTCGCCGCAAGGTACGGATATGGGTGGTTACACGCTGATCGAAAACGCATCGCTGGCGACGCGCAACACCCTGCGCGTGGCGGCGAAGGCTAGCCTGCTGGCGGAAATCCGCGATGCCAGCAAGTTGCCCGAACTGCTGCAGTTTCCGGCCATCCGCAACCGCCCGCTGCTGGTGTTGGGCGAAGGCAGCAACGTGCTGTTCACCGGCGACTTTGACGGCACCGTACTCGTGATGGCCACCCGCGGAGTCCAAGTTGAGAGCGATGGCGACAGCGCGCGCATCGCGGTGGCTGCAGGCGAACGCTGGGACGACTTCGTGCGCTGGACCCTGGGTCAGGGTTACGCGGGCATGGAGAATCTCATTCTGATTCCCGGCATGGTCGGGGCGGCGCCGATCCAGAACATCGGCGCCTACGGTTGCGAAGTGGCCGAGTTCGTCGAGAGTGTCGAGGCGTGGGATATCCGCGAGCATCGCGTGGTGACGCTGGATCATGCCACTTGTGCATTCGCTTATCGCGACTCGCTGTTCAAGCGTGAGCCGGGTCGTTACATCGTCACCGCCGTGCGCTTCGTGCTGCCGCGCCAGCGCGAGCTGCGCACCGACTACGCCGGCATCCACGACGAGCTGCAGCGCATGGGCGTGGACAAGCCCGCGCCGTTCCACGTGGCTGAAGCCGTGGTGCACCTGCGCACGAAAAAATTGCCCGACCCGGATGTGATCGGCAACGCCGGCAGTTTCTTCAAGAACCCGATCGTCGACAGCACGTTGGCCGAGTCGCTGGCACGTGAGCATGCGGGGCTGGTGTCGTGGCCGGCCGGCGAAGGCCGCAGCAAACTGTCCGCCGCGTGGCTGATCGAGACGGCCGGCTTCAAGGGCCTGCGTGAAGGCGATGCGGGCATCTCCAATCGCCACGCGCTGGTGCTGGTCAATCACGGCAAGGCCAGCGGTGAGCAACTTTGGGCGCTGGCGCAGCGCGTGATGGACGGTGTGAAAGCAAGCTTCGGCGTGCAGCTGGAGCCGGAGCCATTGGTAATCGGTGCACGCCTCGACTAGCCATCGGATGCTTAACCGATAAACACATGCATCGCGCAATCATGTCTTATGGCACACGGACTGGAGACGCTGGACACCCAGAATCGCTAGGCTTGTCCCCGATTCATCAACGCAAACGCTGCGGCGAACACCGCACCACAACCGGCAAACCACAAGGAATCACAGGCAATGATGTTGAACAAGCTCAAACCCCTGACATGGAGCGTATTGCTGGGTATCGGTTTGCTGGGTGGGGTGGCGCATGCCGCTGACGCCGCAGCGCCAGCCCCGGCCAGCGAAGCCGGCAACGTCACCCGCGCCACATTGAAGAACGGTTTGCGCGTGGTGATCGTGCGCGACACGCTGGCGCCGATGGTGACCACCCAGATCACCTATCTGGCCGGTGGTTACGAGACGCCGAAGGGTTACCCCGGCACCGCGCATGCGCTGGAACACATGATGTTCCGCGACAGTACCGGCATGACCGGCGCGCAGTTGAACGAGATGACCGGCAAGATGGGTGGCGACAACAACGCCTTCACCACCAACGACGCAACCCAGTATTACTTTGTGGCGCCGTCGGCTTACCTCGACATCTTGTTGCACATCGAAGCGACCCGGATGCAGGGCTTGCTGGTCAGCGACAAGGACTGGGGACTGGAGAAGGGCGCAATCGAACAAGAGGTGTCGCGCGATATTTCCGATCCCGGTTTCCTGGCGTTCGAGAAGGCCGAGGGTGCGCTCTACGCCGGTACCGGCTACGAGGCCGATCCGCTGGGTACGCGGCCGACGTTCGACAAGACCACCTCCGGCGTGCTGAAGCAATTCCACACCGATTGGTACGTGCCGAACAATGCGATCTTCGTGATTGTTGGTGACGTCGATCCGCAGGCCACGCTGGCCAAGGTGCAGCAACTGTTCGATCCGATTCCTCAGCGCGCCACGCCGGCGCGCGTGCCGATCAAGCTGAAACCATTCAAGCCGCAGACCATCGCCAGCAGTACGCCACAGGGCACTGGCTCGGTGCAATTTCTGTATCGCATGCCGGGTATGCAGACGAAGGACTACGCGGCGGCACAGGTACTGATGGACGTGCTGAGCAATGCGCGCAGCAGCCTGTCCGAGCTGGCGGCGCAGGGTAAGGTACTGACCGCCGATGCACAGATGCAGCCGTTCACCCGCGGCGGCATCGGTGTGGTCGAGGCCAGCTTCCCCAAGGGCGGCGACGCAAAGCAGACGCAGGCCAGTCTCGATGCAGTCGTCGCACAGCTGCTCAAGGAAGGCGTATCGCCCGAGCTGGTCGATGCCGCCAAGCGCTCCGAACTGGCCCAGGCCGAGTTCAACAAGAATAGTGCAGTGACTCTGGCGAGCGCGTGGTCGCAGGCACTGGCATGGCAGGGCGTGGATTCACCCGAGGCGGCCGAAAAACTGATTGGCGGCGTGACGGTCGACGATGTCAACCGTGTGGCGCGTGAGTATCTGAAATCGCATCAGCGCATTACCGTGGTGCTGACGCCGAGCGAGGACGGCAAGCGTCCGCCGGACAGCAGCGGCTTTGGCGGTACCGAATCGTTTGGTGGCGACGACAAGCTCGACGCGCCGCTGCCGGAATGGGCCGAGAAGGCGCTCGGCACGTTGCAGATGCCGCATTGGACGTTGGCGCCTACCGATATGACGCTGGCCAATGGCCTGCGTTTGATCGTGCAACCGGAAAGCATCAGCAAGACGGTGACCGTGGTCGGCCACGTCGATCACGATGCCGGTCTGCAGGAGCCGGCGGGGCAGGAGGGTGTCGGTCGACTGTTGGCTTCGCTGTTCGATTACGGCACCACCAACCTCGATCGCACCGCCTTCCACAAGGCGCTGGATGACATCTCCGCCACGGCGTCGGGCGGCAGCGATTTCAAGCTCGCCGTGCCCAGCGGCGCATTCGACAAGGGCATGCAGCTATTGGCCGACAACGAGTTGCATCCGGCGCTGCCGCCACAGGCGTTCGAGGTGCAGCGCAGCACGCTGGCGCGTACGCTCGCCGGCGAGATCGAATCGCCCGAGTACAAGATGTTCCACGCGTTGACCAAGGGCATGTTGCCGGCCGGCGACTCCGGCTTGCGCGAGGCATTGCCGACCACGGTGAACGCGCTGACCCTGCCGAACGTAAAAAGCTATTTCGACGCGACCTATCGTCCCGATCTGACCACCCTTGTCGTGGTCGGCGATGTGACGCCGGAACAGGCCAAGGCCACCGTCGAAAAATATTTCGGCGATTGGAAGGCCAGCGGACCCAAGCCCAATGTGATCCCGAAGCCGGTGCCGCTGCATCCGGCCGCCTACACCGTAGTCAATAACTCGTTTGCATCGCAGGACCAGGTGTTGATGGGCCAGATGCTCGATCTGAATCTGACCAATCCTGACCGCTACGCGATGAACCTCGGCAATGACGTGCTGGGTGGCAACGGCTTCGCCTCTCGTCTGATGGTGGACGTGCGCGTCAAGCACGGCTACGCCTACGGCGCCAGTTCCGGCCTGCGTTTCAACCGCTCACGCTCGATCTTCTTCGTGGAGTACGGCAGTGATCCGGGCAAGGTCGCACCGGTCGATGGTCTGATCCGGCAGAACCTGGCCGATATGCAGAATAAGCCGGTGAAGCCGGAGGAGCTGGTCAACGCGCGCCAGTTCGAGATCCGCTCGATTCCCCTGGGCGTGTCCAGCGTTGATCAAATCGCCAGCTCGCTGGTGGGCTGGGCTTACAAGGGCCAGCCGCTGGACGAGCCGATGGTTGCCGCCAAGTACTACCTCAACCTCACCGCACCGCAGGTGCAGGACGCGTTCAAGAAATACCTGCAACCGGCGCATATCGTGCAGGTGGTGCAAGGGCCGGCTCCATCGACACATTGATCTGACACGCACAACAAACCGGCCCGCCATGACAGCGGGCCGGTTTTTATTTCAGACGGCAGACAGCTTGGTGTGTCGAGGTCGCTCAAGGTTCGGCAGAAACACGGTGATCAAGCCCATCAGCGGTAGATACGCGCACAGTCGGTAGACATACTCGATGCCATGGCTGTCGGCCACATGCCCCAGCACCGCCGCACCTATGCCGCCCATGCCGAAGGCGAAGCCGAAAAACAGCCCGGAGACCATGCCGACGCGACCGGGAATCAATTCCTGCGCATAGACCAGGATCGCCGAGAATGCCGAGGACAGGATCAGTCCAATGATCACGGTTAGCACGCCGGTCCAGAACAGGTCGACGTGTGGCAGCAACAGGGTGAACGGTGCGACCCCGAGGATCGATGCCCAGATCACCCATTTGCGCCCGATGCGATCGCCGATCGGGCCGCCGAACAGCGAGCCGGCCGCCACCGCAAACAGGAACACGAACAGATGAACCTGTGCGCTCTGCACCGATGCTCCGAACTTGTGGATCAGATAAAACGTGTAATAGCTGCTGAGGCTGGCCAGGTAGAAATACTTGGAGAAGATCAGCAAGCCGAGGATGCTCATCGCCAGCACCACCTTGCTTACGGGTAACGCGTGTACCACCACAGGTGCGCGCCGACCTTGCTGTTTCACATGCTGGTGCCGATACCAGCGACTGACCTGCAGCAGCACCACAATGGCCAGCAATGCTGCCAGCGAAAACCACGCCACACTGCCGCGCCCGTGCGGCACGATGATCCAGGCCGCCAGCAACGGCCCCAGCGACGCACCGGTATTGCCGCCGACCTGGAACAACGACTGCGCCAGGCCGTGACGTCCACCCGAGGCCATGCGCGCCACCCGCGAGGATTCCGGATGGAACACCGACGACCCCGTACCGACCAGCGCGGCCGCCAGCAGCAGTATGGGGAAACTCGGTGCCACCGCCAGCAGGATCAGGCCGCACAGGGTGAAACTCATGCCCAGCGGCAGCGAATACGGCATCGGCCGGCGGTCGGTGAACATGCCCACCAACGGCTGCAGCAGCGACGCGGTGAGCTGGTAGGTCAGCGTGATCAGTCCGATCTGACCGAAATCTAGCGCGAAATCGTGCTTGAGGATCGGATAGATGGCGAGGATCAACGACTGGATCATGTCGTTGAGCAGATGCGAAAAACTGATGGCGCCAAGGATGCCGAAATTGGTGCGATCCCGCGCCGCAGTCGTGGTCTGAACAGGTGTAGCGGGTAATGGCGCCAAGGAAACGGAATCAACGCGTGTCTGCATAGTCAACTCGATAGAGGGCAAATAGCGGAACAAGGCTCGGCCGCGGCCATTGCGCGATCCGGTGCATCACCATAGAGTTCTGTGCAACGGCCCGCATTCACGTATGGGCCAATAATCATCGAATTCGGGCCAGACCATGCGCAATACCCGTATCGACCCCTACGAAGACACGCCACGCGACGTGCTCGCTACCGCCAACGATTACCCGACTCACGACTTGCTGCCGCCGCATGCGCACCGGCGCGGTCAATTGCTGCATGCCGTCACCGGCGTGGTCACCGTGCACACGGCAGCGGGGAGTTGGGTGATGCCGCCGCAGCGTGCGCTGTGGATTCCCCCGGGTGTCGTGCACGAGGTGCAAATGCGCGGTCCGGTGTCGATCTTCAGTGTCTACGTGCACCACGCGGCTGCTGATGCGGCTGGTCTGCCCGCGACATGCCGGGTGATCGAGGTATCGCCGCTGCTGCACGCCCTGTTGCTGGAAGCGGTCGACCTGCCTGCCGAATACGCCCTGGATGGTCGCGATGGACGGGTGATGGCCTTGCTACTGGACGAGATCCGCAACATGCCCGAGCTGGCGCTGAGCACGCCGCTGCCGCACGAACGTCGATTGGCTTCACTGTGCCGCGCCCTGATCGATGCGCCCTCGCTGGAGATCGGCATCGACCAGATGGCGACCCGTGCCGGCATGAGCCGACGCAGCTTCACTCGGTTGTTCCGCGCGCAGACCGGCATGAGCTTCGCTGCCTGGCGCCAACAGGCCTGTCTGCTGGCCGCGTTGACCCGGTTGGATAGTGGCGAATCGATCACGCAGGTAGCCATGGATCTGGGTTACGCCAGCGCCAGTGCGTTTACCGCCGCATTCCATCGTGTATTGGGTGCCGCACCCAGTCGCTATCTGGCATCCCACGAACGCATCGCTCGCACCAGAGCGGATAGCTGATCGAGGCATGCCGTGCTAAACCCGCATTGCATGGCGCAAGGTCATCCGCCTGTCAAAGTACTGCGGCAAGCTGAGTACGTTATTAACTTGCCTTGCGGTATACCGCACTTGCACGCGACAGCGGGTTACCATCCCTCCAGATGCAACCACGGGCCGGACACACGACCTGCCTGACGGACTATTGGATTTGTACCGATGAACACTCGCATTATCCGCGAGGCCTTGCCGACCGACGCCTCCGTGCCTGCTGCCAACGACGGTGAGCCGTCGGTGCCGATGCCGATCGATCTGACCGACAAGCGTCTTTACATCCATCGCGAGCTGTCGCAACTCCAGTTCAATATCCGTGTGCTGGATCAGGCGCTCGACGAGCGCACGCCGCTACTGGAACGGCTGAAATTTTTGCTGATTTTTTCCAGCAACATGGACGAATTTTTCGAGATCCGCGTGGCCGGCCTGAAGGGCCAGATCGCGCTGGATCACGAGCTGATCGGTCCCGATGGCATTGCCCCGCGTCATGCTTTGGCCGAGATCAGCGAGATCGCGCATCGGCAGATCGAGCGGCAGTATTCGATTCTCAACGAGCGCATTCTGCCGGCGCTGGTCGAGCAGGGTATCCGCATCGTGCGTCGCCTGCAGTGGTCGCACAAGCAGAAGCTATGGGTGCGTCGCTATTTCCGCGAAGAAGTCGCACCGCTGATCACGCCGATCGGGCTCGACCCGACTCATCCGTTTCCACTGCTGGTCAACAAGAGCCTCAACTTCATCGTGCGGCTGGAAGGCGTCGATGCGTTCGGCCGGGATTCGGGTCTGGCGATCGTGCCGGCACCGCGCGTGCTGCCGCGTTTGATCCGTGTGCCCGATGCCGTCAACGACGGTGGCGACAAGTATGTGTTGCTATCGTCGATCATCCACGCCCATGTCGATGAATTGTTTCCCGGCATGAAGGTGCTTGGTTGCTACCAGTTCCGTCTTACGCGCAATGCCGATCTCACGCTCGATCCGGAAGATATCGAGGATCTGGCCCTCGCGCTGCGCGGCGAGCTGTATTCGCGCCGCTTTGGCGATGCGGTGCGGTTGGAAGTGGCGGATAACTGCCCGAAAGAACTGACCGACTATCTGCTCAAGCAATATGGCCTGGCCGAGTCCGAGCTTTACGAAGTGAATGGTCCGGTCAATCTGGCGCGGCTTTTCCGCATCGCCAACGAGGCCGGTTACCCGAACCTGCAGTACCCGACGTTTACGCCGACGCTGCCGAAGGTGCTCAAGCACACCGAGGATTTGTTTCAGGTGATCGGCAAGCAGGACGTGCTGCTGCTGCATCCATACGAATCGTTTGCGCCGGTGGTCGATCTGTTGCGTCAGGCTGCCAAGGACCCGCAGGTGCTGGCGATCAAACAGACGCTGTATCGCACTGGCGCCAAATCCGAAATCGTCGACGCGCTGGTCGACGCGGCCCGCGCCGGCAAGGAAGTGACTGCCGTGGTCGAGCTGCGCGCACGTTTCGACGAGGAGTCGAATCTTTCGCTGGCCTCGCGTCTGCAGCAGGCCGGCGCGATGGTGATCTACGGCGTGGTCGGGGTAAAGACGCATGCCAAGTTGATGCTGATCCAGCGTCGCGAAGGCAGCGAGCTGGTGCGTTATGCGCATCTGGGTACCGGCAACTACCACACCGGCAACGCGCGGCTTTACACCGACTACAGCCTGCTCACCTCCGACCAGGTGCTATGCGAAGACGTGCACAAATTGTTCAGCCAACTCACCGGCATGGGCAAGGTACTGCGCATGAAAAAGCTGCTGCATGCACCGTTCACGCTCAAGAAGACCTTGCTCGAACTGATCGCGCGCGAGACGGCAAACGCCGAAGCCGGCAAGCCGGCGAGGATCATCATCAAGGTCAACGCGCTGACCGAGCCGAAGCTGATCCGCGCGTTCTACAAGGCCAGCATCGCCGGCGTGTCGATTGACCTGATCGTGCGCGGCGTCTGCTGCCTGCGGCCGGGCGTGGAGGGCGTGTCGCAGAACATCCGCGTGCGATCGATCATCGGGCGCTTTCTCGAACACAGCCGCGTGTACTGGTTTGCCAACGATGGCGAGCCGCTGCTGTATCTGGCCAGCGCCGACCTGATGGAGCGCAACCTCGATCGCCGCGTCGAAACCGCGTTCCCGATTCAGGGCAAAAAACTGCAGCAACGCGTGCGCAATGCGCTGGATCTTTATCTCACCGACAACACCAGCGCAATGCTTCTGCAGCCCGATGGCCAGTATGTGCGTGTACCGTTAGCCGAAGGCGACACGCCGCGCAATGTGCAGGCCCAGCTGTTGGAAAAACTTTGCAACGTTGGGGCGCCTGCCGCTCACTGACACGAGCTGCTGGATATTTATGGCCTGCTTTTCATCATCACATGATGATGAAAAATCGATCACAGATGCTCGTGTTACATCGTGCCAAGCGTTCCGCGGTAGCATTTGAACTAATCATTTGGATACGTAAGTACGTCGGTGCAAACCCGCGAAAAGATTCGCTTGCTAGTCAGGCATGGCTGGCTGTGTCGGCGTAACCTTACGTGACGACGCGCAACATTCTTACGTCAGGCGCTTGCTATAAAACACCACAGCTGGTTCGATAGTTTTCTTGCAAGAAAACTGTCTTGCAACGCTGCTATAAACTTTTCGGAAGGGGCGCTCGCGAAATCCGTGAGCCATGGTTAACCGCCGCAATGGCGATCAGGGAGAGTCACATGTCAGGGACGAGCATCCGGATTTGGGAAAATATCGGCGTACGCCGCACACTACTTCTGTGGCTAGCGTTGATCCTGCAGATGGGCAGTGCACTGCCGAGTCATGCTCAGTCGTACACATATGGCCCTCCTTACTACACCAGCAATGGGGATGGATCACCTATATCGTCGCTCGATGCCGCCGTTAGCGAGGCCGAGGCCCATTTCACGAGTTCTTGCTACCCTGGCATAAATAAGAATTGCCCTCCTGACTATCAAGTTTCCTATCAGGATACGACCAATTCGCGCATAGCCGCCTATATTCCCTGGACAAATGGCCCACAAGGTGAAGTCACGGGCAGCTTGTCGGTTTACGCCACTCAGAACTACAGCATTTTGACGAAAAATATCGGCAGTCCCGCTAGTTGCCGGTGCAAAACCGGTGGTAATGGCGACACTGCACTCAACAGTCAATCGTTTCCGGGTTCCACCTACTTCGGCGATCCCATTAACGCTTCAACCGGCAACAAATTCGAGCAGGAGACTGACTTTAGCTCGCCGAGCGCATGGCTGACCTTCCGGCGCTTCTATAACAGTGCGCCAGTGGTGGTCGCTTCGGCGCTCGGATCCCAGTGGCGTCATTCGTTTGATCGATCGTTGGAATTTGTTCTTTCCAGCCCGGGGGTTTCGGGAGGCATTAACTTCATCATGCTCACCCGGCCTGACGGAAGCCGCGAGCAATTCACACTAACTAACGGTCTCTGGGCAGCACAGGCCGACAATCCCGATACGTTGACCGAACAGGAAGATGCGAGCAGCAATCCCATCGGCTACACCGTCGTCATCGCCGCCACGCGCCAGACCGAGCAATACTCGTCTACGGGCCTCCTGCAATCCATCACCGATCCTTCTGGCGCGATCACCACGCTTACTTACAGCACCGTCAGCACACCGACCTCAGTGGCACCATCGCCAAATCTGCTGCTCACTGTGACTGATCCGCAATATCGGGTACTGAGCTTTACCTATAACGGCAGCGGCACAATTGCTAACGTCACTTTGCCAGACAATAGTGTGGTGACCTATGGTTACGACGCCACCACCGGCAATCTGACCTCGGTACAGTATCCCGATGGAAAGACACGCCAGTACGTTTACAACGAGTCCGCCCTCAATAGCGGCACGAGTCAGCCCAATGCGCTGACCGGAGTGGTCGATGAAACCGCTACGCGCTTTGAAAGCACCGGCTATAACACCGCTGGACGAGCCATTTCTTCGAGCCTTACTGGAGGCGTTGATGCTTTCACGATTAGCTATGGCAGCCCGGCGGGAGTAACGGCGAGCACCGTCACCACACCGTTAGGAAAGACGACTAGTCTGAATTTTCATAACGCCATCGGCGCGCTTAAAGTGAGCGGCAGCTCGCAAGCCTGCGGCAACCAATGCAACCAACCCTGGTCAGCGCAGAGCTACGACGCTAATGGCTATCCTGCCACGGTGACCGACTTCAAGAACGTGGTCACCAAGACGACCTACGACGCCTATGGCCTGCTTGATCAAGAGATCGATGCCTCCGGCACCACGAGCCAGCGCACCACGACGACGACCTGGAACATTCCGCTGCGCGTGCCACTGACTCGCGTGGTGCTCGACAACAACGGCAACACTGTCGCGCAAATGGCCTGGGTCTATAACGCCGCCGGCCAACCCACGGCCAGCTGCGAAATGGACCCGACGATTGCCGCTGCCGCGTCGTATACCTGCGCTGCCACCGGTACCGTCCCGGCGGGCGTACGCCGCTCCACCTACACCTACTGCACCGCCGTCGATACCACCCAGTGCCCCGTTGTCGGCCTGCTGCTGACCGCGACCGGCCCGCGCACCGATCTGACCCAGACCACCACCTACACCTACTACCTCACTGATAGCAGCACCGCCCACCACGGCGACCTCCAGTCCGTCACCGATGCACTGGGCCACGTCACCACCTACGCCAGCTACGACGGCGCCGGTCGCGTCACTCGCGTGATCGATCCCAATGGCGTGATCACCGATCTGACCTATACACCGCGCGGTTGGCTATACACACGCACCGTGCGTGCGCTGGCCAGCGGGGTGGCCTCCTCTGGCGATGCCATCACCACCATCACCTACACGCCGTACGGGGCGGTCGCCACGATCACCGACCCGGATGGCGTCGTCACCACCTACGGTTACGACACCGCGCATCGCCTGACCACGATCACCGATGCGTTGGGCAATTACATCCAGTACACGCTGGACCCGTCGGGCAACCACACCAAGGAACAGACCTTCACCGCTGCGGGTGTCGCCACGCGCACACTGGGCCGTACGTTCAATACGCTGGGTCAGCTCACGATGGTCACGGATGGTTTGAGCCAGACCGTGTTCAATGCCAGCACCAGCGGCAACTACGACGCCAACGGCAATCTCGTGCAGTCCACTGACGCCTTGGGGTATCAACGTCAGCGGGGCTACGACGCGCTGAATCGCCTGGTCAGCACGATCGACAACTACAACGGGACCGATACCGCGACCAAAAACACCACAAGCAGCATGACCTACGATGCGCTGGATCGACTGACCGGCGTCACCGACCCGAGCAGCCTCACCACCACCTACGGCTACGATGGTTTGAGCAACGGTATCTCGCTGCAAAGCCCGGATACCGGCACAAGCACCGATACCTACGATGCCGCTGGTAATCGTCTTACGCACACCGATGCCAAAGGCGTGGTCAGTACCTCGACCTATGACGCACTCAATCGTCTGAGTAGCACCAGCTATACCGACACTACCCTCAACGTCAGCTACCACTATGACGAGGCCAACACGGTTACCGGTTGTACGGCGTCGAGCCCTGTGGGTCGCCTCACTCGCGTGGTCGAGAACGCCGTCACCACCACCTATTGCTACGACAACCGCGGGGACGTGATTCAGAAGCTTCAACTGCTGGGTACGACGCTGGACACCACCAGCTATAGCTATACGCTGGCGGATCGTCTGAACACGTCGGTCAATCCGAGCGGCACGACCACCACGTATGCCCGCGATGCGGACGGTCGCATCGCGAGCGTCACGGTATCGCCGCCGATGGGCGCGGCTGTGACCGCCGTGAGTGCCATCACCTACCGACCCTTCGGGCCGATCAGTGGTTATACCCTGGGCAACGGCCAGGTCATTACGCGCAGCTACGATGCGAACGACACGCTGACCGATCTCACCAGCCCGACGCTGAACCTGCACTTCGCCCGCGATGCGATGGGTAACATCACCGCCGAAGGTGCAGCGGCCGGCGCCAATCCGGCCACGGAAACCTACAGTTACGATCCGTTGTACCGGCTCATCAATATCGCCGATGGCACCACTGCGGTCGAAGGCCTCACCTACAACCCGACCGGCGATCGTCTGAGCAAGACCGGCAGCGGTCTTGGTGTAGGCACGTATGCCTATAACAGCGGCACCCACCAGCTCAGCAGCATCGGTACTGCCGCCCGCACCACAGACGCCAATGGCAATACCACGGCCAGCGCCAGCGCCGGCCAGACCTGGGGCTACAGCTACAACGGGCGCAATCGCCTCACGGTGGTGCAGGCCAACGGATCGACCATAGGGACCTACAACTACAACGCCATGGGGCAGCGTGTGCAGAAAGTGGCTACGTCGCCCGCCGCGATTACGCAGCACTACGCCTACGACGAGCAAGGCCACCTGATCGGCGAATACACCAACGCCAATAACCGCGACACGATCTGGATGGGCGATATCCCGGTGGTTACGGTGGATACGGCGGGTTCAACAAGCACGGTCAACTACATTACCGCCGATCAACTCGGTACGCCGCGTGCGGTGAGCGATGCCACTGGCTCGACGATTTGGTCATGGCCTTACGTTGCCAATCCGTTTGGGGAGACGGCGCCGACATCAACAGTTGGTTACGTGTTCAACTTGCGCTATGCCGGCCAGTATTTTGACGCCGAATCAGGATTGGTGGACAACATCAACCGGACCTATGATTCAGCAACTGGTCGCTACCTGCAGTCAGACCCCGTTGGATTAGTTGCAGGTATATCTACCTATGTCTATGTTGGCGATAACCCTCTAATGGGGGACGATCCGCTAGGTCTATGCGAATGCACACTGAAGCCTGGAGCGTTCTCCAACAATCCTCGCAAAGAGAATTTCATCACACCGACCAATGTATCCGCAGCAAACAATGTGGCAAATCAGCTTGGTGTAACGCCGGCTGACATTCTGGCTGTTGCCGCTCTTGAGTCGAGATGGGGGACGAGTAACTTTGCCTTTCGAGGGAACAATTTCTACGGTCTTCATGCTCCGCAAGCTGGGCAAACTGGCACGGTAACCGGAAGTCAAGGGGTTGTAATGGCAGCGTTCAGCGGCTTTGGGGCGTCGACACAAGCATTTGCCAATAATTACGGCGGCCTCGTGCAAAATCAGGCAGACCCGACCGCGTTCTTTGCAGCACTGCAAGGCTCTCACAAGTTTGGAATTGATCCCGCTAACGGGGCACCCGTTCCTACCTATGTAACGTCGGGTGTGGCGACTGCACGTGGGATTGCCGCAGGTCTTATCTGTACACCCTAAGGAGATTGCGCCCATGACAAAGCTACATACGATGCTTCTGGTATGCCTGTGTCTACTGGCCGCCTCTGCTGTTGATGCGCAATCGCCGGGACAACGCCTTTCTATTGACGAAGCTCAAAAGCTCGTCGAGGCGGCCATATATCCCAATAAGACTAATGCGGAACTAGATCATTCTCGTGATTCTGACGAGGCTGATTTCATAGTGTTTGAGGCTGTTGATCCTAACCCAGACCACAATGGCGACATGGGCTTCTATGCTGTCAATGAGTGGACGGGTGATGTGTGGACTACTGCTGGGAGCTGCAGTCGACTTAATTCTTCTAAGTTGATCAATATGCTTAGGAATATTCGCAAGCGTTCAAAGCTTTCGGTTTCGGAATTCGACATGCTAAGAGCAAAGAAGCCAATATGTGATTCGGATTAAATTTTAACCGCTGCGCGTTATCTTTCAAGGCAAGCGTTGTCTGCTCTATATAAGTGTGTTTGGTTGCACGGTCTCGATCCGGCTATTCTGGTTGTAAGTCGGACGCCACAGTTAATTTTCATATGAATAATGATGTTATGTATGGATTTCTGCTGGCAATTGCATATGTATGATCAGGTTCGCAGGTCTGTTTGTTATATACTTTGGCTGATGCACATATCCTTCGGTACTCCTGAAATCAACGGCTATGAAAATGGTTTCCCGGACTTCTAGTTAAAGACGATATTTATCGTTCCATTTTTCTCCAGCGCGCATAAGTATTGGTGGCAACGATGAAATACGCACCCTATCTAGTCTTTGCTCTTTTACTTCTTTGCGGTATTTCTGTAGTTTCGGCAGAAGATGCTTGGCTGCAGCCTGCACCAATTGAATTTTGGGGAAAGGATTGGCGAAAAATTCCGGCAGCTAACTATCTGGCCCTTGGCAATGACCCCATTTCAATAAGTATGCTTAAAGAAGCGAAGTTCGTCGTTGACACAAGCACTTCAGGAAAATCACTGTCTTTGAATTGTAACCCGCCAAGCAAAAGATACTTGGTCCGATCCCTATTTTTAGACAATCTGAATAATCTTGTATACCAAAGCTCGAATGGCTTAATTATAACTGCTGGTTCATTCTCGGAGCCTCATGAACCAACCAATGGAGCTATCGCAATTTGCCTGATTCGCGATCCCGTTGATGTGCGTGGTGGTACTGGCTTTGCCAAGTAAACGAGTCAAAGGTTTTATGTCAATGTATTACATGAAATAAGCTAATTCCTTTGGTTAAAATTAATCGTGAGGCTCGGTCATTATTGAATATTAAGATCGTTCCTTTTGTCATTGTGGGGACCATTGTTCACCTTGGCTTGTGCGTGGCGGCCTTCATGCCGCGCGTAAATTGCGGTTTCAACGATGCCTGTATGTTGACTATGTCGACGACTGCGAAAATTTTTGAAGATATAATGTCTCTGCCGCTTGGCTTATTGGTTATTTTATTCCATGCGGGTGGCGGCAGAGCGACTGGATTGACATTCCTTTACCCAGTGCTGAACTCACTTTTGGCAGTTTTGATCATATGGTTTGCTCTGGTTCGTCCTCTTGTTCGTCGGGCAAACAAAAAGAGTTCCTGAGTGTTTACATTCGCAACATCCTTGGCAAGAATTTTCTTGTGAAAAATAAATCCCAGTCCTATCCTAATCTTTTTATTTCGTTCACATTTTGGATAATGGCGATTTTCCTTTACGTCGCTGCTGCTGCGCCTTTAATTCCTGTGCTGAAATCAGAGGCGCATTTATTGTCTTCAATTTCTTTTTTCCCGATAATTTTTGGTATTCTACTCTTTCGATCTAAGATCGCTCTGAATGCAGTAAAAACCTCAAGTCTAGTTCAAAGTGTTAAGGAAGAGAGGTTCATTAGGCTGTCTACTTGGGCGGCATTTCTCGCTATGTTTTTTACAATTGTTATTTACTTGATTAATGCGGAAGCTGAGAAAAAAATGGTTCCGCCCAATTTTATAATTACGCCGTTTGCCTTATTCTTTTTTTACGCGGGTCGCTGGTGCATGTTTCGGCCTGGCTCACGCCTAACATGAAGTTGACGTCTCGCCGGTTCTGGATAGCATAAGCACTTAGAGTTATGGCGCAGCTGCTAGAAAACTCTGCAAGGTCAAAGTGCTTGCTGTTCAATGAGTTGATATGGTCGAAAGATGCCGTGCGCTTGGCTGTGGGAATGTGCCAGGCTTGTCACGCGTTGCCTCACATGCCTGTCAACGGTCAGCTACCGCGCCACGTTTTTGTGGTTTCGGGAGAACGCGATGATTCGATTCGACGCTTTGATGTTTCGCACGACGATGCTCGTTGGGCTGGTGTTGGCGTGCCAGTGTGCGAGGGCCGGCTCATCGGGTGATCTGCCGATGCAGCGACGTGCTGCCGTGGTCGACGAGCAGGGCGATATGTCGCCCGCTACGTTGCCGGCGGGTATACGCGTGGTGCGCGATGTGGCTTACGGCAGCGATGCGAATCAGCGTTTCGATGTGTATGTGTCGACTCCCCTTAAATCAGTGCCACGCTAAACCAGAGGTGGCCGGGTCGTTCTGGATTCTGAACTCGGCAGGCGTCAACCCGCCAAGGCTGTTATGGGGAATCTCGCGGTTGTAGTCGGCTACC
>Ga0302228_10001054_pt1 | contig 21069 bp, 19 predicted proteins | sample II_Palsa_N1_2_FD_193519 | JGI IMG/M metagenome (GOLD analysis project Ga0302228, IMG submission 193519) | Peat permafrost microbial communities from Stordalen Mire near Abisko, Sweden - II_Palsa_N1_2 | ecosystem: Environmental > Terrestrial > Soil > Palsa > Peat permafrost | place: Sweden...
GCCGAAGTATCAGCCGACCCCTTTGGTCAGAACGGCTTGGTGGCAGGATATGCCGCGCGCGGCGGCATTTCGGAGGCAAACGGCGGCCCAGGGCAAATCGACACCGTGCGCACGAACAACTCGGCAAATTACGCGTACACGCTGGGTCCAGTGATTGTTCGCGCGCAGGTCGCTTCACGCGACTCGGCGGTTCAGGGCGACAACATTCCCTATTCCGCGTCGATCGTCTATGAGGATCCGCATCTCAAGCTCGCCGCGTCGTACATCCGCCCGCAGGCGGACCACGCTCACTGGGCCTATACGGCTGGTCAATTCAACTTCGGGTTTGCGCGGCTTTATGCCGGCTATGGCTTTGGCCAGAACACGTTTAGCCAGTCGATTCACAACCAGATGGCCGGCCTCAGCATCCCCATTGGCCCGGCGCAGGCGGTAATGACCACCTTCAGTCACACGACATCCAATGGTCAAACGATTCAATGCCGTAGCGCATTGGGCTATTTTCTATTTCCTGTCCAAAGCGACGAGCGTCTATGCGGATGTTGTCTACGACTCCCAGTCAGGAAGATTCGCTTATGGAACCACAGGCTGGCAGGCGACGAACACGTCGACTAACGGCACAGGCTATACGGTCGGTCTGCGACACCTGTTCTGACACAATTGGCCGCTATTGCCGGCCACACGAGGGGCATCGGGTCGACACGAACAATCGCGGTCCGTTTATTAGTATTCCCTAAAAAAGGGTCATCGACTATGAATACGCAAAGGCTTGAGGACGTTCTACCGACCGGCGGTACATACGCCGCGATGACAGGGGCTTCTGCAACGCGATATAGCTCGATCGATGCAAGAGCTTGGGAGGTAGCCTTATGAGTGGCGATCCTGCTCGCACCTGCGATCGCCCGGTCGGATATGGTCTTTTGGCATCGCTACGCCGTTACTTGAAGCAGCACGTTCGCTATGAAGTGCTTGGACTGGTCTTCATCGTGATGACGGTCAATCTGGCGGATCGCGCAGCGATGTCGATTGCTGCCACGCCCATGTCGGCCGAACTGCACCTAAGTCACGTGCAACTGGGGTGGATATTTTCGTCTTTTGCCTGGGCATACCTACTTTTCCAGCTCGCGGGCGGTTGGTCATTGGACCGCTTCGGGGCGAAGCGCACCTATACCGTGGCCATCATCGTGTGGTCGCTTTGTACAGCCGGAGTCGGGCTCGCGCCCGAGCTTGATGAGCACATGGCGAGCATGCTGATCTTCGCGCTGATCTTCATGGTCGGTATGGCTGCGGCACCATGCTTTCCCGCAAACGCCAAGATCGTTGCGGCGTGGTTTCCTTCGGTTGAGCGCGGCACTGCATCCGCGGTCTTCAACTCCACACAGTATTTCGCCGGCGCTGTGTTTACACCATTGCTCGCCGTGCTTGCCGCGCATCTTGGATGGCGCTCGGTCTTCTATGTTATGGGCGCAATCGGCATCGCCGCCGGCGTGCTGTTCGCCTGGCGGTTGAGATCGCCGTTGGGCCATCCTGGCCTGACGCATGAAGAATTTGAGGTCCTCGAGCAGGGCGGCGCGACGTTAAACATGGACGGCCAAAGCAAACAAATAAGCTCACGGCCAGCGGTAAACGAAACACCGTGCCGCGCCGCAAGCTTGGCCACATTCCGGCAAGTGCTGGCTAATCGGACGCTGCTTGGAATCTCCGTGGCGCAGTATTGCATCAGCACACTCAGCTTCTTTTTTCTAATGTGGTTTCCTATATATCTGGTCCAGGAACGCCATTTATCGTTGCTGCATGCGGGCCTGATTGCGTCGTTACCCGCCATGTGTGGATTTTCTGGAGGCATTCTTGGCGGTATGACTTCGGACCTGCTTCTGCGCCGTGGCCATTCGCTCACGTTTGCCCGGAAGTTGCCTATTTACATCGGCATGCTGATGGCGTTCGCGATCGTCGGCTGCAACTATGTGAATGCCAACTGGCTCGTCGTTGTGTTTATGGCGCTCGCCTTTTTTGGCAAAGGCTTCGGTGCGCTCGGCTGGGCCGTAATTGCAGATACGTCGCCGGTAAATGTGGCCGGCTTGAATGCGGCAGTGTTCAATACGTTCAGCAGTCTCTCGGGCATCACCACACCGATCGCAATCGGCTATCTCGTTCACACCATGCACTCGTTCAGCGGCGCGCTCGTGTTCGTCGGCGTGCATGCGCTTCTCGCGATTGCAAGCTATGCCCTCATCGTCGGGACCATCAAGCGGTCCCATCCGATCTAAAAAGCGCGTCCGTAAATGTGGATCATGGCGCGTTCTGTCACCGTCTCAACTAGCTCAACACCGGCATCGTAGAACTACGTCATTTTCCCACCTCGTTACCAAATTGTTACCTTTCGCGAGTTCAAAAAAGGGAGGTTAGAGCGCCGGCGTACGCGTCGACTGCCTCTCACCGGTCGCGCCTTGCGTGCTTCATTTGACGTTTTTTTTGGACCCGCCACTATCAGTGCGGCATTTGTACCGTCGCTAATCGGGCCTGCAGCGCTCGAGCATCATCGTTCATTGGAGTTTTGTGCCCTGTCTCGAGGCCGAAGTCAGCGGCGCCCTTTGCGCATTAAACCTGCCATTCTTGTCCAGGGTCGCTTGCGACATGGCCATATTCGTCAGTCTGTGCGCACGCGCTTCCCTGCAGGGCGTCGCATCGGCTTGAACTTCAATGAACGGAGTGAAAAGAGGATGTTTTACTGGATGAGACACATAAGCGATAACCCCAATATAAATACGCATCTTTCCAAAGTAATCTAAGTAAAGTTCCATTTGGTGGAACATGTGAAAATATGCTTCAATCAGGAGCACTATGGAAAAGAGAGTCCGACGGGGATGGTGGCTGCGCGTGAGGTCATCGAAATTGATTCGCTTAGTAGACCCTGCGGGAACGCTTGTCGCCACCCTGGGCTTCGTGCTTACTCAACCGATCCGACCATGATCAAATCTAGTCCTGCTACATTTCGAAAAGTGGCTGCTGTGTGCGGGTCTGCGCTTCTCGCGTTCATTTTATCGGCCTGCGGCGGAGATGGATCTCCGCAAGCCGTCAGTACTGCGACGAACAGCCCGGAGACACCGCAAACGTCACCATCGCCCGAGTTTGACGCGTCGCGGCAACCGGCGGCCGTTGACGCTTCCTCGAATTCCGGGCCGGTGACATCGGCCCCGCAGATTGATCCAAAATAAGGCAACTGTTGAACTGAATTGTGAACGCGGACTGATCAGCCGGCTTCCTGATGCGCGGCCAGGCCGCTCCGGAGACATTGTGTTATGCGCACCTATTTCAATTCCTCTTTTTCACTGATATGGCTCAACTCGATCTAACCGACATCCGCAAAAGCTACGGCGGTGTCGACGTATTGCGCGGCATCGATCTGAAAGTCGCTGATGGCGAATTCTGCGCGTTTGTCGGTCCGTCCGGCTGCGGCAAGTCTACCTTGCTGCGCATGATCGCGGGTATCGACGAACCGGACAGTGGCACGGTGGCGATCGCTTCGCGCGATGTAACCGAACTGGAGCCGGCCGACCGGGGCATCGCGATGGTGTTTCAGTCGTATGCGTTGTATCCGCACATGACAGTCGCTGAAAACATGGGCTTTGCGCTGAAGCTGGCGCGTGTTCCACGCGAGCGCATCGCGGAGAAAGTGAAGAAAGCCGCGTCGATCCTGCAGCTCGAGAGGCTTCTCGAACGGCGGCCACGCGATCTCTCGGGCGGCCAGCGGCAGCGCGTGGCAATCGGCCGGGCGATCGTGCGCGAGCCGGATATCTTTCTGTTCGACGAACCGCTGTCGAATCTCGACGCCGGGCTGCGCGTCGAGATGCGCATCGAGCTAGCCAAGCTCAAGCAGGAACTCCGCGCGACGATGATTTATGTCACGCATGACCAGGTCGAAGCAATGACGCTGGCGGATCGCATTGTGGTGCTGAACGCGGGTCGCATCGAGCAGGTCGGTGCGCCGCTGGAACTGTATCACCGGCCCGCCAACCGGTTCGTCGCATCGTTTATCGGATCGCCGAGGATGAATTTCTTTGAGGCGCGCGTCGAAAGCCTGGCCGATGGGCATGCCACGGTCGAGTTCCTGGGCGGCAGCCGCTTGAGCGTGCCGCTGACGAAACCGCTCGCTATCGGCGCACCCGTCACGCTGGGCGTTCGGCCAGAGCATTTGAAGCCCGGCGTCGAACTCGATGCGGCGCTCAACGCGCAGGTGCAGGTGGCGGAAATGCTGGGTGATGAGACCTACCTGCATTTGCTCGGCGGGTCGGACGGTCGCGCCCGTACACCGCTCGTGGTGCGCACCGACAGTCCGATCCGCTATCAGCGCGGCGACAGCATGAGGATTGGCATTGCGGCAAATACCTGTCATCTGTTCGACGCGGACGGCCTTGCCATCTCGCGCGCCACTTCTGTCGACCCTCAATCACGTCAAGGAATGCAATGCGCCGTGATTTCGTAACAGTGGACGCCGGAAGACGTAGTCGTCAGCGTTCTGACGAGCACCATCCAGGCTGCCGGCAGGATGACAGCGGCAGTATGAGTCAGCCAGGAGGACGGTTGAAGACAAGATTGAGTCGCTTAAGCCGCCGCCTGTCTAGCGTGTTGCTGGCCGGCACGTTGGTGTTGTCCGGCACGGTCGCGCAGGCGAGCCCGCGCATCGAGCTGGAGTTTCCCACCTGGCAGGCAGAAGAGCCAGGCGCGGCGCAATTTTGGAAGGAGGCGAAAACCGCCTTCGAACAGACGCATCCGGACGTCTGGATCAATCTGTACCAGGTGCCGTTCAAGGATTTCACCGACAAGATGACGCTGCGCTTCGCGAGCGACAACCCGCCGCAGATCGTCCAACTGCCGACGCGCAATGTGCAGCAGTTCGCGGCACAGAATTGGCTGGCGGCGCTCGACGACTTTCTCGCGCGCAGCGATATTCCGGCGACTTACACGCGGCTTGGCGACGACATGCAATGGAACGGCAAGACGATCGGCGTGCCATTGATGGAATATGGCATGGTGCTGTTCTATAACGAACGCTTGCTGAAGCAGGCCGGCGTCACGTATCCGACGACGGAAGCCCAATTGCTGAAGGCCATCTCCGCGACTACCGATCCCGCGCGCGGCACGTTCGGCTGGGGCGCGACAACCATGCAGCATCCAAACATCTACACCGACTGGGCTTCTTGGGCAACCGCCGAAGGCGCATCGCTCTACAAAAAAGGCGACTACAACTTCACGGACCCGAAGGTTGTGCAGGCTATCGACCACCTGCGGATTGCCTTGCGCCATGCGCCATCCGGCGTATCGACGGAAAGTGCCAGACAGCTGTTCCTCGATGGGAAGATCGCGATGTTTCGCGACGGTCCGTGGATCGCGCCACTATTGAAAAAAGTGCGGCCCGAGAATCGCCCCTTCATGAAGATGGGCATGATGCCGTTCACGATTGTGCCTGGCGGCATCAGCAACAGTATTCACATACCGGTTCAGATCGACGCCCAGCGACGCGTACTGGTGTGGCAATTCATCCAGATGCTGAGTACGCCGGAATGGCAGGCGCGCTTCGCGCTGGAAACTGGGTCGCCGCCGCCGCGCCGCAATGCGCTGACGCCCGCGCAAATCGAGAGCCATCCAGACCTCGCAATCTCGCTCGTATCGCTTGAGCATGCCCGCAATCTTTTTCCCGATGTGCCGGCCGCACGAGCCAACTTCAATCAGATCTCGCAACTGGTGGCGGAGGCGGGCATGCGCCTGATAAATAGCGATACCCCGACTGCCTCGATCCTTGCGGATCTTCAATCTGATTTGCAAAAGAGGGTACCGTTACGATGAACAGGCCTGCGCAGTTGTCCGGTTCGATCACTTCCGCTGCCACGCCAGCACAGACCGCGCTTCGGCGGCGAGGCAAGCTGTCGCGCCGCGATACGCGCGTCGCGGCGGCGTTATTGCTACCGGCTTTGCTGTGCGTCGTCGGATTGATTGGTTACCCGATGTATCTGGTAGTGTCGATGAGTTTTCGCGAGGGGCTCGGCATCAATTTTATGAACCCCTCGTCGTCCCGCTTTGGTCTGAAAAACTACTGCGCCGTACTTAGCGATCCAGCGACGTGGCACAGCACGATGATCACCTTGATCTACACGGCAGGGTCCATTCTGCCAGCGTTTATGATCGGACTTGGGTTGGCGGTGCTACTGAACCAGCATTTCCCCGGTCGGCGCGTCATGCGTGGACTGGCAATGCTGCCGTGGGCCGTGCCGAGTGTGCTGACCAGCATCGCTTTCCTGTGGCTGCTCGACGCCTCCTACGGCGTGGTCAATTACCTCCTGCGCCTGAGCGGGCTGGTTACGCATGACATCGCATGGTTTTCCGCATCGCAGACAGCGTTGCTCGCGGTGACGTTGCCGACTATCTGGAAAAGCTTCCCGTTTTTTACCTTGACCTTTCTCGCCGCGATGCAGGGTATTCCGGCGGAGCTTTACGAAGCGGCCAAGATTGACCGTGCCAACCGGTGGGAACGTTTCCGCTATATCACTTGGCCCGGTGTGCGCGGTCCGGCCGTACTCGCGCTCGTGCTGAACAGCCTGTGGGCTTTCCGCGAGTTTGACATTATATTCGTCACTACCGGCGGAGGTCCGGCAAGGGCGACCGAGACGTTGGGGATTCGCGCCTATCTCGATGCGTTCAGCTACTTCAAGGTTGGCGAGGCTGCGGTGCTCGGCATGCTGATGCTCGCCCTTGCGCTGATATTCGTTCTGCTGGCGCGACGCCCACTGAAAAAAGAGTTCTTCTGAGAGAATACGATGAACCGAAAACTCCGTCTGACATTGGTTACGACGCTCGTCGTCGCGTTCATTCTGTTTCCGCTTTACTGGATGCTAGTGAGCGCGATGCTGCCCAGTGAACTGGTGCTTACCCGCACGCCGCCGCTATTTCCGGATCCGCGCCAGCTTACGTTCGATGCTTTCGAAGCCGTCCTGCTGCGCCGGCCGCTGCTCACATGGGTCACCAACAGCGCGTTGGTCGCGTTCGGATCAGTCGCGATTAGCCTGGTCGCGGCCACGCTCGCCGGGTATAGCCTGTCGCGGTTTCGCAGTGCTGCCCAAGAAGTTGCGGGACTCACGCTGCTGGTCGGCAAGATGCTACCGGGCAGCCTGGTGGTCATTCCGCTCTTCATCATGGCCGCGACGTTCCATTTGATCGACAGCCGTTTCGCATTGATGCTGGCGAATGCATCGGTGGGCGTTCCGTTTGCCACATGGATGATGAAGGGCTTCTTCGACGGCATTCCGAAAGATCTGGACGCGGCGGCGCGCGTCGACGGCTGCGGGCGGCTGGGCGTGCTGTGGCACGTGATCCTGCCAATCGCTCGGCCCGGAATTGGCGCTTGCTCAATCTACCTTTTCATAGTCTCATGGGCTGACTTCGTATTCGTTCGCACATTGGTCAATAAGCCGAACCTGTGGACAGTGACGGTCGGTCTCGCGTCCTTTATGGGAGAACACAGCGTGGACTGGCCTCAATTGATGGCGGCGGGTACGCTCTCGACGATTCCCATGTTGATCCTGTTCTTGGTTTTCGAACCGTTTTTGCTCGAAGGCATGGTCAGCGGCGCGGTCAAATAAGCGGCGCGATTTAATCGCTTGTCAGGAACGACAATGCGTCCTGTCCAACGCGACAGCCGGTTTCGTTCGCCCGAAGAAATTCCGGCGTAAGCAGCGAATCCATGGGGCGTCGTATTCGGGACGCGCACGTTACGGTCAGTCGTGCATCTTCCCCTGATCGCGCCACCTTTGTAGAAGCGCAGCGCGCTCCGCCGGTTTCATCAAGGAGAGCAGTTCGATAATGGCGGCGCTGTGTTCGCCGCCTTCTTCAGCGTTGTTGTCCTGCCCTGGCGGTTCAGGCACGGTTTCGGCAGGCCCGGAGCGGTCCGAAAGCGATGCGCGCGGGGCCGGCGCTGGTACTCTGTCATCCATATAGACAGACGCGTTTCGCATGGGCGATTCGATAGTCTTGTTCTTCACGGCGGCGAAGATCCTCGGTTTAGCGGCGCGGGTGGCTTCCGCAATTGGGGAGCGATGTTTCGGCGTTCGGAACTCCCGTGTCGGAAGCTACTCCTTGAGCGTAGGAAGATCCTGCGCGTGAAGAATGAGGCAAGAATTATGAGGGCGGGCCGATCGCGGACCGCGGTGTCTTCGAGCGCCGCCGACCGGTGTGCGGTTTGGTGCGGGCCATTTAGCATTGCGCCCGACACAATCGCGCGCGTTTCTTACGCTTCCGTGCAAATGTGCCGGGTAAAACGCCAGTCGAGCTCAGTTTGAGCCGTCGAACTTCACGATTTCGATCCAGTTCGGGTTCTTGCCGACCGGATATTCGCCAACTGCGCTCAATGCACCGGTCTTGCGATCGATGCGATACGCGCGCATCTGCGTCGACAGCTGTCCCACTGCCAGCAGATAGTTGCCGGAGGGATCAATGTTGAATGCGCGCGGCTGTTTTTCCGTCGGATACGTGCCGATGCGCGTGAGTTTGCCCGTGGCCTGATTGACGCGGTAGGCGGCCAGTGTGCTCGACGTGCGCTCCGATGCGTACAGGAAGCGGCCGTCCGGCGTGAGATGTAGGTCCGCGCCCCACGGTTTGTCGCCCTTGAAGTCGTCCGGCAGGATCGAGATGGTCTGGATTGGCTTCACGGCGTCACGCGAAGCGTCGAAGGCGAGCGTGTGCAGCTTGCCGTCGAGTTCGTCGATCAGGTACGTGAAGCGATGATCAGCCGAGAACACGAAGTGACGCGGCCCCGACTTTTCCGGCAGCGCATAGGCGGGCGCGGCGTCCGGCGTGAGTCGACCGCTCGTCGCATCGAACTTCAGACGAAGCCATGCATCCGCGCCCAGCACCGAAGCAAACACATACTGGTTATCCGGCGCGCTGAGGATCGCATGGGCCATCGGGCCGGTGGGAACGGTCTGCTGAACGTCGCCCGCTACGCCCTGGGCGTCGACGCGGTTAACCGCGAGCATGTTGCCGATGTACGAAGCCGAAAGAAGGTAGTGGCCGGTTGCATCGGTCGACAGATACGCCATGCCATCGGCGAGGGGTGCCATACCCAGTTGGATCAGACGGCCATTGAGCGGATTGATCGCAAAGCTCACAACGCGATATGGCTTCGCGCGCAGGCCGGCGTACAGGCGGTGATGGTCCGGCGAAAGCGCCATCGGCATTGGCATGCCGCCGATGGCAAGGGTCTGCACTGCGTCGAGCACGCCGGTCGACGGATTCAGGCTGAAAACTGAAATATCGTCGCTGTCGGCGTTCGATACATACGCATACGTGGCCGCGTGGCTCGCGCCCGAGGCCGTGAGGCCAATCAGCGCGCCGGCGATCGCGCCGAGGATCGTTTTTCTGGTCATGAACAGGTTCCTGGACATCGGGTCTGGTTGTCTTTTAGTGAGTGTTCCGAAGCGATGCGCCCAGCGCTAAACGCACGGTCGAAACGGGGTTCGGCGCCGTAAGCAACGCGGAACCCGTCCTCTCGTTACGCTTCGTGGCTTTAAGCCTCCACGCGCCTCAATATTCCCGCTTCTTTGGCGATCTGGATGTGGCCGCGGGTGGTGGCGCCGTCACGCGCACGCACCGACTCCAGGTCCGCAAGCCGCAAAACCGATTCGTACCGGCGACACAGGTCATCATCGCCGATCAGAACGACGGCTTGGGCGTTGCGGCCGTCGATCCAGCCTTGACCCAGCGCGCTGGCGACTTCCACGCCGATCAGAATGCCAGACAGGTAGTCGGGCAGTCCGGTTGGCGAAATCTGGTTCATTAATCCTGCCGTGCGCGCGGCGAAAATCGCGTGCGTCGCGTCCAGGCGGCTCTGGAGGCCGAGCTTTGCGCCCATTGCAAACGCTTCCGGATCGTCGTTGCCGAACGCCATTAGGCGGCCAAGAATGCCGTGCTTCGTCATCAGGCCATACAGCTCGCCGGTCATGTAGGTGGCGAAGCGGGTGATGCGTGCATCGTCGCCGACATAGGCCCATTTGCTGTGCGTGCCCGGCAGCACGCAGCACGTTTCGGGGTTCACCTCCGCGCCCCAGATCTGGATCTCTTCGCCACGCATCACGTCGTACACGCCGTTCGCGTCCCTGCAGCGCAGACCCGGAATGATGTGCATGTCGACGTCTTCCGTCAGCGAAAACGACGTGAACGATTGTGCCGCCGCCGCAGGCGTCGCAGGGCAGTCGAGGTACGGCGCTTCGACCCATCCCTGACGGCTGCCGATCATGCCGCTTGCAATGACCGGGCAGCGGTGGATGTCGATCCAGTCTTCGCACAGCGCGTTCAGCGACTGCTGAAACTGCCTGTCTTTCACGGCCATCACGCCGCCGGCCGTGCTGCGCGCTTCGATGATCGAACCTTCGTCCGACACCAGCGTTGCGCGCAGGCTCGATGTTCCCCAATCCAGGCTGATAAATGACGGTCTCACAGTTTGGTATCCTTACGAAATAATTTTGTCGAAATTCTATGAAATCTCAGGGCGGCGGACGGATTTATCCTCGCCGCCCTGCATTAAATGGCATCGGGCTGGCCGCTATTATTTACGTACGTACTGCCAGATTTCGTCGCTGGGCTCGATGCCGAGCCCCGGTCCTTCCGGAAGATGAAACACGCCGTCGGCGCATTTCATGCTGGTTTTTACGTAGTTCAGGTTTCTGTCGAACACAGAGTGCTGATATTCGTGCATCGGTGCATTTGGCAGCGCGGCCGTTGCGTGCAGGCTCGCTGCCTGAAATATACCGATGCCGATGCTCGCGTGCGGAATCACTTTCATGTGAAAGGCGTTTGCCATACGCGCGATCTGCATGAACTGGCTGATGCCGATATGTCCCATTTCCGGCTGGATGATCGACATCGCGCGTCGTTCGAGCCGCGGACGATACTCATAGACAGTACGCCATTCTTCGCCGAGCGCGAGCGGCATGCGAATCTGGCTGCCGACGTGCGCCTGGCCTTCGATATCCTCCGGCTGGCAGGGCGCTTCGACAAAATACGGACGGTAAACGGAAAGTTGATCGATCAGCTGGATCGCTTCCTGGGCTGTAAATTTCCAGTGCAGGTCCACCATCAGGCGAGCTTCGTCGCCAAGACCGTTTCGCAACGCACGCATCTCCGCCACGATGCCGTCGAAGGAAACGGCGGCGGCGTACTTGAACGCACTAAAGCCGCGGCTCAGGAAGTTTCGCGCGAGTTCGACGCGCTCTTCCAGCGAGTTGCCGGGAAGTCCCGAGACGTAAGCCGGTATCGTTTCGTGGCGCTGCCCGCCGATCAGCTTCACCACCGGCTGGCCCACGAGCTTTCCAAACAAATCCCAGATCGCAATATCGACACCAGCAATCGAATCTACATAGAAGCCGCCGAAGAACCCGCGCACCCGCATCATGTCGTATAGGTCTTCCTGAATCACCACGGCATCGCGCGGATCGCGGCCGACGATGGCGGGCCCTAGCACGTCGTCGATGATCGCTGTCACCGCTTCAGGCGCGACGATCCCGTATGTCTCCCCCCAGCCAACTGTGCCATCGTCGGCTGTGACCTTGATGAGCACGGACATGTCGGTCGTCGGGTAGATCGTGCCGTTGCCTTTGCGCACCAGATAACCGCGGCTGTTGATCTGCTCGCCTTTGCCAAGGCCGCCAAGATAAGGCACGTCTCGTGGAATCGAGACGATAAAGGATTCAACTAATGCAATTCGAGGTGGCTGGTTCATGGCTGTCACACTTGCGTTGATTACGATAGGGAAATGCGGGCACCGTCTTCCGCGAAGAGATGAACGTCGTCCTGACCGAAAGCGAGACCCACCACATCGCCTTTCGTCGATGTCGGCGTGCCTTCGATCTTCGCCATCACGGTACCTAAGGCAGTGCGGAGGTAAATGAACGTTTCGCTGCCCAGTCGCTCCATGAAGCTGACCTCGCCCGTCAGTACCGCCTGCTCCGGTGAGACGATGCGAGTATGTTCCGGCCGCACGCCGAACGTCAGCTTATGCTCTGCAAGCCGTCGTGATACCGGAATCGAAAGGCGGCCTTCCGGCATCTGGATTTCGACCGTGTTCGAATTCGTGGCGGCTGCGGGCACGTCCATGAAGTTCATTTTCGGCGAGCCGATGAAACCCGCAACGAACCGGTTTGCCGGCTTGTGATAGAGATCAAGCGGGCGGCCGACTTGTTCGATCTTGCCGTCGCGCAGCACGACGATCTTGTCTGCCAGCGTCATCGCCTCGACCTGATCGTGCGTGACGTAGACGAATGTTGTGCCGAGCTGTTCCTTGATCCGGGCGAGCTCGATACGCATCTCGACACGCAGCGCTGCATCGAGATTCGACAGCGGTTCATCAAATAGAAATAGCGCGGGTTCACGCACGATCGCGCGACCGATCGCGACACGCTGGCGCTGGCCGCCCGACAGATCCTTGGGCCGTCTTGCCAGCAGATGTTCAATCTGCAGAATACGCGCACTGTCCTTCACTTTATCTGCGATCTGGTCCTTTGGCAGGTTCGCCATCTTGAGGCCGAACGCCATGTTCTCGGCGACGGTCATGTGCGGATACAGCGCGTACGACTGAAACACCATTGCAATGCCGCGTTTGGCGGGCTGCAATCCTGTGACGTCCTTGCCGCCGATGGAGATGTTACCTGCCGTGCTTTCTTCCAGCCCGGCAATCAGGCGGAGCAGCGTGGATTTTCCGCATCCCGACGGACCGACGAAGACGCAGAATTCGCCGTCAGCGACGTGCAGATCGATGTTTTTGATGACAGCGGCGTCTCCAAACGACTTTTGGACTTGGCGCAATTCAAGCTGTGCCATGACGCGCGCCTCCCATGCTGGAAATGAAGTGTTGTGAAACAAGCAGGTCGTCGATGTCGGACAGGAATGCATCGACATCGGCGGTATCGGCGGCGTCGAGTAACGGGCCCGCCGCGCGCTGCAAACGGCACTGAATGAGGCCGCGACGATGTAGCACATACTTTGTCAGTGACCAGCGGAACACGGCCTGGACGTTCAAGATCGGCAGCATGCGCGTAAAGAGTTGCCTGACGTGATCAGCGTCGCCCGCGCGGTGCGCCTTGAAGAGCGCGACATGCACTTCCGCGAGTTCGATCGCGGGCATGGTGCCCGACGCGCCACGCCGAAGTTCGTCGGTGATATAGCGGCCGCCTGCGCCGCCGAATACGCCCAGCAACGTGGAGGGCGCGCAATTCCTGACAACCGTCAGGCGCTGACCACTCGGCAACGTCTCTTCCTTGATGTAATGGATTGCCGGAACGGCGGCAAGGATCTCGATGAGCACACTGGGATCGAGGCCGGCGCCGACTGGAAGCGGCACGTTCTGAAGCATGATCGTCGTGCCCGATACCGCATCCGAAACCTGCCTGAAGAATTCGATCTGTGCCGCGGCGGTCTTGCGATCGGGTGGCACCGCGATCATCAGCGCCGCGGCGCCGGCAGCGGCCGCTGCACGGGAAAGCTCGACGGTCACATTGACGTCCGCGCTTGACACGCCCGCGATCATCGGAATCCTGCCATCGATTTCGTCGAGTACGACCTGCGTCAACCTGAGCCGCTCTTCGGTGGTGAGCTGACCGAATTCGCTAGCAACGCCCGGATACGTAATACCGTCGACACCTACCGTGATCAGATATCGCACGAGTATGCGCAGACTCGTGACGTCGGCCTGCCCGTCTTCGAGGAAAGGCGTAGGCAGAACGGGAAATACGCCGGTGATCGCTGTTTGCTCGATTGTTGTTGTCATCAAAAGTCTTCCTCGAGATTGAGGGGAGGGCGTCCCCACAGGGTTCGAATGTGATTGGAAAAAAGCGCGCTCGCGGCGAGCGACGTGAGTCCGCCGTCGAGTGGAAGGTCGACGCCGGTGATAAACGACGCTTCATCGCTGGCAAGGAACAGCGCGGCGTTCGCAATGTCCGCCGGCTGGCCCAGCCGACCCACCGGATAGGTTTGGGCGATGACGTCCAGTTGCTTTTGCGTCATGCCGTGCAGCGTGCGTTCGGTCGCGATGAAGGCCGGCGAGATGGAATTGCATCTCACGCCTTGAACTCCGTACTCGACAGCGATCTGCTTCGAGATCGCCCGGACGCCGCCCTTCGCTGCCGTATAGGCGGCGAGCCCAGGGTTCGCGACGACCTGGTTGACCGACGCCATGTTGACGATCGACCCACCGCGTCGCTGGATCATCGCGGGCACTGCGGCACGGCAAAAGCGGAACGTCGCGGTCAGCGCGGAATCGATCGTGTGATGCCATGCCTCGTCAGTTTCCTCTACAAGACTCCCGGACGTGTAGTGGACCGCGTTATTGACCAGAATGTCGACACCGCCAAACCGGGCCTGAGCGACGCGCATTGCCTCCTCGACCGTCGACTGTCGGTGCGCGTCGAGGCACAGCATCTCGACGGCGTCAGTCGCGAGGCCTTCCATGGCGCGCCGCGCGTTTTGCGAGGACAATTCGATTGCGACGACCTTGGCGCCTTCGCGAACGAAGCGGTGCAGAATTTCACGGCCGATCCCCTGGCCGACGCCGGTCACAATGGCAACCTTGCTGGCTAGTCTCATGATTTGACCGCTCCTGCGGTAAGGCCCTTAATAAAGAAGCGCTGGAGAAAGGCAAAGCCGAGCACGACCGGTAGCGAAATAACAATCGACTCCGCCATTGCGCCGCCCCAGTCGCTGCGTCCTTCGCCGAGATAACCGAGCAGCAGCCCCGGCCCGACTGTGCGCAGTTCCGGCGCCGTGATGAGGGTCAGCGAGAAGAGCAGGTCATTCCATGCCCACATGAACGAGTAGAGCCCGACGGTGACCATCGCCGGCATGGCCAGCGGAAGAACGATCCGGTGCAGGATGTAAAGTTCGCCCGCGCCATCCACGCGCGCCGCTTCCATGATTTCATTCGGAATGCTGAGAAAGTAGCTATACAGCATGTAGGTGCCGCTCGGCAGAGCCAGAATGATGTAAGAGACGATGAGACCCGTGCGCGTGTTCAGCAGATTCAGCCATTGCAGCATTGGATAGACGCTGATCAGCAGCATCGCGAACGGAAACATCTGCGCAGACAACATTAGGAACATCAGCGGCTTTCTGCCCGCATAGCGAAACTTGGCGAAGCTGTAGCCCGCATAGGTTGCGAGCGCAACAGTCAGGAACGCGCCTCCGCATGCGGTAATAAGACTGTTCACGAGCTGGATGCGCGTATCGCTGCGGCTGAATACCGCGATGTAGTTCTCGAACGTGGGCACATGCGGCAGCAGCGACGGAATGCGCACGAAGATCTCTCCTTCCGGTTTAATGGAAGTGAGCACCATCCAGATGAGCGGAAGAAAGATAAAGCCACCGATAACCATCAGGGTTGCCATGAAGCCCGCACGGGCGCGCCAGGTATTGAGGAGTAGCATGGTGTTTAGTCTTCCCGCTTGAACAGAATGCGCAGATAGAACACGGTGGGAACGGCGATCGTCACGAACCACAGCACGCCGATTGCGCAGGCCATGCCGATGTCCCAGTTTTGGAATGCCTGCTTGTAGACTTCGACCGAGAGCATCGTGGTTGCCTTTACTGGGCCGCCCTGAGTCAACGCGTATATGACGTCGAACGCCTGCAGGTTGCCCATCGTACCGAGAATCACCACGATGATCATGGTGGGCGCGAGATGCGGAATCACGACGTAGCGCAGCACGCCGAAGTTTTCGCATCCGTCAACGCGTGCGGCGTCGACCTGATCCTGCGATACGCCTTGCAGCCCGGCCAGAAAGAACGCCATGAAGAGCGGCACCGACAGCCAGACGCGCGCAAGGATCACGCTCGCCATCGCGGAATTGCGCTCGGCGAGCCACGCAATCGGATGGGAGATCACGCCCAGCTGAAGCAGGATCGCGTTGAGGACGCCATACTGGCCGTTGAAGATCCAGGCGGCGAGAAACGCAGTAACGGTGGACGGCAAAACCCACGGCAGCAGCGAAAGGGCGCGCAGTACAAGACGCCCTTTGAACGCCTGATTCATTACGAGGGCCCACGCGAGGCCAATCAGGAAGGTGCTGGCCGTCGTTAGCGTGACGAACGTCAGCGTGTTGAGCCAGATGGTCAAGGTGTCGGGATTGCTAAGCAGCTTGGTGAAGTTGCCGAGCCCGATAAAGCGCGGTGCGTCCATATCCGCGGTATAGCGATAAAGCGATAACTTTAGCGATTCAAAAAACGGGATCAGAATGACGAAGATAAATGCGATAAGCGCCGGTAAAGCGAACGCGAATCCAATTCGACGTTCACGCCATTTCAGCGATCGCTTTTTATTCGCGCGCGTCAGGTTCGACGGGTGGGATTGTGTGCTGGCCATTTGCTTGACAACTCAGATCAATAATGATGGACAACAATCTTTTTTATTGTCGCTGAACGCGTGTTCGGGAGGGGCGCTTGAGGCTGCAGAACCTGATAGCAGATCCTCGAGGCGGCGTGGATGCATGTCGGAACTGAGCTGCCGGGCCGCATCAGCCGGGACGATCGATGTACGAGTCCCAGCGCGCTGATGAGCGATGAACATTCTTTGTCTCCTATAGTTCCATTGGATGAAACTTTGTGGATCGACTTTAGCACATGTTTAAAGTTTGTTCCACTGATTTAGATAATTTCCTATGGATCTGCCAAAACAATGGAGTAAGTTCCATCTTTCGATACGCGTAAGCCATGTCCAGGCGGACGGTCTTAACGACTGGCTTGCAGGGGCAAAAAGCCAAAAGAACGACAGAAACGCCTGGGTTCCTGCATGCGAACCCGGGGTCTCTTTTGGTGATGCCGAAAACTATGTGATCGCGCCGTTCAGGCGTTTCGCCATTGCATCGATCGCCGCCTGCGGAGTTTTCTGGCCCAGCAGCGACGATTGCACTTCCTCGCCTACGATGGACGTTAGTTCCGCTGAATTCGGCCAAAATGCGAGTTCGTCACGGGTCGCGTTTTTCGCGTTCTTCGTCCAGTTGGCGACGTACGGATCGCCGGATAGTTTTACGATCGCGCTTTTCGTCACCGGGAACAGTCCAGATTGGTTGAAGTATTCCAGCTGCGTTGCGTCGTTCATAGTCAAAAACGAGGCGAACCGCGCCGGCGCGGATTTCGCGCCGAAGAAGCTGGACTTGGTGTCGGGGAAACTGCCGAGCAGATGCCCCCAGGCGAACGAGCGCGCCGTGTCGCCCTTGTGCACGACCGGTGTGGCGATCGCCTGGACGTTTTTGTCGAATTCGGCGCCCTTGCCGGAATTGTTTCGCGCGAAACCGCGCGCGAGAGGCGCGTCCTGATAGAACGCCGTCTGGTTCTGGGCGAACATGCGCCGGGCGTCGGAGCGGTCGATGTCCTTTTCGGCCAGACGCCCCTTCACTAGGTCTGCCATGAAGCTGAGCGCACGGACAGCCTCCGGGCTATTTACGGCAACCCCTCCCTTATCGTTAAAGATGCGACCGCCGAACGTCCAGAGCCAGACTTGGTAATCGGAGGCGATCGTGCCGTTGTCCTTGGTACACATCGCGTACGGCACGCTCTCCGGGAATTTCGCCTTGACGGCCTTGAGCGCATCGACGAAAGCGTCGATCGTCACGGGTACGCTTGAGACGCCGGCTTCCTTGAGCATGCTGCTGTTCGCGACCATCCCGATGGAGCCCGCAGTCCACGGCAGCCCCAACTGCGTACCCTTGTGCTCGCCGAGCGCCAGAATCTCCCGATCGATGGCGGCCTCGAGCGTCGACTTGCCAAACACCTCGTTGAAGTCGAGCATTTTTCCGGTCGCGCCGAACTGCGGCAACCACTGCACGGCGAGCTGGACGACGTCGAGCGGCTGATGCGAACGCAGGCGTAAGAACAGGTTCTGCTGGATCTGCCCATATGGGAACCCGACCACGTTGAGCGACGCGTCCGGGTCCGCCTGCTTGAACTGCGCGAAGATCTGGCCCAGCGTCGCCTTGTTGGCGGCTTCGTCCTGCGACCAACCCACGTACGTGAAATCGCTGGTGGCGGCCATGGCGGCCCGCTGCAGCGAAGGCGCAAGCGCGCACGATGCAGCGATGGCCGAGATGAATTTGCGTCGGGTAAGCACCGTGGTCTCCAATGTTTCGTTGTGTGGAACTCGTATGCTACTATAGTACGGCCGCCTGTGTCATTGTTCCATTAGAAAGAACAACAATGCATTTTAAGCAGGCATTTGAGACGGAGGACCCTGTTCCTACTATTCGTTTCGGCGAAAAACGTTGACTAATGTGTGAGGAAATAGCACAGAGTACTCGACCAAGGATGTCATTTCGTCCCCGGCAGTCCCCCGCTGCGACCAAACCGACTGCTTGTCAACGAAGCGCTGTATCAGGCTGTTTGGTGTCATCTATGCTGAAAGGGCAGAGTTTCAATTGCATCTGAGAAGCTGCTGCGTGCGACTGCTGTTGCACCTGAACGGCTCTCGTCGCCGAAGAACCGACAGTGGTTTATGCAACGTGGCGCGATGAGATTCACGCGTGACAGTTCTCCACCGGGGTGTCAGAATCGGAGCGCTGCGTCCGATTGCAAGGCAGGGAAATGAGGGTTGGGCTTCAATTCACCTATTCCATACGCGATGTGCAATGAGTCATCGGTCATCCTCAAGGATGGGAAAAGCCCCTGATGGTGAAATGCGGCGGCTGATCGTAGTGGTCTCCCCGCAGACAGGGCGTGGTTTTTTCGGTCCAACGGAACAATGCCCTGTTGCGCAAATTTTGCGCGCTCGGCTCTAGTCTGACCGGTCCCCCGAAGGATATAGCGCGGGCGATCGAGAAGCGCAGGGAAGTGATTGCACCCGCTGCCATGCTCAAAGTCCGTCGTGCCGCGACAGGGTGCGACCTGCGCGCGCTGGCATCAAGTCCTTTAACGAAGAAGAACTTATGACGAGACTACTGAAGCGTTCCACTGGCTCCCGTGGTCGCGGCGGCTTCACTGAGTGCGCATGCGCAGGTTGTACCCACATTCGTAGTCGGACCCGACGTTGTGGTGCCGACCCCGGTGATATCGGGCGGGAACGCCTAATACTTCAACGAGACAGTGTGTTCCCATACCTGCCCAGCGAAGACGGCACGACGAACATCTTGTTTGGGGTGATGCCTGGGCGCACCGCTGCTCCGGCCGTGCCCTGCTGCACATGCAGCCATCGCCGGGAACGCTGGTGGCGCGCACGCGAATTAGGGGCCTCCGGTCCGATGACACGGCGTATGACGCCAATGGCGACTGGATGAATGAAGCGCACCGCATGTCGGATGGCTCGCTCGTCGCATTCGTGCATGCGGAGAACCACCACTTCACCACCGGATCGGGGCAGTGGAATTCGACGGGTATGTGGATTTCCGAGGACGACGGCAACTCGTGGACCGACTATGGCCAGGTGGTGGGGGATCCGAAGCCTGCCGTGGGGCAGTTCGGCGGTTGGAACTACGACATCGGCCCGATTTTGGAAACGGTGAACAGCCGGTGGATCGCATACTGCGGAAACGCCCCGTTCGTATTTAACGAACCGCACGACATGCCTGGCACATGGTACGCAAAGGATACGTCGGCCAACTTCACGATTCCTATGAACCCGACTGTGGCGCCACAAAGCATTTCAATGCCTGCTCGGCGATCTGGCTCTTCTTGCTCGCATGCAGATCGAAGAACTTTCTCCGTGCGTGGGCCATGCAGCCAATTTCCGTGATGCCCAGCTTAAATCCTGCTTTATAACCGCTGTAATCGTCGACGACCAGCTTGCCACGCCAATTGCCCAGGAAGGTGCGAGCGTGTTCGCCAGATCTGCCGTCGGCGAACTCGTACACGACCGCGCGCACCTCTGCGAACTGGGTCGACGTGTACGCCCATAAATAGGCGCGATGCGTCTTCCCTTTGCCGGGGCTCAACATCTGCACCGGCGTTTCGTCTGCATGCAAGACGCCGTGGCGCAGTAGTTCCTCGCGAAGCGCGTCGACCAAGGGCTGCAAACGCACACCGCATACGCCCACCCAGCCGCCGAGCGTCGATTGTGGAATAGCTAGGCCTGCCCGGCCGAAGATGTGTTCCTGCCGGTACAGTGGAAGGTGGTCGCCATACTTGGCGACCAACACCTGAGCGAGCAAGCCATTAGTCGGAATTCCTTTGTCGATCACATGCGGCGGCACCGGCGCCTGGATCAACGTCTCGCACGCTTTACATGCCCACTTCCCACGGATGTGGCGCTCAACAGTGAATACGCCCGGAGTGTAGTCGAGCTTCTCGCTGATATCCTCGCCAATACGCACGCGCTGGCAGCCACAGGGGCAGCTCAACTCCGTCGGCTCTGATGGATGTCGGTGCGGGGCAGCTGGGGCGGCAACGGCAAGCGTTTGGCCTGCTTGCGGAGCTTCTCCTGGGGCGCGTCCGAGCGTAATTCATCCAGCTCGGCCTGCAGCGCGGCCAAATCCTCATCAATGGCCTCGTCCAGCAAGCTCAACTGCTCGGTGGTGAACTGTTCGCTACGTCTGCCGAATTGCAGGCGTTTGATGACCGAGAGCTGGGTGAGCTGGTCAATGCGCGTTTGGTGGTAGTGTGATTCACGCGTCTTCTCGTCGACCTGGATCGTCAACTGCCGCGCGAGTGCGCGCAGTTGATCGGGTTCAGGGCATCGAGATCAGTGGGTGAATTCATGCCCCAAGTTTGCCAGTACCTGCAGGCTGGGGGAATCGAAACTGTTTACGTCATTTGCTATATCACCGCGATTACGTGGTCGTGTGCCAACGTCTGCCAAGGCAGCCCGATCACGAGTGCACGCAATTGCTCGGGATTCAATGTCTCAGCGATCTCACTATGGCTATTGGCCCAAACGAAATGACCCTTGCTCAAGCGTCGTGCGGCAAGCCAGATGCCAAATCCGTCGTACACCAGGACCTTCATGCGTGTCGAACGCAGGTTAGCAAACAGATACGCATGGTGAGGTCGTGCGGATCCAAATACCTTCACCACACGCGTAAGGATGGTATCGGCGCTGGCACGCATATAGAGAGG
>Ga0302228_10001067_pt1 | contig 20843 bp, 23 predicted proteins | sample II_Palsa_N1_2_FD_193519 | JGI IMG/M metagenome (GOLD analysis project Ga0302228, IMG submission 193519) | Peat permafrost microbial communities from Stordalen Mire near Abisko, Sweden - II_Palsa_N1_2 | ecosystem: Environmental > Terrestrial > Soil > Palsa > Peat permafrost | place: Sweden...
ACTGCGCAGAGCTGGATGGCAGCGTGTTGCCGTTTCTTGAGCCTGTTCAGCATGGGGCGCGAGCATTGGCCGCAACGCTGACTGGCGTGGCCACGCCGGTGCATTATCCCCCGATGCCTATCGACGTCAAGACGCCCGCGCACCCGGTACGCGTCGTCTTGCCGCCGGTTGGCACGCACGGCGGGTGGCAGATGCCGAACAACAGCAGCAAAGGCGTATACGCGATATTTGTCGAAGAAGGCGGAGCAATTGCTGGTTACGCGCTGTCTGGCGATCAGATCAGTCGAGAGAGCGAGCTAGCGCAAGTGTTTGAGGCGCGGATGTCTGCTTGACCGGTTGTAATCGAGAGGCTGACCTGTTTGTTCAGGGCATCGTACTTCACCGCATGTCGCGGCTCATGCGACATGCGGTGAAGTGGCGCTTGAATGTTTTGCCAATAGCAAACCGATCGCGAGTAAAGACCGCGGTCGAAAAATGATGCCCAATACCTTCATCTCTGAGCTTAATCCCGACGAGAGCGATCGGCCTGCATTGGCATTACGGCTTCAGGTTAAGGAATACGTAGCGGAAATCCCGGTGCATCAGCACCGCAAGTGTCAACTGGTGCTTGCGCTGCATGGCGCGGTGACATGCCAGGTGGATAAGGCATTGTGGATGGTGCCTCCGCATTGTGGCGTATGGATCCCCGGAGGATTGCCGCACAGCAATCGTGCAACGGCAAACGCAAAGCTATACTACCTCTTCGTCGAGCCCGACCTCCTTGACTTGCCGAAGCAGTGTTGCACGCTTTCGATCTCGCCGATGGTGAGGGAGATGATCCTGCATCTGGCCAGCGTCGATCAAGATTACGAGCCGGATAGCCATACTGATCATCTCGCACGTGTGCTGCTGGACGAGTTAGCACGAATGCCAATGGAAAGGCTTTGTTTGCCGGTAAGCGATCATCCAAAAATGATCGAGATTGAGAACTCGTTGCGTGCCAACCCGGGCGATCGCAGCACAATCGAGCAGTGGGCCAGGCGCGTGGAGATGAGCGAGCGATCGTTGGCCAGGTTAATCGTTGCCGAGACGGGACTGACTTTCGGTCGCTGGCGGCAACTGCTCCATTTGCTCTTCGCCATCAGAGAACTGGCGGGCGGGGCGTCGGTACAGCGGGTATCCGGTGATCTCTGTTACGAGTCTGTGACTGCATTCATTACCATGTTCAAAAAAGCTCTCGGGCAACCACCTGCGCGCTATTTTGCGTCGCTCTCGCGAATGCGGGAAAGCGAATCACTGGTGACGAAATAAGTTGGGATTTTCATTCCCGCGATACGATGCCGATCGGGCTGGCTGAATTTAGAGATAAATTGGAAAACTAACCAAATTACTCAATCCTGCCGGCGGGTACCATATCTGGACGGTCATTGGCACAGCGGCAAGCCACTTGATCTCATTGCCATAATGAATACAAGATGATTCGGCATCCTGTATAAAAATCAGTATGGCTAAGGTGAATGACGATCATCCATCGTTAGAAGGCTCTAAACCCCGAGCACGACCCGGAATAGTCTCACCCGGTTCGATTTGCTGCATTCAGCGAGCGATCGAGGTCTGCCTCGGACCGGGCTCGGCCACGATCGCACTACCCCGCCAGAAAACCTGCGGCAGAGATTGCTACCTGATGTTGTGTTCCGCAACGGCTTTTCTGGCGATCCCGCGAAGCTGAACAAGGCTCTCGTCCCACCACAAGAAAACCGTTCGTTTTTCCGGCCGTATAATCCGCAGACGTGTCATCACGACCCGGCAGAGCCCGTCAAATCCGCAAGCCTCACTTGGGGAAGTACAACTGTCTGGGTGAAGTAACCAGCTACCCTATAGGTCGTAAGGGTAAGCGGCCGGATACCGGCGCCGTTCGACGCAGGGAGTTCCACCACGAGCTGGCCGGCATCGGTCAGCGCCGCCGTATTGAGGCCCCACTGCGTAGATGTCATCGAACATCTTGTTTGCGGCGTGCCGATCGAAGCACCGGCGGGATCGAGCACCGATGCTGCGACGCACTTTGAGCTATCCGTGGCCGGAAAACAATAGAGGTCGACGATCTGGTCATTGACGGGATTGAGGCGTGTTTCGCATACGCCGAAACCGGCAACCTTTTGCGGGGCGCCGAAGGGCAGCGCGGCTTTAATGGTTGCGACCGGGGCATAGGAGTTTAGTAGATAGGTCAGGGACAACCGCCCCAGCGTGTTCTTGAATTTCGCGAATACGTCACTCGGCAGATTGACCGCTTGATAGTTCGACTTGTGGCCATTGCTCGTGCCGTCGAAGGTATCGCCCAGGACGTTGCTGACCTGACGAGGCGGATAGCCCGACGCGAGCGATATGATGCCGCTATATAACGGCTTGCCGTCATCACTGGCGATACTAAGGATGACTTTATCGATAGTGACTATACGGTTTGGGTCGACCGCCACCTTAAGCGGAACGTAGATGACGGGGCCCATGAACTGCTGGCCCTTGCCGATCACCTCTGCCTTGGACTGGTCATCGAACGACAGGCGGATCGGGGTGCTCGTCGCCACTTTGCCATCATCAGTGAAGCGTAGGATCAGGTGGCCGGCTATTCTCGGCGTGAACATCAACGCAATCGCACAAATTGTTGCCACGGCGAAGACGCCACGCGAAGTCGCCGTGTTCCGGCGGCTGTATTGCAGGCAAAGGATGAGTGCGCCCGCAATGACGAGGATAGCCATGAGCGCCAGCTGAACAGGCCAGTTGCCGAGGTCAACCATCCCGCCATCGGTCATTATTAAACCGGCAATCCATAGCAGAAAAATCGCGAAAACGATGCCTGCGGCCTGGGGCCCGCTAGCCGTGATCGTGCCGACGGCTAATGCGGGCAGACCGACACCGATGAATATGAAGAGCGCCATATAGGCCGACGCAACGACCGCCGGCAGCGCATCTAGCCCATGCATAAGGCCGACGCCAAGGTCGAAAACAAAGGTCGGCAAGAAGGTCACGAGGGCGGCGAAAGCTATTTTATCTAGCGCGAGGTCGCTTCGACGGATCGGCCGGATCAGCCAGTCGTCATTGTTCGATACGACGGGGTCGCTCTGTACCACCACAATGATGGCGAAGCCTGCCACCACAGCGAATGCCAGATCGCTGAACGCGTGTAACAACAGTAATAGCTGTGGCTCGGCGAAGATCCCCATGTGCAGGATTATCCAGACCGCCGCGATTTTCAGCGCCAACACCGCTGCTACGTACGGCCAATGCAGTCTCAGATCCTTTTTCAAAATATGCAGCCACATATCATCTCCCCGTCATTTGTTCGGCCCGCGCGAACGCGGTAAATATCGACCTCAAGTCCATCGGCTCAGCCTGAACGAATTTGACGTCGCCGAATACGGCGGCGATTTCAGATGCCAGTTGATCTTCAGCGAACGCCGTATGCACAAAACTTAAAACATTGCCCGAGGTGCCGGGATCGATCCACGTGCCGGGCCAGGTATCGGGAGGACGGGCCGTCGATTGCAACGTGACGCGAATCAAGCGGACGCGCGCGTTCAAGACCTCGATCGATTCTTCGAACAGCAGGCGACCCTGGTTAAGAAAACCGATGTCGCTAACGAAACCCTCGATTTCGTTCAGTTCGTGCGATGAGATGAAGATAGTGAGGTCTTCAGCATGGCTCAGCACGCTTTCGACCAGGTCGTCGCGTACTAGCGGGTCCAGGCCGCTGAACGGCTCATCGAGCACCAGCAGCTTTGGTTTGAAGGCCAGGGCGGCAACAAGCGTGAGCTTGATACGCATACCATGCGAAAGGGCGCGGATTTTACGCTCCATCGGCAGATTGAACCGCCTCAACATGGTCTTTTCGAGCGCTTCGTCCCAATTCGAATAGAACGGTCTCAGGTAATCGAGATAGGCACCCACGGCCATTTGCCCAGGAAGCACCTGGTTCTCCGAGACGTAGCCGATCTGGCTAAGGTGGCGGCTTGTGAGTTCACGTGACGGCGTGCCCATCACGCTGAGATCACCCCGGGTCGGCGCCAGGATGTTCATCATCATCTTGATCGTAGTCGTCTTGCCGGCGCCATTGGCGCCAATCAGCGCATAGACGCTTCCCTCAGCGACCGAAAAACTCAGGCCGCTGAGCGCCTCAGACGGGCCGAAGCGCTTCTCGATATTGCGGGCCTCGATGATCATTTTTGTATTCCCCTCGCTATGTCGATCTGGTTCCAACGCTCAATGATGGCGTCGAGCAATTCCGCCTGCGTCAGGCCGACGCGACGCGCGCCAACCACCAATGCCTCGACTTCGTGGCCCAGCAACTGTGCCTTTTCGCCCGGGCGCGCCTGGGGCGGCTCACAGACTACTGTCCCAATCCCCGGCCGCGCCTCCAGCCAGCCTTCGTGGACCAGGTGCTGGATGATCTTGTGGGCCGTGTTTGGATGAATTTTCAGGTCCGCCGCCAGTGCTCTGACCGACGGAAACTCCTGCCCCGGCAGGTAGTCGCCGCTGATGAAGGCGCGCTTGGCAGCAAAGACCACGGCGTCGAATATCGACTGACCCGATTGCGGTTTGTAATCGAATGGTGTCATATTCATAATGTGACACACGTTACACTAACGTGTCAACGGGCATTCATCTTTGTCATGGAATGTCGTTTTGGTCTGCTCACAGAGAGGTTTCGAACTTGAATCCCGTGCATTGACGAACGAATCGCGGGCGCCGTGAATCAGGTAGAAATGAGGGCTATACGTAGCGCTGCCTCAACGAATCAGGTCGCGATTCACGACCTGTTTTATTCATCAACAGTCGCTCATTCTCTCCTCACTTTCATCGACCAGAATCCATGTCAACCGATGCAGTCAATGCGCTGCGCCGGAGGAGGTCAAGGAGAAAGACATGAAAAGGATTCGCCTGGCGGTAGTCGCCGCCGTATTAAGCGTCGGCCTCGTGAGTGTTGCCGAGGCTCATGTATTCGTCGGTTTGAGCATCGGAGCGCCGGTGGCGCCAATGATGCCAATGGTGGCCGCGGTGCCCGTCGCGCCCGTGGTCGTTGGTTATTATGGACATCCGCGCGGATGGTATGGGCACTACGGATATGGATACGGCTACTGGCGCTAATGAACGGATGCGCGCGGCGCAGCGTTCTCTATCCCCCTCGACGCTTTTCGCACCTTCAATTGCAGCACATCAGTGACGCGTAAATGAATCGATCGCACGCGCCAGTGCGACCGGGTATTGATACATCATCGCGTGCCCCGCGTGATCAACCAGCAGAAGGTGGGCATGGGGCAATAAGTGCGTGAGCGCTACGGCGTTCTCTTTGGCAACGACGGCATCGTCGGTGCCCGACAGCACTAGCGTATCGATACGCGCCGAGCGCAGCGCGTCAGCGGCTGCCTCGTCGGTTTCCCACTGTTTCAGCGAAGCGGACTGACCATCCGTGACCGCGCTAGAAATGGCGAACGACTGATAGCCGGACGGCTTGAACATATCCTTGACGAAGCACTGTTCGGCGTCTTGCACGCCCGATGCCGGGAACAGAACAGCCATGATGTCGTTGAACGTGACGCTAGGGCCACCCGCCAGTTTCGCCATGATGTCCGCAGGCACCGGGACGCCGGTTCGGCCCGGCGCCAAAGCACTCATCAGCACCATTTTGCCGATCGCCTGAGGTCTGTCGATCGCGAGTCGCTGCACGATCGAGCCACCCATCGACCATCCGACGACCGTCGCGTGCTTTAACGCCAACGTGTCGATCAATGCGGCTGTATCGCTCGCCATGTCGTCGATGGTGAAGCTCGACGCGTCCGGCATCGAACGTCCGATGCCGCGGTTGTCGAAGACGATGACGTCGTGGTGTTTCGCGAGTTCGGCGAGAAATGCCGCGTCCCATTCGGACATTGTCGCGCGATAGCCAGTGACGAGCAGAAGCGGACTACCATGACCGAACCGGTAGTAGGCAAGCGGGCCGCGTGGCGTATTCGCGATCTGTTCGCGATGTCCCGCATAGATCGATGACGTAGCGGACGGCGCCACGCACGCCGCTTCATGCGGATAGCTCACGGTTCGCGCGTGAGCGGCGGTCGATAGCGCGGCACACGCTAATGTAATCGCGAGTGCCGTGGATCTTAGCGGCTTGTTCATATGGACGCTCCTTGACTCGATGATAGTCGACGCAACACGTCAAGTGTATTGATCGACTATGAGCGCCAAATTAGGAAGAGAGCCGTCAGCCCGGATTCCAATGCTATTTCCCGCCGCGAAGATCGACGATTTTGACGCGTCTCATTGACCGATGAAGTCGATTTGCTAAGTTGTACTCGTCAAAGCGACGATAAAATCAAGAAATACCCTTGTCTTGGCCGGCGTGTGGTGCCGCGATGGATGGTATGCATAGAGCGGGAAGCGCTCATCCGGCCAATCTGGGAACAGGTTGACGAGCCGTCCCTCGCGGATCAGAGGCTCGGCTCCGAGCAGCAGCATCTGCGCGACGCCGGAGCCTGCCAGACACGCATTGAGGAGCGCGCTCGGATCATTCACCGTGAGCCGTCCATTCGTTTCGACAACAAGCTTTTTGCGCTTGCGATGAAACTCCCACGGATACGGCTTTCCTGTTTCCGCGTTCCGGAATTCGAGGCACTTGTGCACGCCACGTCCCAGCTCTTGAGGCTCCGCTGGCCGTCCCCGGCGAGCGAGGTATGAGGGTGCTGCGACTGTGACAACTGCGGTGTCCAGAAGCTTTCGCGCAACCAGACTGGATGAGCGGGGTTCGCCAAATCGCAAGGCGAGATCGAAGCCGTCCATGATGAGGTCGCCGAGCTGATCTCTCGCAATGAACTCGAGCTCAAGTTCAGGATGCGCATCCATGAATTCGTCGAGCTTCGGGCTCAGAGCGATTCGCAAAAAAGCCGGATCAAGATTGATTCGCAGCTTCCCGCGCACTGTGGCGACGCCTCCTGCCGCGGCTGTGGCCGCTTCTTCCATTCCCCTTAGGTGCGGCATGACCTGCTCGTAGAACCGCCGGCCCTCTTCGGTGAGGGAGACGGCGCGGGTCGTCCGATTGAAGAGCCGTATTTTCAACCGCTTTTCGAGGCGGGCGATTGCCCGGCTAACCCCGGGCGGCGACATACCCATCAATTCAGACGCGGCCGCGAACGTCCCCGCGTCGACGACGGCAGCAAATACGCTGATACCGCTGGAGAGATTTTCGCTGGGCGATCTCATTTGGCTGACCCTGCACAGTGCATCAAAAGCCGCACTATGACTCATTAGTGACTATCCGTCACTTCACAAGTGCCATTCGTGTCATTTAGTTTCCGATCGCGTTTGTCCACAATGCACTCCAACAGTACGTTTCAACCTCACTTCATTCCAATTTACAGGGAGCACGAGATGACCGCTCAATTTCCCTGCCACGACTATCTATGCAAGGAGAAACTGCAATGTATGCAATCACAGGGATAACAGGAAAGGTCGGCGGTGCGGTGGCGCGCACGTTACTCGCAGCGGGCCAACCGGTACGCGCGGTTGTACGCGATGCCGCCCGGGCACGGTCGTGGGCTGAGCAAGGGTGTGAAGTGGTGACAGCCAGCATGGACGACGAGGCTTCCCTTACCGCCGCGTTCGAGGGCGCGCAAGGGGTCTTCATTCTGCCGCCGTCCGAGTTCGATCCGTTGCCGGGCTTTCCTGAGGCACGTGCTGTCATTGACGCCGTGCGCGGTGCGCTTGAGTCCGCGGCACCCGGCAAGGTGGTCTGCCTGTCGACGATCGGCGCGCAGGCCACAGAGACCAATCTGCTCACGCAACGTACGCTGATGGAGCAGGCGCTTCGCGACTTACCGATGCCCGTGACATTCCTGCGCCCAGGCTGGTTCATGGAAAACGCCGCATGGGACGTTGCGCCGGCCCGTGACGAAGGGATGATCGCCAGCTTTCTGCAACCGCTCGACAAGGCTGTGCCGATGGTCGCAACCGCAGACGTCGGTCGCGTTGCCGCACAACTGCTTCAACAAACCTGGCACGGCGTGCGTGTCGTTGAACTGGAGGGGCCGCAACGTGCGAGTCCGAACGATCTGGCCGAGGCATTTGCGAAGGTGCTTGGTCGTCCGGTTCGTGCGGAAGTGGTGCTGCGCGAAACATGGGACGCACTGTTCCGGTCCCAAGGCATGAAGGAACCGTTGCCGCGTATACGCATGCTCGACGGATTCAATGAAGGCTGGATCGCCTTCGAAGGCGAGGAAGTCGACATCGTCAAGGGCGAAGTGGAACTGGAAACCGTCGTGCGAAGCCTCGTCTCGCAGGCGGGTTAAAGCGGGTGCGCCCGGCGACGCGAACAGGATGCCGTGTCACCGGGTGCTTTCCGCTCGAAGAAACGCTGCGAGCGCTGGACGATCTTGTCACGAAGGGAAAGGTGAGACACATCGGTGTGTGTAACTTGAGCGCTGGCGATTTGAAACGTGGACAGGGAATAACCGCCCGTACGCACCGGACCCGCGTCGTCAGCAATCAGGTGGATCGAGTAGTGGGCTGATTCAGTTCGTTCTGCTCTCGATCAGTTTTCGCGATTCAGAACGTTCAGGGCAGCGGCTCGATTAGTAGGCCCACCAGCCCGGACCCCACATGCTCCAGTTCCACGCCGCATTTTCATTCATCTCGGCGCTCATGCGTTCCTGGTCGAGGAAATGTTGCTGTAGCTGTTCCCGCTTGTAGTTATCCCAGGCGTTTTCATCGCCGATATACAGGCAGCCACATGCATAAGGGTCTGCGTAGAGAAAGACGGCTTTTCCGTCCTTTACCTTCTGCACCACGCGATTCGGTGGCAGCGTATTCAGCTGCAAACGCTGCTGGTCGGTTGTCACTGGAACGATATGAAAGCCCGCTGCTGCAAGCAGGTCGTCTTTCTCGTTGGCTCGTTCGACCGGCGTGGCGCATCCGGAAATCAGTGCGCTCGCGATTAGCGCGAGAAAAATGGCTGTCCATCTAAGCTTCATGATCGTCCCGTGCGTTAGGCTTGAAATGTTGCGATATCTAGTACCGTGCACAGATTGATCGTCGAAACTTAGCTGGAAATTACGGCAGTGTCTCGCGCCTCGACTCGTGGCGGCAGTGACCCGCCGCGTACCGCTACGCAGAAGCAGACAACGCCTGCGCGACACGCTCACGCAGTGTCGGCAACACGTCGACTTCGAACCACGGATTGCGCTTGAACCACGCAATGTTGCGCGGTGACGGATGAGGCAACGGAATGATTTTCGGGCTGAAGTCTCTCCATCGCAGGAGCGTATCGGTCAATGTTGCTCCGCATGCTTCGCCGAGTCCAAAGCGCTGTGCATATTGGCCGATCAGCAAGGTGAGTTGGACCGAGCGCATCTGTGCCAACAGATCCTGGTGCCAGTGTGCGGCGCACTCGGGCCGTGGTGGCAAGTCGCCACTTGCGCCGCGCCCTGGGAAGCAGAAGCCCATCGGCACAAGCGCAACTTTCGTGTCGTCGTAAAAGGTCGCATCGTCGAGGTCGAGCCACGTGCGCAGGCGGGCACCGCTTGCATCGCTCCACGGAACGCCTGACGCATGCACTCGCGCGCCCGGCGCCTGGCCGATGATCAGAACCCGCGCGCTTTCGGATGCCGCGACTATCGGGCGGGGGGCGTGCGGCAGCACGGGCGCGCAGATCGTGCAGGCGCGGATTTCGTGCAACAGCACATTCAGAGGGATTCGCTTCATAGGAACCGTTCGCAGTGTTTGCAGCAGTAGCGATGGAGAACAACCGGCCGCTGACCGAAAGGGCGAGGAATCGAAGAATTGCGACGAGTTGGCAACCCATCATAGGCCGCTCGCTGTCGATGCGTGTAGCAGTTTATCGTAGGCGCAACTGCGAGGGCTTGCGTCATGGCAGATCATAATGTGAGGCCATAGATCGTCAATCCTCGCGCGGATGGCAGCGTGCTCCTCATCGAAAGAGTTTTTCTAACTCGGACCGGCATTTAATCTGCTTTGCCTTCGCATCGCACGTTGGCTATTCTGGTGCCTGTCTGCGTTGAGGTAGATCGGCCAAGTCAGCCAATGAGCAGCCAGCATTCAGTCGGTCCCAGCCCTGACTTGTTACCCCACCACCACATGAAGGTTCGCTAAATGGATACCGTCCCGCAGGCGCCGCTAATTCTGATAACGGGTGGAGGTCGTGGGGTCGGCGCGGCGACTGCGCGTCTTGCTGCCGCACAGGGCTACGATGTGGCGATCAGCTTTGTCTCCGACGAATCAGCCGCCCTTGCGGTGGCGGGCGACGTAGAAGCGATGGGGCGCCGGGCCTTACCTGTGCGCGCGGATAGCGCGGATCCAGAACAGGTCGCTCAGCTATTCGCGGCTATCGACCGGGAGTTCGGCCGGATCGATGTGCTGGTGAATAACGCCGCGATAATTGCTCGGCAGTCGCGGCTAGAGGACCTTGAATTCGAGCGGATGCAACGTATCTTTGCGGTCAACGCGATCGGCCCTATCCTCTGTGCACAGCAAGCGGTGAAGCGGATGTCCTGGCGTCACAACGGGCGAGGCGGCGCTGTGATCAACATCTCATCGGCATCGGCCCGGCTTGGCAGTCCCAACGAATATGTCGACTACGCTGCATCGAAGGGCGCCGTTGAGACATTCACTACCGGTTTCGCAAAAGAAGTCGCGCGGGATGGGATACGCGTCAACTGCATTCGCCCTGGGCACATCTACACTGACATGCATGCTAGCGGTGGAGAGCCGGGACGGGTAGATCGCGTCAAAGACTCGATCCCCATGGGAAGAGGCGGTCAGCCTGAAGAGGTTGCGCGGGCGATCCTATGGCTAGCAAGCGCCGAGGCTTCCTTCATCACCGGCACGTTCCTCGATGTCACTGGCGGCAAGTGAGCCGCTGCCGGTGCCGGCGTCCACCATAACCATGTCGTGCCATTCGCGCGCGGTCGGCACGTATGCCGAGCTCTTCGTCCTGGACTGTATACGTCCTTTACCAAGGCACTCACACTCTTTACAAGGGATTTAGGTAGGGACCGATATCATCGCTCCGCTTGACGCTACTGGACCTCAGTCAGGCGCTATTGTCAGGAGTGAGAGCATGTTTGAAATCGGAAAAGAATATTCCCGGGAAGACATTCACAGGGTGACGGGTGGGTGCAAGCAGGCATTTTTGCCTGTCAAGGGCGGCAAGGTAGTCGCCGCACGATTGCGCCAGGATCTGAATCCCTACGCCCCGGACGTCATTGTTTGCGACAGCAGTGCGGCCTCACGTGCGGCCGGTCGAACGCTTGCGCGACAGACCGACCCCGTACCTGTCTTTGTGCGAACCGCGTCCGACCGCTTTCGTTATATGGGCGACTACGTCACTGAGGAATCGCTTACCGCGCCGCTTGACTACGAAAAGTACGTCAAGAACAGTGGCTTTACGCTGGGTCAGATTTCTCGCGTGCTCAAGATGAAGCGCCGTTGACACAGCGCGGCTTTCGCCCGGAAGAGCCGAAATTTTATTCGGCTCCCGTATTCAGGCACCGGAGACGCGATTTTCAACGCTCCAAACCGAGTAGACGGTCTGCAAGTCACCGATCACAGTGACCTGCAATGGATCGAACCGCTTGACGGCTTAGACGAGCGTCAGTGTCAGGTCGATGTTGTTGCGAGTTGCATTCGAGTAGGGGCACCCAATATGGGCCCGGTTGATAAGATCCTGAGCCGCTTCGCGCGACATGCCTGGCAGCGAGATCGTCAACTCGACTACTCTGATGATAGTTCAGTGCCCAGTATTCTGGCCGCCATCGACGTGCAGAATTTCGCGCGTTACGAAAGGCGCTGTGTCCAGATACAAGATCGATTCGGGCTGATCGCCGGCGGCCGCGCCGTGCTTGACGAGCGGTTGCTCGGATACCAGGGATGGCATTCGTCCGGATGATTATTTAGCTTGTTGATGGCGTTTTTTTGACCGCGTACGCTACCTTCAGACCGTGCGAATGCGGAACTCGCAGGATGCGGCAATCAGGAAAGCTCGGGGCGGGGAAGTATAGCGATGAAAATGTCTCACAGATTAGATAGCTCTGATACGGCGGGACCGGTGTGGGGGCTTATCTTTGGCCTGCTCATGACGGCGATCGGAATGGGCCTGTGGTTTTATGCGACGCGGTCGATCGACAGCGGACGGCAAGATGAATCCTTGGCCGTAGCGGCCACGCTCGTTGGCCTTTTTTTGGCCGTATACGCGGGGCGCGAACTTCGCCGCAAACGTCGGTAGGTTGGGTCCCTGTGAAGAAGGAGAGGTCAGGGTCGTCAACCGCGCGACTGAAATCGTTGGTCAGCCGCTAACGACGCCAGATCAGTTCATCGAACTGCATTGTCATCTCCTGGCGTAAGGGGCTATGCGCCGACAGTCTCGGCTGACTGCCATGTCGTAAAGAGTTGGACGAGCGCGACCTCGAACGCCATCTGCATTCAATCACTTCCCAGCGCGGCCTCAAAGCACGCCGCAACAGCACATACCTGTTCGTCGGCACCCTTGCGCCCGATGATCTGCAAGCCTGCTTTCAGCGAGGAGCCGGCAACAGATATCGGCATGCTAAGCGCCGGATGACCACTCAGATTGAATGGGCGAATCAGCGACGACATGGCGATAACCGACGTACCGTTGCGTGCAGCCTCAACTGTAATGGGCAGAGTGGGCAAGGTGGGCATGACAAGCACGTCCACGTCGGCGAGAGCGTGGTCGACTGCCGCCGTGAACCGGCGCCGCACCTGCTCCGCTGCCTCCAACTGCGCGGCCGTCGTCGTGGCTGCGAGGCGCAAACGCGCTTCGAGATCAGCGCCGAGTCGACCGGCTCCCGCCAGATGCCCGAAAGCGCGCGAGGTTTCCGCATTGATCACCGCGAGTCCTGCGTCGAACGCTTCTTGAAGAAGGTGAAGCTCGATAGACCGCGTATTGCCCCCCACCCGATCGACCGCGTTCTGCACCGCCTCGAGTATGTCGGCCTCGGCCTCGACTGACACGCATGCGATGTTGATTCCTTTACACCGCTCGCTTGCGGCGCCGATATCGAATGCTGGGTCGATCCCCGCCATCGCAGCGATGAGCGTTCGCATGTCGCGGGCGAAGGGGCCAACGCAGTCGAGCGACGATTCGGCAGGTGCGACGCCGACACGCGACACGCGCCCGAACGTCGGCTTGAAGCCAATCACCCCACAACACGCCGCGGGTCCGCGGATAGAGCCGCCGGTGTCGGTGCCGAGTGCCGCGTCTACGAGTTTGAGGCCAACCGCCGACGCCGAGCCACTCGACGAGCCACCTGGAATACGCGCTGGGTCTTGCGGATTGCGCGGTGTGCCAGTGAAATCGTTGATACCTGTCATGCCGAACGCCAGTTCATGCATGTTCGCCTTGCCGACAATATGCCAACCCGCATCGAGCACGTTTTGCACCACATCGGCGTGGCGTGCCGCAGGTGGGGAGTCGGCGAGCGCCCGGCTTCCCGCGGTGGTCGGGTGGCCAGCAATGTCGATTGTGTCCTTGATCGCTATCGTCGGCGCGCTCGCGGATTCGTTGGAACGTAAGGAAAACTGGCTGATAAAGGTGGTCATGATGTCATGTCGTTTCGAGGGTTGACGTGCCAGGGCGCGTCGAACAGACGCTCGGTGCGAAAATGCTGGATGAGCCACTGGTTGCCGTCAGGTGCGGGCGAGAAGTCGACTTCGAGGCGCGCCGAGATCAATTGCGCTTGAGCATCGACGTAGCCGGACGCCTGAAGCATCACCCAACGCCCCTTGGCCGACGAGCCCGCGACCTCGATTGTTTCCGCCGTCAGGAAGTGCACATTGGTGGTGAAGTGCGGCGTCGGCGGAAGATAGCGCTGCAGCATTGCGACGATTTCTGTGCGTCCTTCCAGGCGGCCGAATTTTTGCGCGTATTGCGAACCGATACCTTCCCAGATTGCGTCATCGGCGAACAGCGCCGTCAGAGACTCACCGTTGCAGGCGGCTGAAGGTACATCGCACAGCGCCATATACCGCGAGATTGTCTTGCGCACCGCGCGTTCGGCTTCGAGTGCCGCGATGCGCGCCTGGAGTGCCTCGAGCGTGCTCTGCCGTTGAGGGTTTTTATTTCGTGTCATGTCGCTTCACTCCTGCGCATTCATTGCAGACGGTATGACTAACGCCTGACCAACACATGCTTTTATCCTGGCGTAGCGCCACAGGTTGGCAGGTGTACACCCCGTCGGCTTTCAGCGCCCCAGCGCCCGTGCCGTCTGACCACCAATGCCGAAGTCAGTGTTGGGGATGTCCTTGATGATGACGCGCGTCGCTTCGATGGGGACATCCAGTACCGTAGCGCCGGTCGCCGAGAGCGCAGAGATCAGCGCCTGCTTTTGCGCATCGGTGCGACCGGCAATCAGGATCGCGACGATGACCGGTAGCGACGGCGCCGCGCCATTGGCTGCACTCTTGCCGGCAATACCAAAGTGCGTCGCAGGCAACTCGCTGAGCAGCACACGCACCGAATCGGCGGGCGCACCGATCGCGCGGACAGTCGCTTGCGTCATCCCATGAATCAATGTCGCTTTGCTGGCTTCGCTGTGACCCGCGGCCAAATAGACTTCGAGTGTAGGCATGAGAGAGAAATACCGGTTATGTGCATCGTCCGTTCGCTTACGGCCGATGCATTTTCATCGAGCAATCAAAGCAGGAAGCCGATCGCACTGAGCGCTTCGGTCGAATCGATCAGGCGAATGACTTTTTCAACAAGGCGTGGCTCGCCACTCGCAAAACTGACCGTGTGCGAGAGGTCAGCTGCAAAGATCGTCGTGACGCCACGTTTGTAGGCAATGATCACCTGCGCTGATTTCACTTCGACCACTTCCGAGGCAGCGCTTTCAAGCGTGAAGCGCGACACGGTGCGCACGGTTCGTGCGGCATCGGAGGCCGACGCGGAATAGCCCGACGTCATCCGTTGCACGCGTTTTTCGCGCATGTCCTGATCGTCATAGGCGTAGTTCAACGAGGCCGCGTAGTCGGTCGTGCTGGGATCGATCGGCACTACATAGAAACCTGAGGTATCCCATAGATCGAGCCACGCGCGATAGTCGCGGCGGTCGAGCATCTCAGCTTCGCGCCAGATGAACTCAACTGCCCGCGCGAAGGTTTGCTGCGAGAAAAGGGTGTTGCGCTCATCCATCATGCCTGCTCCATCATTGCACGCCACTGCCTGTACGCTTCGCGCATGCCCGTCTCGTCGGTGGCATGTGCGGTCTTTTCGCCGTTTGCCGCGGTGGTCTCGCGGTTGAGCCCGCGGTTCACCAGGATCGGCACATCGGGCCCGGCGTGCGAGCCGCGCTGCACGCGCTCCCACGCTTCCGCATCGTCGGGGCTGCCGAACCCGAAGGGACCCTGAAAGTGTTCGTGAATGCGCAGGCGCACGCGGTTCGCTTCATCGGGTCCGCCGTCCATCGCGAGCGCGACGTGGCGGATTTCCGTTTCCTCGGCAGACAGCGGCCGCAGTACGCGGAAGAATGCCATCGATAACGCCAGATTCGGAAACAGATTCAGATTGAAGCCGACCCCCATCAGCGAGCGCACGATGCGCCGGACTTCATCGGGCGAGTGACGCTCGGCCAGCTTCGTGACGAGGTCGTTGAAACGCTCGGGCAGCGGCGCACCGTCGTCGTGGTCGAGATCGACCAGCTCCGGTACGAGCACCGCAAGGCTATGGCCATTGCCGAGCGAGCGGCAGAAGGCGTCGTCGCTTGTCATGAAACTGGTGATCACGGCGGCTGTTTCATCGTCGATCGATTTCATCCACGACTTGTGGACGACCGGGAAGTGATAGAGGTCAGTGGTGTTTTCCAGCTGGATTTTCCAGTTGCCCTTGAACCTGAACTTATGCTCACCGTTCGCCTTGATCGGATAGCCGGCGCCCTGCTTCATGAACAGATCGATCCACGGCTTGGCGCCGCCGAGAAAGTCTTCCAGCGGCTCGATCTCCTCGTTGAAGCTCGCGAAGATCAGTCCTTGATAGATCCCCACACGCAGCGATTTCAGCGGCAGGTCGTTTTTCTCGCAGACACCTTCGTAGCCGTCGCCATAGGGCAGAGCGCGCAACGTACCGTCGAGCGCATACGACCAGCTGTGATAGGGGCACGTAAAGCCTTTTGCGTTGCCCTTGTGTTCCTCGCAGACGGTGGCGCCACGATGGCGGCAGCGGTTTTGCAAAACGTTCACCGCACCGCTCTTGTCGCGTACCACGATGACGGGTTGACGCCCAATCGTCGTGGTGCGGAAATCTCCGGAATTCGGCAGCTCGCTTTCGTGCGCGACCCAGATCCACGTCTTGTAGAAAATGCGCTCGAGTTCCGCTTCGAAGAGCGCTGGATCGTAGTACAGGGACGGTGCAATGCGGTCGGGCAGTGCGCGACGATGCAGGGCGTCGGTGTTGATGGTTTGATAGAGAGTGTCGCTCATCGGTGTCTCTGGGTTGTCACGGTAGAGTTTCTTTGAAGTTGTATCGAGGCCAGGGCACGCGCAATGCGCTTTGCGCTAGCGTTTTCACTAGTTTCGGCGTGTAGCCAATATCGGTCAAATCGATCTAAAATGAGTTGCCGAATAAGTGACGCAAATAATAGGTAGCCCCATGACTTCGCTTGACCATATCGATCTCAACCTCCTGCGGGTTTTTCAAGCCATCGTGGAAGAGCGCAGTCTGACCAAGGCGGGGGAACGCCTTGCGCTTTCGCAGCCCGCTGTGAGCTATGCGCTTGGCCGCCTGCGTACACTATTCGACGATCAACTTTTTATCCGCACCCGCTCGGGCATGCAGCCCACGCCTATCGCACTGGAACTCGCGACGATCGTGGGCCGTGCGCTTGACACCGTGCGCGAGGCGCTGCGCTACGCCGAGTCATTCGATCCGGCGGTGAGCACGCGCACGTTTCGGCTATCGCTATCCGATGCGGGCGAAATGGCCTATCTGCCTGTGATCTGCAAGGCATTGCACGAACAGGCACCGCGTACCCGGCTCATTGTGCAACCGGTGCCCGTGGAGGAAATGGAAGATGCGCTGCGTTCCAGCAAGCTGGACTTTGCCATCGGCAATCTTCCCGAACTGATGGCGCGCACGCGCCACCAGTTGCTGTTTGAAGAGGAGTACGTATGTATGACGCGGCGCCGCCGCGGCTTGCCTACGGGCAAGAAGCTTGACCTCGAGAATTTTCTTGGCGCATCGCACATCCAGGTGCGCTCTCTCGAGCATAGTCACCACGCTTTGGACGACGCGCTGCGGGCGCAGGGCGTCGGTCGGAATATCGCGCTTGAATTGCCGCACTTCGTCGCGTTGCCGAACATCCTGATGGTGACGGATCTTTACGCGACGCTGCCAAAGCGTCTCGCGCAAATCCTGAACAAGGCTAAGGCATTTCAGATCTACGATTTACCGGTCCGCTTGCCGGCGGCCTCGGTGACGATGCATTGGCACGAGCACTTTCATGACGAGGACGGCATTGTGTGGATGAGAAACCTGCTGGTCGAGTCGGTACGGAAATTCGACCAGTTGTAAAGGAACGAGGCCGTGCACTACGTTGAGGCGCGCGTCTCGTGCGTGAAGCGCAGCGTGACGACGGTCACGAGCCCGAGCAGCATGAGAAAGAGCGAAACGGGCCAGTACGCGTGGTAGTGCGAAAGTAGCGCAACGGCAATCAGCGGAGACATGCCGCCCGCAAAAATTGATGCCACTTCGTGCCCAAGTGCAACGCCGGAATAACGCACCTCGGTGCTGAACAGCTCGCCAACGAGCGCAGGCAGGGTGCCGATCATCGCGCCGTGGCAGACCGCCGTGCCGAGCACGAGTGCCAGGTAGATCAGGGGCGTGGAACGAGTGTTCAGCAGCCAGAAAAACGGAAATGCCATCACCATGAGCGATACGGCGCCGATCAGGTAGACGGGCTTGCGTCCCAGCTTGTCCGAGAGCTTGCCCCATAGCAGCATGGCGCCCATTTCGACGACCATGGCCAGCATGACGGCCGTGAGCATGGTCGAACTGGCGATGCCGGCGAACTTGCCGTAGACCAGTGAGAACGCGAGGAAAATATACGCGCCGCCGTTTTCCGCTACGCGCAGACCCATCGCTATCAGGATTTCCTTAGGATGCCGTTTGATTGCTTCCAGCACCGGCATATGCGATGTCTTGCCGGCATGCTCGGCGTTTTCGAACTCGCGGCTTTCCGGCAGGTTGTAGCGGATATAGACGCCGAGCGCAAAGATCAGGACACTCGCGAGGAACGGCAAGCGCCAACCCCAGGCGAGGAACTGTGCGTGGGGTAGCGCCTGCGCCGCGAGAAAGGCGCCGGAAGACAGAACGAAACCGCCGCCCACGCCCAGTTGACTCCACGCAGCGTAGTAGCCGCGCTTTTCCGGCGGTGCATTTTCGCTGATCATCAGCACGCCGCCGCCCCATTCGCCACCGGATGCCACGCCTTGCAGCAGGCGCAGTGCAACGAGCGCGGCGGGCGACCACAGTCCAGCCTGGGCATAGGTCGGCAATAGCCCGATCCCGAAGGTCGCGACACCCATGATCAGCAAGGTCCACACGAGCGACGCCTTGCGACCGTGGCGGTCGCCGATGTGGCCGAACACGATGCCGCCGAGCGGTCTTGCGACGAAGCCGATGGCGAATGCGGCGAATGCGCCTAGCGTGCCGATTAGCGGGTCGGCATTGGCGGGAAAGAACAGTTGCCCGAAGACGAGCGCCGCAGCGGTTCCGTAGACGAAGAAGTCGTACCACTCCATCGCATTGCCCGCGACAGAGGCGACGACGATCCGCCTAAGGGTCGTGCTATTGGACGCCGCAGTTGCGATTGAGGGGGTGGATGGTTGCACGGATGCCATGTTAGCTCGGGAGGAAAGAGTCGGGCGTCGCGACCTCATCGAGAGGGCTTCGCATGGCAAACAGTTTCGACGCGCCATTTCGGTGCGTCAAATTCGCCGAAAATGGAGTTGGGTATCAGTGCAGCAAATGAGCAGTGCGGCAAGTGTGTTCTGGAAGCGGGTTCTAAAAGCCGGCCTGATGAAACATTCCGTAGATCGCTTCGCGCAGCCACGCGATGCCCGGGTCGGCCGAGAACTGCGCATGCGAGTGCACCTGAATCTCGATGGGCGGAAGCGCGAACGGCAAGGGCAGAATCCGGAACGCCCCGTTCTGGTTGAAGCGCAGGGCGATGCTGCGTGGGAAAATCACCGCAAGATCGGTGTGCCTGACGATTTCAGGCGCCACGACGAAATGCGGCAAGCGCAACACGACATCGCGCTTGAGATTCAATTCCTCCAGCCATTGCTCGACCATTCTGTGACCGGTCGCGTTAGTGCTGGCATACACGTAACGCAGACCGGCGAGGTCTTCTTTGGTGGGTGCCGGCGTTTGCAAAGGATGGCCGGCTCGCACGACGCAAACGTGCTCGTCGACGAATAGCGTCTTGCTGACGCAGCCGGGATCGAGTCCCGGCACATAACCCAGCGCAAGATCGACCTTGCCGCTACGCATGGCAGCGGTCACCGATTCGACCGGGAAATTGGTGACTTCGATCCGGATGCCGCGCGCCGTGCCTTCTAGCATGGCGAGGATCGGCGGCAGAAAATAGAACTCCGACATATCGGACATCGATACGCGAAAAACCCGCTCGGCCGTCGCCGGGTCGAATTTCGTGAGCTGCTGCACCGCGACGTTGATGATCCCGAATGCCTGGGCGAGTGGCGGATACAGGTGGGCGGCCGCGTCCGTGGGGGCCATGCCGGTAGGCGTACGGACGAACAACGGATCGTCGAACAGCGTGCGGAGCCTGCGCAGCGCATGGCTGACGGCCGGTTGCGTCAGGCCCAGGCGGTCTCCCGCAGCAGTCAGGCTGCGCAGATCCCAGATGGCCATGAACACGCGCAGCAGATTCAGATCGGTATCGCCCGGGTTTGATTTGGTCATGACCTTCGATAGCTTGGCTCCTCGCGCAGATTACCGTAAATGCTGCGCATCGGGTAATGCGGGGCGCTCCCGCTATACGGCGGAAAGCGATCGAAGTCGCGCTTCATGCGGGCGCGGACCGGAGAGGCCAAGGCCGCCGACAGGGCGAGCGGATCGTCGAATACCACCTTGTTGCGTTGCATTGCCGTGGCGCGCGGCAAGGCGAGGCCGCTGCGGTGGTCGACCCGCGTGTAGATCTCCAGTTCGCGGATGCCCGGAAGCTCGGCCATGAGCGGCGGATGGTGAATGAGGTAGTGCGTGAGCCAGGCGTTGAAATCGGCGGCTTCGCCTTCGTAGCTGACGAGATACGTGCATCGTTCAGCGGGTTGTTGCGGTACACCTGCACCCGCAGGTGTGGCAAAGGTCCGCACAGCCATGACCTGCTGCGCGAACAGGCTCTGATGTGAGGACGCACCCGAAATGTCGAGGGCAGCCTGTATACGGCCGTCGCGTTCAAGCGCCATCTCCAGCGCGCCAAGGTCGTCGAAATACCACTGCAGGACGCAGTGCGGGTGCTTCTCAGGCGCGCTCAACAGAGGATCGCCACGTGCGGGTTCCACCGGACGATGGATCACGAGACGCTTCAGGCCATCCATCGCATGGGTGGCGGCATGCAGGGACGCAGTGTCGATCGTGGGCGCCACATCAGGCACGTCGCCGACCGTGCCGATCAGAAAGAGGCAGACGTCCATGCTTACCTCGCCGTGGCGGCGCTGCCCGAAGGCGTCACCACGCCGGGCCGCTCAAGCCGGTGGAACTGCCGTCCGAAATAGATCAGGCCGTCGCCGTCCTCTCGCATCGAAATGTGATCGATGCGTACGAACAGGACCGA
>Ga0302228_10001068_pt1 | contig 20835 bp, 20 predicted proteins | sample II_Palsa_N1_2_FD_193519 | JGI IMG/M metagenome (GOLD analysis project Ga0302228, IMG submission 193519) | Peat permafrost microbial communities from Stordalen Mire near Abisko, Sweden - II_Palsa_N1_2 | ecosystem: Environmental > Terrestrial > Soil > Palsa > Peat permafrost | place: Sweden...
CTAGCCCACCAGCGCGCGCACGATGAAGTAGAGCAACGAAGGCCCCAGCAAACACCCAAGCCCGGTATGGAAAGTCGCCGTCAACGCGCCATACGGCACCAACCGCCGATCCGTCGCCGCCAAGCCTGCCGTCACACCGCTTACGGTGCCCGCCAAACCGCCAAACACCATCGCCGAACGCGGGTTGTCCAGGCCCATCCAGCGCGCCGCCATGGGCGTGCCGACCATCACCAGGATCGCCTTGATCAAGCCGGTCGCAATAGACAGCGCCACCACATCAGAACTCGCGCCCAGTGCCGCACCGGTCACCGGACCGACGATGTAAGTCACCGCCCCCGCACCGATGGTGGTCATGCTCACCGCATCACGATAACCAAACGCCCAGGCAATGCTCGCGCCCACAATAAACGGCAATACCGTGCCCAACAGCAGGGCAACAGCGCCGATCAATCCAGCCTTGCGCGCTTCGGTGGCCTGCACTTCAAACGCCGTGGCCACAATCGCAAAGTCCCGCAGCATCGCCCCGCCCATCAGACCGATCCCGGAAAACAACGCGACATCCGCCAGGCCTTTCTGCCCACCCGTAATAGTGCCGCCGACCCAGGCCAGCACCAGCCCGATCACAATGGCGATGGCTGAGCCGTGAATCCGGCCGAAGGTCAGGCGCTTGGACAGCACTACGGAAATCCACATCACCACGCCGACGAAGGCAAAGGCGGTGATCAGACCGTTATGTTCCAGCCCTTTCTCGATGAGGTCCCACATATCAGCGACCTCCGGCTACAGGTGAAGCCGGTATCAGCGGATCTTCATCGGGCAACGGCTCGCCTTTGTGGGTACGACTGATCAGGGCAATGGTGCAACCGCAAATCACCACCGAACCGATGGCCGCCAGCACTGCCACCGGGCCGCCGTGCAACGCGGTAACCACGTTCTGTTGCGCCGCCATCGCCACCACCACCGGGATATACATCGCGCCCCAGAAGCCGACACCCATCTCGCAATCCCTGGTCATGCCGCCGCGCTTCTGCATCCACAGCCGTGCACAAATCAGCAGGATCATCGCGATCCCCACGCCGCCGACATTGGACTTGACCCCCAGCAGAACGCCCAGCAGGTCGCCCATAATCACGCCCGCCAGCGTACAGATCGCCAGCAACGCCACACCGTAAATAATCATGATGGTTGTCCTCAAAGTGCTTCATCGAAATTGTTGTTTTTGTGCTTCGAAAGCCTTGGGTGGAGCGTTATCGGTGGCGGTGTCCCTCCTCTCGCAGCAGCGCTTGCAAGGTGTCCAGGCGCGCCCCTTCGAAGGCGATCACCGTGCCTTGTTCAAACACCCGTCGCGCCAGGCCGCTGAGCACTGCACCGGGGGGCAGTTCGATGTGCAACCGCACGCCGCGCTCATAGGCACTTTGCACGGTGCCGCGCCAATCAACGATGCGGCACATGTTGAAGGCCAGGTCGTCGCGCAGCTGTTCAATATCGCGAATGGGACGAGCTCGGGTGCTGCTCAGGTAAGTGATGGCCGGGACTTTCAGCGGGACCAGGGCGAATGCCTCGGCCAGTGCTTCAGCAGGTTTTTCCAATAGCTCACAGTGGGACGGCACGCTGACGGCCAGGCGCTTGGCAACACCAGTGCCTCGTACAAGATTCGCCACCGCCGTCATCGCTTCATTGCTGCCGGCAATCACGGTCTGGTTATCAGCGTTGATATTGGCCAGGTAAACCGGGGTTTGTGGAGTGTGGACTTGAGCGATCAGGCCTTCGACAGCGCTCAAATCCAGGCCGATGATCGCGGTCATGCCATAGCCCTGGGGATAAGCTTTTTGCATCAACTCACCGCGCAGGCTGACCAGCTTGAGCGCATCGGCAAAGCCCAGGGAGCCTGCGATCACCGCCGCCGGATAGGCACCGATGGAGAGGCCCGCAACGTAGTCCGGCAGGTGTTCCAGCAAACGCGCACTGGCGACGCCGGCGATCAACAGGCATAGCTGCACAGCGCGGGTTGAAGCCAGTGCCTCGGTTGAGTCGAGCGTCAGTACGTCTTCATTGAGGGCAGCGCTTGCCTCGTCCAGGATCGGGCGAGGCAAGTGTTGGAGCATGCCCGCACGCTGGGCGCCCTGCCCCGGGAACACCAGAAGGCTACTCATACCACGGCCTGCCAGGGATCCAGCACCAACTGCGCGCCGCTGGCGTTTTTCAGCAACACCCGGCGTGATGGCCCCGCCCACTCACGCAAGGCGACGGCGCCAAACGGGGTTTGTAATTGCAGGTCTACGGCGCACGCCGCCGTGTCCAGTATCGCCAGAAGACTCTCCGCATCGCCTCGATCAAGTCGCGTGGGCGTGCGCAGAATCAAATCCAGATCACTCCTGGCATGCAGCGCTTCAATGCCGCTGGCCAACTCAAAACCGGCACTGCCGGTAACCCCCCAATTCTCCCGCGCCAGTACCGGCCGCAGCTGATTGAGCGCCTGCAACGCCGGTAAATCCCGTGGCGATATCACACCGCGCAGCGCCTCCGGCACCACGCGTCGCTGCACGGCTGCGATCGGCATCACAGCGGCGAAGCGCTGCTCGCGCAAACACCCACGCACGCCCACTGCTACATGGCCGGCCTGCGCAATAGCTCGTCGCACCACCACCGGATGTCCGGCCTCCAGCACCTCCAGCACCCAAGCGGGGGCATCAGCGGGCGCATGTGCCTGAGTCATGCCCCAGAGCAAATCGTGAGCGTTCACCATTGCTCCCGCAGCAACTGGCGAACATGCGCCGACGCGGCACGATTGACGGCGCCCAAGCGACCACTCAAATCAACGCCGCCGGCTTGCACATCCTTGATGGCCTGCACCAGGCAGTCGCTCACACGCGCCAGATCTTGCGTCGTCGGTTGTTCAATCTGGCTGACGGTCAGCGTTTCCCAGAGCAGACCCAGGCTGGCAAAACTGTCGATGTCATAAGCCATGGGCGGCACGCTGGCGGCCAGGGCTTCCAGCTCGTCAATGCTGCGCAAGGTCACGCGCGCCGCCGAAGCCTTGCCCATCGCATGGACCATGACCCCGGGATCACGCAGGGCGATCAGGCGGTTGGCCTGATAACCGTGGGCGAGAAATGCACCGGACATTGCCTTGCCCACCAGCAGCGCAATCACCGGGTGCCCGGCCAATCGAGCACGCGCATAGCTGTCGACAGCAGCGGCGAGTGCCTGGTGGATACCCAAGGCTTCCTCGCGGCGACCATAGGCCTGGCTGGGAACATCGACGATGGCGATCAGCGGGCGCTTGTCACCTGTTTCGATCACTTCATCGACCGCCTTGGCCAACCCCCAACCTTCGAGCAAACCGACCTCGCCATTGCGAGCACGAGGGAAGCGATTGTGCGGATCGGTGACCACAGCAATGAAGCGCACGGGTTGATCACCGAGTACACCATCGGCAACCTTCAAGGAGTTCGGCAAACCACTCACAGGCGTTGCACCAGCACTCAATGCGTTGAACCACTGCAACCCTCTCATGAGCGTTCTCCCTGATACAGATCGCGCACCGTCGCCGGCTCGATTTGCGGCCCGGCGTCCAGCACACCCAGGCGCTGCAGATAGTGTTGCGCCTGACGGCTGCGCTGTTTTACCGGCAAGCCTTGCTGCAACAGCTCAGTGATTTGCTGCTGAATCTGCGCCACATCGTCTGCCACATAACGGTCGGCCAAACCGCTGGCAAAGCGTTGTTCACCGCCGGTCAGGCTCCAGATAAAAGGCCGGTCGCGGGAGTCATATTCTTCAAGGCCGGCTTCCTGTTCGATCACTTGCGGGCCGTTCAGCCCAAGGCGAGCTTCGCGCGTCACCAACAGATAACTGCACAGTCCTGCCGCAATCGACATACCGCCGAAACAGCCCACGCTGCCCGCGACCACGCCGATCACCGGCTGGTACTGGCGAAGGTCGACAATCGCTGCGTGGATATCAGCGATGGCAGCCAGACCAAGATTGGCTTCCTGAAGGCGCACACCGCCGGTTTCCAGCAGCAGCACGGCGCGGGTGGGAATGCCATTGCGGTTGTCCTTGGCTGCCAGCTCCAGGGCGCCGGCGATTTTCGCCCCGCCCACTTCACCGAGGCTGCCACCCTGAAAATTGCCTTCAATCGCGGCGATGACAACGGGCAAGCCGGCAATGGCACCCTTGGCGATCACGACACCGTCATCTGCTTGAGGCACCACGCCCTGGCGACTCAACCACGGCGACATCACGCGTTGGAACGGGTCGATCAACTCGCGGAAACTGCCTGTGTCGAGCAAGGCCTTGGCGCGCTGCCGAGCACCAAGTTCGACGAAGCTGTGTTTATTGAGCAAATCAGTCATGACCGATCTCCTCGAACCCTTGCTCCAATCGCAAGCGCACCACACCCGGCGTGGCACCGAAGTCGTGGATATCGATGTTCAACGCAGGCGGTGTCTGCTCCTGGAAGATCCGCTCAAACAGGTGCTGCCAACGTTGCTGTGCGCCATTGACCGAGGTCTGTACCTGGATGATCAGCGTCCCGGCTGTACCCGGTTCCAGCAGCACTTCCAGGTCACCCGAGCCGACGCAACCCACCAACGCCCGGCCCTTTGCCGGCTGCCCGGCGGGGAATTCAAAGGATAAGGTTTCCATCAAGACGCTCCGTCGATGCGGTCGAGAAACAGGCAGGCGGCCAACAGATCGGCGGCGCCACCGGGGGAGGCATTCAGGGCGAGCAGTTGCTGGTCCAGCTCATGCAGTTGGCGACGCCCGGCGAGGCTCGCACTGCCGCCAGCATCCAGCACCGCTTGGGCGCCTTGTTGCATGGCTTGCAACCCGTCCAGGCCTGCGCGGTAGAGCACGCAGGTGTCGGCCAGGTCGGTCATGATCGCCAGCAAGGCGTCGAGTCGAGCGTTCTGTTCGCCGTGTTGTTGCAAGCGGCTTTTTTTCAGTTGTGGCAGGCCGCGTTGCAGCACCGAGGGGAAGCCCAGTTGCGCTTCTTCACGAGCACCGCGTGCGCCGTAGCGTTGCGCGACCTGCGCGCCATGGCTCAGGGGTTGCGGGGCGCAGCGATCGTTGAGCAAAGCCAGCCGTGCGGCACGTAACGCAACCGCGCCAGCGCTAGTCGACTCAGGTTCCAGTGCGGCAGCTGCGACCAATAATCCGAGGGCCCAAATCGCACCTCGATGAGTATTCACCCCACCTGTAGTGGTGAGCATTGCCTGCTCGCCCTCACGGCCGATTCGCCCAAGCGCTTCGCGCAGCGGTAAACCGACTTCACCCAGTTCGATGGTCACTTCGGCCATCTCCTTGAACGCCGGCCACAACGACAACGCCGACGCGTGCATCAGGCCCAGGTGCAAATCACTGTGGGCACCGTTGCCACGGCGGTCCACCAGGGCTGGCTTGGGCGACAGGTCGGCTTCATCGATCAGCGCGTCCACCGCCAGGTCGGCCAGGTGCTCGGCCAGTGTCAGCTTGTGCAATTTGAGTGCGTGCATTTACCAACTCCTGAACTTGGCGGGCGGGTTGTACAAGCCACCGGACCACTCCACCAGATCGGCCACGCTCTTGGCCGCCAGCAGCTCGCGGGTGGCGTCGGTGCGGCGAATGCCGAGGTCTTCGGGCAAGGCAATCAAGCCCTCGCGGCGCATGCGCGCGGTGTCCTTGGGGTTGTGACGCATACCGATGGCAGTCACCCCGGCCACGGCGGCGATCATCGCCTGGCGCTCTTCCAGGGACCTGGCCTTGTACAAGTAGGCAACGCCTTCTTCGGTAAGCAGGTGGGTGACGTCGTCGCCGTAGATCATGATCGGCGCCAGCGGCATGCCGCTTTTACGCGCCACTTCCACCGCATCGAGAGTTTCGACGAAGGTGGGTTTACCGCCCTCCTGGAAGGTCTCGACCATTTGCACCACCAACTTCTTGCCGCGTTCGAGCAAGGCTTCGGGCGCATCGTCATGGCGCATGTCGAGCCAGGCCGGCGTGCCATGGCGGCGCCCGCGTGGGTCGTGCCCCATGTTCGGCGCACCGCCAAAACCGGCGAGGCGACCACGGGTTACGGTGGAGGAATGGCCGTCGCCGTCCACCTGCAAGGTAGCGCCGATAAACAGGTCCACCGCGTATTGGCCGGCCAATTGGCAGAACATCCGGTTCGAACGCAGGGAGCCGTCACGGCCGGTGAAGAACACGTCCGGGCGGGCGGCAATGTAGTTTTCCATGCCCAGTTCAGTGCCGAAACAATGCACGCTTTCGACCCAACCGCTTTCAATGGCGGGGATCAGGGTGGGGTGGGGGTTGAGGGTCCAGTTGCGGCAGATCTTGCCCTTGAGCCCGAGGGATTCGCCGTAGGTCGGCAGGATCAACTCGATGGCGGCGGTGTTGAAACCGATGCCGTGGTTCAGGGACTGGACGTTGTGTTTTTCATAGATGCCACGGATCGCCATCATCGCCATCAACACATGCACCGGCTTGATGTGCCGGGGATCGCGGGTGAACAGCGGTTCAATGTAGAAGGGTTTGTCGGCGACCACCACGAAGTCGACCCAGGAGGCCGGAATATCCACGCGGGGCAGATCGCTGACGTCATCCACCAACTGGTTGACCTGGACGATCACGATCCCATCACTGAAAGCCGCCGGTTCGATCAACGCAGGCGTGTCTTCGGTGCTGGGCCCGGTGTAGATATTGCCGGCACGGTCAGCCATGAAACCGGCAGACAACACCACGTTGGGGATCAGGTCCACCACCAGCCGCGCGTAGAGTTCGATGTAGGTGTGAATCGCGCCGATTTCCAGCAGGCCGTCCTCCAGCAACTGGCTGATGCGCAGGGATTGAGTACCCGCGAAAGAGAAATCCAGCTTACGGGCGATGCCCTTTTCAAACAGATCCAGGTGCTCGGAACGGCCGACACTGGGCATGATCATGTGCAAATCGTGGAGCTTGGCGGGGTCAGCCTTGGCCAGGGAGCGCGAGAGAAAGTCAGCCTGCTTCTGGTTGTTGCCTTCGAGGACCACGCGGTCGCCCGGGAGGATCAAGGCTTCCAGGGCTTCGACGATTCGGTCGCCGGGGAGCACGGCGCCGTCGGCGAAGGCTCGCACCAACGCTAATCGGCGCTGCTTCTCGTCGCGCCGCCGCGTCCAGCGCGAGTCGGGGGAAATTGTTGTCATGGTTGCTCCACGGGTTTGCTGTCGTGGGCTGTACCTTAGGAGGGTCTTGGGAGGGCATCAATCAAGCTGGGCGGTGAACCGTTACGATTGGAGTAATGGTTCATCAACAAACGCTAAGGCTCGGACTCAACGCACTTTAAGTATCAGCCCTTTCAAGGTCTTTGAAAAACAGCCTTATGGTTAACACTGAATCTGTGTCGAGGTTTTTTGTAGCCACTGCCGAGGTACGAGGCTGTGATGGGTCACGTAGCGGCCCCCGGCGGCGGTCCTGCGGCCCGCATCGCAGCCTCGTACCTCGGCAGCGGCTACAGAACCATCGAACGCCAAAAAGCGTTCGGTCAGTGCTCGCGCCTAATTGACCTGTTTTTTTCAAAGACCTTGAAAGGGCTGACTTTAAGTGTGGGAGCGGCGGTGTTCGTGCAAACGTGCACAGCAGTCCCAAAATGGGACCGATCCATTTTTATGGAACAGACGATGGAGCCACCTGTTCCAGTGCCTGATCCACCAACAACTGCCCCAACTCACTCATCTGCTGAATCGCCAACACTACGCCACGCTGCGAGCCTTCCAACTCAAAGGCCAAGTTAGAGGCCAACGCATTAAGCGAAGCCAACGCTTCTGAGGCGTTGGCCAGCAGGGCTTCAGTATTTTGGTAAGGGTTCACGGTGAACAGCGTAGTTGGAGGAGATATGGATTTACGCATGAGGTGCGATTCCTAAACAGATTAGTAAGGAACGCCCGGAGAGCTCGGGCGTCTATGACGCCCTAAACAGATTTGTCAGGCTTGCACACCCGAGCCAGCGCTATTGCGATGACCGAAGAAGACTAGGCGCGATCACAGGGCACAACAAGTTCATGCACAGCACGAGAAGTTGCAGGAAAAATCCGACCGAGCGCTCAACGCGCCATGACGTTAACCACCACATGCAAAATGAACGCAGGCCCGTAACAAGGTTTCCCCTGCGCATCCTCGATTCTCCAGATTGACGCCACCGTGCAAGTCTCCCTGGGCGCAGCAAACTCCACGCTGATGTGCACGGGCTGACCCGGCAGGGTATCGGCAATGGGGAGCTCGTTGTGCAGGCTACGCAGATGAGTATCCATCACGACCTCCAACTGGCCTTGTGCATCAGTGCGACGGGCAATCACATACTCCCCGTCTACACGCACCAACCGTCGTCCGCGCCATGGTCGTGTGCCCAGATTCTGAATCTCCCAGGTTTTCTGAAAAACCTCCCCTGGCAACACGACCGTTTGATCAGGCGTAGTGACATCGGCATTGAACACCGCAACATCGTCCGGATCATTAATACCTACAGCCCGATTGGTCGTAGCCATCGAGCAAGCATTTGCTGGCGCGCCTGTCAGGTCAGCAAAGTAGCGAAACAGCAACAGTGGAGAAACCTGTAACGCCTTGGCCAGCTTGATCAGCGTGCGTACCGATGGGTCCTTGGACGCGCCGCCCGCCAGACCGTACAGGTAAGTTCTCGAGATCCCCGCCTCCCTGGCCAACGTAGTCAGGGGCTTGCCCAACTCTCGGCTGCGTCGCACAACCAGTGACCTGAGGGTATCTCGCGTTTTTATATTCATACGGAGTTTTCAGTTCCCACTTTTAGGTGAACGTCATTTCTTTGTCCGCTAAAAAAGACAACCTGCCCGCCGCCACGCGTCTTGAACCCTGCACACTCGCCACCTGCTGGCGATGTTGTGAAGGACATGGATGGGTCCCTTTTTGTCGGTCATATCCAGTGTCGTAGTTTCTCGCATGCTTGCGAACCTAGTGTGTGTTGCATTCCTTTACATCTACCTTTGGATATAGCCATGAACCACATCAAAGCGTGCTGTGAATCCATTGCTCGAACAGGCTTCGGCACCCTGCAACTATCAGAAACGATGCTGCTGGATTACAAAAAAATCGTCGATGGATACTCCACAATATCACCCGCCACCAAGGCCTCGTTTTCCTTCGCGAAAGACACCGATGGATTTTTCCCCTTTGGCGCCGAGTACTCGAGCATTGAGGATCAGCCGGACCTGTGTGAGCGATTTTGTTACTGGCCTGCGCATTCATCAAAACGAAAGGCTTTTGAATTCACACGAAGCGAGTTTTTTGCTGCCATTGATGCTTTTGAACAACAGATCAGCGAGCTTGCCCAGGCATTGATGGACGGGGTTTGCGCAGAGTTTGGGGCCACTTCGTTGACCTCTTTGCGTGCAGCGTCCTATCTACAACTGTGTGTCTATGGCGCTAACTCCGAGTCTGGTAAGCGCCAGTTTGCTCAGGACCCTCACGAGGACGGGCATATGTTGTCGTTTATCAAGCCTACTCGTGATGGTCTCGTCCTGGTTCGAGGTAGCTCGCTGGAGCCGGTACGCCTTTTGGAGAACGAGATTGCAATCTTGGCCGGATCGTTACTGACTGAGCTCTCAGACTACGCAATTCCCGCTGCATACCACGCGGTTCTCAGCCCTCGAACACCAGTACCACGCAGCTCTCTGATTTACTTCGTCAACCCTGACGCGGAGCAGGAACTGAGAGGTTTTTTCCGACATCAGCTGATTAGTTTGAAAGGTGCCGTCAACGCACGCCATACCGGTTTCGGTAATCACCCTCTTCAATTGACCTGATCTCCAGGCGGCCCGAGCACTTCATGACCCCTGACTTCAACGCTCTTTATCTCGAAGGCCTGCTATTGGGCATCGGACTGTTCGCCGCACCTGGACCGAAGGACACCCTGGTCATTCGCCAGGGTGTCAGTCGCGGTCCTATCTGGGGAGTGGTGGCGGTATGTGTGTTCGCCGATATCCTCCTCATTGGCCTTGGGGTCATGGGCTTAGGCTCGTTGCTCGGCAGCCAGCCAGGTTTGGTAGCGTTCCTGTTGCTGTCGGGAGCAGCCTATCTGTTGTGGTTCGGCTGGCAGAGGTTATTGGTTTGTGTGCGTAACCAGTCGATGCCAGAGACTCAGGGCAACCTCACTTCACAGCAGGGGTTGCTGCGAACGGCGGTGATACTTGGATTTGCCAATCCGTATGCCTGGCTTGATACCGTGGTGCTGATTGGCTCTATTGGAGCGGCAAAGCCCGTCAGCCAACAAGCGCTCTTTGCCGGCGGAGCGATGACCGCGTCGCTGGTGTGGTTTGTTGTTTTGGCGTTGGGATGTCAACGGCTGACGGGGCTGTTTCGTTCGGCAAAGGTCTGGCGTTTATTAGACGCAGGCGTGGCGATTTTGATGGTGTACCTGGCGGGTATGCTGATTGCTGATTTTCTGGTGCTGCACCCTCTCTGAGCATAGGTATCTACACATTTTTTTGAGCTCCCTGAAAAACCTGTAGCCGCTGCCGAGGCACGAGGCTGCGATGGGTTTGGTGCGGCATTCCGACGTAGCGACCCCCTAAGCGGTCCTGCGGCCCGCATCGCAGCCTCGTGCCTCGGCAGCGGCTACAGAAAGTCGGCCCCTGCGCAATTGTGTAGATACCTCTGCTGCGATAGCGACAAGCTAGCTCCCACCGTTGATCTTCATCAACTAAGCCAACCCCGCCTCCACCAACAACGCCTCCACCCCCATCAAATCCGGCACCTTCGCCACATGCTCCCCCACCTGCACCGCCGCCAGCTCCAAGCGGCACAGCGGCACATCCACGTAACTCAACTGGCTGTCGAGTTTGTAGGAGCGCGGAATCCCCTGAATCACCAACGCAATAAACTTCAACGTCGGCCGCCCACCCAAGGCATTGAGCACCACAATCCGCGCCCGCTCCCCCACCACACTCGCACCATCACACGCAGCCTCAAAGCTGATCAACGGCAATTGCTGATCGCGCCAGGTCACTTGCCGCAGATACCACGGCGGCGCATCGCTGGCCGGTTCGCCACGCTGGAAGTCGATCAGCTCGGCGACAGCAACGTTGGGCAACAGCAAGTGGCGGTCGGCCAAAGGCAGTAATAACCCGGTAAGTTGGCTGGCGCGGTGGTCAAGCATGGGACTTGCTCCAGTAGGCGATACTTTCCAGCAACACCGACTCTTGATAGGGCTTGCCGAGGTAGTCGTTAACCCCGATGGCCATGGCGCGGTCACGGTGTTTCTGGCCGGTACGGGAAGTGATCATGATGATCGGCAGGCCTTTGAGCCGTGGGTTGTTGCGCACCTGGATCGCCACTTCGAAACCGTCCATGCGCGGCATCTCGATGTCCAGCAGCATCAGGTCCGGCGTGTGTTCTTCCAGCACTGCAATGGCGTCGATACCGTCCTTGGCCGTCAGGACGTTCATGCCGTTGCGTTCCAGCAAACGGCTGGTGACCTTGCGGACGGTGACCGAGTCGTCCACCACCAGTACCAGCAGCGGGCGCTGTTGCAGCGGCTCGCTGACGGTAACCTGCGGGTCCGCCACGTTCTTCGGCACGGCCGGTTGCAGCACCCGCAAGTGAGCCAGCAGGTCGATGATCAGCACCACACGGCCATCCCCGAGAATGGTCGCGCCGGACAACCCTTGAACCCCGGCGAATTGCGGGCCGAGCCCCTTGACCACAATCTCGCGAGTGCCGGCCATAGCGTCCACCTGCACAGCAATGCGCCGCTCGTTGCAATGCACCAACAACACTGGCAGTGGCAGGCTCTGACCCAGCAGTTTCGGGCGGGAGACGGTGTGCAGCAGCTCGCCCAGGTAATACAACTCGTAGCGCTGCCCCGCGTAGTCATAGCAGGGTGGATCCTGTTGATAGTACCCCTCCAGCTCACCGGGCAGCACCCGCACCAGACCTTCGATGGTGTTCAGTGGAATCGCGTACTGATCGTCCGCGCTCTGCACCATCAACGCCCGATTGACCGATACGGTGAACGGCAGACGAATCCGAAAATGCACGCCCATACCGACCTTGGAGTCGATGACCATCGAGCCACCGAGCTGGCGCACTTCTTCGTGTACCACGTCCATGCCCACGCCACGCCCGGAAATCTGGGTGATTTTTTCAGCGGTGGAAAACCCCGGCTGCAGGATGAACTGCAACACGTCGCGGTCGCTGATCTCAAGATTTGGGTCGAGCAAGCCGCGCTTGATCGCCTTGCGTCGCACCGCGTCCAAGGGCACACCAGCACCGTCGTCGCGCATATCGAAGATGATATCGCCGCCTTCGTGGGTCAGGTCCAGGCTAATCCGCCCTCGGGCAGGCTTGCCCGTTGCCAGCCGTACTTCGCGCGATTCCAGGCCGTGGTCGACGGCGTTGCGCAGCATGTGTTCCAAGGGCGCGACCATCCGCTCCAGCACGTTGCGGTCCATCTCACCTTCGGCATTGCCGACCACAAACTCGACGTCCTTGCCCAGCTCCTCGGCCACTTGACGCACAATGCGCTTGAGCCGCGGCACCATGCGTTCGAACGGCACCATGCGCGTGCGCATCAGGCCTTCCTGCAATTCGGTGTTGATGCGCGCCTGCTGCTGCAACAGGGTCTGGGCGTCCTGGTTACGCCGTTCGAGGGTTTCCTTGAGATCCAGCAAGTCAGAGGCCGACTCGAACAAAGCCCGGGACAGTTGCTGCAACTGGGAATGACGGTCCATTTCCAGCGGGTCGAATTCTTCATAGCCCAGGCGCTCGGCCTCGGCCTGCTGGCGGCTGAGAATGCGGCCCTGGGTTTCGGTGTCGAGGCGACGTAACTGGTCGCGCATCCGTTCGATGGTGGTTTCCACCTCGTTGAGGGCGATACGTGCATCGTTGACCTGTTGTTCGATGCGCCCGCGAAAGATTGAGGTTTCACCGGCCAGGTTGACCAGATCGTCCAACAGGTCGGCGGAGATTTTCACCATGTCAGCGGCGGGTTCGTTGGTCTGAGCAGCCTCGGTTTTAACCCCTGGGAGTGCCGTGGGCGCTACCTGATCCTCAATGGGGTGAACCAGACTCTTGATGCGCTCGATCAACCGCTCGACGGACCCCACCGGCAGGCCCGCCGCTACCGCATCGACCATCTGTGCCAGGCGATCGTGACAGCCTTGCAGCAGTGCAAACAATTCGGTGGACGGCGCCAGCAAACCCGCTGACAAGCCTTCGTAGAGAAATTCCAGCTCATGGGCCAAGTCACCAATCGGCCCGATCTCGACCATCCGCGCACCGCCCTTGAGGGTGTGCAGGTCCCGCAGCAGGGTTTCCACTTCCTGGCGATTCCCTGGTTCCGCCTGCCAGCGCAATAGCGCAGCACCGGAGCTGTCGAGGATGTCGGCAGCTTCTTCGAGGAAGATCTCCAACAATTCAGGATCAGTCCCCGTGACGGCAGGCGCAGCAGGCGGTGCGGCTTGCCCGGTGCTCTGGCGCAGCTCACGCAAATGGCTGATCAATGTGCCGGAATCGCTCAGCGGCTGCTGGTGTTGCAGTTGCTCCAGTTGCAGCGCCAGTTGCTCGTGACTGGCCATCAATGCCTGCGCCAGCTCATTGGAATAACTGTAGCGACGGTCCACCAGCCCTTCGTAAAGGCTTTCCAGTTCCTGGGCGAGATCGCCTACGGGGCCGATTTCGGCCATGCGCGCACCGCCTTTTAGGGTGTGCAGGTCCCGTTGCAAAGACGATAGTGGCGCTACGCTGTCGGGATCCAGTAGCCAACGCTTGAGGGACTGCCCGGCGCTGTCGAGGATATCCACCGCTTCCTCAAGGAATATCTCGACGATCTCGTCATCCACCGCTGTCTCTTGCCCCAACTGTGCGGTGGCCGCACCCAACTCGGAGATGCTCAGCGTGCGGCTGCCATCGCTCTTGATCAGCCCGGTGGCGGAGGGGTCCAGGCCTTCATCCAGCAGCTCGCGCAGCGCACTCACCCGCGTCGGTGCGGCACTGATTTCTTGCCCGGCGGCCAGTTGGTCGAGCATGCTGATCAGCGCTTCATGGGCCTGTTCGGCCTCATGGAAAAACCGCTCGCTGACCGCCAGGCTGCTCTCTTCCACTGCGCCATAGAGGTCGAGCAAGGCTTCGCAAAGTTCGTCCATCGGGTGCAGATCAGCCAGGTGTGCGCCCTCACCCAAGGTAGTCAGTTCGTCCAACAAGGCACTGAGTTCCTGACGTTCGCCGGGGTGCTGCTGCCAGCCTCGCAGCAGGCTTTCCGCGTCCAGCAGGATGTCCATGCCCTGGGCCAGGAAGTTGGCGATCAACTGGGGATCACGCTTGATCCGCAGCCCCGTATTGGGCGCGTTGAGCAGCGCTTCGAGTTGGTTGTTCAAACGCTGTTGCGTGCGTTCGATCAAGGCCGCAGCACCAATGATCGGCGCGTTAGGATCATTGTCCAACTGACGCAAACCACGCTGGAACAACGCTTCGGCTTCCAGCAGCAACTCGACCTCATCCAGGTCCAGCGGCAGGCGATGGGCCTTGTACTCGCGGGTCAGGTGGTCCAGTGGGCGCGCCAGCTCGGCGATGGGCAACACGCCGGCCATGTAGGCGCTGCCTTTGAGGGTATGCAAGGCCCGCTGCAATTCGTCACTGACTTGCAGGGGTACATATTCGGTGGCCTGGCGCAGAAAATGATTGAGGCTGTCGAGATGGCTCTGGGCTTCGTTGCGAAAGATCTCCAGCAGCATCGGGTCCAGGGCTGACGGATCGTCGTAAGCCGTGGTCGGCAGTTCGACACCGCTGGCCAGGGCGTGGGCACGGGCCGCCAGGTCGTCGACATCGTCTCGCTGGCGCTGGGTATCGGTGGCGAAATCGGCGATCAATGCCGGCAGCAGTGCCACTGCGTCATCCAGGACGGCTTGCACATCGGTCCCCGCGACGACACTGCGCTCCAACACGCGGTTGAGCAGGTTTTCCACGGCCCACGCCAACTCGGCCAGCACCAGAGCGCGGACCATACGCCCGCTGCCTTTAAGCGTGTGAAAGGCGCGGCGAATTTCGCTCAAGGTGCCTTTGTCTTCCAGGCTGGCGATGCCGCCTGGCAGGTCACGATGCAGCATCTCAAGAACTTCCCCGGTTTCTTCGAGGAAGACCTCCCGCAGTTCATCGTCCACCGGTTCTTCTCCAGCCGGCGGTGGCAGCAGGCTGCCAGGGCGTTGCAACGCCGGAGGATTGAGGCGTGAGGTGGGACTGGCCAGCACCTGGGCCAGTGATTGAGTAGTCGAGGCCTGCACCAACACCTCATCCATCGGTGCGGGCAACTCCTGGCGCCAGGGCTTTTCAGCCGGCAAGTAACCCAGCGCCGTCAACCCTTCAGCGGCCACGTCCAGCACTCGCTCGCCGGGAGCGTCATGATCCTGAAGCATGCGCTCCAGGTAGTACTCAAGGCTGGTGATCACATCGGCAAAATGCGCGAGCTGTGTGTCGGTAGGCGCCGTCGCGCTGACCATCAGTTGCTCGTCAACGTACTCATTGCAGCCACGCATCAGGCTCGCCGCACGAGGCAACGGGATCATCGCCAAGGCGCCGCGGACCTGGGTCAGCAACTCGGGCAGAGACTCCAGGCGCTGTCGATCCCATTGGGCTTCAATGCAGTCGATGATCAGCTCTTTGGCCTGCTTGAGGCACTGGCACGACTCCTTGAGAACCAACTGATGGATCTGGGTCAGGTCAGTGGTGGGCAGGCGGCTTTCTTCGCGGCGCTCCGGCTCGACGGTGCCGACCATTCCGGCCAAGGTCGCTTCGACGTAAAGCAAGGCGCCGGCGACGTCCATCAACACGGCATCATTGGGCTCGCGCTGCCCTTGGGCCAGGCCCAGTACCACTGCCAGTTGGTCGATGATCACTTTGCGCGGCTGGCCAAACCCCAGCACCGCCAAGGTATCGGCAATTTGCCGCAGCGGCGCCAGCAGGCTGTCGAGGTCGCTGGTGTGTTGGCGGTCGCTGCGCACGAACAGGTCCAGGCGCTCCTTGACCCGCACCAATTCTTCACAGAGGGCGCCGAGAACTGAGCCCATGGCATCGCGGTCAGGGCCGGCCATGCGCGCGCGTTCGGCATCCACCACGGCGCTGTCGGGCAGGGCTTCGTCGAGGCCGTAACGTTCTTTCAGGCTTTGCATGCGCGGTGTTGGCCGGGTGACTTTGGCGATGTAAAACAACAGGCTCTTGAGTAACTCATCGGGGGCTGGCTGGTTGATCCCGACAATGCCTTGGGCCAACAGACGTTTGAGTTGCTTGTCGCAAGCCTTGAGCAAGCTGCGCAGCGCCGGGCTGTTGGCGATTACGCCGGTGAGCATGCCTTCCACCAATGCCGAGGTGACTTGCCACAGCGCCAGCAAAGGTGCGCCTTGGCACAGCGCTTCAAGCCGGGCAAAGACCCGCGCCATATCGTCCAGGTTGCTGGGGCCGTGGTCTTCGCGCAGCAACCCGGCCAGGGCCTGTTGCAGCATCTGCCGCCATTGGCGCAGCAGCCCGGGGAAATCGTCCGGTGTGCGTTGGGTCAGGATGTCGTCGGGCAGCGGCGGGATCACCAGCAACTGCGGGCTGAACAGGCTGGTTTCCGAGAGCAGGCTTTCACCCCGTACGCTGCGCAGGTCATTGAGCAACGGCAAGACCACCAACGGCAGGTCGCGGCGGGCGCTGTGCACCCGGTCCAGGTACAACGGCAATTGCCCGAGGGCCTGTTGCAGCAGGCGGATACCCTCGTCGCGCTGACTGACATGCCCGGCCTGCAGGGCCAATGCCAGGTGTTCGATTTCCTCGGCGAGCAGGGCCGCGCCGTAGAACTCGACCATCAGCAGGCTGCCATGGACCTGGTGAATGCACTCGAGGCACAGGGCGATCGCGTCACGGTTTGCTTCATCGATGAAGGCGTCCAGCGCCGAACGGGCCTGCTTCAAGGTTTCGGCAATTTCATCCTTGACCCATTCGAGGGCCACATAATCGTGCCGATCAACCATAACTGCTCCCGCTTGAATTCATTAATTTCCTGGCTTGCACCCTGTAGCCGCTGGCGAAGCCTGCGAACGGCCCGAAGGGACGCTGGATCTCTAGACCGCTGAAGGCCTTTGGCCTTATCGCAGGCTTCGCCAGCGGCTACAGAATGGCAGGTCATTGCATCAGGGGTCATCCACCTTGCGCGCCGCCGGCAACGTGAACCCCGACACCGACCGGCGCAACTGACTGGCCATTTTCGCCAGATTACCAATGCTTTCCGCCGTGGCTGTAGAACCCGACGATGTCTGACTGGTGATCTGCTGGATCACGTTCATGGTCAACGAAATCTGCCCCGCCGACGAGGTCTGCTGCTGCGCCGCATTGGAGATGCTCTGAATCAGCGCCGCCAGGGTTTTCGACACGCCTTCGATCTCTTCCAGCGCCACACCGGCATCCTGGGCCAACCGCGCACCACGCACCACTTCAGTGGTGGTCTGTTCCATGGAGATGACGGCTTCGTTGGTATCGGTCTGGATCGCCCGCACCAGGGTTTCGATTTGCCGGGTGGCCGCCGAAGAGCGCTCGGCCAACCGCTGTACTTCATCGGCCACCACCGCAAACCCGCGCCCGGCGTCGCCGGCCATGCTGGCCTGGATCGCGGCGTTGAGGGCGAGGATGTTGGTCTGGTCGGCGATGTCGTCAATCAGGTTGACGATGTCGCCAATTTCCTGGGATGACTCCCCCAGGCGCTTGATGCGCTTGGCGGTGTCTTGGATCTGTTCGCGAATGTTGTCCATGCCGTGGATAGTGTTGTGCACCACCTCGTTGCCCTTGTTGGCAATCTCCACCGAGCGCTCGGCCACCGCTGAGGATTCGGCGGCGTTGGCCGAAACCTGATCGATGGACTGGGCCATCTGGTTGATCGCAGTAGAGGCTTCGGCGATCTGTTGGGCCTGATGCTCCGAGGCCTGTGCCAGGTGCATTGCAGTGGCCTGGGTGTCCTGCACGGCACCGGCCACCTGGCCTGCTGTGAGGTTGATGGTGGCGACCAGGTCCCGCAGTTGGTCCACGGAATAGTTGATGGAGTCGGCGATGGTGCCGGTGAAATCCTCGGTCACCGAGGCGGTGACCGTCAGGTCGCCATCGGCCAGGTCTTCGATTTCATCCAGCAGGCGCATGATCGCGTTCTGATTGCGCTCGTTCTTTTCGGCGGTTTCACGTAGTTGACGGTTGGTCTCACGGACCATCACCAGGCCGATCAGGATGATCGACGCCAGCGCCAGCAGGCCCAGGACGTAGCCGCCAATGGTGTCAAACGTGCGCCCACCCGCGAGGTTTTCAAAACCCGTGGCCAGGTGCGAGGCTTCATCGAGCAGGGTTTGCGAGAGGCTGAAAATATTGCTCGCCGAAGCGCGCACCTGGAACAGTTGTGGCGAGGTTTCGAGGATTTCATCCACGGAGCCGGAAACGAATTCAAACAGCTCGGAGATGTCCGCCAGGCGGGCGCGGGCGTCGTGATCCTCGACCTGGGAGATGCGCAGCCCGGCATTGCCCTGGAGCATGCCGTTGAGTACCTGGCCGAAACGGTTGGCGTCGCGACCGAACGCGTCGGCGGCCTGCACGGCCGTTTCATCGCCGGCCAACACCGTATTCACCGCACCCAGAATACGTTCGGCCAGCAACGATTGGCGCTGGGCCAACGCTACCTGGCTGGCCGGCGCCCCCCTTTGCAGGAGGATATCAACCACTTTTTCCGACTCGATCTGCAGTTGCGGCACGGTTTCCGCCAACGTTGCAGCCACTTGATGCAGAGACAGTACCGTCTGCTCGCTGGCAAGGATCGCATCGGTATTTTTCAGCAGCGCTTCCCAGTCGGTCTGCACGGCGCGCATTTCCGCGCGTACCTCGCGGGGCGCCGCCGGCAGGCCGGTGGCCGGGTCACCTTTTTTCAGGTAACTCCAGCGCTGGGCAAAATCATTGCGCGCCTCACCCAACAGCTTGAACGCGGCGGACTTGCCCGCTGCCGCTTCCGTGGCGTTCTTGGCAATACGCTGGGACAGCACCCGCAACTCACCGGCATGGCCGATGTACTGCTTGTCATAGGTCGACTGGGTGTTGAGGTACGCGAAATTGGCGAACAGCAGCATGATGAACACGATCAACGCAATAAACAGCACGATGATCTGCGACCGGCTGCGCGAAGCTTCCTGGGGTTTGGGAGGCGTGACGGTGCTCATACGGCGACATCCATGAAGCGCGGGGCCTGGGCCAGGGCGAAGGGACTGAAGACCTGCCACATCTGCTCGCCATTGAACTGGCCCTGGATAAAGGGAGCACTGGCGGCTTCGTCCACCGTCAACGCAGCACGTACCAACAACTCTTGCGCAAAATGCTGCATCCCCACCACCTCATCCACCAACAGGCCGACAAACACGTCCTGATACTCCACGACCAAAACGCGCCTTTGTTTGCGCAGGATCGACAGTTCGTGGCCGAAAAACCCGCACAGGTCGATGACCGGCAACAACCGCCCGCGCAGGTTGGCCACGCCCTTGACCCACGGTTTGACCCCGGGCATCAGGGTGCAACGCGGCTCGTGCAAGACTTCGGCGACTTCGCCCATGGGCGCCACGTACCAATGGTCACCCAGCCGGAAGCCGATCCCGCTCCAGCTTTGCACCTGGGTTTCCTGGGACGGCAGGTCGGCGGCCAACAGGCGGCAGCGGCGGTCGATGTCCAGCAGCAGCTCGAAGGCGGTTTGCGACTCGGTCATGGGAACGTGCCGTCAGCCCGCCAACACCTTGTTCAGGGTGGCGATCAGGGTGTCTTCGTCCACGGGCTTGGTCAGGTAGTCTTTCGCGCCCTGACGCTCACCCCAGATCTTGTCGGTTTCCTGATCCTTGGTGGTGATGATGATGATCGGGATCGAGCTGATGCTCGGGTCAGTGTGCTTGCTCAGTTGGCGAGTGGCCTGGAAACCGTTGAGGCCCGGCATCACGATATCCATCAGCACGGCGTCGGGTTTTTCCAGGGAGGCCAGCGCTACGCCATCGGCGCCGTTCTCGGCCTTGAGGACCTCATGACCATGCTTTTCCAGCATGCCGGTCAGTTTGTACATTTCAGTCGGCGAATCGTCGACGATCAGAACACGTGCCATGGTTTTCCCCACTACATTGGTAGACGCAAGCGCTCAAGGCTTGCCGTCAATGTGCTTGTTCTACTGCGGCGAAGCCCGGCACATACGCCTTGATCGCACTCAGCAGTTCTTCCTTGCTAAAAGGCTTGGTCAAAAACTGATCAGAGCCGACGATACGCCCCTTGGCCTTGTCGAACAGGCCGTCCTTGGAGGACAGCATGATCACCGGTATCGACTTGAACGCCGGGTTGTTCTTGACCAGGGCGCAGGTCTGATAACCATCCAGGCGCGGCATCATGATGTCGACAAAGATAATGTGCGGATGATGGTCAACGATCTTGGCCAGGGCATCGAAACCGTCGATGGCCGTGATGACTTCGCACCCGACGGTCTTCAACAGTGTTTCAGCGGTGCGGCGAATCGTTTTCGAGTCGTCGATCACCATCACTTTCAAGGCGTTGGAATGCTGTTCCATATCTGCTCTACCATCGCCACAGCGAATCGGTTTTCGGTGTGTACAGCCGGATGTTGCACAGGACGGGCGCCAAACCCTTGCGATTCAAGGGCTGATACGCCATGGCAGCCTTTTTAGCACAGACTGGGAAGGCAATCTATCAGCCGACCGGCAAGGTGGTTTTTCCTTGACCCACAACAGCCGCAGCGCCACTCTGACGCCACTTTTATGCGCCCTTATTTGCTAGAGGAAATCCCCCATGAGCGTTCGCGTCGGCATT
>Ga0302228_10001070_pt1 | contig 20812 bp, 20 predicted proteins | sample II_Palsa_N1_2_FD_193519 | JGI IMG/M metagenome (GOLD analysis project Ga0302228, IMG submission 193519) | Peat permafrost microbial communities from Stordalen Mire near Abisko, Sweden - II_Palsa_N1_2 | ecosystem: Environmental > Terrestrial > Soil > Palsa > Peat permafrost | place: Sweden...
TCGTGTCGGTCTGCCCGCGAATGTGGCCCGACACCACCGAGACGGCGCCGAACTCGCCCATCGCCCGCGCGTTACACAGAATCACGCCGTACAGCAGACCCCATTTGACGTTCGGCAAGGTGACGCGCCGAAAGGTTTGCCAGCCGGACGCGCCCAGCACGTGTGCCGCTTCCTCTTCGTCGTTGCCTTGCGCCTGCATCAACGGAATCAACTCACGCGCAACAAACGGGAACGTCACGAAGATCGTCGCGAGCACGATGCCTGGCACCGCGAAGATAATCTGCACGTCGTGATCCTGCAGCCATGGACCGAACCAGCCCTGCGCGCCGAACAGCAAGACGTAGACGAGCCCGGAGACGACTGGTGATACGGAAAACGGCAGGTCGATCAGCGTCGTCAGCAACGCCTTACCCTTGAATTCGAACTTCGCGATGCACCACGACGCCGCCAATCCGAACACCAGATTCAACGGCACCGCAATCGCAGCGGTCAACAGTGTCAGCTTGATTGCAGAGATAGCATCGGGGTCGGCGAGCGCTGCGAAGTAAAAGCCAACGCCCTTGCTCAACGCCTGATAAAACACGGCAACGAGTGGAACCACCAGAAATAGCGTGAGAAACAGCAACGCGATGCCCGTCAGAAGCCAGCGCACAAGACGCGGCTCGCTCACCGGATCGTTACGGCGCACGGCGTTCAAGCCGGTACGCGACACCGGCTGCAACGCAGCAGAATCGTGGCTCATTGGGCACCTCCGGTCACACCTGCAGCGCCACCTGCAGCACCGATGGCAGCCCCCCCACCAGGCAGCGCAGGCGCCGCTGCACCGCGACGCGTACGACGCTGCAAATACCACTGCAGCGTATTGATCAGCAGCAGCATCAGGAACGACACCACCAGCATCACGACCGCGAGCGCCGTTGCGCCGGCGTAGTCGTATTGTTCGAGCTTGGTGATGATCAGGAGCGACGTGATTTCCGATTTCATCGGCACATTACCGGCAATGAAAATCACCGAACCGTATTCGCCAAGCGCCCGCGCGAAGGCCAGCGCGAAACCGGTCAATAGCGCCGGCAACACCGCGGGCAACACGACGCGCCGAAACGTCAGCCAGCGCGTTGCGCCGAGGCAGGCAGCGGCCTCTTCCTGCTCACGCTCGAACTCTTCGAGCACAGGCTGCACGGTCCGCACCACGAACGGCAGTCCGATGAAGGTCAATGCGACCAGCACACCCAACGGTGTAAAAGCGACCTTGATCCCGAGCGGCTCCAGAAACTGGCCGATCCAGCCATTGCCGGAGTAAACCGCCGCGAGCGAGATCCCGGCCACCGAGGTGGGCAGCGCAAACGGCAGATCGACGACGGCATCAATGAGCCGCTTGAACGGAAACGAATAACGCACCAGCACCCACGCCACGAGAAAACCAAATACCGCATTGACGAGCGCGCCACCGAGCGCCGCAAAAAAAGTCAACCGGTACGACGCCAGCACGCGCGGCGACGCGACGGCGCGCACGAACTGCGCCCAGTCGAGCGAGGCCGTCTTGAGAAAGGTCGCCGCAAGCGGAATCAGCACCACGAGGCTCAGATACGCCACCGTGATACCGAGCGTCAGGCCGAAACCCGGTAAGGCGCTCGGCTTGCGGAAGGTCAACGTCGTCATGCTGGATGCTCTTTCAGGGTGAAAACCGTGTCGCGCGGCTGGACAAACCTAAATGGCCAAAAGGGCGCGCCCCTTGAGGCGCGCCGGACGACAGCCTTACTGCCTTACCTGGTTACGCTTCACTGCGGCGCGTAGATCGAATCGAACACGCCGCCATCCGCGAAGTGCGTTTTCTGCGCATTCGCCCAGCCGCCGAACGTGTCATCCACGGTGTACAGCTTCAGCTTCGGAAACTTCGCGGTCAGCGCGGGCGGCACCTTATCCGAGCGCGGACGGTAGAAGTTCTCCGCGGCAATCTCCTGCCCCTGCTCGCTGTAGAGGAAGTTCAGATAAGCCTCGGCCAGCTTACGTGTGCCGTGCTTGTCCACCACCTTGTCGACCACGGACACGGGCGGCTCAGCCAGAATGCTCACCGACGGCACCACGATCTCGAACTTGTCCGGGCCGAACTCCTTCAGCGACAGAAACGCTTCGTTTTCCCAGGCAATCAGCACATCGCCGATACCGCGCTGCACGAAGCTTGTGGTCGCCCCACGCGCGCCCGAATCGAGCACGCCGGCGTTCTTGTACAGCTTCGTGACGAATTCCTTGGCCTTCTGATCGTTGCCGCCCGGTTGATGCTCGGCATAGGCCCACGCCGCCAGATAGTTCCAGCGTGCGCCACCCGAGGTCTTCGGGTTCGGCGTGACGATCGACACGCCTGGCTTCACCAGGTCGTCCCAATCCTTGATGTGTTTGGGGTTGCCCTTGCGCACGAGGAAAACAATCGTCGAGGTGTACGGCGCGGCGTTGTCCGGCAGACGTTTCTGCCAGTTCTTGTCGACGATGCCCTTGCTGGCAAGCGCATCGATGTCGTAAGCGAGCGCGAGCGTCACGACGTCCGCCTGCAGTCCGTCGAGCACCGAGCGCGCCTGCGCGCCCGAGCCGCCGTGGGACTGCTTGAAGGTGACGGTGTCGCCGGTCTGGGCTTTCCACTGTTTGCCGAACGCCTCGTTGATCTGCTGGTACAACTCGCGCGTCGGGTCGTAGGACACATTCAGCAATGTCGTGTCAGCCGCCTGCGCCTGTCCGGCCAGCCCGAGTGCCGCTGCGGCGCCAAGCGCCAGCACCGTGATGAGCTTCCTGGTCCTGCGTGCGAGCCCCGTGCCCTGATCGATCATCCAGCTTCTCCGCGTGGTGGTCCGACGAGGCAGCGTGTGCCCCGTCTTTGTCTGTTGTGTTTGGTGTTTGATGTCTCGCGCGTGGCTTGCCTGCGTCGACTCGAGGGCCAGTCTATCGAAGGGCTTTCATCATTAAAAATAATGTTTTCTCATTTTTTAATACTCAAAAGTGGTAATGACAGCCAGACGCGGCGTTGCGGCACGAAAACCGGTGTTAGGACGCCGTCTGACGGCGCTCCACTGACACCCAGGGTCGAGAACTTAAAGTAAAGCTTGAATTGCGCCAGATACTGTATAAAAATACAGTCACCTGTCTATCCATACAGTGACCCTATGACCAAACTCACCGCACGACAGCAAGAAGTTTTCGATCTGATCCGCCGGGCCATCGAACGCACCGGTTTTCCGCCTACCCGCGCGGAGATCGCCGCCGAGCTAGGCTTCAGCTCGGCTAACTCGGCGGAAGAGCACTTGCGTGCGCTTGCCCGCAAGGGGGTCATTGAGCTCGCCGCGGGCGCTTCGCGCGGCATCCGGCTGCTGCTGGCCAGTCAGGACGACGGGCCGCATCAGTTCACGCTGCCGCACGCCAGCATCATGCAGTTGTCACTACCGCTGGTCGGCCGGGTGGCCGCGGGTAGCCCGATTCTCGCGCAAGAGCACGTCTCGCATCATTACACCTGCGACCCGGCGCTCTTTTCTAGCAAGCCGGACTACCTGCTGAAGGTGCGCGGGCTGTCCATGCGGGACGCCGGCATTTTCGACGGCGACCTGCTCGCCGTGCAGAAGAAAACCGAGGCCAAAGACGGCCAGATCATCGTCGCGCGGCTGGGCGACGACGTCACGGTCAAGCGCCTCAAGCGCCGGCCGGATGGCATCGAGCTGATCGCCGAAAACCCCGATTACGAAAACATCTTTGTTCAGGCCGGCAGTGCGGAATTCGCATTGGAAGGCATCGCAGTGGGGCTGATCCGCCCCACTGAGTTCTGAACCTTGCCTGAACAACGACTGGAGAGAATCATGGAACGCCTTGCCCGCCTGCTGCCCTTCCGCCAGTTCGGTCGCCTGCGCCATTTGCGCAATCTCGTACCGTGCGCGCCGATCGAGGCGTCCAGTGTTACTGCTTCGCTGTTCGATGACCCAGAGCCGCACGCCTCGACCTTGCCGTCGGCGCTGCCGGCCTTCGCACGGGTGTCGCTGAATTCCGGGCTCAATACGGCAGAACCAGCCCGGCGCGCGCCAGTTCGGGTGTACCACGGGCCGTCGCGTCTGATCATGGTCGGCACGGTGGACGCCGTGTGCCGCATGATCGACCGTTGCATCGCCGAGGAAACGGCCGGCGTGCAGAACGCGCTGTTCGAGTAAGTATCCGGAAGAAGGTCCAGAGGTGCGCGAACCGGCCGTCAGGCGGTTCCCACTTTCGGTAATGGTCATTAGGTGAGGTTGCGCGGGGTTGGCTCAGGGATAATCGCGCATCGGTCGTATCGGGATCGTTTTCCCGCAGATGCGGTCCACGTTAGATCACACCTTACGGAGAAGCTCGCCCGATGGCTGTTTCAACATCTGCAAAACGCGGCGTCGCACGGCCGCTGATCATCACCGTGCTTGTCATTGTGGTCGTAGCTGTACTCGGGTACGGCTATGCGTCACCGTATCTCGCACTCGATCGCCTGAAACGCGCCGCCGATCAGCGTGACGCCCAAACCGTCAGCGAATATGTCGACTATCCGGCGTTGCGGGAAAGTCTGAAGGATCAGATCGCCGGTTTGCTGACGAGAAAGATCCAGGCGCGTGCAAACGGCAATCCGCTCGCGGCCCTCGGCGCGATGATAGGCGTTGCGCTGATTGGTCCGCTGGTCGATGCTTATGCGACTCCAGATGGCGTCGCTGCACTCCTGAACGGGATGCCGCCGCGCGGCGATCCCGCCCAGCGGCCGCCTGTGCCGGCCAACGCGCCTGTCGGCAGTGCAGACTCGACGGCGACCGCTCCAGCTCCCGCAACGGGTGGCGCAACGACAACCCCGCCGCAACCGCCGCAGACAACGGCTGCCTATCGTGGCCTCAACGAATTCGTCGTCACGTATCAGCACGGCGTCGGCGACACGCGCTATGCCGCGATTCTGCGGCGCGAAGGGCTGTTCTCGTGGAAGCTGGCCGCAGTGGACCTGAACGGCTAGCGCTCGCCGTGCGGCAAGGCGCCTTCATCCAGCCTGGCCGCACCTTCCCCTACTGCCTGCACTTGAGGCGCAACCCGGACCCGGTCCGGGCATGCGCCTCAGCCAATCAGGTCGAATCTATCTCAGGCCGCAGTCGTGGCCGCAGCAACCGACGCAGCGGCTTGCTCCTGCTCCTGTTCTTGAGCCGACGAGCACGCCACCAGAATGCTGCACGAGATGCGGTCGAGCAGCGGTGTATTGCCCGCGCCCATCCACCAGCGCGACAAGCCGGTGCGGCAACGGTGACCGACCACGACGAGATCCACTTTCAGCTCGTTGGAGAGATTGGCGATTTCGTCTATGGGATGACCGAACGCAAAATGACCTTGTGCGGTGACGCCACGCTCGGTGAGCCACTCGACACCTTCCTGCAGGATGTCGCGAGCAGTTTTCTCGAAGCTGCCGCAGGCCACATCGGTCAAAAGACCGGCGCTTTGCGCAATGCTCGAGCGCATGTCGACAACCGACAGCAGATGCGTTTCCGCCTTCAGGTCCAGCGCCAGGTCGGCGCCGCAACGCAGCGCCTTGCGGCCTTCGCGCGAGCCGTCGTAGCACAACAGGATTTTCTTGTAGCTCGCCATGATGTTCTCCCTACCGCGTCGATCGCGGCTTCTGTCATGAATCATGGTGCGCCGCAATTCAGCTTGCAAGGGTTGGAAAACGCTAACTGAGCGCTAACAACGCGCTGACAACACATCCGCTCACGCAGTAGCTGTCCCCTGCCGCCTCACGCATCATGCCGCAGCGCAAGAACCCGCACCCGGGCAGTGCACGAGTGCCGCCATGAAGCCGTCGATGCCCTAAAATGGGCAGCTTTACGGCCCTTCACATCTTTCGGAATCCACAACGACCCATGCCAGAAGCCGCCATCGAATTCGTACAGGTCCACAAGCGCTATGGTGGTAAGACTGTCGTTGACGGCCTGTCGTTCCATGTCCAGCCCGGCGAGTGTTTCGGCCTGCTCGGCCCGAACGGCGCGGGCAAGACCACCACGCTGCGCATGCTGCTCGGCATCGCGGCGCCGGATGCCGGCACGATCCGCCTCGGTGGTGAACCGATTCCGTCACGCGCCAGGTATGCCCGCGCACGAGTCGGCGTAGTGCCGCAGTTCGACAACCTCGATCCGGACTTCACCGTGCGCGAAAACCTGCAGGTGTTCGGCCGCTACTTCGGTCTGAGCGCCGCGCAAACGCGCGCCATGGTGCCGTCGCTGCTCGAATTCGCGCGGCTCGAAAGCAAGGCGGATGCGCGGGTCGGAGAGCTATCGGGCGGCATGAAGCGGCGTCTCACGCTGGCCCGCGCACTCGTCAACGATCCCGACGTGCTGATCATGGATGAACCGACCACCGGGCTCGATCCGCAGGCGCGCCATCTGATCTGGGAACGCTTGCGCTCGCTGCTTGCGCGCGGCAAAACCATTCTTCTGACCACGCACTTTATGGAAGAGGCCGAGCGGCTGTGTCATCGCCTGTGCGTGATCGAAGAAGGACGCAAGATTGCAGAAGGTGCGCCGAATGAATTGATCGCTTCGGAAATCGGCTGCGATGTGATCGAAATCTACGGACCGGACCCCGTCGCGTTGCGCGACGAACTGGCGCCGCTTGCAGAGCGCACGGAGATCAGCGGCGAGACGCTGTTCTGCTATGTCACCGACGCGGAGCCGGTGCATGCCCGCCTCAAGCAGCGCGCAGATCTGCGCTATCTGCACCGGCCGGCCAATCTCGAAGATGTGTTTCTGCGGCTGACGGGCCGTGAAATGCAGGACTGAGCCATCAATGCATGGGCAAACAAAAATAGCCATTGCATCGACCCACGCATAGACACAAGCATCGCCCCAATCATCCAACGACCCGCCATGGACGCACGCACCTACGACACCCCCAGCCACGCAGCGCCTGCGAGCGAACCGTTCGCCGCCCTGCCTGCGAACGCGGTCAACTGGATCGCCGTATGGCGGCGCAATTATCTGGTGTGGCGCAAGCTCGCTATTGCGTCGATGTTCGGCAACCTCGCCGATCCGATGATCTATCTGTTCGGTCTCGGCTTCGGACTCGGCCTGATGGTCGGCCACGTCGACGGTGTGTCGTATATCGCGTTTCTCGCAGCCGGCACGGTCGCATCGAGCGTGATGATGTCGGCGAGCTTTGAATCGATGTACTCGGGCTTTTCGCGCATGCACGTGCAGCGGACATGGGAAGCGATCATGCACACACCGCTCACGCTAGGCGATATCGTGCTGGGCGAGGTGATGTGGGCTGGCAGCAAGTCGATGCTGTCCGGCGTCGCGATCATGCTGGTAGCCGGGGCGCTCGGCTATGCGAGCTTCCCGTCGATGCTGCTGGCATTGCCTGTCATTGCACTAACCGGCCTCGCCTTCGCCAGCGTCGCGATGATCGTGACCGCGCTCGCACCGTCGTACGATTTCTTCATGTTCTATCAGACGCTTGCGCTCACGCCGATGCTGCTGCTCTCCGGCGTCTTCTTTCCGATCGCCCAGCTGCCGCCGGTCGCGCAATTCGTCACGCAGTTGCTGCCGCTCGCGCATGCGGTCGATCTGATCCGCCCCGCGATGCTCGGCCGGCCGCTCGACCACGTGGCGTTGCACGTCGCCGTACTGGCCGCCTACGTAGTGGTGCCGTTCTGTATCGCGGCCGTGCTGTTTCGTCGACGGATGATGCGCTAAGGCGCATCTCGCTCGCGCTCAGTCTTCGTCGTCCGTCCAGGGGATATCGACATCGGAGATGAACGCGACCGTCGCAAACGGGCCGCCTTCCTGGCGTCCGATCTTGCCGTCCGCTCGCTGCCACTCCACGCGAAACAGCGTGCCCGGGTCATCGGCAATCAGGCGAACCGTGCGTACCTCGTCGGGATCGGACTCTTCTACCGCTCCGTCGAACGACACCAGCAGTTCCTGGGGCCACAGGCCTTCGGCAGGGTCGTAAATGCGATCGCCGTCGGGAATCAGCGTGAAGGCATCCACACCGATCGTCGCTGAGGCGTCGATGATCATTTTGCCCAGGGCGCGCAGCAGCGCAGTAGCACGCGCCGAGTTCGCCTGGCGGATCGCGAGGTCCCCGCGCGTCAGCGCCTGTTCAAGCTTCGGATTTGTTTTTTGTTGGGCCATTCGTTTTCCTGATTGCAATTGCTCGAGTGTATGCGGCGGCTCGTCTGCGCTCCGGTGGCAAAAATGCACGCCGCTTGTGCTTCGCTTGTTGTTTTTAGGGCTGAAAATCGTACCACTAGTCGGCACCGCCACGACAGCTAACCCGTCGGGCATTCAATCCCGGCGCCTCCAGTTCCTCAGTTTAGGTCGTGATTCGACAACTGGCAGCGGGATTTGTCGGCCGCAATGCTGGCGAGCGCCCGCTCGCGCTCAGAATCCGAGGGCAACAGCAAGTCCGCCCGCCAGCACGCCAAACAACACCACCGAAACAGCCACCACCGAGAGCAAACGCGGCCGGAACGAGCGCGCGAGCATCGCCAGCGAAGGCACGCTGATGGGCGGCAGGGTCATCAGCAGCGCGCCTGCAGGGCCCACGCCCATACCCAGCGAGAGCATCGCCTGAATGATCGGCACCTCGCCCGCGGTGGGGATCACGAACAGCATGCCGGCGACCGCCAGCGCCAGGATCCAGCCTAACTGGTTGCCGATGTCCGGGCCGACGTGAGGAAAGAGCCAGGCGCGCGCCGCACCGAGCAGCAGGATCAGGACGATATATTCGGGGATCAGACGCACGGCCATGCGGGCAAACAGGGTGAGCCAGCGCACGAAGGGATTGCCTCGCTGCTGCTCCTGCAACGCGGCGAGTTGAGCCAGTTGGCCATCGGCCGCAGCAGCCTCTTGTGGCGTCACGAGCCGGTTCACCAGATAGCCGAGGCCGAACACCATCAGTACGCCCAGTACGAGGCGCAGTGCCGCCCAGTTCCAGCCCAGCACGAAACCCATGAAGACGAGCGTGGCCGGATTGAGCACCGAATTGCCGAGCCAGAAGGCGATTGCGCCGCCGGGCGAGGCCTGGCGCTGCCGCAAGCCGACCACCACCGGCGCCGCGCAGCAGGTGCACATCATGCCGGGGATCGCCAGCAGGCCGCCCGCCGCCACGCTGCCGAAGCTGGTCTTGCCCAGCACGCGGGCGATCCATTGCACCGGCAACAGCACCTGCACGGCAGAGCCGAGCACGAGGCCGAGCACCATCGCCTGCCAGATCGCCTTACCGTAGGCGAGCGCATAGCCGAGTGCCGCTGCCAGCGACGGCGCGGGAGGGCTGGCGTCCGTGCCCATCAGGATGGATTTGCCGATCGAATGCGTCTCCGCGGCCGTGAAGGCGCGGTGGTAGTAAGGAAACCACTTCACATAAAAGAGTCCGGCGACGGCGACCAGCAGAAAAATCAGCCATCCTGAGGCGGGTTGGGTTGGGCGTGTGGTGTTCATTGTTATCGTGTGCCTGGATTTGAACCGGTGGCTGGGGCTACCTGGGTTTGAACTGGAAACGGGGACTACTCGGGCTTGACGGCCACGGAGCGCGATACAGCGCCGCTCGTCGAACCAGCTGCTGAGGATGCCGACGTGGCAGAGGCTCCGGTGGCTGCTTCGACAACAACCTCAGGGCTCTGCCGCGCGTCGCCAAGCGCCTTTCCCTCCGTCGCGGCCAGCTTCGCCAGCAAGGCAGTTGCTTGCCCGACGCTGTCAGCCGCGTTAGGCCGGAAACTAAAGTGCAGCGCCTCGCCGAGTCGCTTGAAATGCTGCCGGCTGCTACGCTGATACGCTGGATCGTAATGCCGTTCGATCAGTTCCCCGAACAGCTCGGCACGCGCCGCGGCATTATCCGCATCGTTCGCATCGTGCGTAGCAGCTGTGCTGCCCGCGTCGATCAACTGCTGCCACTGCTTGACCTGCTCTCGGCTGTGCAGGCCAATCAGGCGTTCGAGCTGATGCTTGAACGATGCAGGGTCGTCGAACAGATGCGAGTAGTCCTGCAGCAAAAACGTGATGCGGTCATCGTGTGTGGTGTCGACTTCCACGCAGGCGCCACGATGGAGGCGCTCGAACAACGCTTGTGGCAGTGTGATCGTGCCGATGCGCCGGCTCTCCGCTTCGACGAACACCGGCCGGCGCACGTCGAAGCCTGACAGCACGCCGATCAGCGCGGTATCGAAGCCCTTTTGCGCGGGCTGCCGCTGATCCGGCAACGCGCCGAGCAACGAGCCTCGATGACAGGCGAGTGCTTCCAGATCGAGCACCTGCGCGCCGGCCGCGCGCAACGCCTGCAACAGCCGCGTCTTGCCGCTACCCGTATGGCCAGTCAGGACGACGTACTCGAACTGCTCCGGCAAGCTCGCGAGCGCCGCGACCACCGAGCCGCGATACGCCTTGTAGCCGCCATCGAGCTGGCGCGCCTGCCAGCCGATCAGGTTGAACCAGGTCGTCATCGAGCCGGAACGCTTGCCGCCGCGCCAGCAATAGATCAGCGGGCGCCAGTTGCGCGCACGCTCGGCAAAGGTCGTCTCGAGGTGCGCCGCAATATTGCGCGCGACCATTGCCGCACCGACCCGGGTGGCCTCGAACGGCGAGACCTGCTTGTACATCGTGCCGACGATCACCCGCTCCTCGTTGCTCAGCACCGGCGCGTTGATCGCACCCGGGATGTGGTCTTCAGCAAACTCGAGCGGCGTGCGAACGTCCACGATCTCGTCGAATCGCGCCAGTTGATCGAGCGGAACAAGCAGATTTTTCAATTGAACGACGCGTGATGAGGGGCCGAATTCGGAGGAAATAGCCCGAATGAAGGCAATCGGCAAGCCAGAATTATCGCATGGGGTGGAGGGGCAACGGCCGAGGCGCCTTGAGCGCTGCAATCGGGCAATCTCATCAAACGCCCCCGGGCTTTGCCATTTCGGCAACGCAAGCTTCTAAAGACAATGATTGTGACAAAACAGGCACCCTCCTAGAATCGACCGCACCCCCTACCCTCTATCGCCCTCACCGGAGACGACCTTGACCCGCGACCAGGCCATCCAGCACGCAACCCACCACTTCGATTCGGGCGCGTTTCTCGCCGACCTCAATCGCCGCGTCGGCTTTCGTACCGAGAGCCAGGAGCCTGAGCGTGCCGCCACCCTGCTCGCCTATCTGACCGGCGAGATCGTCCCGGAGGCTGAGCGCCTCGGCTTCGAAACGCGCATCTTCGACAACCCGGTGGCCGGAGCGGGCCCGTTTCTGATTGCCACGCGGCACGAGGGCGACGACCTGCCGACCGTGCTGATCTACGGCCACGGCGACGTCGTGCGCGGCTACGACAACCAGTGGCGCGAGCCGCTGACGCCGTGGGCCGTGAAGGTCGAGGGCGAGCGCTGGTACGGCCGCGGCACCGCCGACAACAAGGGCCAGCACACCATCAATCTGGCGGCGCTCGCCAGCGTGCTCAACGCACGCGACGGCAAGCTCGGCTTCAATGCCAAACTGCTGATCGAGATGGGCGAGGAAACCGGCTCGCCGGGACTCGACGCGTTCTGTCACACGCACAAGGAAGCGCTCGCCGCAGACGTGCTGATCGCCTCGGATGGCCCTCGCCTCGCGGCGCGCCGCCCCACGGTCTTTCTCGGCTCGCGCGGCTTGATCAATTTCCGGCTGGAGTTGAACCTGCGCGAGGGCGCGCATCACTCGGGCAACTGGGGCGGCCTGCTGCGCAATCCCGCGACGGTCCTCGCCAACGCGCTGGCAAGCCTCGTGGATGCGCGCGGCGTGATCGCCGTAGAAGGCCTGCGTCCGCCGCCGATTCCGGACGCGGTGCGCCGCGCGCTCGCCGATATCAGCGTAGGCGGTGGTCCGGGCGACCCCGCCGTCGACGACAACTGGGGCGAGCCCGGCCTCACTCCGCCGGAACGCGTGTTCGGCTGGAACAGCTTCGAAGTGCTGGCGCTCAAGTCCGGCAATCCCGAGAACCCGGTCAACGCGATTCCCGCGTCCGCCTTCGCGTATTGCCAACTGCGCTTCGTAGTGGGCACCGACTGGCAGAACCTCGGCGGACATCTGCGCACCCATCTCGATGCGCACGGCTTTCCGATGGTTGAGATCAGGGTCGAGCGCGGCTCGCCTGCCACGCGGCTCGATCCTGACGACCCGTGGGTCACCTGGGCAATCGCATCGCTCGAGCACACCACCGGCAAAAAGACGGCGGTCCTGCCGAACCTCGGCGGCACGTTGCCCAACGAGGTGTTCGCCGACACGCTGGGCCTGCCGACCATCTGGGTGCCGCATTCGTATCCGGCCTGCTCGCAGCACGCGGCGAACGAGCATCTGCTCGGACCGGTGGCGCGTGAAGGACTGCAGATCATGGCGGGGCTGTTCTGGGATCTCGGCGAGAACGCACCCAAAATGACGGCGGCGAGCGCCTGAGACCAGCGACTGCTGAATCAAAACGCGAGGACAGCGCCACAGCAACGTCACGCACACGCTGCAAAAGATAACGGGTCCGGTTGCATATGCAACCGGACCCGCTTCTTTTCCTACCGCAACTTACGGCGCAGGATTCGGCTGCCGCTCGTGCAATGCGTCGATTTCCGCCAGCACTTCCGGCGACAGTTTCACATCCACGCTTGCGATGTTCTCCTTCAGTTGCTCAAGCGAGGTCGCGCCGATCAGGTTGCTCGTCACAAACGGCCGGCTATTGACGAACGCCAGCGCAAACTGCGCGGGCGACAGGCCATGCTGTTTCGCAAGTTCGACGTAGCGACTGGTCGCCTGCACGGCCTGCGGCTTGCTATAGCGCTGGAAGCGTTCGAACAGCGTGATGCGGGCTCCCGCCGGACGCGCGCCGCCTTCATACTTGCCCGAGAGCCAGCCGAACGCAAGCGGCGAATACGCCAGCAGACCAATGCCATCGCGATGCGTGAACTCGGACAACCCCGTTTCGAACGTGCGGTTCAGCAGGCTGTACGGATTCTGGATGCTGACAATGCGCGGCAAGCCGAGCTTCTCGGAGGCGTGCAGGAACTGCGCGACACCCCAAGGCGTTTCATTCGACACACCGATATGCCGCACCTTGCCTTCCTTGACGAACTCGGCGAGCACCGACAAGGTTTCTTCGATCGGCACCGTATAGGCATCTTCGACCCACGGATATGCACTACGGCCGAACGTCATGGTGCTGCGATCGGGCCAGTGCAACTGGTACAGATCGACGTATTCGGTTTGCAGGCGCTTGAGGCTGTCGTTAAGCGCCTCGGTCAGATTCTTGCGGTCGAACTGATTGCCCTCGCCTCGAATATGGCGCGGATTATGCGGCTGACGCGCCGGGCCAGCGATCTTGGTCGCGAGCACGATTTTTTCGCGCGCGCTACGATGCTGCGCGAGCCAGGTGCCGATGCAGCGCTCGGTCGCGCCCTGGGTCTCCGGACGCGGCGGCACCGGGTACATTTCGGCGGCATCGACCAGGGTGACGCCGTGGTCGAGCGCATAGTCGATCTGCTCGTGCGCTTCGCGCTCGCTGTTCTGCTCGCCCCAGGTCATGGTGCCGAGACCGATCAGGCTGACCTCGATGTCGGAGTTGCCTAGTCTGCGGTATTCCATCGAACTGTTCCTGTTGGTTGATTGGTTGTATGAAAGGCCACGAAGTTACCACGCCGGCAGAATGCTTGCAGCGCAGCTAAAATGCAGGCCTCACGTCACTCCGGTAAACTCACCTCAAGCCTCGCGATGAATCCAGAACACCTCGAATTGCTGGTCACTCGCGTCATGCCTTACGGAAAATATAAAGGCAGATTGATTGCCGATTTGCCGGGTCACTATTTGAACTGGTTTGCGAGTCAAGGCTTCCCTCCAGGCGAAATCGGCCGCCTGTTGGCGCTTATGCACGAGATCGATCACAACGGCCTCAAGTCGTTAATTGAGCCGTTACGGAAACGTTGATTGTTAAGCTTTCAGTTCTGCAAAATCAGTCGACAGTTTCATCACCAAAGCAATACAGAATGAAAGCTATCGCACGTGCTATTTCTTCTGTAAAAAATACTAACGTTTTGTGGCTTGACCCATCGGATACATCGCGTTGTAATCGGCACCACTGACCCGCTTCTCAGTTCAGATTCCGTTCGCCTCTATGCACAATCTCAGCCTCATTCATCTGCTGGAATACGTCGGTCACGACCTGTCGCCCGTGTGGGCCGTCATTGCATTCTTCACGTTCGGCTATGTCATCGTGGGCCTGCCTGTCCACTTCCGCCAGGGCGCCGCGTCACGCGACGTCTGGGGCACCGCCGCCGGTGTGACAATGGCCGCGTTGTATGCCGCGTTCCTCGTGTGCGTGTACCCCATGTTGCATCATGCGTTGCATTTGCCGCCGCCGGCGATCAGCGTGACGCACTAGTACCGCAACATAACGGCTCAGGTATAGGATTGACTTATTCGATCCTTCATAATCCGGTCTTGGACCCTATAGCCCATTGGGACCATGCTTGCGTCATGGATCCACGCCCGGAGAAACGCTCATGCAGGACATCATCGAAGGCTTTCTGAAGTTCCAGCGGGAAGTCTTCCCCGCCCGCTCCGCGCTCTTCAAGCGGCTCGCCAGCAGCCAGCATCCAGGCGTGCTGTTCGTCACCTGCTCCGATAGCCGCGTGGTGCCCGAACTGCTGACGCAACGCGAGCCGGGCGATATGTTCGTGATCCGCAATGCCGGCAATATCGTACCGTCGTACGGGCCGGAACCGGGCGGCGTCTCGGCGACCGTCGAATATGCCGTGGCGGTACTGGGCGTCAGAGACATCGTCATTTGCGGGCATTCGGACTGCGGGGCGATGACCGCCATCTCGAGCTGCATGGACCTCGATAAACTGCCCGCCGTGGATGCGTGGCTGCGGCACGCCGATGCGGCCAAAGCCGTCAACGCTGCCCACAGTCATGCGACGCCCCAGGCACGCCTGAACGCGCTGGTGCGCGATAACGTCGAGGCGCAACTCGCCAACATCAGGACCCACCCGTCGGTTGCAGTGGCGCTCTCGCAGGGGCGCCTCAACCTGCACGGCTGGGTTTACGACATCGAGAAAGGCGCAATTGACGCTCTCGACGGCTCGACCAGTCCACCGCAGTTCGTTTCGCTGGGTGAGCATCCCGATGTCCGCGCGGTGCGTACACGCGCCGACGACGCCGCCAGGCCTGAGCGAGCCAGTCAGATCGGATAGTCCTCTGTCTTCGGGCGAGAGGAGATCGTCTGTAGGTCTCCTTATTGCCTCGCTGCGCCTAGTAACCGGACGCCTTCGGAAGATGCCAGCCGAATGTGACGGCCGCCATACGCAACGTGAAGCACGCCGCCCCGCCTGCGAATGCAGCCCAACCCGGTGACACGCCCGCGCGGCGCGCGAGCACCACCACCAGCGCACCGAAAAAAGCCGCGCTCGCGTAGATATCCGCCCGCAGTACAAGCGGCACACGGGCCAGCAGGATATCGCGGATCACGCCGCCGCCCACCCCCGTGATGGTGCCCATCAGCATCGCAACAAACGGACGGATCTTGTAAAGCAGCGCTTTCTCGACACCGGCCACGGCGAACAACGCAAGGCCCGCAGCATCCAGCACGGTTACCACCAAACCCGGAACCGACGGCGCGAACGAATGAAACACGAAGGTGAGCAGACCGGCTGCGAATGTCAGCGCGGGATAACGCCAGTCGCGGATGGCGCTCGGCGGTGTCGCGCCGAGCAACAGGTCGCGAATCACGCCGCCGCCGAGCGCGGCGACAAACGATATGACCATCACGCCCAGCAGATCGAGACCGCCGCGCATCGCGCTGACCGCCCCCTCGACCGCAAATACGAACGTGCCGGCCAGATCGGCGGCCCAGATGACTGTCTCGACGTTTAGCCGTGTTTTACTGATCGACAGTGTTGGCATTGCCCCGTCACCCCTACCCTCGTTTGAGTTGTCGAAAGGTATAGCGGAAACAGGGCAAAGAGGGAAATTTTTTCAGCAACCGAGGCACGGTCTGCGTCAAACAGCACTGCGCTTGCGGTCTGCCTCCGATAGTGCGGGGCCAAGGCCGTCGTAGAGCGGCTGGAGCAGTTCCGCGGCCGGACGCCAGCGTTCGAGCGAGGTGCGAAACAGCGGCTTACGCACCTGCGACGCGCTCGCCGTGTTCACCTGACGCTGGGTCTGATGAAACGCAAGACAACGCTCGTCCCAATCGAGTCCGCAGTGAGCAAGCATGCGCCGCACGTTGCCCTCGAGATCGTTCACGAGGTCCTCGTACTGCACCTCGATCATCACCCCCGGAGGTAACGCCTCGCGCCAATGCGCCATCAGCGCATCGTACGCGCGGTAGTAGCGGCCCAGTTCGCCCAGGTCGTAGCCGAACGGCACGTCCTGAAAGATGCGCGAGTAAATCGACAGGCAGACCTCCACCGGTGAGCGGCGGCTATGGATGAACCGTGCATTCGGCAACGCCAGATGGATCAGGCCAACGTTGATGAAATTGAACGGATACTTGTCGGTAATGCGCCCGTAGCTTGACGCGTCAGGCACCTCGACGCCAATGCGGCGCACGTAGTCCGCGCCGAGCGGAGCCAGTTGCACCGCGCTCGCCGAACGCATGTCGTCGAAGTTGAGCTTGTGTTTGTCGGCGTCGCTGCGCGCGAGCGCATTCACCAGCGCCTTGCCAAAATCCGGACGCTCTCCCGCACCGAAGACCTGCGAATGGCTCGCCAGGATCTGCTCGATCAGCGTCGATCCGGAACGCGGCATTCCGACGATAAAGACCGGCGACCCGGACGGATCGCCGAGACCCCGTTTGGCCTTCAACACCTCTGCGTTCAGCAGGCGAGGCAGATGGCCAAACAGGTCCAGCGTCATCGCCTCGTTGTAGTTCACGCTACGGCGATACATCGTGTTGGCTTTCAGCAGATGCTCGAACGACTCGTCATGCTGACCAAGATCGCTCAACGCGTGACCCATGGCGAAATGCAGTTGCGCCTGATTGTCCGGGGTCATCGCAGCGGTGTGCTGCACCAGCTTTTGCATCATGACGAAGCACGGATCGTCGAGCGTCATGCGCTTCGACTGAACGAAATTGCGGTAGTACACCATGCTGTGCGGCGCGATCTCGATCGCACGGCGATAGGCCGCATGCGCCTCGTCGAAACGACCCAGAGATTGCAGACAGTTCGCCATGTTGTTGTACGAACCGTCGACCAGCGTGCCCAGTTGCGCCGCCCGCCGATAGCTGACCACCGCCTCTTCGAGCTGGTGCATCTGCTCGAGAATCCAGCCGATGTTGTGATGGATGTCTGCGTTGTTGGGGTCGAGCGCCTGCGCCTGACGGTAACGCTCCAGCGCTTCCGGGAGGCGCTCCATTCTGGCCAGAGTCGAGCCGAGGTTGTTGTAGATGCCCGCGTCTGCTGGCCGCTCGAGGCGAACCTTTTCGTAACACGCGAGGGCTTCCCCGAACTCGCCACGTTCGGCGCACGTGTTACCCCGAGCGAACCAGTCGTCCGCTGTTGCCAGCTGTTTGTCTTGGGTCATGGACGGCCAGAAATCGCTACTAAAAGCACCATTGAGCGGCGGGCGGCGTACGCCGTACTGCTAGAGCGCGAACTTAGCAGGAATGTGTCAGGACTTGATTTCCAAATTTCACAAACTGTTACAAGGAGAGAAGCGGCGTGAGGATGCGGCAGACACGGCGTGAGGAGAGGATCGATGAGTGCCAGGATAAAATTGAGTGGCGCAAATAAAAAACGCCAGACTGTGCCGGCGATTGCCTGCACGATCTGGCGTTTCTTCACCATGCGTTCTTCGCGAACGCATGGCGTTACCTGATTACTATGATTACTGAGCTTGCTGGCCGTTCGAAACTTGATGCGAGCCCGATTGCGACGACGTTCCGTTCACACCGCCGTACGCATTCTGGTCTGCAGCAGCGCGCTCAGCAGCAACGGTTTGCACGCTTTGGCCTTGTTGCGACGCCGGAGCGCCAACGCCCGGACGGTAGAACGGTGCCGGGCCGTAGCCGCTAGCGAAAGCAGGTGCTGCGAGCGTGGCAGAAGCGGCAACCAACAGGGCGGCGATAAGCTTGTTCTTCATGATGACTCCAATAAATATTTCGGATTTCGTTTCAGGAAGACGTCGCGACAAGGTCCTGCTAGGGCTGTCTGCAACATCGATGGAATAAGTGTATTCCCTTACTATTGAGAATTTATACTGATAATCCGAAATAACTTTTCTCGTGGTTGAAACAATCCGTCAGCGCCTTACCTGGGGCGGATGACACGGGGGTCAGGACGACCTCTAAAGATGTCAGGGGCGATTTAATTCTGGCCCTTTTTTATCAGTCACCCGCCCGTACAGGCAGCGTCTTCGACGTCGATCGCATGCTGCTCGGGACTCTTGCCGGCTTGCGGTAAAATTGCGGTTCGATTCACGCCGCCGGCCGTTTCCCATGTCTCTCGCCCTACCCGCCAATCCACGTCGCGTCAGCGTAGCGCCGATGATGGATTGGACTGATCGCCACTGCCGTTCGCTGCATCGCTTGCTGTCGCGCCATACGTGGCTTTACACGGAGATGGTGACGACCGGCGCGCTGCTACATGGCGACGTCCCGCGCCATCTGGCGTTCACGCCTCATGAAGCGCCGGTTGCGCTGCAACTGGGCGGCAGCGAGCCCGACGACCTCGCCCGCTCGGCGAAACTCGGCGAACAGTGGGGCTACGACGAAATCAACCTGAATTGCGGCTGCCCGTCGGAGCGGGTGCAGCGCGGCGCATTCGGCGCATGCCTGATGAACGAACCGCAACTGGTGGCCGATTGCGTCAAGGCGATGCGCGACGCTGTTTCGGTGCCGGTGACGGTCAAACATCGAATCGGCGTCGACGCAGTGGAGGAATACGGCTTCGTGCGCGATTTTGTCGGCACGATCGCCGAGGCCGGCTGCGAAGTGTTCATCGTGCATGCGCGCAATGCGATTCTGAAAGGCCTCAGTCCCAAAGAGAATCGCGAGATTCCGCCGCTCAAATACGACTTCGCGTATCAGTTAAAGCGTGATTTCCCGCAGCTCGAGATCATCATCAACGGTGGTATCAAGACGCTTGACGAAGTCGAACTGCATTTGCAGCACGTCGACGGTGTGATGCTGGGCCGCGAGGCTTATCACAACCCGTATGTGCTGGCCGATGTCGACGCGCGCTTCTATGGCTCGACCGACGCCGCAGTGACACGCAAAGAGGCCGAAGCGAAACTGATCGAATATTGCGCGGCCGAACTCGCGCGTGGCACCTTCCTCGGTGCAATAACCCGTCATGCGCTTGGACTGTACCGCGGTATGGCCGGCGCACGCGGTTGGCGTCGCGTGCTTTCGGATAACAAAAAACTGGCCGCACGCGATCTCGCGATTTTCGACGAAGCAAGACAGCATCTGCGTGAGCCCGCCGAAATCTTTGAATAAAGGGCTAGGCAAATACAGATCATGTTTGTATAATCTCGCTTCTTGATCGGCAAGCCAGTTGTTGGTGAGCCAAGCAGATGTTCCAGTGGTGGCTGTAGCTCAGTTGGTAGAGTCCAGGATTGTGATTCCTGTTGTCGTGGGTTCGAGCCCCATCAGCCACCCCAAAAATATTCAAGCACTTAGCCCAGTCATTGCGACTGGGCTTTTTGTTTTCTGGATTCCGTGTAGGCACCATGTAGGCATTTTGCGTCAACATGGATCAATGCCGCAATGAGCGGATAACCCGGGCAACTGCTCTAGCAGGTTTCCATGAATTCGCCTACGGCGCGCTCAGGCCTAGACTCTAATCGCGGACTCGTTCGGCAGCGTCGCGGCATTAACGGGCATTCGAATCGATCGGCAAGCGCGGCAGCGAATGCATGCGCGCAGAGGATCGATTGGTACACGTGAACGTGGTCCGATTCGGCTGATATCGACATGCCGGGCGACATCCCGCGCCCCTCTGCTTCAGGGGCGAAATGGCAGCACAAAAAGCCGCCCATCATGGTGATACGGTTTGTAGCAACGGGTCGTGGACAAACCGCCGTTCGAACAATATCGCTGTGTTGCTATATGACCGTGCCTCTCCATTTCAAAAAACTCCCACCACTTGGCGCTAGAAACTGTCACTATCGATCACTCCACGCGCCGTGCATATCGCTTCGATCATGCTGGCCGGGAATCGGCCGTAACGGGAACACCTTGATGAGCAAGAAATCTGCAGGCGACGATTCGAACGACGCGAGCGAATCGACCGAGGCCACGCTGACCGCACTGACGACAAACATATCCGAGTTCGTCCTCAATGGAACACTAGACACTCGGTTCGCCGCGAAGCTCGTCAAGCGCCTGAAAAAGGAAGCGGAAGCCATTTCGGAAAATGGCAACTCGACGAAGCTGGGACAAAAGGATCTGAAGAAAGCCTTCGACACAGTTGACTCAGCGGTACGAGACCATGATGCGAGACTGTTGGTAGCGGCAAACGCTGCACTGCGCGCGACGGACGAGGGTGGCAAGGCGGCGAAGTCGCACCAATAGAATCCAACGCTATTGATGCAGCAGTATTTACTGCTTTATCTGACAAGGCCTGAAGCCAACACCGACGCCGCAGCAGTACCGAAAGAAGCAGCAACGGCAGATCCGCACTGCGGATTCAACCGGTCGATGCAACAGATTGACCCTGAACCGCCGTTCGAGCGGGCGCGACCTGTATGGCGGCTTCTGGGATTGACCAGCCGTTTCAATGACCGAGTGTCAGTGCGACCGAAGGACCGCACCTGGTCGAGAACCCGGACGGATAGCGCGCAGTCACCGTTGG
>Ga0302228_10001073_pt1 | contig 20734 bp, 18 predicted proteins | sample II_Palsa_N1_2_FD_193519 | JGI IMG/M metagenome (GOLD analysis project Ga0302228, IMG submission 193519) | Peat permafrost microbial communities from Stordalen Mire near Abisko, Sweden - II_Palsa_N1_2 | ecosystem: Environmental > Terrestrial > Soil > Palsa > Peat permafrost | place: Sweden...
TGCCGAGGCACGAGGCTGCGATAAGGGCCGCAGGACCTTCGGCCATTTCAAAACCCTGGCGACTGCTGCGCAGCCGATCGCAGGCTGCGCCAGCGGCTACAGGTGATCAGCACATTGCCTGTAGCCGCTGCCGAGGCACGAGGCTGCGATGCGGGCTGCAGGACCGCCCTTGAGGGTCGCTTCGTCTGGATGCCGCACCAAACCCATCGCCGCCTCGTGCCTCGGCAGCGGCTACGGGAAATATTTACTCACTTTACGCCGCAGTTGTAAGCATTTTGTCGAACTAACGTGAATGGGTCGACAACAACAGTGAGTGCAAAGGATTGCCTATTCAATCAAACGGGTACCGGCTTCTCGCCGGTCGTTACTCCGAGCCAGGACGAATTTACGCAGTGACGGTTGTGACCGATCAGCGCCGGCCTATCTTTACCGATTTCCATTTGGGCCGGTTACTGGTCAAAGAGATGAAGCTAGCTCATGTGGAAGGGATTGTTTCTTCCTTGGCCTGGGTGATCATGCCCGACCATTTTCACTGGTTATTCGAACTGCAGGAAAAGTCCCTGCCCCAGGTAATGTGCAGGGTAAAGTCCAGAAGCAGCCTGTCCATCAACCAATCAACAAAGACCAGCGGACGGCTCTGGCAAAAAGGCTATAACGACAGGGCGATTCGCAAGGAAGATGACCTGCGAACCATTGCCCGCTACATCGTAGCCAACCCTCTACGCGCAGGCCTGGTCAGAAAGGCCGGCGAATACGCATTGTGGGACGCGAGTTGGTTGTAGCCACTGCCGAGGCACGAGGCTGCGATAAGGGCCGCAGGACCTTCGGCCATTTCAAAACCCTGGCGACTGCTGCGCAGCCGATCGCAGGCTGCGCCAGCGGCTACAGGTCAGTCGCTTACGGGTTCTTCATCCCGCCGATGCGCCCAGTAGTACAGCGCCGGCAACACCAACAACGTCAGGATCGTGGACGAGATAATCCCCCCGATCACCACCGTCGCCAACGGCCTTTGCACCTCGGCACCGGTCCCGGTCGCCAACGCCATGGGAATAAACCCCAGGGATGCCACCAACGCCGTCATCAACACCGGCCGTAACCGGGTCAAGGCACCTTCATTGATCGCCACCGATAATGTGCGTCCTTCCTCCCGCAAGTTGCGAATGAAGGCAATCATCACCAGCCCGTTGAGCACCGCCACGCCGGACAAGGCAATAAACCCCACCCCCGCCGAGATCGACAGCGGAATATCCCGCAACCACAGCGCCATGATCCCACCGGTCAACGCAAACGGAATCCCGGTAAACACCAGCAGCCCGTCCTTGAGGTTGTTGAACATCATGAACAGCAGCCCAAATACCAATAACAACGCCACCGGCACCACGATGCGCAAGCGCTCGGAGGCTTCTTTCAACTGCTCGAACTGCCCACCCCAGGTGGTCCAGTAACCAGCCGGGATTTTCACCTGGGTGGTGATAGCCGTCGCGGCCTCTTCGACAAACGAGCCAATGTCGCGCCCACGCACGTTGGCACTGACGATCACCAAGCGCTTGCCGTTCTCACGACTGATCTGATTGGGGCCAAGCACCAGGTCCAGGCTGGCGACTTCCGACAAGGCGATAAAACCAATTTGCCCGCCCGCATTACTGGCCAGCGCCGGAATCGGGATCAGTAATCGCGACAACCCGTCGATATCCGTACGCAGGGCGTCGGACAAGCGCACGACCATGTCGAAACGCCGGTCGCCTTCGTACATCGTGCCGGCCTGACGCCCACCTACTGCGACGGCAATAGTGTCTTGCACATCGCCGACATTCAGGCCAAAACGCGCGGCCTTGTCGCGGTCGATGTTGATGGTCAGCACCGGCAAGCCGGAGGTTTGTTCCACCTTCACTTCAGAAGCGCCTTTGAGCCCCTGCAAGGTCTCGGCAATTTCCCCGGCGGTCTTGTTCAGCACCGCCATGTCATCGCCAAATACCTTCACCGCCACATCACTGCGCACCCCGGAAATCAGCTCGTTGAAACGCAGTTGGATCGGCTGCGACAACTCATACACGCTGCCCGGCACAATCGCACTGGCGCGCTGGATATCGGCGATGATGGCCTCACGGGACTTCTTCGGATCGGGCCACTGGTCCTTCGGCTTGAGCATCACGTAGCTGTCGGAAATGTTCGGCGGCATCGGGTCCGAGGCGATTTCCGCAGTACCGGTACGCGCAAACACGCGCTCGACTTCCGGCACCTTGGCCAGCAAGGTTTTCTCCAACTGCTGCTGCATCTGCACCGATTGCGTAAGGCTGGTGCCCGGCACACGCATGGCCTGCTGGGCAAAGTCACCTTCACTGAGGCTGGGGATAAATTCACTGCCCATGCGACTGGCCACAGCCCCCGATACCACGATGGTCATCACCGCCAGGCCGAAAGCCAGCGGACGGTGCGCCATCACCCAATCCAGCACCGGCGCATAGGCTCGGCGTGCAGTGCGCATCACCAGGTTTTCTTCTTCCTTGACCTTGCCGGTGACAAACAGCGCAATCGCTGCCGGTACGAAGGTCACCGAGAGAATCATCGCACCCAGCAACGCAATCACCACCGTGAACGCCATGGGATGGAACATCTTTCCGGCAACACCCGTGAGGGCAAAGATCGGCAGGTACACCACCATGATGATCAGTTGCCCGAAGATCAGCGCCCGACGGGCTTCCTTGGCCGCCGCAAACACTTCATGCAAACGCTCGCTGCGGGTCAACAGCCGGCCATGCCGTTGCTGGGCATGGGCCAGGCGACGAATGGCGTTCTCGACGATCACTACCGCACCGTCGACGATAATTCCGAAGTCCAGCGCCCCGAGGCTCATCAGGTTGGCACTGACCTTGTTAGTGAACATCCCGGTAAAGGTGAACAACATCGCCAGGGGGATCACCATCGCGGTGATCAGCGCCGCGCGGATGTTGCCCAGGAACAGGAACAGAATCACGATCACCAACAGCGCACCCTCGAAGAGGTTTTTCTTCACGGTGCTGATGGCTTTTTCCACCAGGTTAGTGCGGTCATACACGGTGACAGCGACTACACCTTCGGGCAGCGAACGGTTGATCTCCTCCAGTTTTTTCGCCACCGCCTGGGACACGGTGCGGCTGTTCTCGCCGATCAGCATGAACACCGTGCCCAGCACTACTTCGCGGCCGTTTTCAGTCGCAGCGCCGGTACGCAACTCACGGCCGATGTCGACCTGAGCGACGTTGCGCACCCGAATTGGCGTGCCGTCAACGGTATTGATCACGATGTTGGCAATGTCTTCGATGGACGCCACTTGCCCTGGCGCACGGATCAGCAATTGCTCACCGCTGCGCTCTATGTAACCAGCGCCGACGTTCGCGTTGTTACGTTCCAGCGCGGTGACCAGGTCGGTCAAGGTCAGGTTGTAAGCCGCCAGGCGTTTAGGGTCAGGGGCGATCTGGTATTCCTTGGCAAAGCCGCCGATGGTGTTGATCTCGGCCACACCCGGGACGTTGCGCAATTGCGGTTTGATGATCCAATCCTGAATCACTCGCAGGTCTGTCGGCGTGTAGGCAGAGCCGTCCTCCTTGCGGGCGCCATCCTCTGCTTCTACGGTCCACAGGAAAATTTCGCCAAGCCCGGTGGAGATCGGCCCCATCCTCGCCTCGACCCCTTCGGGCAATTGCTCACGGGCCACTTGCAAACGCTCGTTGACCAATTGCCGGGCAAAGAACAAGTCAGTGCCATCCTTGAAAATCACCGTCACCTGAGACAAGCCGGAGCGGGACAGCGAGCGGGTTTGCTGCAAGCCCGGCAACCCTGCCATAGCGGTTTCGATGGGAAACGTAATGCGCTGCTCGGTTTCCAACGGCGAAAACCCGGCGGCGGCCGAGTTGATTTGTACCTGGACGTTGGTGATGTCCGGCACCGCGTCGATGGGCAGTTTCTGGTAGCTGGCGATGCCGACACCGGCCATCAACAGCACCGCCAGCAGCACGATGATGCGCTGCTCGATGGCAAATTGGATAAGGCGCTCAAACATGGGAAATCACTCGCAGAGAAGGCGTATCAATGGGCGTGCTCGGCCGAGCCTTTGCCCAATTCCGACTTGAGGATGAAGCTGCCGACGGTGGCCACCTGCGCACCGGCGTCGAGGCCCTCGCGGACTTCGACAAAGCCGTTTTCACTCACACCCAGTTCGATATGGCGGGTCATGAAACCGTCCACCGTACGTACGAACACCGAAGGTTTGTCCTCGACGGTCTGGATCGCCTCCTGGGGTACGGTGACCTTGGCCTGGTAGGTGTCAGTGGCCACTTGCACGGCCACGAACAGGCCCGGGCGCCACGAGTCATCGGGGTTTGGCACGGTGACACGCACGGTCGCGGTACGTGTCTGCTCACCCAGCAAGTTGCCGACATAGGCCACCTTGCCCATCACTTCAGTGCCCATTTCGGTGGAGCTGACTTTCACCGGTTTGCCCACCTGAACCTTGTTCAGGTCTTTGGGGAACACACCAAAGGTGACCCACACCTGAGACAGGTCCGACAGGGTGAAAGCGTTGCTGGTCTCGCTCACCACTTCACCGACGCCGAGGTGTTTTTCCACCACCACACCGTCGAACGGCGCGCGCAGTTCATAGCGATTGCCGCCCGCCAATACGGTGCTGCCGCTGAGGGCATTCATTTTTTGTCGGGCGTTGTTCAGGGCAATTTCGGCTTCTTGCAACGTCTGGCGCGCCAACAGGTAATCCTGCTCGGCGGAGATCTTGTCCTGCCACAATTGGCGCTCGCGCTGGAAGGTGGTGCGGGCCAGTTCGACCCGACGCTCGCTGGCTGCCAGTTCACTGCGCTGATCAGAGATCTGCTGGCTGGCGATGACAGCCAGCAACTCACCTTTTTTCACCGACTGTCCCAGGTTGACCTTGACCGACTCCACCACACCCGCCGCACGGGGCACGATGTGAGAGGTGCGGTCTTCGTCAAAACGTATCTCGCCCGGCAGCGACAGCACGGTGCTGATCTGCCGAGGCTGGGCCTGGGCCAGTTGAATGCCGGCGGCCTGGATTTGCTGGTCACTGAGTTCGAGCTTGCCTTCCTCTTCCGGCGCTTGTGCGGCGGCGGCTTTTTCCTCAACCGCAACACTGGGGGCAGGCCGGAACAGGTCAGTCGTCACCACCAGTCCCAGACCAATGGCGACTGCAACGGCCAAAGCAATGCCTTGTTTCTTGTTCATCGGGTACTCCTGAAAAATCAAAACCGGGCGAGGTCGCCGTAAATCCGTTCGATACGTACCCAGGCCTCGGTGGCCTGGGCTAACGCTGCGAGGTATTGGGTGCGGGCCGCAATCAAGGTGCGCTGGGCATCGAGCACTTCCAGGAAGTTGAACTTGCCCATCTCGAAACCACGGGTGGCGCTGTCCACCGCGCTCTGGGCGGCCGGCAGAATCACTTGGTTGAAGGAGCGCACTTCGCTGTTGGCCGTCGACCACAGGTCCAGGGCCTGGCGGGTGTCGGTGCGCAGCCGCAGTTCGGCGGCGTTGCGCAGGTCCCGCGCCTGATCAGCTCGGCGGCTGGCGGAAAGCACGTTGCCCTGGTTGCGGTTGAACAACGGAATCGGCATCGACACGCCCACCACGTTCACCCGCTCACGCACGCTGGCGTCGTACTGGCTGCCGATGGACACGTCGAGGTTGGGAATACGCTCGGCTTTTTCCAGGCCCACAGCTGCTTCGCGCTGCTGGATTTGCAGTTCGGCCAAGCGCAGTTCGGCGGTTTGATCCAAGCGCGCCAGCAGTTGTGAGGATGGCGGCAATGCCGGCGCGGCCATGGCTTGCGACGCGACAGATTGGAAGTCGGTACTGGCCGCCCCGGTAATGGCGGCCAAGCGGCGGTAGGCATCAGTCAGGCCCATTTCGGCGCGACTGAACTCCAGGCGAATCTCCGAGAGTTGCACCTGAGCGCGAGTAGCTTCTACCGGCGACGATTTGCCCGCCGTGACCCGACCATTGGCAACTACCAGACCACGCTCGGCCAGTGCCAGTGAGCGTTGGGCCAGGTCGAGGCGTTCCTGAGCCCGTAGCGCACCGTAGAAGCCTTCGATGACATCGGCCCGCAACACGTTGCGACGCTGCTCCAATGTCAACGCCGCCGCGTCCTGAGCCCGCGATGCCACATCAATTCGCGCGCCGCGCTTGCCGCCCAACTCCAGGGTCTGGGTCAGCTTGATCGTGGTGGTGCGGGAGTTGCGACGCGTGTCTTCGGCATCGAAGGATGCAACAGGATTGGGGATCAAACCGGCCTGTTGCCGACCGCCTTGGGCGATGTCGATTTCCCATTGAGCCGCAGCCAGGTCCGGGTTGTTGGCAAAGGCGGTTTGCAGGGCCGAATCGAGGGTCAACGTTTGGGCTTGAGCGCCTTGAACCGTCGCCGTACTAAATAACAAAACAGCGGACAAAGCGCCCGCCATCCACAGTAATTTTCTTACGTGAGTTGGCATAACAAGAGTTCCACGCCCATGAAATAGCGGATAAATCCAAGCACGGGCAATGTAACTTTCGTTACTTATCATAGGGGTGGCTAGAACATTACAAATCCGTTATCAACCGCTCTATTACGGACCTTTGCTTTAAGATCCCGGTCAATCGAAGGCGACCCACACACTCAGCAAAAGTTAGTTTCAACTTTCACCTTCAACACACTTTCCAACTCAACTTTATCTTCTTCATTAAACCGAGGGACTTTACCCATGCGCATTCTGGTTATCGAAGACGAACCTAAAACCGCCGACTATTTGCACCAGGGCCTCAGTGAAAGTGGCTACATCGTCGACTGTGCCGCCACCGGCGCCGACGGTTTGCACCTGTCACGCCAACACGCCTATGACCTGGTGATGCTGGACGTGAACCTGCCGCAGATTGATGGCTGGGATGTGCTCAGGCGCATCCGCCAGAACAGCAGCACCCGGATCATGATGCTGACGGCCCAAGGCCGATTGGCCGACCGGATCAAGGGCCTGGACCTGGGCGCCGACGATTACCTGGTCAAGCCGTTCGAGTTCCCTGAGCTGCTGGCCAGGGTGCGTACCTTGATGCGCCGCAGCGTGCATTCGCCCGTGCCTGATGTATTGCGAGTGGCCGATCTGGAACTGGATCAGGGCCGCCACCGGGCCTATCGCGGCTTGCAGCGCATCGACCTGACCACCAAGGAGTTCGCCCTGCTGCACCTGCTGATGCGCCAGAGCGGCGTGGTGTTGTCCCGCACGCAAATCATCTCGTTCGTCTGGGACATGAACTTCGATTGCGACACCAACGTCGTGGAGGTGTCGATCCGCCGCCTGCGGGCCAAGATCGATGACCCGTTCGAGCACAAACTTATCCACACCCTGCGCGGCGTCGGCTATGTGCTGGAGGAACGGGAATAGCGGTCAGGCATGCACCTCGTCGTGGTCGTCGTGATGGAAATCTTCACCTTCGACCTGCAGCGTGACGTGGGAAATATCGAATTGCTCATGCAGCATTTCCGTCACTTGGCTGAGGATCTGTTGTTCAGTGCCCACGGTGGCGTCCGCCACCAAATGACTGCTCAGCACATTTTTGCCGCTGGTCAGCGCCCAGATATGCAGGTCGTGTACGTCCTTGACCCCCGGGATGGCGCGAACGGCTTGCTCGACCTGATCGATATCAACACCGTCCGGCACGCCTTGCAGCAGGACGTTCATGCTTTCCTTGAGCAGGGTCCAGGTCCGTGGCAGTACCCAGAAGCCAATGGCCGCCGCCACTATCGAGTCGACCCAGCCCCAACCGGTGAACATGATCACCACCGCCGCAATGATCACACCGATGGAGCCGAGCATGTCGCTCCAGACTTCCAGGTACGCCCCTTTGACGTTGAGGCTTTCGCCGCTGGCCGCACTCAACAGGCGCATGGAAATCAGGTTAACGATCAGCCCCAGCACGGCGATCACCAGCATGCCGGTGGACTGGATCTCGGCGGGTGCCTGCAGGCGCTGATACGCCTCATAAAGGATGTAGAACGCCACGGCAAACAACAGCAGCGCATTGAAGGCCGCCGCGAGGATTTCGAAACGCGCATAGCCAAAGGTGCGCTTGCGGTCGGCCGCACGCTTGGCCACCTGGATCGCCACCAGGGAAATCGCCAGGGCCAGGGAGTCGGTCATCATGTGCGCGGCGTCGGACAACAGCGCAAGACTGCCGGTAACAAAGGCGCCGATAACCTCGGCAATCATGAAGCTGCCGGTCAGCCCCAGGGCCATCCATAACTTGCGTTCGTGTCCGGCGCGTACCTGGGCGTGGCTGTGTCCTGCGCTCATGAAATGTCCTCGTAATTGAATGTGCGATTGATCATAGAGCTATAGGCCAAAACCACCGGCATGGTTTGCAAAATTGTCATCTGCCGGCCAGTTTGACGTTAGCTGAGCGCACCAAAACTGCACATAGGCGCTCTGGGACGGTTCTATCAGGTATGCTTTCCGAACAGGAAACAAAAAGAAACATATTAGCCAACCTGTTCGATAAGGAGTCCCGTTTTGGAGTTATCGACTGCCGCGTGGATGGTTCACGACACCCGCCTCATGTTCTGCGTCCTGCTGGCCATCGCCAGCATCATTGTGCTGATCAGCGCAACCAAACTGCCGCCGTTCCTATCGATCCTGATTGGCACCTTTATCGCGGGTGTCGGTGCCGGGTTGCCGCCTGAAGAAGTGGCAAAAGCGTTCAGCAAAGGTGCCGGGGCGATTCTGGGTGAGGCCGGGATCATCATTGCCTTGGGCTCGATGCTTGGCGCGCTGATGGCCGAATCCGGCGCTGCCGACCGCATCGCTACCACCCTGCTGGGGCTGGGCAAGGGCAAGTCGTTACCGTGGGTGATGGCGCTGGTGGCGATGGTGATTGGCCTGCCACTGTTCTTTGAAGTGGGCCTGGTGATGATGGTGCCGATCATCTTTGTCATGGCCAAGCGTTCAAACCAGCCGCTGCTGAAAATCGCCATTCCTGCGCTGGCGGGGATGACCACCTTGCACGCGCTGATGCCGCCGCATCCTGGACCACTGATTGCTGTGGGCGCGCTGCACGCCGACCTGGGCCTGACCATGTTGCTGGGTTTTTGCCTGGCGGTTCCGGCAGTGATCCTGGCCGGCCCGCTCTATGGCAACTGGCTGTCCAAACGCATGCACGTTGACGAGCCGGCCGACATCGGCGCGCTGTTCAGCGCCCCACCCAAGGCCCCGCGCCAACCGAGTTTTGGCGTGTCGTTGCTGATTATCCTGTTGCCGGTGATCCTGATGCTCGGCAGCACCTTGGCCAAGGTCGCCATGCCGGCTGAAAGTACGGTCGCCTTGACCCTGAAATTCCTCGGTGAACCGCTGATTGCCCTGGGCCTGGCAGTGATTGCCGCAGTGATTTGCCTGGGTTGGGCCAGCGGCATGCCACGTGCCGATGTCGGCAACACTCTGCGCAAAGCCCTCGCGCCTATCGCCGTGTTGCTGCTGACCATCGGTGCCGGCGGCGGCTTGAAGCAAACCCTGCTGGACGCCGGCGTCAGCCAGACCATCAGCAAGTTCGCCGAAGGCGCCCATATGCCGTACCTGTTGCTGGCGTGGTTGATCGCCGTAGCCCTGCGCCAGGCCACCGGCTCCGCGACCGTGGCCACCACTACAACGGCGGGCATCCTGGCGCCGATGATGGCGGGACTGGCGGCGACGCAAAGCTCACTGGTCGCGTTGGCGATTGGCGCGGGCTCGGTGTTCTTTTGCCACGTCAACGACGCCGGGTTCTGGATGGTGCGCGAGTACTTTGGCTTGCAGTTGAAACAGACAATTTGGGTGTGGTCGGTGTTGCAGACCATTGTTTCGGTGGTGGGCCTGGTCGGCACCTTGCTGATGTGGCACTTTTTGACGTAACAACCGTCAAGCGAGGGTGTGGCGCCTGCCAAAGTGCGCCGCACTCGCCGCCCCGACCGCCCCCATCACCACGCAATACCCCACACAGATCCACGGACTCGTGGGCATCAGCGCGATCAACATCAACGGCGTGGTGCTCGCCCACAACGCGTAGGCAATGTTGTAGGTGAAGGAAATCCCCGACACCCGAATCTGCGCCGGGAACAGGTTGACCATCACCGACGGCACCGCGCCCACCACGCCGCAGCTCAGGCCGGCAATCGCATACGCCGCACCAAGCCAGATGCCGCCCGAGATGAGGCTGGCATACAGAATCGCAATCCCCACCGGCAGCAACAGGCTGTAGATCAGCACCGCACGCCAGGCACCAACGCGGTCCACCAACAGGCCGGCCAGCACGCAACCGATGTTCAGGAAGACAATACCCAACGCGCTTAAGGCGAAGGTGTGGCTGGCACTCATGCCAAAGGTTTTCTGCATCATGGTCGGGGTAATGACCACCAGCACCACCACCGCCGAGGTAAGGACGCAGGTGAGGATCATCGCCGGTAAAAGCGCGTGGCGATGTTCACGCAAGACCGTACGCAGCGGCAGTTCGGCGTCGCTTTGACGGCGGGCCTGCATCGCCAGGAACACCGGGGTTTCGCTGAGCCAGCGCCGCAGCCACACACCGATCACGCCAAACACGCCGCCCAACAGGAACGGGAAGCGCCAGGCGTAGTCGAGGATTTCAGTGGGGGTGAACACTTGCGCCAGCAGCGTTGCGGTCAACGCACCGAGCAGGTAGCCGAAGGTCAACCCGGCCTGCAGGAACCCCAGGGCATAACCGCGATGATTGGCCGGCGCGTGCTCGGCGACGAACACCCAGGCGCTGGGCACTTCACCGCCCACCGCCGCGCCCTGAAGGATGCGCAATGCCAGCAGGATCAGCGGCGCGAAATAGCCGATTTGCGCGTAAGTGGGCATGATCCCGATCAGCAGGCAGGGCAAGGCCATCATCAGGATGCTGAGGCTGAACACCCGTTTGCGCCCCAGGTGATCGGCGAAGTGCGCCATCAGGATCCCGCCCAAAGGCCGCGCCAGGTAGCCGGTGACGAAGATGCCGAAGCTTTGCAGCAGCCGCAGCCACTCGGGCATTTCCGGCGGGAAGAACAGTTGGCTCAAGGTCAGGGCAAAAAATACGAAGATGATGAAGTCGTAGATTTCCAGGGCGCCACCGAGGGCGGCCAGGCCCAGGGTTTTGTAGTCGGAGCGGGAGAAACGCTGCGCCTGTGGATAAGAAATGGCAGTCATGACGAAACTCTGAATATTGAAGAGATAACGGTACGCGGGGGCATGGTCTACGCAAACCCTGGCGCGATCAACCGATTGGCACAGGTTCTTCCACCCGACAATCTCCAGCGGCATACTCGATAACCCTCACGGACGAATGCAGGCCCACCATGACGACACCTGTGCAGAGTCAGCAACAAGCCGCCTTTGAAAGTTCGATCAAGGCGCTGCAGGCTGAAGTCGCCAGCATCGGTACCCACCTGAGTATCGATGCCAGCGCACGTCTGGCCTATACCCAGCGCATCAGGTTGATGGCCGATGATTTGCGCATGCAGGTGGCCAGCGGTCGTCTGACCTGGACCCAGGCCGCGTCCCAGGCGCAAGAAGCGCGCAACGCCATCATGGAGATCATTCGCGCTCGCAGCACGCCGGTTGGCCGGGCCATGGCCCAGCAGTTGAAGAGTGAGGGCAAGACGCTCAACGAGCTGGTAGCGCGCAAGACCCTGCAACTGCATGGGCCGATGGCGGATTTCAGCCGTTTGTCGACGTCACAGCAAAACGCGGTGTACGCCGAAATCGTCAAATCGGCGGGCAAGTCCAACCCACGGGTTACCGCCACCATGCGCAACCTGTCCCGCTTCGGACGCGGGCTGATTGTGCTATCGATCGCTGTTTCGGTTTATAACGTGATGAATGCCGAAGACAAGACCCAGGCGGCTGGCCGGGAGATTGCCGTGACGGGTGCGGGAATTGTCGGAGGTATGGCGTCGGGGGCCTTGGCCGGGCTGGCCTGCGGGCCTGGAGCGCCGGTGTGCGTTACTGTCGGCGCCTTTGTCGGTGGTGCATTGGCCGCGTTTGGCATGGACATGCTCTTTTAAGGGGACGCAATGATGCGGTTGGCTTCAGAGATCAGCGTCCGACATCAGCCTGGTGCCGATGAAGACGCGATTCCCACCAGCGAAGTGCTGTTGCAGGGCATCGCCAGTGGTGCCCTCGTCAGTGGCGCGGTACTGGAAGCCGCGGTGCAATGGCGCAGCTTTTACCTGCTATTTCTAACGGATGATGTGCCGTTCGAAGAAGGCCTCAACATTCATCTGCTCGACGAACGTGGTGCGCTGCTGGATTCGGCAACCCTTGGAGGGGCCTACAGCAGCGGGCATTTTCACAACTTGCTGCTGGGTGATGGCGACCGCCTGAGCTTTCGGTTTATCGGCGACACCACCTGGCATCTGGAACTGTTGCAACACCCGCAGTTTCGCTTACCACTGGTATCCGAACCCGCTGGCGTCAGACGTCGGCTGGGGTTTTCCCGACACTTCATCCTGCGGGGTAATCCCAAGCCTCAGGCCAGTTGAAACAGGCCGCCATTTTTTCTCCAGTTTGATTTACTGTGGGCAACTGAACCCAAAGGCCCCCTACGGCCCTGCGCCCCACCATAATCATAAAAATCTGGAGTAGCTTCATGGCCGCTGATATCGAAGATAGCCGCTATGCCCGTTTCGCCCTGCGTTGCTCGAACTTCGCCGAGCGCTGGTTTCCTGACTCCTGGGTGTTTGCCGCCCTCGCCGTGATTATTGTCGCCGTGGCGACGTTAAGCATGGGCGCCGCACCAACCGAGGCCGCCAAGGCGTTTGGCGATGGTTTCTGGAGCCTGATCCCGTTCACCATGCAAATGGCCTTCGTGGTGATTGGCGGTTATGTGGTCGCCAGTTCGCCACCTGCGGTCAAATTGATTGACCGCCTGGCGCGTATCCCGAAGAACGGCCGTTCCGCCGTGGCGTGGGTGGCGCTGATCTCGATGGTCGCCTCGTTGCTTAACTGGGGCTTGTCCCTGGTGTTCGGCGGCCTGCTGGTACGGGCATTGGCTCGGCGCACGGATTTGCGCATGGACTACCGCGCCGCCGGCGCTGCGGCCTATCTGGGTCTCGGTGCCGTATGGGCGCTGGGGCTGTCGTCGTCGGCTGCGCAGTTGCAGGCCAACCCGGCCAGCCTGCCACCGTCGATTCTGTCGATCACCGGGATGATTCCCTTCACCGACACCATCTTTCTCTGGCAGTCCGGCGTACTGTTGCTGGCCTTGATTGTGGTCTCGCTGATCATCGCTTATGCCACCGCACCGGGGCCGAACAGTGCCCGTGACGCCAAGGCCTGCGGGGTCGATCCGGCCTTCAATCTGCCCAAGCCACAGCCGCCGAGCCGTCCGGGCGAGTGGCTGGAGCACAGTCCGTTGCTGACGATCCTGCTGGCGTTGCTCGCGGCAGGCTGGTTGTTCCATGAGTTCTCGACCAAACCGGCGATCAGCGCCATTTCCGGGCTGAACACCTACAACTTCCTGTTCCTGATGGTGGGCGCACTGTTGCACTGGCGCCCACGCAGCTTTCTCGATGCGGTGGCCCGCGCGGTACCAACCACCACCGGGGTGCTGATCCAGTTTCCGCTGTATGGCTCGATCGCGGCGCTGATGACCGTGGTCAAGGGCGGCGACGGGCAGACCCTGGCTCACCATATCTCGACCTTCTTTACGTCCATCGCGTCCCACGACACTTACGCCCTGTTGATGGGCGTGTACTCGGCGGTGCTGGGCTTCTTTATTCCGTCAGGCGGCGGCAAGTGGATCATCGAAGCGCCTTACGTGATGCAAGTGGCTAATGACCTGCAATATCACCTGGGCTGGGCAGTACAGATCTACAACGCCGCCGAGGCGCTGCCGAACCTGATCAACCCCTTCTATATGCTGCCGCTGCTGGGCGTGCTGGGATTGAAGGCGCGGGATTTGATTGGCTTTTCGTTCGTCCAGTTGCTGGTACACACGCCGTTGGTGCTGTTTTTGTTGTGGGCGTTGGGGACGACGCTTAAATACCTGCCGCCCGTGATGCCGTAAACGCTTCTGTCACATTGCCCACTTAAGCTTCACTGCGAAGCCCGGCAATGCGTCCCTCACCCTGATCGATCCCCCATCCGGTCAAGGCGAAGGACGCGTTGCAGCGCGGCATCGCTACGACACCCATCAGTCACAAACAGACCCCTTACGCCATCAAGCCTCGCCTTATTGACTGAAGCGTTTAAGCTTTGCCATATTTCGCCCCTTTTCAACGAAACATCCAGCAACAAACAAACTAAAAATAGCCGCGAGAAGCCTCGGATGACCGACGAAACAGAAGACCAGAACGCCTCCAAAAATACGGCTGGCACCCTCCCCGACTCCAGCCGTCGGCGCTTTCTAGGAGGAGTGGCCGTACTCGGCGCAGGAGCAACGCTCAGCGCCTGCGGCGGCACCGCTGAACAGACTTGCCCCCCGGTGGAGCGTGAGCTGTCTCCTGCCGAATTGGACAAGGCCCTGCACGACAATGTGAAAACCGTTGTAGTGATCTACGGCGAGAACCGTAGCTTCAACAATCTGTTTGCTGACTTCCCCGGCGTACAAAGCCCACTCTCCGCGCTCAAGCCTGCGGACTACCAGCAACAGGATCGCGACGGCAGCCTGCTGGACACCCTGCCCGAGGTATGGGGCGGTGTGACTCAGCTTGGCCCGCAAACGATTGATGGTGTGGTCTACCCCATCGCGACCCAATATCAGGAACACCTGCCCAACGCGCCTTTCGCCCTGAAAGGCCCGAGCGGCGAAGACCTGCCGTTAAGCCTGATCACCCGTGACCTGTGGCATGTGTTCTATCAGAACCAGATGCAGATCAATGGCGGCAAGAACGACCGTTTTGTCGCTTGGGCCGATTCGGGAGCACTGACTTTCGGCTACTACCCGCAAACCCGCTATTCCCTACGCCTGTGGGACGTCGCCAAGGAGTTCGTACTCTGTGATAACTTTTTCCAGGGTGCCTTTGGTGGCTCCTACCTCAACCACCAATACCTGATCAGCGCCCAAGTGCCGTTTTATCCGGACGCGGCCAACTCGGTGGCCAAGTCGCAGATCGCCACGTTGCAGAGCGACGACCCGACCGATACGCGCCTCAAGCCTTTGGACAAATCCCCGGCCAGCGCCATGACCGGCCCGCCACAGTTTGGTCCCAGCGCCCTGACCCCGGATGGCTACGCGGTCAACACCATGGCACCGCCCTACTGGCCAACCTGGATCCGCGACCCGGAGCGCCCGGACTACGCCAAGCCGGACCTGCCCAGCGTGCTGGTACCGCAGTCCCACGAACACATCGGTGACAAGCTGTCGAAGAAGAATGTCGACTGGGCCTGGTACGCCGGCGCCTGGCAGGCAACGATCGACGAACACAAAGACTCGGTGGCCATTCCGAAAATCCCCAGTTTTCAGTACCACCACCAGCCGTTCAACTACTTCAAGCAGCAAGGCCCGGAAAACCCGGTGGAGCGCAAGAAACGCCTGCGCGACGGTGGCCTGGGTGATGAGCCGAGTACCAACCACTTCCTGGCCGACGCCCAAGCGGGCACACTGCCCGCCGTATCCTTCTACAAGCCCCAGGGCAACCTGAACATGCACGCCGGTTATGCCGACGTAGCCTCAGGCGACCGACATATCACGCGTGCCTTGAAGGTGCTGCAGGAAAGCCCGCAGTGGAAGAACATGGTGGTGATCATCACGGTCGACGAAAACGGCGGTTGGTGGGACCACGTTGCACCGCCAAAGGGTGACCGCTGGGGGCCAGGAACACGTATTCCGGCGCTGGTCGTTTCACCGTTCGCCCGTAAAGGCACGGTGGACCACACGGTGTATGACACGGCATCGACCCTGCGCCTGATCACCCGGGTATTCCAACTGGAGAAACTTGACGGTCTCAAGCAGCGTGATGACGCGATGATCGCCCGAGGCCAGAAGCCCATGGGAGATTTGAGTAACGCCCTGCACTTCACCGTGTAACGGGTTTTGCCGATTGCCCGGCAAAAATACATATTTACTGCACGTTTTTCCTGGTCAGACGCTACTGTGTGAGGGTGGGCATTCATCCCGCGCAGACGGGCATTCGCTGACAAGGAACCAAGCATGTTTAAACTGACCAGGTTGTCCTTCACCCTGGCCGCACTGACCTTGAGTGCGGTCGTACAGGCTGATGTCGAGGTACCGCTGGGTACCTCGCAACGGGTTACCCAGTTGTTCGCTTACCCCAACAACTGCAGTGTCATCTGTTTTCGTCCGATGACCCTGGAGCAGACCGTCGAGCACTACCTGAATCAGAGCTTGCAACGTGACGGTTACAGCCGCGCGAAAGTCAGCGTGAAAACCGATCAAGGCAAGGTCCTCGCAACCTTCAGTGGTGTACCGGACAGCTACGGCCAACCGTTGACCAGGCTACTGAACACGGCGGACCTCGCCTATCAAGGCGCCAGCAAACTCAACAACGACGGCAAGTGGCAATTCAGCTGGTACTTGTTCCTGCCGTTGGGCATGGCGTTGGAAAACCGCAAAAGCATCGAACTGATGCATTTCCCGCCGGATTACTCCCTGACCCATTTCCAGGATTACCTGGAGTCGGCCACCACTGACCGTTGGGCCACCTTGCTTACAGCCAACGGTATTCCGGCGCCCCAGACGCCGGAGTACCAGACCATCATCGATATCGCCCCGATTGCTGCCCCGTCAACGGCAGGCAAGGATTTGGAAGGCGTCTATAGCTACTTCGCCGAGTACCAGGGGCGGATGGTCAAGGAGCTCAGCCAACAGGCCGGCGGCTCATTACCCATGGTCGCGTTTGGCGCGCCAGTGCGCAGCTGGATCAAGCAGCAATACGGGCAAACGGTAGGCGTACTGGGCCTGGCACAGATTAGCCCGACCGAAGACAGCAAGGTGGCGGTACTGGGCGCCAACCATCCCAGCTATATCTGGTATGCCGCCAATCCAGACACCTATGACGGCGACGCGCAAAAAGCCGACGAGGCCGGTTTGAAAGTCATGGGGCAGGATTTGAGTGCTGCCTGCTGGCAAGCCGCAATGGGGCAAAGACCGGCCAGCGATGCCAACGTGCAACTCAAGGCCTGCATGAACACGTGGCAGGTGACGCGCAAGGAGCAGACCTGCGAACTGTTCTATACCTCGATTCGCGAGCTGACGCCCGAACAGGCGAATGCCAAGTGCGCCACACCAGGGATCAGGGCCCAGTTAAAACAGTTGAAAAGCTCGGCACCCGCACCGTCCATCAGCGCCCCTGCTCTCTAAGGGCAGGCATTTTCCTACGCGAAAACCAGCCAATATCTACTGTCAGATTTGACAGTAGATATTGGCTGCCACTTCGACGAATCTTGAGCCGAACCCATCAGTTGCATGACTGGCATGCCAATCACCGCCGGCAGGTCAGTGCAGCAAGACTCAGGAGAGTGATGAAAACTCAAGCCATGGATAAGGCAATCGTTACGAGTGACTGCCTTTACCCCTTTGCGGCCCTGCTCACCGAGCACGGCTACCCTTGCGCACGTAACTTTCAAGTGGTGCGAACCCGTAACGGGCGTGGAGCCGGAATCAAGACACGCACGGCCTTCGACAGCCGCGTCCGTATCGCCAAAGTGTCAGGCCATGCGTTGAGGGAGCGGCGCCTGCATACGATGCAGATATCTTCGTACATTCACCTTTACGATCCCTGGTTCAGCGGTTTGCTGCTGCACTCGTGCAATCCGAACGTGTTTCTCGATATCAGCGAGCTTGAGTTGTGGTCGATCCTGCCCATCCCCCGCGGTACGTTACTGACCATGGATTATGCGAGCACTGAAGATGTGTTGTTCCAGCAATTCGCCTGCCAATGCGGCGAACTCAACTGCCGAGGCTGGATCACCGGCAAAACGGAACCCTTGAATGCCGATGGCCAGCTGTTTATGGAGCAGTGGCGCCAACGCAAACGCCCTTAAACCGCACCTACCGGACGCAGGCGATACTGCGGCGGCAATTGCTCGAAGCCACTGATGGTGGCGTTCAGGCTTTTCCAGCGCCCGTCCTTGATCCCATAGATGCAACCGTGGATCGACAGGCTCTGCCCGCGGTGCCAGGCGTTTTGCACAATACTGGTGTGGCCGACGTTGGCCACTTGCTGGATCACGTTCAGCTCGCAGAGGCGGTCAACCCGCTCTTCTTCCGTCGGCAATTGGGCGAGCACTTCGCGATGTTCGTAATAGAGGTCACGGATCGAACGCAGCCAGCCATCAATCAGGCCCAACTGACGGTCCTGCATCGAGGCGCGCACGCCGCCACAGCCATAGTGGCCGGTGACCAGGATATGTTTGACCTTGAGCACGTCGACGGCGTACTGGATCACCGACAGGCAGTTGAGGTCGGTGTGCAGCACGACGTTGGCCACATTGCGGTGCACAAACAGGTCGCCGGGCAGCATGCCGACGATTTCGTTGGCCGGCACACGGGCGTCCGAGCAGCCGATCCACAGGTATTCCGGAGTTTGCTGGCGGGCGAGCTTGGCGAAGAATTCGGGATCTTCCTGTTTGATCGCATCCGCCCAGCGTTCGTTGTTATCAAGCAGGTCTTGTAGTTCGTTCATCAGGGAAAGCCTCAGGAATGATGCGCAACTTTGACATACGACCGCCCGTCGGGGTCACGCCCGGGATGCAGATAGGCGAACTGTAATTACCTTGAATCTTAGTGGGTAGCGCCTGTCCACACACTATAGGCCCCACAGTATGAGGAATGGTCATGACTGATTCACGACGTCCCTACGGTGCCCCGCAACCGGAGCCGATTGATGACAACGAAGACCGCATGGGCTCGATGCGGGAGCTGGACTTTGACGAGGAGGAGCCGACGGCGGAGATCGGCGATGAAACTCCACGCCGGGAGCGCAAACGCTTGATGCCCGACGAACGGTTGCGAGAGGCTGGCCTGACCGGGGCAGCAACCGATGATCATGAGTCAACCGATGATGACATGAGCCCGGAAACCCTGATCCGTGAGGATGGCGCACGGGATGCCCATGAAGAGGGTGAAGGCGAACAGGCCGATTGGGACCTGAGTATCGTCGATGAGGATGATATCGGAGGCGGGAATGGGTGGGACGAAGCGGAGATGGCGGAGCGGGATCCGATAGACGGCAATCGCTGAAGTGCCACTGTTCTAAATGTGGGAGCGGGCTTGCTCGCTCCCACACGGGTTGTTGCGTTTAATCCACCAGGGTGCAGGCCATGACCACTGCATCTTCACGACCACCGACGGCAGGGTAGTAATCCCGGCGGCGACCAATCTCGTTGAACCCATAACGCTCGTACAACCGAAACGCGCCGGTATTGCTGTCACGCACTTCCAAAAAGCATTCCCGCGCACTGGCCGCATAGGCCCGGGACATCAGGTGTTCCAGCAACTTCAGGCCCAGGCCACGGCCCTGGTTTTCCGGTTTGACGGTGATGTTCAGCAAATGGGCTTCATCGAGGATGATCTGCACCACCCCGTGCCCCACCTGTTGCTCACCGTCAAACATCAGCCAGATCTGGTACTTGCCCAGCCCATCGAGAAAAATCCCGCGGGTCCAGGGATGGCTGAATGCCGCGTATTCGATTTTCAGTACAGCGTCGAGGTCCGCCTCGGTCATCGGGCGAAAGGATACAGCGTCACTCATCGGTACTTTTCCAACGCGCCATCAGCCGGCGCATGGCTTGCCATACATCAGCCTTACGCTGTGGCTCTTCCATTAATAATTCCAGGCCCGGCAGAGCCCAGACTGAACCCAGGCCTTCAACCTGGAGTTCGCGGTACCAGGCTTCAGCATCCGCTTCCCCGGCAAAGCGCACGGCGGGCAAGCCGATCAGCCACAGGCAAACACACGGCTCATCTTCCAGGCGCGCCGAAACAAATCCTTGTACGAAGTCCCTCGCAGCGTCCGGGCCCTGGTCCATCGTGCCGCGCACCAACAGCGGCCAGCGCACCGGTTCGCCGACAATTTGCGGGCTGTCCGGCAGGCCGGCGGCACGCAGCATGTCCTTGAGCAGCAGATACGCTGGGTCGCGGGTCTGGAAGCGCTCGCCGGTTGGCAGCTCCACCAGCAGCAGGCAACGCCCAGCCCGCAGCAGTTGCAGGGCAAAGCGCGGCGGCGGCACGACTGGGGCCTTGACCACGGGCGCCGCCTCTTCTACAGCGGCAGGTTTGACAAGCGGCGACGGGCGCGGCACTTCAACCTTGACCCGCTCCGCAGGCCTTGCCACCACCTCAGCAACCGGCTTGACCAGCGCGACAGGCACAGCCGCTTCTTCACCCGAAGACTCGAAGGCCTCGAACGGTTCAAGGGCTTCCAGCAGCTCGGGCCGCGAAGGCGCTGCAAAGGGCAGTTCGGTGCGCGGCAGCCAGTTGACCACCTGCATGGCGGTCAAGTAGGCGCGGCGTCGGGACTCGATAAGCAAGGGTCGGCCACTTGTGGATAACTAAAGAAAGGGGATTCTACCGCCCTTCGACGAAGATCGCCCGCAGTTGATCGTTTAAAACACCTCCCGAGCGCGCCCTGACCGGCTGTGGATAAATCCCACCGAGGATGCAGTACAATCGCTGCTTTTAATCGCCAACCAGCCGGCCATTCCCATGATCGAACCCAAGCGCGTCTTGCGCGCCCTCGCCGAACACTGGGCCCTGCTTGAGCCACTGTGCG
>Ga0302228_10001075_pt1 | contig 20685 bp, 21 predicted proteins | sample II_Palsa_N1_2_FD_193519 | JGI IMG/M metagenome (GOLD analysis project Ga0302228, IMG submission 193519) | Peat permafrost microbial communities from Stordalen Mire near Abisko, Sweden - II_Palsa_N1_2 | ecosystem: Environmental > Terrestrial > Soil > Palsa > Peat permafrost | place: Sweden...
GGCTACAGGGCCGTGTTGATCATAGGGTATGTGTCGATCACCTGTAGCCGCTGGCGCAGCCTGCGATCGGCTGCGCAGCAGTCGCCAGGGTTTTGAAATGGCCGAAGGTCCTTCGGCCCTTATCGCAGCCTCGTGCCTCGGCAGCGGCTACAGGGCCGTGTTGATCATAGGGTATGTGTCGATCACCTGTAGCCGCTGGCGCAGCCTGCGATCGGCTGCGTAGCAGTCGTCAGGATCTTGGAACTGCCGAAGGTCCTTCGGCCCTTATCGCAGCCTCGTACCTCGGCAGCGGCTACAGGGAAAATCACAGGTGATTTGTGTCAGAGGTCGAGCACCAGCCGCTGGCTCTTGCAGCCAGAGACGCAGACCATCATCGACTGATTTGCCGCGCGCTCGGCCTTGGTCAACACCCCGTCGCGATGGTCGATGTCACCTTCCAATACACGGGTCTCACAGGAGCCACAAACCCCTTCGCGACAGCTGTATTCAATGTCGCAACCGACCTGCAGCAAGGCATCCAGCAAACTCAATCCCGGTTCGACTGACAGCGTCTTGCCCGACTTTTTCAATTCGACGCTGTAGCCATGTTGGGCGTCTTGCGACGGCGGCAATTCGGCTGCCGCAAAGCGTTCGATATGGGCATAAGGGTAATCCAACCCCTCGCAGGTGCTTTCGAAGGCATCGAGCATGGGCGTCGGGCCGCAGCAATAAAAATGCGTGTCCTTTGGCTGGCCGGCAAGGTAGATGGCCAGGTCGGGGAACGTACCTTTTTCGTCATTGAAGTGGTAAGTCACCCTCGCGTTGAGGCCGCCCAGGTCTTCCACCAGCGCTGCTTCCTGGCGGGAGCGGGCGCAGTAGATCAACTCGGCGGACTTACCCAACGCCAGCAACTGGCGAAACATGCAGTAGATCGGCGTGATCCCGATGCCGCCGGCTACCAGCACGCTGTGGCTGGCGTTCAGGTCCAGGGCGAAGTTGTTGCGCGGCGCCGAGATCGACAGCTGCATGCCAACCCGCAACTGGCTGTGGACGTACTCCGAGCCGCCACGGCTGTTGCGATCACGCAGCACGCCAATGACATAGCGGCCCTGATCGCGGGGCGAATTGAGCAGGGAGTAACTGCGCACCAGGCCATTGGCCAAGTGCAGGTCAATGTGCGAGCCGGCCTCGAACGGGGCGAACACCGTGTCACCCAAGGGCCGCAATTCAACGCTGATGATGCCTTCGGCTTCGTAGCGCAGCGCCTGGACGCGCGCGGTGAGCAGGGAGGGTTTGGACATCGTTCACCTCTTTGGGGCAGTACGCAGGTCAATATCCAGCCGGGCTGCGGCCTCGATTTCGACCCGCAATGTAGGGAACACCAGGCCACTGACCTCCACCAGTGTGGACGTCGGTAACAGCGCCTGCCCGGCGAAAAAATCTCGCCGGGCCCGGCCGACCTGGTCTTTGTCGGCGATGTCAGTGAGGTACACCGTGAGCCGGTAGATCGTGCCGATGTGCCCGCCGGCGGCCTCGACCAACGCGCGGATTTTGCCCAGCACGATCAGGGTCTGGGCGTAGCAGTCCAGCGCCGGATCCTGCTGCGTGGCCGGGTGGGCGGTCATGCCGGACATCACCACCTCGTTGCCAATCAGCAACGCGTTGGACCACGTGGCGTTGGCCGGCTCACGTACGGCGTCGGCCTGTACCTGCTGCACGGTGTGGCTCATGACAACTGCTTCGCGTCGATCAGCTCCAATTGCGCCTTGGCCGCGTTCTTCAAATACCGGCGCAGCCGCACCACGCCCAGGTCATGCTGATAGAGGTTTTCGCGCTGATTGGCATCAGGCTCCATGAATTCCAGCAGCACCCGGTCTTGCTCCAGCACTGCCCAGTGACGCGCCTCCAGGCGGTTTTTGTAGAGAAAGCGCCAGGTGTCACGCTGCCAGCCGGTCAGTGGGCGGCAGCGCCAGTGGAACACGGCGGCCAGGGCGCGACTGCTGGGGGTGTAGCTGCCGATGATGGTGAAGTTGCCGCCGGGGCCGCCGGTCTTCGGGTACGGGATTTCCAGGCGCAGCCAATGGCAGCCGTTGTCCATGAACTCGGTCCAGTCGAAGTTCACCCCGCGCTGGCCTTCCTTTTCGAAGAAAAAACCCTGGTCGGTGTCGCGGGTGACGAACTTGGCGGTGGCTTCGCCTTCACTCATCGAGTGGGACATTTTGTGCAGGTAGGTGCCGTGCATCGGGTCCATGACGTTGTCGATCACGTAACGGTAATCACCTTTCCACTCGGTGTAGCAGATGAAGCTGCTCCACTCGGGGGAGGTCAGTTGCTCGGGCAGGATCAGCTCTGGCGGTTGCTCCACGTGGGGCTCGGCGGCGTTGTAGAGAAAAATCGCCCCTGCGGCTTCACGGGTGTGGAACATCCGCGTCGGGCGGCTGCCCTCAAGCTTGCAGCCAGGGCTGCCCGGGACTTTGGTGACCGTGCCGTCACAACGCACTTCAACGCCGTGATAGGGGCACTGCAAGCGGTCGCCCAGCACCGGGCCCTGGGACAGCGGGGCACCGCGGTGAGGGCAGTGGTCTTCCAGCGCGTGGACGCTGCCATCGTTGTCACGCCACAGGGCGATCTTGTAGCCCAGGCGACGAATTGAAAGCGGTTTTTCTCCCAGTTGATCGCTGGGCAGCACGGGGAACCAAAGGTTTTTCAAGCCATTGGCGAGAAGGTGTTCAGCAGGGTCGACGGTCAAGTGCGCGTTCATTTTTATCATTACCTCTGTCGGGTCATTCGCCCAACCGGGCCATCAGGGTTGTATAGGCTTCTGGCGTCCACTCTCCGGTGGTCAGCGGGCAGGGCGGGCCGGCCAGGTTCAGGTGCGCGAGCAGCGCAGGCAGCTCCGTTACGCCATTGCCAAAGGCACGCTCGATGGAGTCTCCCAGCAACTCCTCGAACTGGGTGTTGGGCCGTTTGCGCGCCTGATGGGGCTGCAGGTAGGGTTCGGTTGTGCTCATCTCATTGACCTCCGTTGCGTACCCGTTCGCGGATCATTTCGCGCACGGGGATAAAGTCGTAAGTAGGGAAAACTTCAGTGCGGAACACGCCCCAGGCCGAGCGTTCAAGCTCGACGTTGAGGCTGGGCAGCAGGCTGGGCGCCAGGCGCAGGGTGACGATCTGGCCCAGGCCCATGGCCACGGTCCACGACACCACCTCGACGCCCAGGGGCGGAAAGCGCTCCCACCAGTCCTGCTGCTTCATGTGGCCCTGAATGTCTTCCAGGTTTTTCGATTGGTCGTGCTTGAGCAGCACCGTGACCAGCAAGGTTTCGTTCATGGTCAGGCCGCGTGCTCGGTGGGTACGGTCCAGGCGTCGTAGCCGTAGACCCAGTCGGCATTGCCGCCGTCCTTGAGCCACTGGTTGCCTCGCGAGCCGATCTGGATCTGGCTGGTACGTTCCAGCCGTGCCTGTTGATAGGCCAGCAGCGCGCCCGCAATCGAGGTCGGGTCCTGCAGGTCCTGCACGTGACGGGCAAGCACCACGGCGTCTTCGATAGCTTGGCCGGCGCCCTGGGCCATGAACGGCATCATCGGGTGGCAGGCGTCGCCAAGCAGGGTGATCGCGCCTTTGGACCAGAAGGGCAGCGGGTCGCGCTCATACAACGCAGTCTTGAGCACCTCGGTACAGGCATTCAGCAGGGCCCGGGCGTCGGGGTGGAACGCTTGATAGTGACTGCGCAGCTCCTCGGCATCGCCCGCGCTGGTCCAGGACTCTTCGTGCCAGCTGTCCTGGGCGGTGGTGGCGAAAATGAAAATGTCCTTACCCTGATTCAGCGGGAAAGTGACGATCTGGCTCTGTGGGGTAGGGCCCCACCATTTGGTGAACGCCTGGATATTCGGCACGTGGGCCACACGTTCCACCGGCACCACCGCGCGGTAAGCCACCACGCCGGTGAAGCGTGGGTGTTCGTCGCCAAATAGCGCGCTGCGCACCACGGAGTGGATGCCGTCAGCACCGATCAACAGGTCGCAGCGGTGCTGGCTACCATCCTTGAAGTGCAGGTCAATACCGTCAGCGCCTTGCACCACACGCTCGGCGCGCTTGCCAAACTGCACCTGTGACCGCGGGAACACCTCGGCCAGGGCGGCCAACAGGTCGGCACGGTGAATGGTCAGTTGCGGCGCGCCGTACTTCTGTTCGGCAGCGTCGGACATCTCCAGGCGCGAGGTTTCCTCACCGCTGTCCCACATCCGGCTGATGCGGTGGGTTGGCCGCGCGGCGGGAATACGCACCGCCGCACCGATCCCCAGGCCATCGAGGGCACGCACGGCGTTAGGCGTGAGGTTGATGTCGGCGCCGACCCGCAGGAATGCCTTGGATTGCTCGAAGACGGTGACCTGGTGACCCGCGCGATGCAGGGCGATAGCGGCGGTCAGGCCGCCGATACCGGCACCGGCAATCGCAATGTTCAGAGAAGACATGGACGACTCCTGCTCAAGGTTTCGGTTTGTCGGTGAGGAATTTGCCCTGCGGCGCCTCGACGTTTTGCTGGCGTCGGGTGTTGCCATCGATGCCACCGGCAATCGCCCATTCGGCGAACACCGTCGGGCCTGGCTCGAAGGTGCGTGGCTGCCACTCGCCGGTCAGTTGGTCTTCGTCGGCGTAATACTCCACCAGCGCGCCGGCGGGGTTCTTGAAGTACCAGAAAAACGCTGAAGACACCGGGTGACGCCCCGGGCCGATTTCCGTGGCCCAGCCACTGCGGGAGATGTGCATACCGCCGCCGAATACCTCGTGCACGTCGCGTACGGTGAACGCCACGTGGTTCAGCCCGGCCCGTGGCGCGGGCAGTTGCAGCATGAACAGGTCATGGTGGCCGCCTTCTTCGGCGGTCCGCAAAAAGGCGCCACGGTCCGGGTAGCGGTCTGAAGCCTGGAAGCCAAAACGTTCGTGGTAGAAGGTTTCGCAGGCGTTCACGTCCTTGACGAAGAACACCACGTGGCCGACTTCAATCGGCGTGGCCCGCTCATAGATCGGCGCGGCCTTGTTGATCCGGCCTTTGGTCTGCCAGGTGTTGTGGCCGCTGCACTCGACATCGATCTCGCGTTTGCGGGTCACTTGCAGGCGGATCGCCAAACCATTGGGGTCCGTGCAACCGATACGCCCGTCGCTCTCGACAAAACCCGGGTCGCGAATAATACGCTCGCGGTACAGCGCCAGGTCGGCGGGGCTTTCCACGCCCCAGACCACTTCACGCACGGTGGAGCCTGCTTCGATCGCCGCCGGCAACCCCGGTTTGTTCAGGTCGGCGAGCACCACCCGGCAGCCGTTGAGGGTTTCGAAGATCACTTCGTCTGCCTGGGTGCTGACGGGCGTAAGACCCCAGTCGCTGAAAAAACGCACGCAGGTGTCGAGATCTTCGACGCCATAGGTGACTTCATCGATGCCTAAAACGCTCATTGCCCTACCTCGTGTGGCACACCGGCCCAAGCCAGTGGCTGCTCGTTCATGCCCCAGTAGAGGCTCTTTTGTTCCATGTATTGCAGGATCCCCAGGCGACCTTTTTCGCGGCCCAGGCCGCTGTCGCGCCAGCCGCCGAAGGGCGTGGAAATCGAGAATTGCTTGTAGGTGTTGATCCACACCGTACCGGCTTGCAGCCGCCGGCCAAGGGCCCAGGCACGCTTGTAGTCGCGGCTCCAGATTCCGGCGGCCAGGGCGTAGAGGCTGTCATTGGCTTGCTCCAGCAACTGCGCTTCATCGTCGAACGGCATGGCCACCAGCACCGGGCCGAAAATCTCTTCCTGGCACACTTGCTGGTGGTTGCTCAAACCCTCGAGGATGGTCGGCGGGTAGTAGTAACCCTGGTCATAGCGTTCGCCACTCAAACGTTGGCCACCCAGGCGCAGACGACCGCCTTCGGCAAGGCCCAGGGCGACGTAGCGTTCCACCGATTCACGGTGCCCGGCGCTGATCAATGGGCCCATCTGGGTGTCTTCCCGCGCCGGGTCGCCGACTCGCAAATGGGCGGCGGCGGCGACCAGTCGCTGCATGAACGGTTCGTACAGCGCACGGGCGACGAACAACCGGGAGCCGGCGATGCACGCTTCACCCGAGGAACTGAAAATGCCGTACAGCACACCGGCCACCGCATGGTCGAGGTCGGCGTCATCGAGCACGATGGTGGGTGACTTGCCGCCCAATTCCAGGGACACCGGCATCATCTTGTCGGCGGCGATGTGAGCGATGTGCTTGCCGGTGCTGGTGCCGCCGGTAAACGACACTCGCTTGACCAAAGGGTGGCGGGTCAGGGCATCGCCCAGCAGCGAGCCTTTGCCGGGTAACACGCTGATCAGGCCTTTGGGCAGACCGGCTTCTTCACACAGCTGCGCGAGTTTCAGGGCCAGCAGCGGGGTGATCTCTGCCGGCTTGATCACCACCGCATTACCGGCAGCGAGGGCGGGCGCGACTTTTTGTGCTTCGCTGGCAATCGGCGAGTTCCACGGGGTGATCGCCACCACCACGCCCATGGGCTCATAGACGCTCATGGTGATGAAGTCACCGCGTGAGGGGGTGATGGTTTCTTCCAGGGTTTCGCAGGCGGCGGCGAAAAACTGAAAGGTGCCGGCCGCACTGGCGACCAGCGCACGGGTTTCGCTGATCGGCTTGCCGTTGTCCTGGCGTTGCAGTTGCGCCAATTCTTCGGCGTGTTCGCGAATCAGCCCGGCGATGCGGTACAGCACAGCGGCCCGCTCGTGGGGTTTACGCTGGGCCCAGCCGCTGTGCAGAAACGCCTGATGCGCGCCCTGGATGGCGTCTTGGACATCCTGCACATCGGCGGCATTGAGCCAGGCCACGGCTTCGCCCGTGGCGGGGTAGCGGCTGGCGTAGCGTTCGCCACGGCCCAGGCGCCAGTGGCCGGCGATGCAGATGGGTAAAGTCTGTTCGAGGGTCATCAACGGGCTCCTAAATCGAAATCGCATGGGCATGGTTGCCCAGGGCACGGACCACGCTGTACACCGTCAGCGCCGAGGTCTTGGGGTTGGCCAGCAAGGGTTTGCCCCGCAGGCTCAACTCAAAACCGCCAAAGGCGCCTCGGGCTTCAAAGTGATGAACGTTCTCGTCGCTGTGGGGGTCGGCAATCAGGGTGACCTGAGTGCGATCCAGGCCAATCCCGGCCAGGGACAAGGTGGCGGCGACGTTGGCATTTTTCGGGTACAGCCGCGCCGCTTCGCGGGCGCTGCCCTGAAAAATCACGGTCGCCTCGGTGATGCTGTCGAGGTCGCAGGCCTGCTCGCCGGGGGTATTTTTCCAGGCCCGCGCCGGTTTGCGGCCGGTGTAGTTGACCGAATCCAGCCCACCGACTTTGGCCGCCGACAGCGCGTCAATCCCGCCGATGGCGCCGGGCAGCAGTTCGATGCGGGTGTGGCCGCGCTCGGCGGCGGCTTCCAGGCGCTCGACCAGGCCGACCTGCGAGAGCGCCCCGACCGAGACAATCAGGCAGGCAATGCCGCGTTCGAGGGCCGGCAGCACGTGTTCTTCGATGGCTCGGTGGCCGGCGCACTCGACCAACAGGTCAGGGCGCGCATCGGCCGGCAATGCGGTCAACACCTGCGGCGGCTGCTTGAAACTGGCCAGCCGCTGGCGGACCAAGGCTTCGGAACCCTCGGAGGCGATGACGTAGTCGACGCACAACTGTGGGTCTTTCTCCAACAGCTCTAGCACGCCGACGCCAATGGCACCGCAGCCGATCATGGTGATATGCAGCATGGGGCGATTCCTCAGGCGTTGGCCTTCTGGGCTTTGGTCTCGCTGTTGGGCGGGCCGGCGAACTGGGTGGCAAAATTGCCGACGCTGAGCATGTCGACTTCCAGCAGGAACGGGCCGGGCTGGCTCAGGGCGCTGTCGACGACGCGGCCAAAATCCTTGAGGTCGGTGACTAAACCGTGGCGCAGTCCCATGGACTCGGCGAGTTGGGTGTAGTCCGGGGTGTGCAGGTCGACGTAGCAATGGCGGCTGCCGTAGACCGCGTCCTGGATGTTGCGAATCACGCCGTAGCGTTGGTCATTCATCAGCAGGATCACCAGGTTGGCCTTCTCCTGGACCAGGGTCGCCAGTTCGCCCAAGTTCAAGATGAAGCCGCCGTCACCGGCCAGGGCAAACACCTTGCGCTCTGGCGCCGTTTCAGCGGCGGCCACGGCCGCGCCGATACCCATCGACAGACCCTGGCCAATGCCGCCACCCAAGGCGTGCACACCGGCACGTGGGTGGTAAAGCGTCAGCAGGCGGTTGCCCCAGATGCTGTTGGACAACGTCACATCGCGCACCCAGGAGAAGTTGCGACCGGTGCTGGCTTGCAGCTGCTCGACCATGGCCGAGTAGGGGCCCAGGTCAGCGATCAGTTGGCGGCGGGATTGCTCGCGAACGGCCTTGAGTTCATCGAGGAAGTTCGGGTCGATCTGCAGGCGACCTTCCAGACGGTCCGCCAGGCCTTCGAGGGCCAACGCCGCGTCGCCGCAGATGAACAGCTCGCTGGCGTAACTACGGCCTTCGATCGCCGGGTTGGCGTCGATGCGCAGGGTATTTTGCGGCAATTTCAGCGCGTACTTGAAGGTCTCGTTACTGCGCAGGCGGGAGCCGGCGATCAGCAGTGCGTCACAGGTTTGCAGGAACTGCTCAACCCGCTTGTTCTGCGAGAAGGCTCCGAGGCAACGCTCGTCGTCTTCGTTGACCACACCACGGCCCTGGGTCGAGGTGATCACACCCACGCCCATCGCCAGCAGGCGCTTGACCGCATGCCCGGCGTGCCGTGCGCCACCGCCGAGCCAGAGCATAGGGCGCTTGGCACTGGCCAGCCGGTCGGCCACCAGGTCGAGGGCTTCGCGGGGCGGGACGGCGACCGGGATCGGCAAAGGTGTCAGGTCGGTGGGCATTGGAATGAAGGCCGACTGGATGTCGATCGGAATCTCGACGCTGACGGGCCCGGTAGGTGCCGTCAATGCGGTTTGCACCGCCAGCTTCAGCGTGCTGATGGCGGTCTCGACACTGCGCACCCGAAACGCGGCTTTCGACACGGCCTTGAGCATGTTCAATTGGTCACGGGCTTCGTGGATGTAGGCCAGTTCCTGGTCCAGGTACGGCGTTTCGATCTGCCCGGTGATGTGCAGCAGCGGCGTGCCGGCGGTTTGCGCTTCAACCAGGGCACCGGCGGCGTTGCCGGCAGCGGTGCCGGTGGACGTCAGGCACACACCCAGGCCACCGGTGGTGCGGGCGTAGGCATCGGCCATGTTGGCCGCACCGGCTTCACCCCGGGCCATGACGAAGCGGATATTGCCGCGCACGGCGAAGGCATCGAGGATCGGCATGTTATGGATCGAGATCACGCCGAAGGCGGCCTTGACATCGCACTGCTCAAGAAAGGCAGTGATAGCAGCGCCAACGGTGACAGTATTTTCATTACGCATGGCGGGACAGGCCTCCGGATACATCGATATGGCTGCCTGTGGTGTAAGCCGACAGAGGCGAGGCCAGAAACAGGATCGCGCGGGCCGCTTCAATCGGCAGGCCCAGGCGCCCCAAGGGAATGTGTTTTTTGTGAGCCAGTTGGGCGGTCCACTGGCTCCAGTCCAGGTCCCGTTCTTCACGGGCCTCGAAACGGCGGCGCCATTGGCCGGATTCCACCAGGCCGATGAGAATGCCGTTGACCCGGATGCCGTCGGGGGCAAACTCGGTAGCCATCGAGCGCACCAGGTTCATCACCCCGGCGCGGGCGGCGGAGGTAGCAACCATGTGCGGTTCCGGCTGGCTGGCCAGCAGTGAGTTGACGCACACAATGGCCGCGTCGGCCTGCCCCTGAAGCTGCGCCTTGAAGGCGCGAACCGGGTGAATCACCGAGAAGAATTTCAGGTTCAGCTCTTCGGTCCAGTCGTCATCGCTGGTGTCCTGGAAGGTTGAAACGCGGCCTTGACCGGCGTTGTTGATCAACACGCTGGCGGCGCCCAGTGCACGCTCGCTGGCGGCCGCAAAGGCCTTGACCGATTGGGCGTCGAGTACGTTGCAGACCTCGGCCAGCAGGCGTGCAGTGGGGAAGCGTTGACGCAGTTGTGCTTCAGCACTGCGCAGGCGCTCTTCGTTACGCCCGCAAAAGGCGACCGCCGCGCCGGCTTCCAGCAGCAACTCGACGCACGCCAGGCCAATGCCTGAAGAACCGCCCGTGACGATCGCCGTGCGACCTTGCAGTTGAAAAAGGCTCATCTCAATCTCTCATCAGTGCGGTGACACGGTGCTGCCCGTCGTGGACAGCGCCGTTGTAGTTGAGCAGGCGCGACAGCTCATCGGCGCTGCGTCGCACTTGCGACAGCAGTTCCTGAAAGTTCACATGGCCGATCTGGGTGGTGGGGATGGTCACGCCCAGCGCGGCGGCAATGCGTCCGCTCTGGTCGCGTACCGGCGCGGCGACAGTGGAGATCGCCGACTCGAAGAACCCTTCGCCACTGACGAAGCCACGCTGGCGGTCGGCTTGAACCATGTCGAACAGCTCCATCACGGTTTTCGGCGTGCAGGCGGAGTGCTGTTCCAGGTGTTCCTCCGGGTACAACTCGCGCAGCTCGGTCAGGGACAGGTCCTCCAGCAGGATGCGCCCCAGCACCGTGGCGTGGGCCGGCAGGCGGGTGCCGACGTTGACCGCACTGGAAAACACCGACGGCGGCGAGACCTTGGCCACATACACAATCGAACGCCCGTCACGCACCACCAGGTTGCTGGGGTAGTTGAGCCGGTCGCACAGCCGCGCCAGCAACGGTTGACCCAGTTCGGTCAGCTCCAGGGACGCGAGGTATTCAAAGCCCAGGCGCAGCACCGACATGCCAAGGCGGTATTCATTGCCGCTGCGGGTGACGAAACCCATGGTTTCCAGGGTGGTGAGCAGACGAAAGATCGTCGAGCGTGGCAGGGCCAACCGCCGCGCCAGTTCCGGTGCGGTCAGGGTGCGATTGCGCCGGGTGAATTCGCAGAGCAGCAGCAGACCGCGCTCCAGGCCTGGCACGATGTATTTGTCCTGAGCATCCTTCAGCAGATCTGAGTCGTTCATAGGGTTCTACCTGTCAGGGATTCTTTGATGGCAAAGGCCAGGCGGCCTGCAACCACCAGCGGTTGTTCGATGGGGCTGGCGTGCCCAGCGTCGGGGATCAGGCTGAAGTACGCGCCCAGGGCCTTGGCCAGCGGCAGGCAGCCCTCCGGCGGGGTAATGCCGTCGTCCTGCCCGCAATGCACTTCACACGGCATCGACAGCGGGGTGTGGCGCAGCAGGTCGTCGCCGCACAGCAGCTCGATGGCCTGGCGATAACCGTCGGGGTTGAGCCGCGCCATGTTCCAGCGCACCCACGCCAGCGCCTGTGGCGAGGCCTTTGCGGACACCATATGGGCGCTGCGTTGCTCGGCGTTGCCCTGGATACCCACCTGTTCCAGCGACCGCAGGCGTTTGGTGCGCACCTCCTGGCGTTGCTGGCTGCGGGACGGATCGCCGTAGCCACGGGCCGGACTGATCAGCACCAGGCGACTGACCCGGTTGGCATACAGCCGGGCAAACGCCACGGCGGTCAGGGCGCCCAGGGAATGGCCGACCAGCACGCAGTGCTCGATGTGCAGGCCGTCGAGCAATTGCAAAAGGCGTTGGGCATAGGCCGCAGCCTTCGGTGACGAGTCTTCCAGCGGCGTGGAGTCGCCATAGCCTGGGGCGTCCCAGGCGATCACCCGAGCGCCGGGGGCCAATTGTTGCGCCACCTGCAACCAGGAGGCCGCGCCCGAACCGATGCCGTGGAGCAAGACGATGGCCGGGCCACTGCCGCATTCGCGCAGGGCCTGCCGGCCGCCGTCGATCTTCAGCGTGCGCTGAGGAAAGTCGGCGACCAGGCGGGCCTCGAGGTCCGCAGTCAATGGCGTGTGATCGACGCTGGGTAACATTGGCTTATCCGCGCTTGATCGAGGCCAGAGGGTGCTCTGGCGGGTAAGTCGGGGTGACGGGTTTTTTTGCCCCGAGCATCACGCACATCAGCGCATCTTCATCGCCGATGTTGATTTCTTCGCGGTAGACGCCTGGCGGTACGGAGATCACGTCGCGGTCGGTGAGGATGGTTTCAAAGCGTTCGCCGTCCTTCTCGATCACCACCTTGAGTTTGCCCCGCAGCACGAAGAACACTTCTTCGACGTCGGTGTGCAGGTGCGGCGGCCCCTCGTGGCCGGCCGGAATCACCATGGTGGAAAAGGTGAAGTGCTCCGATGGGATGGTGTTCATGTCGGTGCTTACCCCGGTGCCGCCCGTGCCGATGTAGCGCATTTGCGCGCGGCGGAACTTGGGGTCGTAGTCGGCCTGGAACTTCAAGGCATCCCAGTCGTATTTACGCGTCTCGTAGCGCGCGATGCGGGTGCTCATCCAGCTCTCCAGGCTCGCGCCGGAGGGGCGTTCCCAGGTTTTCGGGGTGTCTTGCGAAGCGCATAGGTCGGTCATGGCAGTCTCCAGATCAAGGCATGACGAACCCGCCGTTGACCGGCAGGGTTTGTCCAGTGATAAAGCGGGCAAGGTCGGACAGCGCAAACAGCACCGCGCCGCTGACGTCTTCGGGCAGTTGCGGGCGCTGCAGGGCGCGCTGGTCGTTGTACAAGCGGTGGCGTGCTTCAGGCACGTAGGCGGTGGCTTCCACCAACACCAGGCCGGGCGCGATGGCATTGACGGTGATGTTGTCGGCCCCCAGTTCGCGGGCCAGGCTGCGGGTCATGGCGATGATCGCGCCCTTGCTGGCGACGTAAGCCAGCAGGTTCGGCGCGCCCCACAGCGGCGTGTCGGAGGCCAGGTTGACGATGGCCCCGTGGCCGCTGGCGCGCAGGGCTGGCAGGCAGGCGGTGGTCATCAGCCAGGTGCCGCGCACGTTGACTTGCATGACCTGGTCCCAGGTCTCGAGGCTCAACTCTTCGCAGCTTTTGCCGCCGGAATTGGTGATCGAGGCATTGTTGACCAGTCCATCCAGCCCACCGAGCACCCGCAGGGTTTCACTGACACAGGCGTCGATGGAGGCGGGCTGTGCGAGGTCAACCGTCACGGCTTGAACATCCAGGCCCTGGCCCTGCAACTCGGCAGCGGCCTGTTGCACGCGCTCGGCCAGCACGTCGGCAATCACCACCCGTGCACCGGCGTGGCCGATGGCGTGGGCGAAGGCATAACCCAGGCCGCGAGCACCGCCGGTGACCAGTACCCGGCGACCTTCGAGTAAACGATTGAGGTTCGTCATCATTGGGTACTCAGCATGGCTTTGGGCATGTAGTGCAGCACGCGTTTTTCGGCCCAGACCACGGCGCCGTAGGCAATCACGCCGATCAGGGTGAGCATGACGATGGCGACGAACACACCGGCGGTGTTGCCTTGGCCCTCGGCGTCCACCAGCAGGAAGCCCAGGCCCTGATTGCCGCCCACCAGTTCACCGACGGTGACGCCGATCACTGCCAGGGTTGACGCGATGCGCAAGCCGGAGAACAGCGCGGCCATGGCCGAAGGGAACTCCACCAGGCGAAAGATCTGCCAGCGGCTGGCGTTCATGGTGCGCACCAGGTTGATCATGTCGGGGTCAACGGTACGGATCGCCGACAGCACGTTGATCATCACCGGGAAAAACACGATCAGGATGGCGATCAGGATTTTCGGGTAGATGGTGTAGCCCAGCCACATCACGAACAGCGGCGCGAAGGCCACCTTCGGCGCGATCTGCAAGGCCAGGATGTACGGCGACAACATGGCCTCGGCCGCCGGCGATAAGCCGAGCGAAACGCCAATCACCACGCCCAGCAGGGCGCCCAGGCCGAAGCCGACGATGATCTCCAGCGCCGTGATCAGGGTGTGCTCCAGCAGGCCGCCGGTGTGCCACATCACCAGGCTTTCCTGGGCCACGCGGCTCAGTTCCGGCATGACGAATTCGGGCATGCCCAGCAGTCCCGGGCCCCATTGCCAGAGCGCCAGGAACAGCATCAACAGCACAGCGCTGCCGAGCATCGAGGTATTAAGGTTTTTCATCGTGTCATTACCTTGTGGTCACAGGCCGTCATTGCGCAGCCATCGGCGGGTCGACGAACTGGTTGGTGTAGAGCTCGTCGAGCTTGGGTTCCTGGCTGACGATGCCTTCGCTGACGTAGAACTGGCGGACCTTGTCCAGGCGAGCCGGGTCGATGTGGCCGAGCACGCTCTGGTTGGCGTAAACGTGCTCGACGTAAAGCTTGAACACCTTCTCCAGGGAGTCTTCCTTGCCGGCATACGCCGGAACGGCCTTGGCGAAGGTCACGGCGGCGGCGCGCGGGTCGGCAATGATGTCGCGCATGCCTTGCAAGGTGGCCTGGACCACGCCACGCACTACTTGTGGGTGGTTTTTGATCGCGTCATCGGAAGCGAGGATCGCCTGGGCCATGCTTTCGAAAATCTGCTCCTGGGGAATCAGCTTGAGGTTCAGTCCGGCCTCCTGGGCATTGACCACCCAGTCCGGTACCCCCGCCATGGCCTGGGCCTTGTTGGCCGAGAACAACTGCCAGACCCCAGCGGGGCCCGCGGCCTGGATGTTGACGTCGGTCTTGCTCAACCCGGCTTTGCGCAGGGTGGCAAGCAGGGCGTAGTAAGTGGTGTCGGAATAGGACATCACCGTCATGGTCTTGCCCTTGAGGTCGCTGACGGTGTTGATGTTGTCGCCGGCGTTGGTGGCAATCATCGTCACGCCGCCGGCGCCCAGCACCGCCACGGCGCGCACTGGAATGCCATTGGCCCGGACCACGATTGGCGTGTCGCCAATCGCACCGCCGAGCAAGGCATTGCCGGCGCCGATCTGCTTGGCCACGTCGACGCCGCCCTTGGCGGCAATGAACGTCAGGTTCAGGTCCTGGGCGGCGTAGTAGCCTTTTTCCTTGGCAATGATCCAGGGCGCAAAGGCCGGCGAGTTGGGCGGCGCCGGCAGCAGGTAGGTGACATCAGTCGGTTGCGCCTGGACGCCGGCGGCCAGGCCGAGGCCAAGACCGAGCACGCAGAAGCGTTGAAGCAGAGACGTGAGCATGGGCACTCCGGAATCAGTTAAGGGCATCGGGGCGGTGATCAGTGCAGTTCGGTGTCGGCGCCTACTTGCAGCAACTCCATCAGGCGGCCTACCAGCGGGCCGATTTCCGGCAGCTTGCGGCGCTCCAGCGGGTTGTCGCGAAACGGCAGGTCAATGGTGATTTCTTCGATGATGGTGCCGGGGCGGGCGCTCATGACCAGCAACCGGTCGGACATGGCGATGCCTTCGATCAAGTCGTGGGTGATAAACAGCGCGGTCTTCTTTTCATCGAACAGCATCCGCGCCATGTCCTGTTGCAGGATCATCTTGGTCTGGGCATCGAGGGCCGAAAACGGCTCATCGAGAAACAGCACCTGCGGATCAATCGCCAGGGTGCGGGCCAGTGCCGCACGCTGGCGCATGCCGCCGGACAATTGGAAGGGATAGTGGTCGGCGAAGCCCTGCAGATGGCAGCGGTCCAGCAGTTCTTTCGCCACGGCCTCGCGCTTGGCCCGAGCGACGCCCTGAATCTCCAGACCCAGCTCGACGTTACGGCGAATGCTGCGCCAGGGCATCAGCAGGTCTTTTTGCAGCATGAACGCGACTTTGCGTACGGGGCCGGTGACCGCTTCACCGCCGACAAACACTTCACCTTCACTGGGGCGATACAGACCCGAGCCCATATTAAGGATGGTGCTCTTGCCGCAACCCGATGGGCCAATGATCGACACCACTTCACCGCGACGAATCTTGAAATTCACCTCGCGTATGGCGAAAGGGGCCTCGGACTTTCCTTTGGCCGGGAAACATTTACCGACGTTACGAAACTCAATTTCGGTCGGCTCCAGCTCTTCCTTGTGAACAGGCTTATTCCATTGTGGGGCGACGGCGTACATCTCATTCACAGCCATGGGAGGGGTCTCTGGTCTGTTTTATAGGTGATACGTCGTTTAGTGCATGAACAATGCCAGGTGTTTTTATTGAAGTGATTTTGTTGGAAAGTACTTATTTATTAATAGGTTGTAAGTATTCGTAACAGGTATTGATGTTTCGTATATGAAACAAGGTTTCTTATCTGGCACGAAAATGCACATCGGCACTGCATTTCACCGCGACGTGCCTCACGAGGTAACGCGCGGCGAAGGTTGACGTTTTATGGGTGAAACCGATTGAGGCTTCCAGTGATGTTGCGGGCGATAAATGTGCGTGTAGGAGGCGAGGGGGGTGTCCGGCAGTTACCTTTGTTCAATTCTGTTTAAAAAAGATTGAATGTTCACAAAAAATGTTATTTAAATACCAGAATAATAGCGGCACGACCTGCCTGGTCGTACCCGCAAAAAAAGGGATGGCACTGTGAATGACTATTGAAGAGCGTTTGATGGAGCAAGCGAAGCGTGCTGCTGAGTGCACCTATTCGCCGTACTCCCATTTTCCCGTCGGTGCGGCGTTGCTGACCGCCGACGGCGAAGTGGTACAGGGCTGCAACGTGGAGAACATCTCTTACGGACTGACCAATTGTGCCGAGCGCAGCGCCTTATTCAGTGCCATCAGTCAGGGCCATGCGCCGGGAAGCTTCAAGGTCATGGCTGTCTACGCACCTAACGTTTCACTGATAAGCCCTTGCGGTGCCTGCCGCCAGGTGATGCTGGAGTTGATGGCCAAGGATGCGGTGGTGATCTGCCAGGGCAATGACCCGGCTGCCACGCGTATCTGGACCCTGGAGCAATTGCTGCCGGGCGCCTTCGACGCTTTGTAATCCTGGGCAGGCCTTCGGGCCTGCATTCGCGTGGTCCACTGTTGAGGCGCCTGCATGATCAGTCTTGTCGGAATAGCGACACTTATTGCCATTGCCATTGCTTTATCCCACCAACGACGCTCGATCAACTGGCGCACGGTTTCAGTGGCGTTTGTGATCCAGGTGTTGATCGGCGCCTTCGCGTTGTACGTGCCGTGGGGCCAGACGGTGCTGGCCTCCTTATCTAATGCGGTGGCATCGCTGCAGCTCTACGCCAACAAGGGCATCGAGTTTCTCTTCGGTGGCCTGAGTTCGCCGCATATGTTCGAGGTGTTCGGCAATGGCGGATTTGTGTTCGCCATCAGGGTGCTGCCGATGATTGTGTTCTTCGGCAGCTTTATCTCGGTGCTGTATTACATCGGCGTGATGGGCTGGGTCATACGCCTGGTGGGCGGCGCCCTGCGCCTGTTGCTGGGCACCAGTCGCGTAGAGTCGATGGTGGTGACGTCGGCGATTTTCATCGGCCAGTCGGAGGTGCCATTGGTGGTACGGCCATTCATTGCCAAGCTGACGCGTTCCGAGTTATTCGCGGTAATGGTCGGTGGTTTCGCGGCAGTGGCCGGCTCCGTGTTGTTGGGTTATGCCGGGCTTGGGGTGGAGCTCAAGTACTTGATCGCGGCGTGTTTCATGTCGGCGCCGGGGGCGTTGCTGATGGCCAAACTCATGGAACCGGAAACTGAATCGGCCCGCACCGAACAGGTGATCGAGGAGCTGAACCAGGGCGAACATCGCCCCGCGAATATCATCGACGCCGCCGCCGAAGGGGCTCAGGTCGGTTTGCGCCTGGCCTTGTCCGTTGGTGCCATGTTGCTGGCGTTTATCGCCTTGATTGCCCTGTTCAACGGGCTGCTGGGTTGGGCGGGCAACTGGTTTGGCTATCCGCAATTGACCTTGCAACTGGTCCTCGGGCACGTGCTGGCTCCTATCGCCTTTCTGCTCGGGGTGCCGTGGCACGAGGCAGTCATGGCGGGTGGTTTCATCGGTGAAAAACTGGTGCTCAACGAGTTCGTCGCCTATGCCGACCTCTCTAACTACCTGACCCCGGCCAAGGCCGCCGAAGCCGGTGTGCCGCTGTTGTCGGTCCACACTCAAGTGATCGTCACCTTTGCCCTGTGTGGCTTTGCCAATTTGTCCTCGATCGCCATTCAACTGGGCGGCCTGACAGGTATCGCCCCGCAGCGTCGTCACGAACTGGCGCGGCTGGGCTTGCGGGCCATGATCGGCGGCACACTCTCTAACCTGATGAGTGCGGCCATCGTCGGCTTTTTCATTGCGTTGTAAGGAGTGCGGTATGTGGTTGCCACAAGAAGTGATTCGCCGTAAACGCGACGGGCACGCCCTGGCGGCGGCTGACATTCAACGGTTTGTCGCCGGCATTGCCGACGGCAGTCTGAGCGATGGGCAGGTGGCGGCGTTCGCCATGGCGGTGTTTATCAAGGGCATGGACGTGGCCGAGCGCATCTCTCTGACCGAGGCAATGCGTGACTCCGGTCAGGTGCTGAGCTGGGAACTGCCGGGGCCGATCGTGGACAAGCATTCCACGGGCGGCGTCGGCGACCTGATCAGCTTGCTGCTGGCGCCCTTGCTGGCGGCCTGCGGCTGTTACGTGCCGATGATTTCCGGGCGCGGCCTGGGGCATACCGGCGGCACCCTGGACAAGCTCGAGAGCATCCCCGGCTACGACTGCCAACCCAGCCCCGAGCGGCTGCGCGCGGTGGTGGCCGAGGTCGGTTGCGCCATCATCGGCCAGACCGCCAACCTCGCGCCGGCGGATAAGCGTTTGTATGTAATCCGCGACGTGACCGGCTCGGTGGAGTCGATCGACCTGATCACCGCGTCGATCCTCGGCAAGAAACTCGCCGCCGGCCTCGACGTCTTGATCATGGATGTGAAGACCGGCAACGGTGCGTTCATGGCCGAGCCTGAGCAGGCTCGGGAACTGGCGGCCAGTATCGTTGCAGTGGCCAACGGTGCCGGGGTCAACACCCGCGCCCTGATCACCGACATGAACCAGCCGCTGGCGCGCAGTGCCGGCAATGCCTTGGAGGTTGCCGAAGCGGTGGCCTTGCTCAAGGGCGAGGTGCGCAGTGAGCGCCTGTGGGCGGTCACCCAGGCACTGGCCACTCAGGTACTGACGATGGCCGGCCTGGCGAGCGATGACGCACAGGCGCGTGATCAACTGCATCACGCCTGGCAGAGCGGGGCGGCCCTGCAGCGATTCGCGCAGATGGTCAGCGCCCTGGGCGGCCCGCAGGACTTTACCCGCAACCCAAGCGAGCATTTGCCCAAGGCCGCCGTGTCGGTGCCGGTGTGGTCCGAGGACGCGGGGCACGTCACCGAGATCGACACTCGGGCAGTGGGCTTGGCGGTGGTGGCGCTGGGCGGTGGACGCAGTCATCCGGATGACGTGCTGGACCTGTCCGTGGGCTTCAGCGAGTTGGCGTTTGTCGGTGAGCAGGTGAACGCGCAACGGCCCCTGGGTTGGGTGCACGCGCGCACTCCAGAGCAGGCCGAGCAGGGCGCATCCGCCTTGCGCGCAGCCTATCGCTTGGGCGGCGAAAGCCTTGCCGCACGCGCCTTGATCCAGGACATCCTATGAACAAGGCCATCGTGTTGGTGCTGGACTCTCTGGGCATCGGTGCCAGTGCCGACGCTGCCCTGTTTGGTGATACCGGCGCCGATACCTTGCGCCATATCGCCGAGGCGTGTGCCCGTGGCGAGGCCGATGGGCCGTTGCGCAAGGGGCCACTGTCATTACCGAACCTGGGTCGGTTGGGGTTGGGTGCCGCAGCGGCGGCCAGTGGCGAGGGGCCGTTGCCGGGCTACTGGGGGGAGGCTGCGCCGATCGGTGCCTTCGGTCATGCACGGGAACAATCCTCAGGCAAAGACACGCCGTCCGGGCACTGGGAAATGATGGGCGTGCCGGTGTTGTTCGACTGGGGTTATTTCGAACAGCCGGTCGATTCCTTTCCGCCGCAGCTATTGGCTGATCTGATTGAGCAGGCTGGGTTGCCGGGTATCCTGGGCAATTGCCATGCCTCGGGCACCACCGTGCTGGACGAGTTGGGCGAGGCGCACATCCGCAGCGGGCAGCCGATTTGCTACACCTCGGCCGACAGCGTGCTGCAGATCGCCGCCCACGAAAGCCACTTCGGGCTTGAGGCGCTGTATCGGGTGTGCGAGATCGCGCGCAAATTGTGCGATGCATACACGGTCGGACGGGTGATTGCCCGACCGTTCACAGGGGAGCGTGCGGGTGAGTTTCGCCGCACCGGCAACCGCCGTGACTACACCGTACCGCCGCCCTCGGCCACGCTGCTGGATCGCCTGTGCGAAGCCGGCGGCACCGTGCATGCCGTTGGCAAGATCGGCGATATTTTCGCCCACCGCGGCATCAGCCGTCTGTACAAGGCGCACGGTAACGATGCGCTGTTCGATGCCACGCTCAAGGCCTGCCGGGAGGCGCCAGACAACAGCCTGGTGTTCGCCAACTTCGTCGACTTCGACATGCTCTACGGGCACCGTCGGGACCTGGCCGGATACGCCGCCGCGCTGGAGGCCTTCGACCGCAGGCTGCCGGAACTGTTGGCGTTGATGGGCCCACAGACGTTGTTGATCATCAGCGCCGACCACGGTTGCGACCCGTCGCGTCCCGGCAGCGATCACACCCGCGAGCATGTGCCTGTATTGGCCTATGGGGCAGGCGTGGCGGCGGGATGGTTGGGCGAGCGGGGCAGCTTTGCCGATATCGGCCAGACACTGGCTGCGCATTTGGGATTGGCGTCGTTGGCGTGGGGGGCCTCTTTTCTGATGCGGGACTGCCTGCCATCGCAGCAAGGATAAACGTGCCTCTGTAGCCGC
>Ga0302228_10001078_pt1 | contig 20672 bp, 20 predicted proteins | sample II_Palsa_N1_2_FD_193519 | JGI IMG/M metagenome (GOLD analysis project Ga0302228, IMG submission 193519) | Peat permafrost microbial communities from Stordalen Mire near Abisko, Sweden - II_Palsa_N1_2 | ecosystem: Environmental > Terrestrial > Soil > Palsa > Peat permafrost | place: Sweden...
CTGAGCGGCTGCCACACCGCCAAGAACTTGCTGCCGGACACGCTGATTCCACCCAACCTCAGGCCACCGGCCGAGAACAGCGGCGACGCGCTGAAGCTGGCCCAGAAAAAGCTTAAGGACGCCTCGCCGTGCTGCAGCAGCTTTGCCGATTTCTCCTATCAGACCATCCTGCCGTGGCAGCCGCAGAAGTTTGTGCTCGGTAGCGACGCCATGGTCGCCAACTTGAACGGCGCGCACAGCTACTTCCTTGCCTTTCGCCTGCCTACCGGCATGAAACTGCCCTATCGCGTGGCGATAAAGTCGGAATTGAACGGCCGCTGGTTGAGCTCGAGCTATCTGTTCGCGCCCACCGTCGTCACGCTCGATGACGGCTTTCAGCCACTCGGCACCAGCGACATCACTCTGTGCGAGCACGTGGGCTGGGGCAGCGAAACCACCGGCGCCTTTGGCGCCGTCTCGATCAAGGACGAAAAGGCGCGCTACCTGCTGGTGTACAGTTCGGCGGCGCAGCAATCAGGCAAAACGTACTGGGAGCAGTCTCCTGCGGCAGCAACCACGAACACCACGGGTTCTGTGCCTTCGGTAAACATGAATGCCAGCGGCACGTTCAGCGTGCCGCACGGTCCCGACGGCACGCTTTGGATCGGCATGATGGACAAGACCTATGCCAAGGCCGTGGATAACGCGATCTGCAAGAAGCCGCCACCCGGAAGCGGCGTACTCAATACCCTGCGCGCCGACCTGCCGATTCCATGGATCAATGGCAGCAAGGACGATACGGACAGCAGCAACAAGTCCGACGACAGCAAGAGCACGCAATGATCACTCTCTATCTGGCGTTGCTGATCGTTGGCGTCGTAGCGTTCGTGCTCTCGTACGTCGCCCAGTTCAGGCTTGCCAGCCTTATGCGGCAGCGCCACCCGCAGCAGTGGAAAATCATCGCCGAGCCGGAATCCGGCAAACCCTCTGGCTTGCGTACCTGGGTTCGCATGCAGCATGCGATGCGTTCGCCCGCCATCGCCGTGCTGGAAGACGCGGCGATCAACCGTTGGCTGCGCGTGTGGCGAACCAGCCCGTGGCTTGGCTGGGCCTGTTGGCTGGCCGCGCTGGCCATGCGTGTGCTGCACTGACGCAAAAAGGAGCGCACTGTGAAACTGGATCTGACGGGACGACATGCGCTGGTCTGCGGCGCGTCGCAAGGCATCGGCCGCGCTAGCGCCATCGAGCTGGCCGAACTCGGTGCCGACGTCACGCTGCTGGCGCGTTCGGGCGAAGCGCTGAAGTCCGTTGCCGAAAGCCTGCCGCGCGTTCACGACACGCAGTGGCACAGCTGGTATGCCGTCGATATGCAGGACACCGCCGCTCTGCAGACTCAAGCCGCCGACATCGTCGCAAAGGCACCCGTGCACATACTGATCAACAACACCGGCGGCCCACCCGGAGGCCCTATCCAAAACGCAAAACCGGCCGAATTCGAGAACGCCTTTCGTCAACAGCTGCTCGCCGGCCAGGTGCTGCTGCAGGCCGTGTTGCCAGGGATGCGGGCCAGTGGTTACGGGCGCGTGGTCAACGTGATCTCCACCTCGGTCAAGGAGCCTATTGCTGGCCTTGGCGTATCCAATACCGTGCGCGCCGCCGTGGCGGCTTGGGCCAAAACGCTGGCAGGCGAGCTGGCGGCCGACGGCATCACCGTCAACAGCGTGCTTCCGGGATACACCCGCACCCAGCGGCTGGACGGCCTGCTCGCGGCGCAGGCGAAATCTAGCGGGCGCAGCGAACACGATGTCGCGACAAGTATGCTTGCCACCGTGCCGGCGCGCCGCTTCGGCGAGGCCAGCGAAGTGGCCGCCGTTATCGCCTTTTTGTGTACGCCGGCCGCGGCCTACGTCAACGGCGTCAGCATCGCCGTCGACGGTGGCCGCACCCGCTCGCTGAGCTGATCGGCGATGCCCGAAGGTCCTGAAATCCGCCGAGCGGCCGATGCACTGGCCGCCGCCGTGGTCGGGCAGCCACTGCGCACCGTCTGGTTTGCCTATGCCGAACTCAAGCCGTACGAAAAGAAGTTGCAAGGTCGGCGCATCGAAGCGATCACGCCGCAGGGCAAGGCCCTGCTCACCCGTTTCGACAACGGCCTGACCCTGTACAGCCACAACCAGCTTTACGGCGTATGGCGCGTCGCGAAGGCTGGCCAGCGCCCGGCGACCAGTCGCGTGCTGCGCGTGGCGCTCGAAACCGCCGAGCACGCCATTCTTCTGTACAGCGCCTCCGATATCTCGATCTGGCCAACCGAGCGCGTGCACGAGCATCCGTTTCTTCAGCGCATCGGACCGGACGTGCTTGACGAGACGCTTGATGAAATCGGGGTCGAAGCACAATTGAGCGATCGCCGATTTGCGCGGCGCCAGCTGGGCGCGCTGCTGCTCGACCAGGCGTTCCTTGCCGGGCTGGGAAATTATCTGCGGGTGGAAATTCTCTGGCAGGCGCAGCTGCTGCCGACGCGTCGGCCGGCGGATTTGGACGATACCGAACGGTATGCGCTGACGCACGCGTTGCTCGACCTGCCGCGACGCTCCTACCAAACCCGCGGCCGCCGAGGCGCCGGCCACCTGCAGGACACGCCGTTCAAATTCCGCGCGTACGAGCGCGAAGGCCAACCGTGCCCGCGCTGCAAAACCATTCTGCAGAAAAGCATGGTGGTCAGCCGACCCTTCTATTTCTGCCCCGGTTGTCAGCACTGAGCTCGCGTTATGCTGGTGCGTCGGAGGCCATCCGATCGCCCTAACGGAGACTCTCGCGTTGACCCATCCCCTGCACGACCTGATCGAAGGCAACCGGCGCTGGTCTTCCGCGATGCATGATGCCGATCCGCATTTCTTCAAAAACCTCGCCGAGCAGCAGTCACCGAAATACCTGTGGATCGGCTGCTCCGACTCCCGTGTGCCGGCCACGCAGATTGTCGATCTGCCGCCCGGCGAAATCTTCGTGCAGCGCAACGTTGCCAACGTGGTGGCGCACACCGATCTCAACTGCCTCAGCGCGATCCAGTTCGCCGTCGACGTGCTGAAGGTCGAGCACATCATCGTGGTTGGTCACTACGGCTGCGGCGGCATTCAGGCGGTGCTCGACCGCCGCCGGCTGGGTCTGGTGGACAACTGGCTGCGCCATGTCGGCGATGTTGCGCAAAAACACGATCATTTGCTGTCCGCGCTGGACACGATGAAGCTTCGCAATATGCGTTTGTGCGAACTCAATGCGATCGAACAGGCGGTCAACGTGTGCCATACCACCACGGTGATGGATGCGTGGGAGCGCGGCCAGAACCTTTCCATACACGCGTGGTGCTACAGCCTCGACAACGGCCACATGAACGACCTGGATCTGCACGTCAACGGACGCGACGCGGTCATTCCCGCGTATGCGTACGCGCTCGGTCGCCTGGGGATGCCGGGCGAATTGCCGTCCCGCTGAGGCGACTCACCGGTACGCATACGCCATCACACGTGGGCAGCCCTCGCAGCGCAAGTGCTGGCTCGAGCCAAACCGTCGTCCAAAAAAGAACCCCGCCGGCCGTGCCAGCAGGATTTGTGTTTTGCAGCGGGGGCGAGGAATCAGCGCCTGGCTATCAACCGGCAGTGGAGGCGGATGCCGGAGCCGTCTTCTTGGCAGCCTTCTTGTGCGTCTTGTGCTTGGTGGTGCTGGTGCTGTGAGTGGCCTTGGTGCTGGGAGAAGAAGCTGCAGGGGCGGAGCTCGCTGCCTGGGCGAACACTGAGCCGGACAGAGCCACGCCAGCCACTAGCAGGGAAGCGATCGCAAGTTTACGCATCATGATGTTGGGCCTCGAAATTAGTGTCGCGAGCCCGGCCGGAACCCGGCGTCTCGGGAGGCGCGACGAAACGACCTTAACAGGGGCGGGGGGATACCGACGCTGAACAAAACACGGGAAATTCACGACGTTTCAAACGTAAAATCTTGACTTTACAAAGGCTTAATCTGAAGCGAAACAACTTACGCTAAGGCCAGCGACGCCTCCAGTAGCTCGGCAATCAGCGCCTGTACCAAGGCGGCTTTTTCCGCATCGTAGGTATAGCTTTCCTCGTCCATATAGTTGACCTGGGCCAGCTCCAGCTGGACCGCCTGTACGCCCGCTGCCGGGTTTCCGTAATGCCGCGTGATATAGCCGCCCTTGAAGCGTCCGTTGACGTCGACGCTGAAGCGGGACTGCTGCTCCAGCCGCTGCTGAAGCTTGCGCTGCAGCGGCTCGGCGCAGCTGGCACCGCCTGCGGTTCCCAGATTGAAATCGGGCAGCCGCCCGTCGAACAGCATCGGCACGTGGCTTCGAATCGAATGACCCTCCCATAGCACCACGCGGCCGTGCTGATCGCGCAATCGCGCAATTTCCTGCGCCAGCGCCTGATGGTAGGGCCGCCAGAATTCGTTTACGCGCTGTTGCACTTCAGCACTGTCCGGCTCGCAAGCGTCGAGATAAAGCGCTTCACCGTCGAAACCAATGGTCGAGACCAGGCCGGTTTCGCGCTGCCCCGGATAAAGCGCGTGACCGTCCGCCGGCCGATTCAAATCGATCACATAGCGCGAGGCATGGGGCGTCAGTACGCTGGCACCGAGCTGCAGCGCCAGCGGCTCATACAAACGACCGACGTGCCAGTCGGTATCCGGCGAACGACGCGCCGCCGGCTGCATGCGTGCGGAAATGCCGTCGGGAATAAAGCTGCCATCGTGCGGCAGGCTGATCAATAACGGCACACTGCCGCGCTGGAGAGTGAAGTTTTCCATACCGGTATTCTAGTGCCGGCTCGCGACGAAAGCCGCGAGCATCGGTGGCATGGTCAGCCCATCGCCAGCAGCTCTTCGGCCACCGTCGGATGAATCGCCACGGCCACTTCCAGATCGCGCTTGTGCAGGCCGAGTTTCAGCGCAACGGAAAATCCCTGCAGCATCTCGTCGGTGCCCGGACCGAGCAGATGGATGCCGACCACGCGCTCGTCCTCACCCAGGCAAACCAGCTTCATCAGGCTCGATTCTTTGCGCTCGACCAGCATGAACTGCATCGGGACGAAATGACTGCGGTAAATAGTGACCGCGTCGCCGTGCTGTTTTCGCGCCTGCTCTTCGCTCAGACCCACACTGCCCAACGGCGGATCGGAAAAAACCACGCTGGGGATAGCCTCGCCATCGATGCGGCTGTCGCTTTGATCACCGAACAGACGATCGGCCAAGCGTCGTCCGTTCGCCACGGCGACCGGCGTCAGCGCCTTGTCCGGGGTGATATCGCCCACGGCGTAAACGCCAGGAACGCTGGTGTTTTGCTGCGCGTCGACCTGCACGTGGCCGAATTTGTCGGTTTTCACGCCGATCACCTCCAGCCCCAAGCTTTCGCTATTGGGTACGCGGCCCACGGCCCAAAGCACGGCGTCGTAAGGGCCGCGCGGTCCGGCCTTGGCATCGTCCAGAATGATGCCTTCGGCTGCGCGACGGGCACTTTTTATCGCACTCTTGGTATCGATAAAAATACCTTGCGCCTGCATTTTTTCTCGCAGCGCATCGACCATCTCGACATCAAAATTTTTCAGCAGCCGCTCGACTGCCAGCACCTCGACTTCGGCGCCAAGGGCTTTGAGGAGGCCAGCAAATTCCACCGCGATATAGCCGCCGCCGACGACCGCCACGCGGCGCGGCATGGCCTCCAGCGAAAACATGTCGTCCGACAGCAGTCCAAGCTCGAAACCGGGCAGATCCAGCGTTCGTGGTCGCGCACCGGTGGCGATCACGATGTGCGCCGCCTGCAGCCTCTTGCCGTCGCCCAGTTCAATGGTATCGGCGGCGGCGAAGCGAGCCATCTGATACACCACGTCGATGTGCTTCTCTTTCAGCCGCTTGGCATAGCGTTCGTTGATACCCGCGATGTAACGATCGCGCTGATGACGAAAGTGCGCCCAGTCCAGCGCACCGGGTTTGGAATCAAAACCGAATTCCACCGCCAAACGCTGCGCCTGCGCCAGCTGCGCGGATAACCAGAGACTTTTCTTGGGCACGCAGCCCCGGTTGACGCAGGTACCACCCAGTGCCAGCGCAGGATCGACCAACGCCACGCGAGCTCCGTTACGCGCCGCGCGAAATGCCACGGACAATCCGCCCGAGCCCGCGCCCAGTACGATCACGTCATAAGTTGCAGTCATGGGTGCGCTCATTAGATTTGTGTTTTGCACTCTAGCCTGCGGCGCGCGAAGCCGATGTCAGATTGAAAACCTTTATCCGCCAAATGATCGACGATCCTTCAGAGTCCAAATCGCGCCGGCGCGTAGGGCAACGCGTCGACCGGCGAATTCGCTGCGCCAAGCATGGATGCCACCAGCTCGGCCGTACCCGTCGACATGCTGACACCGAGCATGCCGTGACCTGTTGCCAACAAGAGATTGGACCAGCGCGCGCTGCGGCCAATGATCGGCAGCTCGTCCACGCTCATAGGCCGCCAGCCCCACCATTCCTCCAGCAACGCCGGACCTTCCGGCTCCCGCAGTCCCGCCGCCGCGCCGCGCCGCAACGCATCGACGCGCGTGCGGTTGATACCTTCGGCGTAACCGGAGAACTCCATCGTGCTGCCAAGCCGATAGCCGCTGTTCCAGGTCGTGACGCAAACCGACGCCTCGCGGAGCACCAGCGAATGGCGCGGGGCTATGGCGGGCCTCGAATAGGTCAGCGAATAACCCTTCCCCGGCTGCATCGGCAGCCGCAAACCGAGCTTCTTCGACAGCAGCGGTGACCACGCGCCGAGCGCGAGCAGCACGCTGTCGCCTTGGAATGCTCCCCTGCTCGTCATGACCTGCCGAACGCGGCCTTCTTGAGTCGTGAAGTCGTCGACCCGCGCACTCGTTTCGATGACGCCGCCCAGTTCGATCACGCGGCGCACCAGCTCCGTCGCGTATTGATCCGGCCGCAGCCGCGCGTCGCCAGGATGAAACAGGCCGCCAACAACGCCCGGCTTCAGGGCTGGCTCCAGCGCCTCGACCTCGCTGCCGCGCAGCCGCTGCACCTCGATGCCCAGACGATCAAGCACCACTGCATGATGGCGCTCATCGGCCGCCTGCTTCGCCTTCGTGCGGTAGGCGTAGAGCAAGCCGCCCTCGGCAAATTCGCACTCGAGTTTTTCATCGCGCACCAGCTCGGCCAGCAGCTGGCGCGAGCGCTGCAGGATGGTAAGGCGAGCGGACGCGGCATGATGGAAATCGCGCCAGTTGCAGCGCCTCGCAAAGCCCAACAGCCAGCGCAATCGTGGTCCGTCTAGGCGCGGATTGAGATACAGCGGCGCGTCGGCTTTGAGCATGGAGCGCAGCGCCACGCCGATCATTCCCGGCATCGCCAGCGGTGGTGCGTGGCTCGGCGTGATCGTGCCGCAGTTGCCGTACGAGCTGCCGCAGCCCGGCGTGCCCTGCTCCAGCACGCGGACGCTCGCGCCGGCTTTCAGCAGATACAGCGCACACGCCAACCCGATGACGCCGCCGCCAAGAATCAGTACATCGCTACGACGAGTTTCTATTGGGCTACTCCCATCTTGCGTAACCAGCATTTCGCGCGCAGGCTGGCGTCAAATCGTCCATTCGGGCTCCCAGTATGACGGCTAAAATTCTCCTTACCGGAGTTTATCTTGCCGGATTGCTGACGCCGACGACAGCAATCCCTCAGTCGTATGACCACGCCGAACTCGTGCTTTTTCAGGACATAGCGCGGCAGCGCAGCGACTGGGCCCGTTTTCTTTATTTGAAACAAGCGGTGCCGCATCTTTCCGCCGCCGAGCAAATTCTTGGCCAACAACTGCTCTCGTCATCTGAAAGTGAACTCGGCCTCTACGACCAGGCCATTCTTGGATTCCCACTCCGAAGTGAGATCATTCCAAACCTGCCTCTTCCGACGACCGCCAACTGGCGCGCAACAGATGCAGCTGACGCCATCACGGAGCTCAGTAGCACCCACCGTATCGTTCTCATCAACGAAGCACATCACGACGCCAACACTCGCGTGCTGACGCTGGCGCTGCTGCCTCGTTTGCGGGCGCTCGGGTTCAACTATTTCGCAGCGGAAGCTTTAAGCGACAAGGATCGCGAGCTGATGCGGCGTGGTTATCCCGTTGAGCAAAGCGGCACCGAATATCTGCACGAGCCGCTTTACGGCGACATGGTGCGTGAAGCGATCCGACTGGGTTTCATCATTGTTCCGTACGATTCCGATGCAAACGGCAAGGCGCGCGAAACCGAACAGGAAAATAATCTTTACCAACGAGTCTTTGCCAAAGACCCCGGCGCTCGGCTATTTGTGCACTGTGGCTACGCCCATATTGATAAAGCCGAGGGACGACTCGGTGATATCAAGCCGATGGCTATGGGCCTGAAACGACTGACCGGCTTTGACCCACTGTCAATTGACCAGACTCAATTTCTCGAGGTTTGGGCGGATAGAAATGACGCCTACCACCAGCTGATTGCCAGCTTTCATCCCACGAACCCGATGATTCTGGTCAACCGGGTAAGTGGCAACGCATGGAGCGCGGCGCCGACACTGTATGACGTCACCGTCGTCCTGCCTCTTTCCGTAAGCCTGAAGTCGTTTGGTCTGGTCAGTGAAGACAAACACGATGGAGACTCATCTCATCTCTCGCGTGATTTGATGAGCTCACGGGACATGCACCGGCCAAATTGGCTGACGCTTTCCGGCGATCGTTCCGGCATCGCCATCAGTGCCGATCTTTGTAGAAAACATTTTCCTTGCGTCCTCGAAGCTCGTTACGCCGATGAATCGAACGACGCGATAGCCGCTGACAGGTATGTATTTTTTGAGCCACTTACCGATAGCAGGTTGTATCTACGCCCAGGTCGCTATCGGCTACGTGTGATGGATAGTAATAGCAAAGTTCTTTCCGAGCAGACCATTCAGGCGTCGAAGTAAGAGCTCGCCAGGGCACATCGCAAGCGCTTCGCTGATTGCGCTTAAAAGCCACTTGCATTCATGAATTACGCATGTAATAGTTAAATTGATTACATACGTAATCTCATCGAGACCCAACATGCCAGATAGGTCGATTGTCATCAGCGAGGCTGAAAGCAGGGTCATGGAGGTGCTGTGGCAGGCTGCGCCGCTTTCCTCTGAAGATATCGTCGTAGCGTTGCTTGAACCCACGGGATGGCACGAAAAGACCATCAAGACCCTGCTCAATCGTCTGCTGGGCAAGGGCGCCATCAGCGCCGAGAAAGACGGACGGCGTTACCTGTATTCGCCGCTGTTGCGGCGGGAGGACTGGCAGCAGCGCGAAAGCCGCAGCCTGCTCGACCGCGTGTTCGGTGGCAAGGTCGCTCCGCTGCTCGCGCATTTCAGTCAACACGAAAAGCTTACGGCGAAGGATGTCGCCGAGCTGCGTAAGCTGATCGACGCCATCGACAGGAAAGGGCACCGGCCATGATTGATATGCTGCTGTATGTCAGCATGGGTTTGCTGCTAGCGCTGGTCTGCCGCAAGCCCGCACGACGGTTGTTTGGTGCGGGCCCGGCCTTTACTTTGTGGCTGTTGCCTCTTCTGATGGCAACGCTACCGTATTGGCCTGCTGTGCCAGCGACCTGGGCAGTAACCTCGACGACCCTGGTAATGCCTGCGGCGCGAAGCCTGATGGCGCAGTCGGCGCCCTCGTTATCTGCGACGCACTGGGCCGTCATGCTTTGGGCAGCGGGCGCATCGCTCTGCGTCATCCGTCTGATCGTTCATCACCGGCGACTGACGCGCCAAATCAAACCTCTTACCGAGGACATGGCACGAGCGCTGCCATCCAGTGGGGTCGATATCGACCCTGGTCGGCTCCGCCTGCATCCGAACGGCCCGGCGGTTCTCTGGGCGCCGCGCAGTCTGCTGTTGCTACCGCCGGATTTTTTCGATCGCTTCGACCGCGCCGAACAGCGTCTCGTGCTGCGGCACGAACAGGCGCATCTGCGGCGCGGCGATACCTGGTGGAACCTGTTTGCGGAACTCGCCTTCGCCCTGCTCTGGTTTCATCCGCTGGCCTGGCTGGCCCTGCCGCGCTTTCGGCTGGATCAGGAGCTCGCCTGCGACGAACGCGTTCTAAGCCACTCGCCAAAGGACGAAATCGCCTACGCGAAAACCCTGCTACATAGCGTCGGCATGGCATCCACGCCAGCCCTTATTCCCTGGCTCGCCGAGCCCCAACTGAAGGAGCGACTGACCATGATTCAACGACTTCGCCCCGGCGCGCTGCGCCGGCGTGTGGGCTTTATCGGCCTGACTTCGCTAATGCTTGGAAGTGTGATCGTGGCACAGGCGGCAGGGAGTAATAGCGTAGACAAAAGCACCGACGCCAACCTCAGCTACAACGCGACTGTCCAGCCGCAATACCCGACCGATTCGGTAAAGCATCACGAGCAGGGAACCGTGATTCTGACTGTGCTTGTAGGCACCGACGGCAAGGTGCATACCGTCAAAGTCGATCCGACGACGCAGGCCGCGACTGCCCTGATCAAAGCTGCAAGCGATGCCGTCAGTCAGTGGCACTTCAATCCAGCCATGAAAAACGGCAAGCCGGTCGCTGCTTATGCCCGGGTGCCAGTGAACTTTGCCATGACCAACTCGCCATCTGAGGCATCAACGTCCATGCCGCCTCCGCCGCCTCCGCCGCCTCCGCCGCCGCCCGCACCGCCACTTCCACCCCCACCGCCACCGCCACCGGCCCCGTCACATGCCTCGCCCAGTCTCTGAGAACTTCCTTATAAGCTATTGATTTGATAACCTCGGCGCGTCACTCGCCGAGGTGTTTTATGCGCCAGGATCCTGCCATCCGTTTTGCGCATGCGCTGCCGTCATGGCGGACTGCCCGTTGCCTGATTCTGGCGGGTGTCATTCTCCTACTGGCCGCCTGTTCCAGCGCGCCGCATCGGCGCGAAGCGACGTTCAAGGACTCGCATTCCTCGCTGGCCGATCTGCCGGCCCGCGCGCCGTCGACGGCCAGCACCGGAACGGCGAATGATGTACTGTTTCGCGCCATCGCTTTGGTCGGCACACCGTATCGGTGGGGCGGCAATACGCCGGACGGCGGCTTCGATTGCAGTGGCTTGGTCGACTACATCTACCGCAACGCCGCCGACCTGCTGCTTCCGCACAGTTCGCGCGAGATGGCGGCGATGAACGGCGAAAAGGTACGGCAGATGACCGATCTGGCTAGCGGCGACCTGGTCTTCTTCGGCGGCAGCGGCGGCGTCAGCCATGTCGGGGTGTACGTCGGCAAAGGACGTTTCGTGCACGCGCCGAACAGCGGTGGCACGGTGCGGCTGGATGATATTGACGGCCCGTACTGGCGCGATCATTTCGTCTACGGCAAGCGGTTACTGGATTGAAGCCGTATCGGAATCCATAAAAAACGGCGCTCAACGGCGCCGTTTTTTATGATCTTCGAATAGAAACCATCAGTGCGCGGCGGCGTCCGGCGCATGCGCATGGCCGTGCTGCAGCTCTTCCTCGGTCGCTTCGCGCACGTCGGTCACGCTCACGTCAAAGTGCAGGTCCTTACCAGCCATTGGATGGTTGAGATCGACGTCGATCGTGCTCATGCCGACCTTATGCACGGTCACCGCGCGCTGGCCGCCTTCCTTCAGCTGCAGGATCGTCACCATGCCGGCCTTCAGGCGATTGGCCTGCGGAAAGTATTTTTTCGACATGCGCTGAATCTGGTCTTCCTGACGCTCGCCATAGCCGTCGGCAGCCGCGACGTCGACTTCCAGCGTATCGCCGGCCTCGTGGCCCTCAAGCGCCTTTTCCAGACCCGGAATCAGCTGACCGTGGCCCAGCAGCACCCATAGCTGCTGCTCGCGATCGTGCGAACTCTCGACCTTCTCGCCGTCGACCGTCAGCGTGTAGTGGAGTGCGATGACCTTGTCCTTGCCAGCCTTCATTGCCTGTCTCTCGAATGATGAAAGGCGGCGATTCTATCAGGTGGGCTCTTTCTCGAAATCCAGCCCGCGCGCTTCCGGCCCCAGCCAGACCAGCAGCGCCAGAATGACCGCCACCACGGCAATCCAAAGCGACATGGCAAAGGCGAAGTCGTGACCGTGCTGATCGGCGATCCAGGTCTGCGCCGTTGCCGTGCCCGCCGCCAGCAGATTGCCCATCTGATAGGCAAAGCCCGGCAGCGTGGCGCGCATCGGGCCCGGCGAGAGCTCATTGAGGTGGGTCGGCACCACGCCCCAGGCGCCCTGCACCATCACCTGGATGAGGAACGCGCCCAGACCCAGCAGGAGCAGCGAGCCGCCGTACGCCCACAGCGGGATCACCGGAATCGCCAGCAGCGCGGCGATGATCATCGCCTTGCGCTGGCCGATGCGCTCGGATAGTACGCCGAAAAACAGTCCGCCGACCAGGGCGCCCAGATTGAGCAGCGCCACCAGCATGAAGGCGGTGCCCGAACTGGTGTCCAGATGCAGGTTGACCTGCTCAAAGGTGTGGTACATGTCCTGCGAGCCGTGGCTAAACATGTTGAACGCGGCCATCAGCAGCATCAGGTAAATGCCGAGCTTCCAGTGCCCGCGCATCGATTCGCGCAGCGTCTGCTTTTGACGCGTAGCCTTGCCGCTCTCCCATACCGGCGACTCCGGCACGCTGCGGCGGATATACAGCACCAGCAGTGCCGGCACCGCACCCACGATGAACAGACCGCGCCAGCCGATGTGATCGACCAGCAGCCAGTTCGCCAGCGCCGCGAGAAAAAAGCCGCAGGGATAGCCGCTTTGCAGCAGCCCCGAGATCAGGCCGCGCGATTTGGCCGGAATCGACTCCATCGCCAGCGAAGCGCCGATACCCCACTCGCCGCCCATCGCCACGCCGAACAGAAAGCGCAGCACCAGCAGCACGGTCAGCGACGGCGAAAATGCGGTGGCCAATTCAAATATTGAGAACAGGATGATGTCGAGCATCAGGATCGGCCGGCGGCCGAAACGGTCGGCCAGCCGTCCAAACAGCAACGCGCCGATCGGTCGCGCTGCCAGGGTCAGGAACAAGCCGTAGGTCACGGCCTTATTGTCGACACCGAACTCCTTGGCGACACCAACGATGACGAAGGTGAGCAGAAAATAATCGAACGCATCGAGCGTCCATCCAAGAAAACTGGCAAGCACGGTATGCCGCTGGGTGTGGTTGAGTTCCCGCAGGGGCGCAAGCAGCGACATCTGGCTTTCCTTGAGTTCAGTCCACGAATAGTTCTTATCGTATGCCGGACGCGTACCTCGTTTGCAACGCCGAAGATGAAGATTTAGCACAAGTGCTCCGCGGACCGGCTAGCGAAAGCCGGCGATGTGCGCAGACGTTGCTCGGCGACCTTTTTTGCTTCGCTGCAACAAAAACAAGCGCGACGACGGTTATCGCGCTATACTTGGCGGCGAAGTCGTTCTGACTTCAGCGGCAATCGCCGCGTCTATCCCCAAGTCTGCAACACGGTATGAACACTCCGGGTTGCTCAGGAGTGTTACTCATGTCTTTCGATTCGCTGGGCCTCGCGCCCGCGTTGTTGCGTGCGCTTGCCGATTACGGCTACACCAAACCCACCCCGATTCAGGCCGCCGCGATTCCCGCCGCGCTTGAAGGTCACGACCTGCTCGCTGCCGCGCAAACCGGCACCGGCAAGACTGCCGCTTTTGTACTGCCGCTGCTGCAGCGCCTGTCGACCAGCGGCCAGACCATGACGCGCCGTCCGCGTGCGCTCATTCTCACCCCGACGCGCGAGCTGGCGGCCCAGGTTCACGAGAACCTGCGTGACTACGGCAAGCACATCCAGGTCAGCGCCACCACGATCTTCGGCGGCGTCAGCATGGGCCCGCAGATCAACGCGCTGCGCCGCGGCGTCGATGTGGTCATCGCCACGCCGGGTCGCTTGATGGATCATATGCAGCAGCGCACGCTGGACCTGTCCGGCGTCGAGACGCTGATCCTGGACGAAGCTGACCGCATGCTCGACATGGGCTTCCTGCCCGCGCTGAAGCGCATTCTCGTGGCGCTGCCGAAGAAGCGTCACACGATGCTGTTTTCGGCCACGTTCGCTCCGGCGATCAAGGCATTGGCGATGGAGTTCATGCACAACCCGAAAGAGATTTCGGTCTCCGCACCGAACACCGTCACCACCCTGGTCAGCCACCAGGTGCATCCGGTTGACGCCGCGAAAAAGCGCGACCTGCTGCTGCATCTGCTGTCGGTCGACAGCCGTCGCCAGTCGCTGGTGTTCAGCCGCACCAAGCATGGCGCTGACAAGCTGGTCACCTTCCTCAATGCTTCGGGCTTGCGCACCGCCGCGATCCACGGCAACAAGAGCCAGAACGCCCGCACCCGTGCCCTGAGCGATTTCAAGAGCGGCCGCATCACCGTGCTGGTGGCCACCGATATCGCCGCTCGCGGTATCGATATCGACCAGCTGCCGATCGTGATCAACTTCGATCTGCCGTCGGTGGCCGAGGACTATGTGCATCGCATCGGCCGCACCGGTCGCGCCGGCATGGAAGGCCTGGCGATTTCGCTGGTCAGCCACGACGAGAGCGGATTGCTGCACGACATCCGCAAGCTGCTGAAACAGGACATCGCGATCAACCCGGTCCCCGGCTACGAGCCTTCCGCACCGCTGCGGCTGGATGCGGGCGCACCGCGGCCGAAGCAGGGTGGCGGCGGTCAGCGCCAGTCGCGCGCGCCGCGGCAGGGCAAGCCGGCCGGTTCCGCACGCCCCGCCGGCTACGCGCCGCAGGGCCGCGGCGACCATGCCGCCGGCAACCAGCGCCGCCGCTCGAACCAGCGTCCGGCCGCCAAAGCCTAGTCGATTTGATTCAAGCAGCACAAAAAAGGCGACCTTCGGGTCGCCTTTTTTATGTCCCACCGTCGACTATCGTCAGGAACCGGCAAGCGCCGCCGCGTGATGACGAAGGTGGTCTTCCATAAAGGTAGAGATAAACCAGTAGCTGTGGTCGTAGCCCGCCTGCCGGCGCAGCAACAGCGCCTGCCCGGCCTCGGCGCAGGCCTGGTCGAACAGCTCCGGCTTCAGCTGGCCCTCCAGGAACTGATCGGCCTCGCCCTGATCGATCAGGATGGTGCCGGGGAAGGTTTGTTTTCGCACCAGCTCGCAAGCGTCGTAATCGGCCCAGGTCGAGGTGTCCTCGCCGAGATAGCGCGGCAGCGCCTTGTGTCCCCACGGTACCTGGCTGGGCGCGACGATGGGGGCGAACGCGGACACCGAGCGATAGCGATGCGGGTTTTTCAGTGCGATGGTCAACGCACCGTGTCCGCCCATCGAATGGCCGAAGATGCTGCTGCGTGAGGCATCGATCGGAAAGTTTTCCGCGATAAGAGCCGGCAGCTCGTCGACGATGTAGCTGTACATGCGGAAGTTCTTCGACCAGGGCGCTTGCGTGGCGTCGAGATAAAAGCCGGCGCCTTCACCGAACTCCCAGTCGCCGGTCGCGCCTTCAATAGTTGTGCCGCGCGGGCTGGTATCGGGCATCACCAGGACCAGCCCCAGCTCCGAGGCCCAGCGCTGCGCACCGGCCTTGATGGTGGCGGTTTCTTCGGTACAGGTAAGCCCGGCCAGGTAATACAGCACGGGGCATGGCCCTTTTTCAGCCTGCGGCGGCTGATACACCGCAAAACGCATCTGCCCCGCGCACGCGGTCGAGTCATGCCGGTAAATGCCCTGCACGCCGCCGAAGCTGCGCTGTTCGGAGATTTTCTCGAGGGTGCTCATGGCGGCTATCGCTCCTGGTCGGTGGGTCGCATCAGTATTTCGTTGATATTGACGTGCGCCGGCTGACTGACGCAGAACACGATGGCATGGGCGACATCTTCGGGCTGCAGCTGACGCAGGCTGTCGGCCCAGGCGTTGATCGTCTTTTTCACCTCGGCGTGGCCGATGTGTTCGCGCAGTTCGGTCGCGACCAGCCCGGGCTCGATCACGCTGACGCGGATATTGTGCTGGTAGACCTCACGGCGCAGCGCCTCCGAAAAGCCCACAACGCCGAACTTGGTGGCCGAATAGCCGGCCGCATTGGGATTGGCGATGCGCCCGGCGGTGGATGCCACATTGACGATATGGCCATCGCGGCGCTTCGTCATGCCAGCCAGCGCCGCCTGCGAGGAGGCGATCAGACTGAGTACGTTCAATTCCAGCATGCTGCGCCAGCGACCCAGGTCGGCCTCGGCGACGGGCTCCAGATACATCACGCCTGCATTGTTGACCAGGATATCGAGCTGACCAAAGTGCGCCTCGGTGTCGGCAACGATGCGCTGCGCCTCGTGTTCGTCGAGCAGATCGGCCACCAGCACCAGCGGTTCTTGACCCAGTTCGCGCAGACGCTCAGCCAATGCCTGCAGGCGCTCGCCGCGCCGCGCCGCGATTGCCACCTTGGCCCCCGCTTCGGCCAAGGCCAGCGCAGTCGCCTCGCCGATGCCGGAGGAGGCGCCCGTGATCAGCGCCACGCGATCTCTGAGTCGATGATGCATGCTTGCTCCTGAGAAATAGCCGGATCAATCGGGACTGGATTAGCACAAAGCCGTGGCATGGCGCATGTTGCAGCGGGCCTTGACGCAAGGGGCTGTTACAATAGAGGTCTTCTTACACCCTTGCATGCCCTCAGCATGACATCGAAGGCTCCCATGTCCCCCGCGTCCCCCGATTCCACCCCGGCTACCGCTGCCGGTTTCAGCACTCTTGGACTCCCCCCCGAGGTGATCCGCGTTCTTGGCGATGTCGGCTACGAGTCGCCCTCGCCGATTCAGGCCGCCACCATTCCACCGCTGATGGAAGGCCGCGACGTGCTCGGCCAGGCCCAGACCGGCACCGGCAAGACCGCCGCGTTCGCCCTGCCGATCCTGTCGCGCATCCATCCGCGCGCCGGCAAGCCGCAGGCGCTGGTGTTGGCCCCCACGCGCGAATTGGCCATCCAGGTGGCCGAAGCATTTCAGCGCTACGCCGCGCATATTCCCGGTTTCCAGGTATTGCCGATTTACGGCGGCCAGAGCTACGGCCCGCAGTTGCATTCGCTCAAGCGCGGCGTGCACGTCGTCGTCGGTACGCCGGGCCGGGTGATCGATCACCTGGACAAAGGCACGCTGGATCTGTCCGAGCTGCGCTTCCTGGTGCTCGACGAAGCCGATGAAATGCTGCGCATGGGCTTTATCGACGACGTCGAGAAAGTGCTGCTGGCCACCCCGCCGGAACGTCAGGTCGCGCTGTTCTCGGCGACCATGCCGTCGGTGATCCGCAAGATCGCGCAGAAGCATCTGAAGGATCCGGTCGAGGTCACGATCAAGTCGTCGACCACCACCGCGCCGAACATCCGCCAGCGTTACTGGTTCGTCAGCGGCATGCACAAACTCGATGCCTTGACGCGCATCCTCGAAGCCGAGCCGTTCGACGCGATGATCATCTTTGCGCGCACCAAGCAGGCCACCGAAGAACTCGCCGGCAAGCTGCAGGCACGTGGCCTGGCGGCCGCTGCGATCAATGGCGACATTGCGCAGGCGCAGCGCGAGCGGGTGATCCAGCAGCTGAAAGACGGCAAGCTCGACATCCTGGTCGCGACCGACGTCGCCGCGCGCGGACTCGACGTGGAGCGCATCAGCCACGTGTTCAATTACGACATCCCGTACGACACCGAGAGCTACGTGCATCGCATCGGCCGCACCGGTCGCGCCGGTCGCAGCGGCGAGGCGATCCTGTTCGTCAGCCCGCGCGAGCGCGGCATGCTCGGCGCGATCGAGCGCGCCACGCGTCAGCCGATCGAGCAGATGCAGCTGCCGTCGGTCGACGTGGTCAACGATGTGCGCATCGGCAAGTTCAAGCAGCGCATCAGCGACATGCTGGCGCAGGGCGACCTGGGCGAATTCCAGAAGCTGATCGAGCAGTACGAGCAGGAGCACAACGTGCCGGCGCTCGAAATCGCCGCCGCGCTGGCGCGTATCGCCCAGGGCGATCAGCCGCTGCTGCTGGCGCCACCGCCGAAGCGCGAAAAGTACGAGTCGTCGCCGCGCGAGGGTTCGTCACGTGAACGGCCCACGCACGATAACGGCAGGCATGACCGTGCCTCGTCGGATCGTCCGTCGCGCGACCGGCCGACCGGCGAGCGTCGTCCGCCGGCGGATCGTGACAGTGCCTCCAGCCGTCCCGCCCGCGACTTCAAATCTCGCGAGTCCGCCTCGCATGACGGCGCGCCGGCGCGCGAGTTCGGCAACCGGCCGGTTCGCGCGCACGCTACCGAGGAAGGCAAGCGCACGTATCGCGTCGAAGTCGGCCACGAGCACGGCGTGAAGCCGGGCAACATCATCGGCGCCATCGCCAACGAAGCCGGGCTGGAAAGCCAGTTCATCGGCCGTCTCAGCATTCGCGACCACTACAGCCTGATCGATCTGCCGGACGGCATGCCGAAGGAAGTGTTCGAGCATCTGAAAAAGGTCTGGGTAGTGCAGCAGCAGCTGCGCATTCACGAGTGGGACGGCAACGACACGGCCTCCAGCAGCGCGCCGCCAGCGCGCAAGCCGGGCGGTTCGGGCAAGCCCGGTTTCAAACCCGGTGGCCCGAAGCCCGGCGGCTTCAAGCCGGGCGGCGGCAAGCCACCGCACCGCAAGCCCTGATCAGAAGCCACGAACTAAAGCCGCAGCCGCACGCTGCGGCTTTTTTATTGCGCCAACCGTGCACCGATCGGATTGTTCCGAACATGCGACGGATCGTTTCTGGGCAGCGCACGCCTTCAATGATGCAAATGACGGAATTGCCCCTATCTTTGGTGCATCTCCTTGAGACCCGGCCGTCATGACCTCCTTGCCCAGCCTTTATATCTCCCACGGCTCGCCGATGACAGCGCTGCAGCCGGGGCTTACCGGCCAGCGGTTGGTCGAGCTGGCCGCACTGCTGCCGAAGCCCCGCGCCATCGTCATGGCCAGCGCGCACTGGCTGTCGCGCAAGCCGCAGGTCGGCGGCGCAGCCACGCCGGAAACCATCCACGATTTTCGTGGCTTTCCAGCCCCGCTTTATCAGTTGAACTATCCCGCACCGGGCGCGCCCGATTTGGCCGTAAAGGTGGCTGAACTGCTGACGAGAGCGGATCTATCCGCCACGATCGATCCCTCACGAGGACTCGATCACGGCGCCTGGGTTCCGCTGCGCCTGCTTTATCCCGACGCCGATATTCCGGTGGTACCGATCACCATCCAGCCTGAGCTCGGACCGGCGCATCAATACGCCGTCGGCCGCGCCCTGGCGTCGCTGCGCGACGAGGGCGTCTTGGTCATCGGCTCGGGCAGCATCACGCACAACCTGCACGACTTCGGCGCCGGCTATAGCGAGCAGCGCCTGGCGCCGTATGTGCGACCGTTCATTGAATGGATCGAACAGCGGCTGGTCGCCGGCGATGTCGATGCCCTGCTCGATTATCGTCGCCAGGCACCCGGCGCCGAGCGCGCCCATCCCACGGACGAGCATCTGCTGCCGCTGTTCGTCGCGCTGGGCGCAGCCGGCCCGGACGTTCACGCACAGCGCATTGATGCCGGTATCGACCTCGGGTTTCTCGCCATGGATATTTATCGCTTCAACTGATGCAACGCGACAACTAAGCAGAGTCAATCAATCGTTCGGCGACGACGCGTGCGGCATGGCGGACCAGTCCCGCGGCGTCAGCAGCGGCAGTCCATGGGCCAGGCGCGCCTTGTCGCACTGCGCGCTCACCGTACCGAACTCCCACGACGGCTGGACTTCGCGGCATACCGACGGACGTTGTTCGTAGACGCCGCAATGCGCCACGTGGCCGACCACGCCGACCAGGGCGACGCAGCGCGGCTTGGCGGCATTGGTGCCGCGCATCGCCAGACGATGCGGATCGAGTTTCTCGGTCAGCGCCAGCGGCACGTTGCCGCCGGTCACGCCCTCCGCTTCGGACCAATGAAAGGCCACTCGGAAAAACGCGCAGCAGGCGCCGCAGCGCAGGCAGGGATGGTCCATCGGGTCAGTCAAACTCGGCAACACTCAAAGCAGCGACATCGAATATACGCCTAGGCCGCATAGATCAACCTCACGGCTCGCCGGCAAACGTATTGCACTGAGCCATATCGCCGGTGTTGAGGCCGGCCTTGAACCACTTCACCCGCTGCGCCGAGGTGCCGTGGGTAAATGAATCGGGCACCACCCGGCCCTGCGCCTGTTGCTGCAGCGTGTCGTCGCCGATCTGGCTGGCCGCATTGAGCGCCGACTCCACGTCGCCGGGTTGCAGCCACTGCAGACGGGCCTGGGTGCGATTGGCCCACACGCCGGCGTAGCAGTCGGCCTGCAGCTCCAGCCGCACCGAGAGTCCGTCGGCGCCGTCCATCGGCGCGCCGCGGCGACGCGCGGCGTCCACCTGATCGAACACGCCGGTGAGCTTCTGCACGTGATGGCCGACTTCGTGCGCGATGACGTAGGCGCGGGCGAAATCGCCGGACGCGTGAAAGCGGTTCTGCAGCTCCTGGAAAAACGCGAGATCCAAATACACCTTCTGATCACCCGGGCAGTAGAACGGACCCACCGCGGTCGACGCCGCGCCGCAGGCGGTGTTCACGCCGCCGCTGAACAGGTCAAGCTTCGGGTCCACGTACGTCTTGCCTTGCGCGGCAAA
>Ga0302228_10001088_pt1 | contig 20554 bp, 20 predicted proteins | sample II_Palsa_N1_2_FD_193519 | JGI IMG/M metagenome (GOLD analysis project Ga0302228, IMG submission 193519) | Peat permafrost microbial communities from Stordalen Mire near Abisko, Sweden - II_Palsa_N1_2 | ecosystem: Environmental > Terrestrial > Soil > Palsa > Peat permafrost | place: Sweden...
CGCTACGATCGCAATCAGCGCAATCATGACCGGCGTGCTTTTCTTGACCGGTCCCACAGCCTCACGCTGGGCCGGAACGGTTGCAGGCGGGTTTTCATTGAATTCCACCATGGCTAGTTCTTCTCCCCACTTGCAGCTGAGGTCACATGGAAGTCCACACGTTTCTTGCCAATCGCGAGATATCCGTTATCGAGTTCCTTCGGAACCGTATAAAGGCCGTCGCTATAGTCGAAGTTGATGAGCGACCCCTTGCCGTCTTTCAGCTCATAAAGCACCGGCGTTTCCTGGAATTGCCCGCGAAGGTACGTGAACTTGTCATCTCGCCAGATCTGCTGCAGACCCAATTCCTTCGCTTTTTTGGCGTCCCAGCTGTAGTCGAAGTGGAGGCTGCCCGGATATTGGCTCCGATAGGCTTCCGCTTTGACCTCTTCGGCCTTGAGCTCCGCGGTCTGTGCGGCCCTGGCGACGGCGGCGTCCTGTTTAGCCTTCTCCAGTTCAGCTGCCGGAACAAAGACCGGCATTGCTATCAATCTGTCCTGGGCTGCCTTATCCCCGAGGAGGAGGAAGATTTTCGAGTCGAAGTGGTTGTCGGCATCGCCCGAAATTTCTTGGAGCTGCAAGGTGTACTCGTTCCCGTGATCGGAGACGATGTGGATGTCTGTCGTGACGCTCGCGAGTTTGGGTTTGACGCTGATGAACCGACTGGCCACATGCCCGGCATCAAACACCCAATCCACTGTGTCCCCGCCGAAAACCGTAGCGACCTTTTCCTGATCTGGAAGCAGGATAAGGGTCGATTGCAGCAGCCCGGCGCGTATCACCGGCGGAGCCTGCGCTTCGGATACGGTGACCGACCGGGGGGCATTCGGCTCAAGGTGTCGTGTTTCGGGTTTGGCGGATGCCTTAGCGACCACGCAAGTAAGGGAGAGGACGGAGGTAACGGCTAAAATCATTGGCGGTTTCATAAGACCCCTTTTGCGGCAAATGGATTGCTTACACTGCCTCTCCTTGGGCGAAGCGAGCGATGCCCTCGGAAAGTCCGTACTTCTCTACAAGCTTGGTCCGGCGTACGCGGTCTTTTGGTTTGGTCGAAAACGTCGCATAACTGCGGCTGTCGAGATTCAGCGTGACGACCTTAGTCAGTCCATCGCGTCGGATATAGAGTCCTTCGCGATCCTGAAGACTCTCGAACAGAGCAAGCTGCTGCTCGTTCATCTTGAAAAGCTCGGCATACCGTTTGCGGTTGAACGTCGCATCTTTCAGGAACAGAAAGGAAGTGCAGGAGTTCACGATACTGTCAGCATTGGCTCCAAGGTCGTCGGCGGACTGGCCGATGAGGGTCACGCCGCCGAGATTCTTACGGACGGTCTTAATAGAAGACAATGCCCCATCAAGCAGCTGCTTGTTCTTCATCGAAGAGAAGATCTCTTCGATCAGGATGTGCTTCGGCACGCCGAGATTGGCGGGATTGAAGAGAACGTCATTGATGCGGCGCAGTAGCCAGACCATCAGAGGCTCGATGAGATCGGCATACTGCTCGTTGTTCACGCCCTGGAAGTCGAAACACTGAAGGCGAGAGAGGGAAAGACTGTCCTCGATGTTGTCGAATACGGCGTTATAGATTCCCTTGCCCACCCACTTCGATAAGTAGCGGTCGAGCTTCTTCGGGAGGAAGAGATTGGATAGCCGGCGATTGGCCGTGTCGAGCAGGTACATATCCTGAACGGCTTTATGTATTACGGCGTCGTCCTCGGGCTCCAGCTCCGCGCCTCCGTTTGTCAGCAGCAACTTCACAAAGGAGTACAGAAACTTGATATTGGTCTCGGTCGGCTCCAGTGCGAAGGGATTCACACGCGGACCGTCCTTGCCCACTCGATCGACCTTGCCGCCGTACAGCTCGACGACGCTCTCGTAACTCCCCCCGATGTCGAAGATGTATGTGAATCCGCCGTATTTCTGCTCCAGAGCCACCAGCGCGTTGCCATGAACCGATTTGCCCGTGCCCGTTGGGCCGATGATGAGCATGACCCGCACGCCGTCCACATATACGTCCTGAAAGAACGGCGTCCGTGTTCGGGTTTCGAGCACATTTAAATATTCGTTATCGAGATCTTCGGAGTGCGGATGTCCGATATGAGGAGCGAACACAGAGGAGAGTCGCGCGTGGTGGTCTTCTGCCAGCCACATCGGGAAAACATTGAACTTTTGGTTTCCTGGAAACATCGCGTAGAACGCAGACAGATTTCCAAGGGTCTCTTCCATAACTTGCGCGCGAGCATCCACAAAGGCGCGGTGCACAGCAGGAGCTACGGCGCGAAGCTGTTCCGGACTATTTGTTACGACGAGGAGTCTGAGCGAGAACTCGCCTTGCGCCTTCTTGTCGAGCGAACGGATGACATCGCTGAGATCGTCTACGCTGTTATTGGCGGCTCTTGCCCCTGCGCCGGTATCTAGCGAGGCCGTGTCTCTTCCGCTCATCACGCGGGTCAAAACTCCGACTTTGAAGAAGGAGATGAATTTCTCTTGGGCGTCGATCTCACTGCGAGCAGCAGACATCGACTTCACGCGCCATGTCGAGCACAGCACACTGTCGCAGTCGAGTGTCAGCAAATTCGAGAATAGGCATGGACGCGAAGCCTCAGGCGTCGTCTTCAGGGAAAACATCTGGACATGCCGTTTACCAACTTGCACGTGGTCGCTGTGCCACGCAACCGCGCTCTTCACGATCTGCCGATCTACGCCTGTGTCGTTATAGAGTTCATCCTGCCCAGCCCACTGCTCAAGGTTGAAGAGATAGCTGAAAAACTGGAAGGCGGCGTTCTTCCCTAGAAGGCTGAGTCCGAAGGAATTGCCGAGGTGGCCCACCAGGAGCGTGGCGGTCTTTTCGAGGTCGGAAAGCAGTCTCGACGTCTCTATAACATTGTCTTTCGGCGTCCGGTCGAAGGCCTTCGTCTTGGACGGCTCCAACGTGAGGCACCAATGAAGGTCAATTCGCCGGAAGGCAGCGTTCTGTTGAAGAAACGCAAGACGGTCACTTGCGAAGGCATCGGTGACCTCATTTGCGTACTTCGTCTGTCGAGGTAGCGGAAAGCCGGACATGACTCGCGTGTATTGATAGAGGCAGGAGCCTTCTGGTAGTCCGCGCAAAGCACCCTCGATCGTACGGACGCGCGATTCAAGCTCAAGGTCCGTCAGGCCCTCCTCGTCCAAGCCCGTGAGAGAGAACAGACACCCGTAGCCGCCTCCTTTCAGGGCAAAGACGCTCGGCCCGACAAAGCGCGAGATCGGAACGATACTGCAGGCCGCGCCGGCCTTCAAAAACCACGGGTTGTGTTTGAGTTGTTCAGTGTTTGCGCGGGTCATAATAGCTCTTCTGACTGAGTCCAAGTCCCCAGAGTTGGAACATCTTTGGGTGGTTGCGAACGATAAGCCAAGCACCGCCGGCCAGCGTTGGGAAAGCGACGATTGCCAGCATTCGGAACCCAACGAGAAAAACCGTTACCGTGACGAATACGATCGCCATCCATGCTGAGAGGTCCAGGCCAAGTTTGGCCCTCGGTCGATTCAGCGCTTGGTTTATGGGTAACGGCTCTCCTCGCTTGGCCATGTCGATGCACCTCTTACATCGACTGCCCGGTTAGGCTGCCTATCCATCCGGCTCCCCAACCGAGAACTCCGGCACCAAATAGCGCACCGAAAAGGCCTGGAATGGCATCTTGGAATCTGCCCGACATCATGCGGATTCCGGCGAAGATCAACCCGCCAAAGCAGATGATCGCTCCGGCGTATATGGCAAAAGTTTTGAAGGTTGACATCAGCGTTTGGGCTCCGGAGAAGTCCATCGTTCCCTGCGCGTGTGCAACACCCGCGAGAGACAATGCCAGGAGCGTTGGAGCCATCAGGCGGATGGCGTGAATGATCTTTCTTTTTAGGTTGCGAGTTTCGAAGCGTTTACGAAGTGTCATAGGCGTTCTCCTGATGGCGAGTAGCCGTCGCCATGAAGGAAACCTAAAGCCGCTTCAGTGCCTCGTCCAACAGTTCCTATCGATTTCGCCATACATTTTGCCTATGGCGACCCTTTCGTTCACACAAGCAACTCCATCTGCTCGGGCACACGCACTTTGCTCGGGGGTCTTCTCCTCCGTGATTCACTCCAGGTCTCTCGGAGGAATCGCTCGACGAATGGAAGAGCTACGTGATCTGCAGGGCTTATTGAGACGAACGCGGTATCGGCCGTCCAATTGAGGCCGGCAATCGGTCGCGTAACTAGACCAGGATCAAGAGGCGTAAGTTGGTCGATGAGCGCTAGTCCGAAGCGCTCTCTTACCATCCACTGGATCTCAGCGGGCGTACGGGCGGAGCAGGCTAAATTGACCGACATGCCTACTTCTCCGAACATCTCCATGAGGCGAGAGTGCGCTGATGGATGCAGTTCAGGGTCACGAAATACAGTGAGACGTTGCGCAACTTCATGGATATCGACTTGCGCGTGATCTGCAAGCACATCGTCTGATCTCATGCAGACCACTAGTGGTGACTGTGCAATCTGTTGGACACAGTACAGATTTGTGTCGATGGGAAGCGGAAGCATCGCACAGTCCAGCGTTCGCGAATCGAGCCGTTGTAGAGAGAGAATTGGGTCTCCACTGAGCAAGTGTATGACGCAACCAGAGAACATCGTGTCGTAGCCTTCACGAAATCTCTCTAACAGCTTCGCATTGACGAAGGAAGAGAAACCAAGCCGCAAAGGCGGAACCTCATTGCGTTCGACAGCGCGAGCCATAACCAAAGTTTGGTCCCACACTCGTAAGGTGTTCTCAGCATAAGCGGCAACGATTCGGCCTGCCGGGGTCAGCTTCAATCCGTTCTGTAAACGATCGAAAATCGTGACATCGATGTTGTCCTCGAACTTGCCAATTTGATGGCTGAGCGAAGATTGGGCAACAAATACCTGCTCCGCTGCCCGAGTAAAATTCAAGGTCTCGGCGGACGCTTTTATGTAGCGAAGAAGGCGGAATGTAAGGGAATCTGACATAGCCTGGAGCTCCACTTGGCTTTCGTCGATTCCACAGATCCAAATACACCGACTGTGGAAAACCCGTTCTAAATACGATTCTTCGCCGGCTCTCAAATGTCAATTAGGGGCGACAAAGATACCGGATTCCTCGAAGTAACCGTCCCGCTCCACAGCCTTAAACCGCCAGGGGCATAGATAGAAACTGGGACGAAATCGATAAGAAGTATTGGACTGAACTGCACACAGGCGCCACGCTCGAAGCTGATCGAAACAGCGAGGTGCAATATGGGAAATACGTCCGCGTTCGTTCCGTCGTTTAAAAAACTTGAATCAGTGGGAGGATCAACTTCGCCCGACGCTTCGTCGTTCCGCGAGCAGCTCCGAAAACCGCCTAGGAGAGTCACCGGGGTAGAGCCGCTTCTCACGGCAGAAGACGTTGCGAGACGTCTCAACGTGAGCACGGATTGGGTTTGGGATCATTCATCAAGAAAGAAACCACTCTTGCCGGTCATAAGGATGGGAGACGGGGCACTGCGCTATCGGCCCAGCGGGATTGAGGCCTTTATCGATGAGCGGGAACGATTGAGCGCCCTACGTCGACGCGCGTGAGCCAATCTGAGCTCCTAATTAAGACGTGGCAAACTTGTGCGGCGCATCTCCTTTTCTCCGCAGAAAACGCCGGTAAAATTGAGGTAGGCCCTATCTTTCCCGCCACAGAATTGAGGAAACGAATGGGTACAACGTACCAACGAGGGTATCTAACGCCTCGTGGGAAGCAATGGTATGGGTATTACCGGAAAATGGTAAACGACCCTGCCACGAATGAGCCGAAGTCCGTTCGCGTTCCTGTGAACCTCGGGCCGAAGTCAAAATTGACGAAGACAGAAGCCCGGCAAGCACTCGAACGTGAGATCACTAAGCAATTGGGTCAGCCCGGTTCTCCGACGCGGATCATCAACGATGGTTCCGTCACCCTGGCATGGTTCATAAACAACCGGTTCATTCCACTCAAAGAAACAGTTTGGAAGGAAGAGACCGCGAAGACCAAAAAGCTCCTTATCCAATTGGACATCGTCGAACCGCTCGGCGAAATTCCGTTGGCCAACTTCGATAAGTTCAGCTTGCAACTGCACCTCAACAAGCTGGCTACAACCCGATCAAAGGACCGCGTCTTGCAAATGCGTGCTTACGTCCGGGACATCTTCGCCGAGGCAGTCGATCAGGACTTCCTCGTTAAGGACCCCGCGCGCAAGCTTAAGGTTCCTGTCCAGCTGAGGGCAACGGACACCACGACGCTCACTTGGGATCAGCTCAGGCTAGCGCTTTCGAAGTTGAGTCTTCGAGATCGCATCTTGCTTGAGCTGGATATGACGAACGCCTTGCGTCCGAGTGAACTCTTCGCATTCAGATGGAAGCGGTTTGAATACCGAGCATCGACGCTCACCGTCGCGGAGACTGTCTATAAAGGCAAGATCCGAGATTGGGGCAAAACAAGGAAGAGCCTCACCGTGATTCACATTCCGCGACAACTTGCTGACGACTTGCACGCATGGCGTTTCGAAGGTGAAGAGAAAGCACGGAAGGCATTTGAGAAGGGCAAACGAACGTCGGCCTCTCTGTCGCCGGATGACTTCATTTTCCAAAATGAAGATGGAGGCTTCCTCGACACGGACAACTATCGCAAACGCGTGCTGCACAAGATCGCGCGCGAATTGGAGTTGCCCAAGTTGACGTTCCAAGTCATCCGCCGAACGATCGCAACTCTCGCACAGAAGAAGGGGACGATCAAGGACGTCCAAGGTGTCATGCGGCACTCACGCACCGCTACCACCACGGATGTCTATATGCAGGAGATTCCTGCAAGCGTGCAATCGACGATCAACTCCATCAACTTGGAGCTAAGAAAATCGGATACACGGAGTCGGAAAAACTCGAAACAATCGGCTTCAACCGAAGCACTGGTCAGGAGTCGGCGCAAGCCTTCTGGGCGCGTGACACAAAATGACACAAAGTCACTGAGAGGAGGGAGTGAACGCCTCCCGGCATATGCATGATTTGTAAGGGGTTGATTGGTGGACCTGATCGGGATCGAACCGATGACCTCTTCCATGCCATGGAAGCGCGCTCCCAGCTGCGCCACAGGCCCACTCTTTGGAGGGACTTCCTTATTCTCGCGGATGCGCGCTGGCAAGTCAAACCACTGGTGCGGAACAAAGCGGGGCGGGATGGTGTCTAACGTGGTGGGTTGGGCTCAGAACTGCAGATTGAGGCTTGCGGGTCTCACGAATTGGCTATAGGCGCGTCGATATTGGTTAGGAAGCTGGACAGATGATGCGGCCAGCGCCTACTTTAATAGCATTCGCGGGCGGGGATCTTCCCTCCGCAGTTGGGGCAAGCAATGAGCGATCTGGCAAGCGCGATCGGAATCCGTGCAGACGAGCAGGAGCTCGTCGCGGAGCTGAAGGCTGGATCCGAGGATGCGTTTTCCCTATTGCTGGCTCAGTATAGTCAGCCAATCTATTCCCTGATGTCCCGCAGCCTGCGCGACCCGGCCGATGCGGCAGATGTGACGCAGGAAGTGTTCGTTAAGGTGTTTCGCAACATTTCGAGCTTTCATGGCGAGGCGAGCCTGCGGACATGGATTTACAGGATTGCGCTGCATGAGGCGAGCAATCAGCGGCGCTGGTGGAGCCGGCACAAACGGCAGGAATTGACCATCGACGCGCAGCTGGAGAATGACGAAGGCGAGACATTTTGCATGGCTGACGCGCTGGCAGCGCGGGATGCGTCCCCGTTTGATTGCGCGGCTCATGCGCAGCTTGGGGAACGAGTTGTGGCCGCTTTACGTACTCTTCCTGAGGCGTACCGCGAGGTAGTCGTGCTCAGAGAGATTGAAGGGTTTGGCTATGAGGAGATTGCCGAGATGCTGAACGTTCATCTGGGCACAGTAAAGAGCCGGCTGATGCGTGGGCGCGCTGCCCTGCGGGAAGCGCTGCGGGATGACGCGGATGAGGCAAAGGCTTTGGGATCGCGCAGGGTTGAGCCTGCGCGGCTGGTGACACGATGAAGTGGCCCGGTCAGATGTCGAAGCGGTCGCACTCGCAGGCTACGGACACTCCTGTGGACGAGTGCGCGGCTGTGCGGTCAGGTTTCTCCTCGTATCTGGATGGCGCGGTCACCGGGGTAGAGATGGCGGCGATTTCTCGTCATCTGAAGGATTGCGATGATTGCGCGAAGGACTTCAATGTCTGGCGGCAGGTGCAGCGGTCGTTAGGGGAGTTGAGGCCGCTACCGGCGCCAGCGAGGCTTCAGGCCCGCTTGAGAGCGGCGATTGCTGCGGAACGGGAGCGAGGAGCGCACCTTCCGTTCTTCCAGCGAATGCTTTTGATCTGGAGGAGTTCGCTCGCTCCGATGGCCCTGCGGCTGAGTGGTGGCTTCGCGGTGACGCTCGTGTTGGCGGGTGGCTTGTTCTGGATGTTTGGAGCGCCGATGGCCGTGCTGGCGAATGATGACGCGATGGCGCACTTGGTGGCGCCACGCTACATGTACTCGGAAGTGCCGCCGGAGCCGATCAGCACGGAGCGCGATGTGCCGATCGTTGTGGATGCGATGGTGGATAGCAGCGGGCGCGTGTATCGGTACACGATCCTCGAGGGGCCTACGGATAACGAGGTGAAGGTTCGGGTAGAGAACAACCTGCTCACGAGCGTATTCGCGCCGGCAACCGTGTTTGGCGTTCCGGTGCGTGGCCATGTGGTGATCACCTACACCGGGGTCTCGGTTCGAGGGTAGGCCGAGCGCGCCGGGGGACGGATTGCGCAGGCTGTGTCGGCTTCCATAGACTGTAGCTGTGCGTCGAATCCGTATCGTGAAACTCTCGCCCTCTTTTCGTCCTTGCCCGACAACGCAATCCGTTTCCAAGCATGCGGTGCGATTGCCGCTTTGTGCGATCGCGATCCTGCTGCTGGGTGTTACGTCAGCGCTTTGCGGTGATGCGCAGGCACAGAGCTCTTCGTCGTCGTCCTCGCCTTCGGCGCCGGCTAGCGAGCCAGTGCAGCCGCAGGCGCCCGCAAGCCACCAGCTTGACGTGAACCCGCTGGATCGGCCACAGGCCGCAAAGATCGAGCGCGGCGGCGCGGCCGTCACACTGGAGACAAGCGAGCCGCTGTTTCAGATTGCCGCGGCGCTGAATGCCTGCGGCTATGATGCGGACCTGGATAAGTCCGCAGCGGTGCGCGCGGCGGTGCGCGCAGATATGAATACCGCGCTGGCGGCTTCAGAAGATGCGCGCAAGAGTCGCGACGAATTGTGCGCTTACATCTCCAAGCATCACCTGAATGACATGGGGCTGGATGTTGGGCAGTATGTATCTCTGGCGCTCTACTTATCGCCGCCTCCGGAACTCACGCCGAATGTGGATCTGACGCAGCTGCCACCGCAAGCCGCGGCCGTGGTGAACGTGTTGCCGCTGCTGCGAACGTTTTCTGACGATATTGAGCTGCACTACCTGTGGCTGAAGCATCGTCCCGAGTATGAGGCGTTGACTGCGCGCGTGCATGATCCGATGACGGACATGATCCTGGCTACGAATCTGTATCTGCATCAGCCGGTGAGCACCTTCGATGGCCGGCGGTTCCTGGTGCTGCTGGAGCCGATGCTGTCGCCGAACCTGACGAACGCGCGCGTGTATGGCTACGACTACATCATTGTGATGTCGCCGGATAACAGCACGTCTGGGGATCCGGTGAGCATGGCGCAGATTCGGCATATTTATTTGCACTACGTTGTGGAGCCGCTGGTTTACAGTCGCGGCGTTGCGATGGAGCGTATGCAGCCGTTGCTGGAGACGGTCCAGGATGCGCCGCTTGAGTTTTTCTACAAGAGTGACATTGTGGCGCTGATGTCGGAGTGCGTGATCAAGGCTATTGAAGCGCATATGTACGTGATCCCGGATCCTGCACCGAAGAAGGCGGGGGGGAACAGGTCGCGTGAAGTGGACGCGAACTACGATGTCGAGAAGGCCGCGTATGACTCGAAGACGAATGTTGCCCGCGACGCGCTGGTGACGCTGGATGAGCGGCAGGGTTGGGTGTTGACGCGGTATTTCTACGACGGGCTGACGAAGATGCAGCACAATGGCGATGGACTGCGCGATGAGATGGCGCCGCTGATCTATGGCATGGATGTGCAGCGGCAGAAGAAAGCTGCGCAGCAGATTCTGTTCGTGAAGAGCATTCCGCCGGATCCGTTGCGGCAGGAAGTCGCGCCCCACAAGATCGAGGGGATGGAGCTTGCGGAGCTCGACCTGCTGAAGGGCGATAAGGATGACGCGGCCGATATCGCTGAGAAGGCGCTGGCGGATCCGCACGGGAATCACGCGGATGCAACGTACGTGCTGGCGCGGATCGACTTGATGGAAGGGGACCCGGAGAAGGCGTCGAAGGGATTCGAGCAGACGCTGGCGCTGAGCAAGGATCCGCGGACGGTGGCATGGAGCCACATCTACCTGGGGCGGCTGTATGACACGATGGACCCTCCGGACCGGGCGAAGGCGGTGGCGGAGTACAAGTTGGCGCTGGCGACGCGGGATAGCTTGCCCGATACCAGGCAGGCGGCGCAGACCGGGATTGCCAAGCCGTTCCTGCTGCCGCAGCGGCAGAAGCCGGCAGATGATGATCAGCCGTTCGATCCTACGGGCAAGGCGGAGAAGCAGTCGTACAAACCGCCAGCTCCTCAGTAGGCTGTTCCGCCTTAGGTTCGCGTGTGTGGAGAGGCTGCGAACGCCCGAGTAGAGTAGAGGTCAGGGCTCGCAGGATGGGGTCTGAGGGTGAAGGGCGATGACCACGGCGCGCAAAAGGCAGAGGACGAAGCGGGAACCGACTGCTGAAGCACCGGAGATGAGGACTGAATGGCGCGAGCTGGAGGAGAAGCTCGGGCATCGGTTTGAGCGTCCGGAGCTGCTGAGCCTGGCGTTGACGCATCGGTCGTATACGTACGAAGCGCGGCATGGAGTTCCGGCGGTGATTCTGCCGGCGCATCCGGAGCAGCGCGACCAACGGAACGCTCCGGGAACGGACAATGAGCAGCTGGAGTTCCTGGGGGATGCAGTGCTTGGGCTGGTGGTGACCGAGGCGCTATTTCGGGAGTTTCCGCAGTGCAGCGAAGGCGAGTTGACGCGGCTGCGGTCGAACCTGGTTAGCCGTAAGCGGATGGCCGATATGGGCGTGGAGCTGGGGTTGGGCGACGCGCTGCTGATGGGCAAGAGTGCGGAGCAGAATGGAGGTCGCCGCAAGCCGGCACTGTTGGCGAACGCGTCCGAGGCGGTGATCGCGGCGGTATATCTGGATGCGGGCGAGGAAGGGTTGGCCAAGCTGCGGGCCATTGCCGAACGCTACCTGGTGCAGCCGGAGATGGACGCGATGCGGGCCGCGCTGGCCGAGGGTGCGGGGCGCGGGGCGATGCGCGATCACAAGACGCTGCTGCAGGAGCGGGTGCAGGCTGAGGGTGCGGGCAAGCTGCGGTATATCGACACAGCGCAGGATGGGCCGCCGCATGACCGGACGTTTTCGGTGGAGGCGCGGCTGGAGAACGAGGCGGGCGAGCGGGTGTTGGCGGCGGCTGAGGGGTCGAGCAAGAAGGAGGCACAGCAGCGGGCGGCGGAGTTGGCGCTGCTGCGGTGGAGCGTTGCTTGCGCCCCGGATGAGGCTGCTGCGCGGAGCAAGCATTGAGTTCGGGGCGAGCGGCGCATCATCCGACGGCGGAGCAGGATGGATTGTTGACCACGCTGAAGTCGGTCCTCGAGATTATTGTGTTTGCGATCTTCATTATTACGTTCATTGCGCAGCCGTTTCGGATTCCTTCGGGGTCGATGGAGCCTACGTTGCGGGTGGGCGATTTTTTGCTGGTGGACAAGCAGTCGTTTGCGCGGAGCGGTGCGCTGGATCGGGCGGTGCTGCCGCCGGCGCGGGTGGATCGTGGCGACCTAGTGGTGTTTCATTATCCGGTTGACCCTCGGCTGCATTTGGTGAAGCGGGTGGTGGGGGTGCCGGGGGATCGGCTACGGATGCGTGGCGGGCGGGTGCTGGTGAATGGCGTGGAGCTGGCGGAGCCTTATGCTTTCTACTCGGCTAGCCGGCCGAATGGGTTTCGGGATGAGTTCCCTTCCCTGTTGGAGGCGGACCCGAATGTGGATCTGCGGTGGTGGATCCGGCTGCGGAGCTCAGTGGTGGACCGCGATGTGATTGTGCCGGCGGATTCTTATTTTGTTCTGGGCGACAATCGCAATGACAGCGAGGACAGCCGGTATTGGGGGTTCGTGCCGCGGACCGCGATTGTGGGGCGGCCGCTGCTGGTGTACTTCACGATTCCGCCGGCCGAGGACGTTCATGGGTCGGTGTGGGATCGGGTGCGGGACGTGTTTGGGAGTGCCCGGCGGAGCTGGCGGGTGCTGCGGTAGGTCCTGGTCCTGCGCGGACGGCGAGGGGCTTCGCGTGGGGCGGGATACACTGGCAGAGCGTTTTTGGTTTGGCGTTGAAATGGGTGGGGTTGGGTTTGCGGGAGGGTTTTTGAGTTCTGGGCAGGTGGTGCGGGTCAAGCGTACGAGTGCGGCGACGGAGGATGCTTCGGAGACTTCGCTGGAGGCGTTTGCTTCGCTGTGCGTGATGATGTGCGTTTACTTGTTTGTGATCGGGTTCATGTTTCAGAATTTTGAGATTCCATCGCCGTCGATGGTGGGGACGCTGCTGGTGGGGGATCATGTGCTGGTGGATCGGACGACGCTGGCTCCGGCGCCGAAGGGTATGCCGTTGTTGCCGGATCGGCCAGTGCAGCGGGGCGACATTATCGTGTTCATGAAGCCGCATAGCGAAGTGCCGGACATGATCCTGGTGAAGCGGGCGATTGGGATTTCGGGAGACCGGATCCATCTGCGCAAGGGCGTGGTGTATCTGAATGGCGTCGCGCAGACGGAGCCGTATGCTGTCCAGCCTACCGATGCCAATTTGATTTCTTATCGGGATGACTTCCCTTCTGATTTGGTGGGGCTGCGGCGGTATGGGAGCGATGACCTGGTGCAGCGCGGGGAGTGCCGGGATAAGACGTGCGTGGAGCAGGAGGCGATCGACAACCGCGTGGTGGATTGGGCGGATGAGTTGCCCAAATATATCCAGGGAGATGATTTGGTGGTGCCGCCGGGGATGGTGTTTGCCATGGGAGATAACCGGGCTGAGAGCCTGGATGGGCGGTTCTGGGGGTTTGTGCCGGAGCGGAATATTTTAGGGCGGCCGCTATTTGTGTATTGGTCGTTCAAGACGCCGGATGACCAGGTGGATAAGACGACGGTCGCGGATAAGCTGAAGTTCCTGGTGCATGAGGCGACGCACTTTCTGGATGACACGCGGTGGGGGCGGACGTTCCACGTGACGCGGTGAAGCAGGGGATAGGGGATAGAGCGTAGAGAAGGCGGGTTCGGTGGCGGGGTACACTGGGGGTGCCGCTAGCAGGCGTGTGTTTGCGCTGGCGCGGTCGAGTGAGGAGACGCTTTCGTTGAGTACCCAAAGACCATTGCAGGTGGAGAGCGCCGTTGCCGGGCCGGTTGTTCTGGTGAAGGTGAAGGACGAAGTCGCGGAGACGCCGATGGAGGCGCTGGCTTCCATTTGCACGATCCTGGCGCTGGGGATGTTTGTGTTCGGGTTCATCTTTCAGAACTTTGAGATTCCGTCGGGCTCGATGCTGAATTCGCTGTTGATTGGTGATCACGTGGTGGTGGACCGGATCACGCTGGCGCCGCCGACGAAGTGGGCTCCGTTTGTGCATTATCGGCCGGTGCAGCGGGGCGACATTGTGGTGTTTTATAAGCCGAACCCGGAGTCGCCGGATTTGATTTTGGTGAAGCGCACGATTGGGATTCCGGGAGACCGGATTCATCTGCGGCATGGCGTGGTGTATCTGAATGGCGTGGCGCAGAATGAGCCGTATGCGATCCAGCCGAGCGACGATGGGCCGATGAGCAGCGGATTCAATGCGTATCGGGATGATTTTCCGTCGGTGACGCCGGGGCCGGATGAGCAGGTGACTGAGGTGTGGCGCGAGGAGCTGCCGCAGCATATCCAGGGCGATGATCTGGTGGTGCCTCCGGGATATGTGTTTGCGATGGGCGACAACCGGACGCAGAGCCTGGATGGGCGGTACTGGGGATTTGTGCCGCAGCAGCATATTCTGGGGCGGCCGCTGTTTGTGTATTGGTCGTTTGAGACGCCGGCTGACCAGGAATACAAGACGTCGACGGGTGACCGGATTGCGTTTATGTTCCACATTGTGACGCATATCCTGACCGAGACGCGGTGGTCGCGGACGTTCCACGTGGTGCGGTAGAGGCAGGGATTAGGGACTTCGAAGCTGCGGGCGACTTGAGCATAGAACGTACAGACGAGGGCGTGGAGATCGAACACCCGCGACGGCGGCGACGCTGGCTGGTGTGGGCGTGCGTGGTGGCGGCAGTGATGCTGCTGTTGCTGACGCCTCCGTTGCTGAATGTGAATCGGCTGAAGCGGCGGGTGGCTACGAGCATCAGCGCGAGTTTGGGAAGGCCGGTGCAGCTGGACGGCGTGACGATGCACCTGCTGCCGGTGCCGGGATTCACGCTGCAGAATCTGGTGGTGAGCGAGGATCCGGCGTTTGGGTCGGAGCCGATTATTCGGGCGAACGTGGTGGACGTGACGCTGCGGCCGAGCTCGTTGTGGCGGCGGCATGTGGAGTTTTCGTCGATGACGTTTGAGTCGCCTAGTTTGAACCTGGTGCGGAATGCTGGGGGCGAGTGGAATGTGCAGAGTTTGTTGATGCATGCGGCGAGCGTGACGACGGCTCCTACGGCGCAACAGAAGGCTGGGCCGGAGCCGCGGTTTCCGTATATCGAGGCGACCGGGGCGCGGGTGAATGTGAAGCTGGGGCAAGAGAAGACTCCGTTCTCGCTGACGGATGCGGACTTTGGGTTGTGGCTGACGAGTCCGAATGAGTGGAGGGTTAGGGCGAAGGGGACGCCGAACCGGACGGACACGAATATTTCTGATCCGGGTGTGGTGAAGCTGGAGGGGTCGTTGCAACGGGCGGCCACGATGGCGGAGGTTCCGGTGGATTTGACGGCGAGTTGGACGGGGGCGCCGATGGGCGAGGCGAGCAAGTTGGTGAGTGGGCGGGATGCGGGTTGGCGGGGGAATTTGAGTGTGGAGGCGACGCTGCGGGGATTGCTGGGGGCGGCGAAGCTGACAACGATTGTGCGCTTGGAAGAGCTGCGGCGAAGTGAGTTTGTGCCGGTGGAGGCAATGGAGGTTCGGGCGGATTGCCGAGGGACGCTGGATGTGACGGCGGCGGTGGTGACGGATCCGGATTGCGCGGTGGCTACGCCGTTTGCGGATGGGATGAAGATCTCGGGGCGGGTGGTGGCGATTGCGGATAGGGTGGATTTGTCGACGCTGTCGGATTTGTCGGGGCTGGAGAGTGGCGGGGTGCGGGTGGGGATGACGAATGTTCCGAATGCCTGGCTGCTGGATTGGGCGCGGCTATTTTCGCAGCGGATTCCAGCGGGAGAGCATCCTGAGGGAACGGTGGCGGGTAGTGTGGCGTTGGGGAAGGCGCGGAAGGGTGAGGCTGCCCGGTGGGAGGGTGAGTTTTATGGAGAGATTATTGGGTTGTTGCCGTGGATGCGCGAAGCAGAGAGTGGCTACCTGGTGCATACGGTTACGCTGACCAGCAAGGCAGGCGACGAGGGGTTTGTGCTGGCGCCGGTGAATTTGACGCCGCCGGGAAAGGGTTCGGGATTGGTGATGAGTGGGGTGGCGACGCAGTCTGGATACACGCTGCGGCTCGCGGGGACGGCTACGGAGGCGCAGGTGCAGGGGTTGAGGGCGCTGGCCCCGCCGCTGGGCGATGGGCTGGGGGAAGTGCTCAAGGGGGATGGGGTGACGGGCGCGCGGGGTTTGAAGGTGGAGGCTACTTGCACGCGGGCTTGGGGTGCGGGGCAGACGTGCGTGGCGAGTGGGGCGACGGTGGCGAAGCGGAGACGTAGGTCGGAACGCTAACGCTGGATCAGTGTTGAGGGGTGGGGGGTTGGAGGACTACTTCGCGGGTGTGGGTGGCAGTGCGGACTTCGGGGGTAGAGCCGTCGTTGAGGATGACTTCGCTTGGTGGGGAGTTCACGATGACGCGGGTGGTGGCGTTTGAGAAGCCGGGGATGTGGATGCGGGTGTTGGTGGTGAAGGCTCCGGAGAGGATGTTGAGGGGGACGTCGACGGCGGGGGCGCCTTCGTTGCGGACGGTGACGGAGACGAGCCAGCCGGCGTCGTGACCCTTGCCGGCGGCAATGAGGCGGGGCTGGACGTCGACGATGGAAAGGTCGGGGAGGCCGCGATCGCGGAAGACCCAGTCGGCGAAGAACCAGCCGAGATCTTTGCCGCTGGTTTTTTCGAGGAGCTTCTCGAAGGCTACGGCCGGGACGGTGGGGTCGGTGGAGGTGATAGGCTGGTCGCGGAATTCGGTGAGGGCTTGCTGGAGGGGTTTGTCGCCGACGATGCCGCGGAGCATCCACCAGACGGCGGCGGCTTTGCGGCGGTAGTAGAGTTCGTCGGTAGCGGAGATGAGCGGCTCGCCGATGGGGGCGGTGGCGGCGTCGGCTTCCTGCTGAGTTTCGAAGCCTACCTCGGCGATGTTGAGCGGCTGCATGAGGTTGTTGAGCTCCAGGATGGCGGCGGGGCGGCCTTGATCCTGCTCAACCCAGAGGAGGGCGGCGAACTGGGCGAGGCCTTCGTCGAACCAGGGCTGGCCGGTCTGGATCCAGGCTTGGGTGAGGGAGTGGGCGAGGGCGGCGGTGGAGGTCCTGGAGGCAAGTTTGTCGATGGGGGCGATGAGGAGAGCTTCGTCCTCGAAGGGGTCGCCGGGGTTGTCGAGGAGGGTGAGAGGGCCGAGGGGCTTGGGGCCGAACCAGGTTTGGAGGAGGGGGGCGACGCGCTCGGCTGAGTCGGCGAGGGGGGAGATGAAGGCGGTGCCGGTGGTGGCTACGGTTAGCATGGCGGGGCCGAACTGAGCGGCATCGCTATCACCCACCTTAGCCGACGATGAAACCGTCTGCGAAGATGGGGCACCCGGTTGGGTGGGGGTGTTGGACGAAGAGGAGGTGGAGAGTTCGGTGGGGGTTTCGGAGTCGGAGGGTTTGCCGGGTTGGGCGGGGAGGCTGGAGGAGAAGACTTCGGGGAGGGGGGCGATGGAAGCTTCGGGCTGTTGGACGACGAAGAGGTTGGGCTGGCGGAAGCCGATGGGTTGGGCTGCAAAGTCGGCCGTGGCGATGCCAGTGGCGGTGGCTGGAGGTGCGGCGGGGTCGTCGGGATGGGCGACGAGGGGCTGGCGGCGGCTACAGAAGTACGCGGCTACGGGAGGCGTGCCGCGATATTCGATGGCCAGGTGGAGGTGGATGGTGGTGGCACGCTGCGCGAGACGCTGCTGGCCGATGGCCTGGAAGAGCTTGGCGCCGTCGCCGAGGAAAAGCTGTGGGGATGCTGTTGGATACCAGAGGACATTGCCGAAGCCGCGGAGAGCGACGGAGAGGACGGAGGTCTGCTGCGAGTTGTCGGAAGAGCTGGAGCTGCTGGTGGCGGAGGAGATGTAGCCGATGGCGTCCCAGTCGGTGGTGAGGGCCTGGGTGGGGGCGGCGCCGAGGCGCTCGAGGCGGGAGGTGTCGGCGGAGAGGTTGCCGGAGTAGAGGGTGTCGAGGGTGAGGGTGGCGCCAGGGGCGAGGGGCGCGGGGAGGTCGAGGACGGCTTCGGAGGATTTTCCGGTGTGGTCGGCGTCGGTGTCGATGAGGTGCTGGGTTACGGTGAGGGGCGTGGAGGTCGTGGCGTTGAGGATGCTTGCGGATTCCCAGTGGAGAGTGGAGGAGATTTGCATGGCGACGCGGGAGAGAGGCTGGCTGGTGATGTTACGCAGGGTGACGCGGGCGCGCATGGTGAGATGGCCGGTGGCGGGGGCCATGCGGGCGTCGAGATCGTAGGCGGTGAAGAGGAGGCTGGAGCGCTGCTCGTCGGTGAGGACCGGGCCGGTGGGGGTGGGGCCGGGGGGAAGGGTTTCGGGGGGTGGGGCGGTGTCGGAATCAGGGGTAGGGGGCGGGGCGCCGTGACTTTCGAAGAGGATCTGGCCGGTGGGGGCGGCGGGTGTCGCTGGCGCGGGTTGGGTGGGGGTGGTTTGGGCTTGCGCCGTCAGGCTCGCCAGGAGGAGGGCGACGGGGAGAGCGAAATACAGGGGCCTCTCCACTACGCTGCGCTTCGGTCGAGATGACGCTGGTTCTGGGTGAGTTGGCAAGAAACGGATTCCTTTTGGAGAGAGCAGGGTAAGGCAAAGAAGAAGCAGATTCCCAGAGGGAATGACAGAAAGAAAAGCAAAGGCAAGGACAACGGCGAAGGCGAGGGGGCCACTGATTGTCAGGAGCCCAGGCCTTTGCGGGGCTTTGTGGGTTTAGACTCTGCGGGCGGTGGTTGGGTACTGCCTGAGCGGCGTTGGCGCATCGCTTCGTACATGACTACGGCGCCGGCTACTGAGACGTTGAGCGAGCTGACGCTGCCAGCCATGGGGATGCGGAGGAGGTGGTCGCAGGTGCGCTTAACGAGGTCGTGGAGGCCGCTGCCTTCGCTGCCAAGAACAAGGCAGACGTCCTGGCGGAAGTCGAAGTCGGTGTAGTCGGGGGTGCCGCGCTCGTCGAGGCCTACGATCCAGATGTGGTTCTTCTTCATGGCTTCGAGGGCGCGGGTGATGTTAACGACCTGGGCGATGCGGACGTGCTCGCTGGCTCCTGCGGAAGATTTTGCGGTGACCGCGCTGAGGGGGGCCGATCGGCGTTCGGGGAGGACGACGCCGTCGATGCCGGAGCCGTCGGCCGAGCGGAGGAGGGCGCCGAGGTTGTGGGGGTCTTCTACGCCGTCGAGGGCGAGGAGAAACTTGGGGCCGGAGGTGGGCTGGAGGAGGTCTTCGAGGGGGAGGAATTTGCGTTCGCGGACGAAGGCGACGATGCCCTGGTGGGCGTCGGTTTTGCAGTGGCGGGTGAGCTGGTCGCGGGGTTCGGTAGAGATGCGGATGCCCTTGGCGCGGGCTAGCTCGAGGACGGCGTCCATGCGGGGATCGCGGCGGGCGTCGCGCTCGCGGGAGACGGAGAGGTGGTCGAGGGGTCGGGTGCCGGCGCGGAGGGCCTCCTCGACCGGGTGCAGGCCGTACAAAACATCCATTGTTTCAGTGTAATCGGAGAGGCCTAGGCCTGGACCTGGCGGCGGAGGAGGAGGCGGGCGGCGCGGCCGTAGGAGCCTAGATTGAAGGCGTTGGCGTAGCCCTGGCGCTTGAGGCGCTGGGCGGCGAGTTCGCTGCGCAGGCCGGACTTGCAGTGCAGGAGCAGGATCTGGTCCTTGCGTTGAGCGAGCTGCGGCACCGTGCTATCCAACTCATTGAGCTGCAGGTTGATAGCGTTGGGAAGATGGCCGGATTTGAACTCGGCGGCAGGGCGGACGTCGATCAGCAGGCCGCCGCGGTCCTGGTATTCTCGGGCAAATTTGGCCGCGGCGCGACTGGAGCGCCAGAGGTAGAGATAGGCAGCCACGAGCAGGAAAAGAAGTGTTGCAGGCAGTATGAAACTCATGGGTTTATCAACTTAGAGGGCTTGGCTGAAGGGCGCAGGACCTGTTGTACAGTGGGATGCGCCCAGGGGGGAAAGCGTTCGGAAGAATCGGAAACAGTTGTGCAGTTTTTCTAACCCGAGACTACCGGAGAAGTTCCGGGCGAGGGGTTGTGAATTGCGGGGGAGTAGCGGGATAGTGACTTTTTCGGGTGGGGGGAGGGTGGTCCGACATAGAATATAGGTTGGATTGACCGAGACTTTTCGGCCCAAGTTAGCGTCCATATGAGCGTGAGAACTCCGACAGTACTGACGGCCGAGGCGGCGAAGCAGGTTGAGCGTGAAAACGCGGCGATTGCGCGCGGGCTGAAGCGCCAGGACCCGGAATTGATGGACCAGCTGATTGAGACCTACCAGCATCGGCTGATGCGGTACCTGATGTTTCTGACGAGCAAGCGCGAGGTGGCCGAAGACCTGTTCCAGGAGGTCTGGATCCGGGTGCTGCGGAGGGGTTCGCAGTACAACGGGAAGGCGCGGTTCGACACATGGATTTTTACGATTGCGCGCAATTTGGTGATTGATCTATCGCGCAAGCGGACGATGGCGTCGCTGGACGAGATGCGCGAGGGCAGCGAGGAGTCTGACTCCCGGCCATTTGAGATTGTGCAGGAAGGGCCGTCGCCGCTCGAGCAATTTCAGTATCGCGAGAATGCTTCGGAGGTGGCGACGGTGCTTCTGACCCTCGATCCGGCGTACCGCGAAGTGCTGACGCTGCGGTTTCATGAAGAGATGTCGCTTGAGGAGATTGCGACGGTGACGCGGGCGCCGTTGTCGACGGTGAAGTCGAGGCTGTATCGTGGGCTGGCCGCGCTGAAGCCTGAGTTGCTGAAGCTGCG
>Ga0302228_10001093_pt1 | contig 20532 bp, 20 predicted proteins | sample II_Palsa_N1_2_FD_193519 | JGI IMG/M metagenome (GOLD analysis project Ga0302228, IMG submission 193519) | Peat permafrost microbial communities from Stordalen Mire near Abisko, Sweden - II_Palsa_N1_2 | ecosystem: Environmental > Terrestrial > Soil > Palsa > Peat permafrost | place: Sweden...
GATGTCGGCGGCCCCAAGGGCGGCCCTGCGGACACGCATCGCAGCCTCGTGCCTCGGCAGCGGCTACAGCGTGGAACTGCGGGATGCCATTGATCGGAGTTCTTCATCCTCCCCGAAGCCCACTACCAGCGCTATATAGCGCCTGGTTTCCTTAAGGATGCGCTGGGTTACTGACTGGCGCAGATCAAACTGTGGGAGCGGGAACCTGCGAATGTAGCCGCTGCCGAGGGACGAGGCTGCGACGGGCTGCGTAGCGGCCCCAGGGGCGGTCCTGCGGACACGCATCGCAGCCTCGTGCCTCGGCAGCGGCTACAAGCATGGAACTGCGGGATGCCATTGATCGGAGTTCTTCATCCTCCCCGAAGCCCACTACCAGCGCTATATAGCGCCTGGTTTCCTTAAGGATGCGCTGGGTTACTGACTGGCGCAGATCAAACTGTGGGAGCGGGCACCTGCGAATGTAGCCGCTGCCGAGGGACGAGGCTGCGACGGGCTGCGTAGCGGCCCCAGGGGCGGTCCTGCGGACACGCATCGCAGCCTCGTGCCTCGGCAGCGGCTGCAAGCGTGGATCTTCAGTGTTTGCCAGATCAGGGTTTGGTGGCCAACTCCTCCAGGTGATCCATCAGTTCCTGGGGTTTGAGCACCAATACATCACTTTCCAGCGCATCCAGCACCACTTCCGCGGTATTGCCAATCAATGCCCCCGAGAGCCCGGTGCGCGCCACGGTACCGATGATCGTTACCGCCGCCTGCCATTTATGCGCAGCATGGGGGATCAGCACATCCGCTGGGCCTTCTTCGATATGCAGGTGGGTGTCATCGATATCGAACTCGGCCTGGAACGCCTTGCACTGCTCGCGGTAGCGGGCCTCGATGGTTTCCTTGAGCTGGAACACCGGATCGGCCGCCGAGAGCATCGGCGACGGATGGGCACTGATCACATGCAGTTGGGCCTTGGCCAGCCCGGCGATATCGAAGCCATGGTCGACGATGGTGTTATGCAGGGCCTGGTGTTCGCTGTCGGTGTTGCCCACGTCGATGGCCGCCAGAATGACCCCACCGGCCCAGGGCGTGGCGGTCTTGACCAGCAGCACCGGCGTCGGGCAGTAACGCATCAGCTTCCAGTCGGCCGGCGTCAGCAGCGCCTTTTTCAGCGGGCTGTCGGGGAAGTGCTGCTTGACCACCAAGCCACAGCCTTCAGCCTGCTGCACATCGATGATGGTTTCATGCAGGCTGTCATTCCAGGCCTGCTCGGTGGTGACGCTGTAGCCGTCTTCCTGCAGGCCGGACTTGAGCAGGCTCAACATCGCCGAATGTTCATGTTTCTTATCGCAGACCAGCAAGTGCAGGTGCGCGCCGGTCACGCCGGCGATCAGCTTGGCGCGCTTGAGGGCCAGGCTTTCCGAATGCTCGGGCTCGATAATCACCAGGATGCTGCGGATGGCTTGCATGGTCGGGATCTCCGGAAAAGGGGCCTGGAACAACTATAGTTGCTGCTCGCCAGACGTCATGTTGATGTGCATCAAGGCCCGTGACTGGTGGTCTGCGGCGCGCTCGGTATAATCGGCGCCCTTCGCTGTGAACCTTTATCCGTGAGCCTCATGTTCTTGACCCTTGCTGTTGTGCCGGAAGTGACCCGATGAACCTGCCGCAAATTCATGAATTCCTCGGCTGCCGTACGCCGGATGGCTGGGTCCAGGCCGCACTGGCGGATCAGGAAACCCTGCTGATCGACCACAAGAACTGCGAATTCAAGGCCGCCAGTACCGCCTTGAGCCTGATCGCCAAGTATCACTCCCACGTTGACTTGATCAACCTGATGTCGCGCCTGGCCCGGGAAGAGCTGGTGCACCACGAGCAAGTCATGCGCCTGATGAAAAAGCGCAAGATCGAGTTGCGCCAGCTATCGGCCAGCCGGTACGCCTCCGGTTTGCGCAAAGTGGTGCGCAGCCATGAACCGGTCAAGCTGGTGGATACCCTGGTGGTTGGGGCGTTTATCGAAGCCCGCAGTTGCGAGCGTTTCGAAGCGCTGGTGCCACATTTGGACGAAGAACTCGGCAAGTTCTACTTCGGCCTGCTGAAAAGCGAGGCGCGGCATTTCCAGGGTTATCTGAAGCTGGCATATCAGTACGGCGACGCCAAGGACATTACTCAGGTCATTGACCGAGTGCGGGCGGCCGAGCAGGAACTGATCGAATCACCGGACGTCGAGTTCCGTTTTCACAGCGGCGTGCCAGCCTGACGCCACCCCAACCCCGATCAGTGCGGTGATCCCGGCCAATAACAGGATTACCGTCTGCGTTCCCAGCGGCGCCGCCAGTAGCGCAATCAATAAGCCCGCCAAGGGTTGGGACAGATTGTTGAGCAAGGTCAGTACCCCGACGGTTTTGCCAAAATCTCGGGCCGGGATCACCCGTTGACGGACGCTGCGTATGTACACGTTGAACATCTTGTCGAAACCGGTCACCAGCAAGAAGCCGAAGGCGTAAGCCCACACGTTCGGGCTGATGGCGGTGATCAGTGCGCCCACTGCAATCATTGAATAAGACAGGCCGCCCAGGATTTTCAACGGCAGGGTAGAGCGTGCCAGGAAAAACAGAATGGCGATGGTCACCACCGCGCCGCCGGCTTGCAGTCCTGCATAGGCATCCTTGCTCGCGGCGTATTGGCCAACGACCATCGCGGCCGAGGTGGCCAGGGTCACGCCGATGATCAGGTTGACGCCGACGGCCAGCACGATGATTTTTTTCAGCTCTGGCAGGTTGCGGATATGCCCGAAGGCGATGCGCAACGGCTGCAGCCAGATACCCGGATGTTGTTCGAAGGTTTCCAGGCTGGCGCGGGTGTTGCGTTGCCAGATGCGCATCGCAAAATCTGCCAGCAGGAACAGCCCGGCAACCCCCAGCACCACCCAATGCCAGGTCCAGACCTCCAGCATCAGCGCCGCCACCAGTGGCCCCAGCACCAGGCCGCTCTGGTCGGCGATTTGTGAGTAGGACAGGGTCTTGGCATAGCTGTATTGTTTGAAAATATGCGGCAGCAGCACTTCCCGGGCCATGATGCCCTGGGTGGTCAATACACCGCAGAGCGCTGAGAGGATGACAACCCAGTAGATGCCGTCAAACACGCCGTACAGCGCCACGGCCACGACACAGGCCAGCGCTCGGTACACCTGGCTGATATGCAAGATGCGCACCGGCGGGAACTTGTCGCACACTGCCCCGCAGACCGGGAACGACAGATAGCGCGGCAGCGACTCGACAAAAAATGCCAGGCCCGCCCAGGACACGCTGTTGGTGGTTTGAAAGACGATTAACGGCACGATGAACAGTAGAATCTGGTCCGCCAGCCGGGACAGGAACAACGACACGAAGAACGCCAGATAGTCCTTGCGCATAAAACTCCCTGTAGATTGCGGACGATGTCTCGTTAAATATTGCGGACTATTTGTTAAAAACTCTTAAAAGCATGAAGCTTCGTCGAAAACCGGCGCTCAATGATGGCTACATGCTCTTAACGGCCTGCGCAGCCACCTATAATACGCACACTTCAATCCGCGTTTGCACACTGGGAATTTATGGATAACTTGGGTCTTGGCAAGGTCTTGCTCGTTGAGGACGATCAGAAGCTGGCAGGGCTGATCGCGCATTTCCTTTCCCAGCATGGTTTCGAAGTGCTGGCGGTACACCGTGGCGATCTGGCGCTGGCCGCCTTTCTGGAGTTCAAGCCCAAGATCGTCGTGCTTGACCTGATGCTGCCCGGCCAGAGTGGCTTGCATGTGTGCCGCGAGATTCGCAATGTCTCCGACACGCCCATCGTGATTCTCACTGCCAAGGAAGATGACCTGGACCATATCCTTGGCCTGGAGTCCGGTGCCGACGATTACGTGATCAAACCGATCAAGCCTCCCGTATTGCTGGCGCGCCTGCGCGCCTTGCAGCGGCGCCAGGTGCCCGAGCCGACGGTGCGCGGTTCCCTGGAGTTTGGCCGGCTGTCCATCGACCGCAGTTGCCGGGTGGTGAGGCTGGGTGACGAGAAGATCGACCTGACTACCATGGAATTCGAACTCCTGTGGTTGCTGGCCAGCAGTGCCGGGAAAATTCTCTCCCGCGACGACATTCTTAACCGTATGCGCGGGATTGCCTTCGACGGGCTCAACCGCAGCGTCGATGTCTATATCAGCAAGCTGCGCAGCAAACTCAATGACAACCCTCGGGAGCCGGTATGCATCAAGACCATCTGGGGCAAGGGCTATCTGTTTAATCCATTCGCCTGGGAGGTCTAGATGTTACGGCTGTTTCTACGCCTGTATGTGATTCTGGCCCTGGGGCTGGCGGGGGCGATCTGGGCGGTGAACTTCACCTTCGACGAGCTGCTGCCTGAAGCTAACGAGACCTATAACCGCGAGGCAATGCGTGGGCCGATGTATGGCTTGGTGGAGCAACTGCGGGTGGTGCCTGACGCCGCGCGTGCCAACCGCCTGGCCGAGTTGCAAACCCATTACGGGCTACGCCTGGCGTTGATGCCGCGCAGTGCGGCGCAGTTGACTGAGCGTGAGCAGCAGTTGCTGGTGGCCGGGCAGGTGGTGGTGCGTGGGGACTTCATGGAGTTCATTGCCGATATCGACGGTGGCCCGCAACTGCTTAATGTCAAGCTGCCGGAAGAACCCAAATGGTTGTACCTGTGGGCCTATGGCTTCCTGGGTGTGAGCCTGGCGCTGGTCCTGTATTTCTGGGTTCGTCCCCACTGGCGCGATCTGGAGCACATCCGTCTGGCGGCCCAGCGTTTTGGTGACAATGACTTGGGCTCGCGGATCCTCTTGCCACGGCGCTCCACCGTGCGTGACTTGGCCGGGCACTTCAACCAGATGGCCGAGCGCATCGAAAGCCTGATCGCCAACCAGCGTGAATTGACCAACGCGGTTTCCCACGAACTGCGCACGCCCATTGCGCGTTTGTCGTTCGAGTTGGATCAGTTGAAACAACAAGCCGACCCACGGCAGAGCCGGGCACTGATCGCCGATATGTACGCTGATCTGGGCGAGCTGGAAGAGATGGTCTCGGAACTGTTGACTTACGCCAGCCTTGAGCGTGGCGCCACGCAGGTTACCCGGGAAAATATCGAGGCCCACAGCTGGCTCGACAGCGTGATTGGCAGTGTCGCCCTGGAAGCGGAAGCGGCCGGGGTGCAGTTGCTGTTGCGCACCTGTGAAGTCGACTCTATTCGCATTGAACCGCGCTTCATGGCGCGAGCAGTGATCAACCTGCTGCGTAATGCCATTCGTTATGCCGACCACCGTGTCGAAGTCTCGCTGGTGAAGTTTGGCGCGGGTTATGAAGTGCGGGTCAACGACGATGGCCCAGGCGTGCCGCTGGATGGGCGAGCGAAGATCTTCGAGCCCTTCCTGCGCCTGGATGCCAGCCGCGACCGCCGCACCGGTGGCTTTGGCCTGGGGCTGGCGCTGGTGAAGCGGGTCAGCCAGTGGCATGGCGGGCAGGTTGAGGTGCTGGATTCGGAGTGGGGCGGTGCATCGTTTCGGATGACGTGGGCATATGTCGAATAAGACGTAGCCGCTGCCGAGGCGCGAGGCTGCGATGCGGGCCGCAGCAGAGGGGGCTGCTGAGCAGCCCATCGCAGCCTCGTGCCTCGGCAGCGGCTACAGAGTCAGGCCCAGCGCAATATTCGTGGGCAGGTCCCAGGCAAATTACTGTGCCCCAAACCGAACCAGCATGCGCTGGCCGACGCGCAGTGACGCAGGCGCAGGCTGATCGAAGGCCAATATGCACTCCACGGTGCGCATATTGGCCCGTACCTGCGGATCGTCTTCGAGGGTACTGTTGCCCAATACAGCACTGATGCGCACCACGTGGGCGGGCAGAGGTGGAGAGTCGCTACCGCTGTCGTCCGATATTTCGGCTTTCATCCCGGGAACTACCGCGCTGATAAACGACTCGTTCAGCTCGGCTCGCACGATGCGGGCCTGGTTCGGCAACAAGATGAAGGCGGGTCCCGACTGGGGCGAGACAGCGGCGCCAGGTTGGATCAGGCGACGGACTACCTCCGCGTCGACCGGAGCATAGAGGCTGCGTTGCGCCAGTTCATAGCGCGCAGTGGTGAGCTTTCTTGTGGCTATTTCGGCGTCCCCACGGTTCTTTTCAAGGTCGTCGCGCAGCTGTGCGGCGGCTTCGCGAGCGTCATCGGCGCTCTGACCATCCCCAGCACCCGCCGTGGCTGCCTTCGCCAGGCGAGTGGCCTTCTGATCGGCAAACTTGAAGCGTCTTTCCAATTGCTTGGCTTGAACCTGAACCTGTTGTTGCTCGGCCTGGGCCGCGCTCACTGCCAGGCGTGCCAGTTCGCTATCCAGCGATGACAGTAACTGACCTTTTCGGACGTGGTCGCCTTCTTTGATCTTGATATCGGCCACGATGCCGTCTCGGGTCACACCCAGCTTGAGCAGGCCGCCTTCAACATCAACACGGCCACGGGCAACAGCCAGATACGTCGGTGACGAGGCTGTCGTTTTAGTGGGGGCGTCTTCCCGAGGGCAGCCGGTCAAGAAGAAACAGGCGCTGATCAGGGCAAGCCATGGGTGAAACGAACGCGAATTCATACGGAGTGTTCCTGGGAGCCGGTAGCGCTGACCGGCCGGAGGTGAGGGGGGTAATCGCTGATGATGCGGCCGTCTTCAATCGCTAACACTCGGTCGGTGTGGCTCACGAGACGAGGGTCGTGACTGACACACAGCACGGTCGTACCGCGCTCGCGTGCGATGCGGTGCAAGATATCGATCACGACCTGGCCGTTGGCGGCGTCCAGGGCGCTGGTGGGTTCGTCGGCGAACAGCAATTGGGGCTCCTTGGCTACGGCGCGGGCGATGGCCACACGCTGTTTTTCGCCGCCGGACAACTCGGCAGGGCGCAGCTTCATGCGCGGGCCAAGACCGACTTCCTCCAGTGCCTGGGTCGCACGCCGGCGCACGTCCTGCGTCGTGAGCCCGAGGTAGCTCAGGGGCAGCTCGACCTGTTGCAGTGCGGTTAAGGCGGGGAACAGATTGAAGCCTTGGAATACGAACCCGGTGTGCTGCAAGCGAAAGCGCTCCAGTGCCCGGGTGTCGAGGGTTTCCAGGTCTTGTCCCAGCGCCGTGACGCGGCCCTGGTCAGGCCGCTGCAAGCCACTGAGAATCGCCAGCAATGTGCTTTTTCCGCAGCCGGAAGGCCCAGCGATCAATGTCAGCTCGCCAGGCCGTATCGCCAGGCTGATGTCATGCAGCACTGGGGTGGTAACCCGGCCGCAGGTAAACGATTTGCTGATACCGCTGGCATGCAGGGTGAAGGCGGTTGTCGTGCTCAGGTGGTTCATGGACGGTTCTATCTCAGAAGGCTGGTTGGGTCGGCGTGACGCAATGTGCGGATCGCGGCCAGGCCGGATACCAGGGCCAAGGTCATGCTCAAGAGCAGGCACGCCAGGGCTGCGCCGGGCGAAAGCGCCACCGGAACGTTGTAGTAATGGGCAAGGACGAAAAACAGGCAGGCCAGGACGGTGCTGCCCAGCAGGCCCAATGCCCCGACCCAGAATGCTTGTTCCATCACCACTTTGCGCAGCGCTGCCACGCCAACGCCGAGGGCGTTCAAGGTCGCGTACTCGCGGATCGATCCAACGACAGCTGCCACCAGGGTCTGGCTGGTAATCACGGCGCCCACCAGAAACACGATCGCGGCTAAAAACAGCACGCCGGCCCCGGCCCCGGTATCGAACATCCAGTACGTCTGTGAGCGGTGAGTGAAGTGTTCGGCGGTCCAGACGGCGTAGTTGCCGAAGGCTGACGCGCCGCCGAGGCGAGCGGCAACCGCATCTGCCTGGCTCGGGTCCCGTATCTTGGCCACCAGGTAGGTAATGCGATCAGCGGTGGCGGTGGTATCGAGTTGACGGGCGGTGGCCAAGGATGCCAGCACGTTGACCCCACCCAATGCCCGCAATCCGCTCGTGATGCCAACCACGCGTACACGATGACCATTGATGGTGGCGGCCTCTCCCAGGTTGACACCCAGGCTGCCCAAGTCGGCCCGGTCAACGATGACCGCCCCCGGCTCGTTCAGGCGTACCCGCAGCGCCGTGGGCAGCACGCGGGCGAACATCAGGCCTTGCGGCCCCGCGTCGATGCCGGAGACAAACACCGAGACGCCTCCCGTGTCCCGTGCGCCGCGCCAATCGGCATCCACCCAGCGAAATGGCTCCACCTTGAGTACGTCGGGATCCATGCGCAAACGCATCTCCACGCCGGCATCGATCGGTCGGCCCAGGTTGACGCTTTGGGTGCCGGGATAACCCACCCAGAGATCGGCGGTGGAGCCGGTGATGTACAGGCTGGCGCTGCTGAAGATGCCCAGTACCAGCGCCGTCTGAAGCAATTGCAGCAGTCCGGCGAAGCCCACGGCAATTATCGCTGGCAGGAAGCGACGCCATTCATGGATCAGCGTTTGACGGGCGAGCGCAACCATCAGTCAGTATCCTTGAGGGATGTTGCCGGCAGCGGCGCACCGCCAAGTGCCTTGTAAAGCGCGACGTAGGCGATATTGCGCTCGGTGCTGGCCTGGTCGACCTGTTGCTGGGCGTGCAGTTTTTTCACCCGGACTTTGCTCAAGTCCAGTGGGTTCAAGAGCCCCAGTCCAGCCTGTTGCTGCAGCGCGTCCAGACGGGTTTGCGTAGCGTTATAAGCCTGTTGGGATGATTGCTCGCGCACGCGCAATTGTTCCAGGTCGCCGAGGGCGATTTCGGTTTCAGCAATGCCTTCCAATACCGATTGCCGATAAGCCAGGACTGCCGCCTGCATTTGATGGTCCTTGGATTTCGCATTGGCTACGCGCTGCCCCCAGTCGAACAACGGGATGCTGATTCCGGGCCCTGCGGAGAAAATGCTGTTGCCACTGGGGGTCTTGTTGCGATTGCTGGCAATGTTCAGCGACCACTGCAATGAGGTACCAAAGCTGATATGCGGGTAGATATCAGCCTTGCTCATGCCAAGCTCTCCGGCCGCGACAATTACCGAGGCTTCGGCGCTGGCGATTTCCGGGCGGGTGCGCAGCAGGTCGGTCGGTATGCCGTTGAGTTGCCAGTGACCGAGTTTCGGTGGCCGCCCGGGTTGCAGCCAGAGGGGATCTGGCTCGCTCTGGCCGGACAGCACCGCTAACTGTTGCGCACTGCGATTTATCCATTGGCGCGGGCGGGTCAAGGCCATCTCGGCATGTGCCAGCTCGGCCTGTGCAGCCGCAACGTCTGAGTGCGGCGCCAGGGCGAGTTGTTCGCGAACGCGTAGCAGCGCCAGCTTTTCATGCTGGATGTCGCGGATGGCTGCGAGGGTCTGCTCCATTTGTTGCGCTGCCCGTAATTCGATCCACCGCCGGCTGACCTCAGCCACCAGTGACACCTGTACCGTGCGCAAGTTGGTTTCCACCAATGCCTTGTTGCCCTGTGCGAGGCGATCAGCGCTTTGTTGCGCACCAAACAGCGGGAGCTCCCATACCGAATCGAAACCGATCAGAAAGTAAGAGGAACTGGTATCAGGGCTGACGGCATCTTTGGTTTTTATGCTCAGCGAGGGCAAGTAGGGTGACTGGGCGTGCTGGCTGATGACCCGGATGGCCCGCAAGCGCTCTACTGCTTCGGCGACGTCCAAATTGTTTTGCAGCGCTCGATCCACCAGGGCATTGAGCTGGGGATCGTTGAACGCATGCCACCATTGATTCAGGTCGGGTTGCTGCGGCGAAAGAGGGCGTTGTGCGTTGCGCCATGTCTCTGGTGTGGGCGGTTTCAACTCCGGCAGTGGTGCGACGGAGCATCCTGCAAGCACCATTAACACTAACGAGAGTGCGCATAGCGACCGGCAAGAATGCGATCTGTTAAGAGGCTTGATAGTCGTTCCCCAGAAAGTACAGGTACTGCGGTGTTGGTTCGATGAAGACGACGACACACTGGCAAGTGCGGTATCTCATTGATCGATCAGTGTTTAGTGCGGCGTTCGGGAAACAACTTACCCGTAGGGGCCGTTCAGTTCTGTTGGGAAATTGTATTGGCGCTGAATCACGCGCTGTTTTCATCCCGGGCTTAGAAGCTCAAATTGATGTGGGGCGAATCGGTGCGCTTGAAGCGATAACCCGAAGCACTGAGGCCGTTGACCTGGCGGCTCACGGTGTCGCCCAGGCCATAACCGTTGCCGGCCAGCACCGCATGGGCGTTGTCCACGGGCAACAGGATGTAATCGGTCAAGGGCTCGTCATGCAGATGGCCTCGAATCACCAGGAAACCCTCTTCCAGGCGCACGCTGATCCCGCTCAACGGGGCATTCGGCTCGTGGGTGTTGAGCACTTGATAGGTGCCGACGGTATTGGCCCAGGCGCCGGTCAATGGTGTCGGCTCGATCCGCTCGCCCACCGGTACCCGTTGCCCATGGCTCCTGGCGATCAGCACTTGGCGCCCTTGGACGGTGACCACATCGAGCTGTACCCGGCCCAGTTCACCCAAGTCCTTGAGCCAGAAACCGAGGAATTTTTTCTGGGCGCGCAGCCAGTCATGGTCGTCGCGTAGCAGTTCGAAGCGGGTGTCGGAAAGCTCACCGTATAACTGGCCGTTTTCATCCTTGATGCGGAAGACGCCCCAGGCGGTGGCATAAAAACCGGCCAGGCGCTTGCGGTCGATCGCCGCGGGAATACGCCGGCGCTCCTTGCCACCGGCCGGACTCTGGCAATCGTCGGCGCAAGCGACCTCACCGGTCTGCGCCTGGAGCATCATGCGCAGGGCGTGGGTGGTGAGGGTTGCGATCATGTCTTCGGCGTTGCTGTCGTTGGCCATGATGATCACGGCCAACTGCTGGTCGGGCAGCATCGTCAGTTGGGCGGCGAAGTCGTCGCCAGCACCGCTGTGCTGATACGTGCGTATCCCTGGCGCGACCGGTTCATCACCACAGGGTGCAAGAAACCAGCCCAGGCCGATCTTGCAGTCGAAGTCCAGTACGTTGCCGACGTTTTGCTGGGTGAACATCTCATTGATGGACGCATCGTCCAGCACGCGCTTGCCTTTGTAGTTGCCTTGGGCGAACAGCATCTGCACGTAATGACTGAGGTCCTTGGGGGTGGCCCACAAACCGCTGGCTGCAAGGTCGCGGACCTGGGCATCGGTGCTGGCAGTGCCGTCTTGATAGCTCAGGGACCGGTTGCCGACGTCAGTATTGGTGCCAACAAAACTTGATTGCCCCATCTCCAGAGGCTTCAACAGGCTGCGTTGCAACTGAACCTCGAAGTCTTGCCCGGCACTGCGTTCGATGGCTGCACCCACCAGCGCATAGCCCAGGTTGGAATAGGCCACTTGGGTGCCCGGCGGCGTGCTCAGCCAGATGCCTGAGACTCGCATCGGCATCTGGCTCATGGCGAACCCGCTGCGCAGGTCCCGCAGGTGTTCGCTGGGCAGCCCGGATTGGTGACTGAGCAAGCGACGCAGGGTGACGTCGCGATCGGCGGCGCTTTGGTCGGCATGAAAGCGTGAGCGTACGTAGAACTCCTTGAGGGTGTCCTGAATCGGTGCATCGAGGGCCAGGCGGTTTTGCTCCACCAACTGCAAGGCGGCACTGGCGGTGATCAGCTTGGATATCGCTCCGGCGCGGAACGCCGTATTGGGTGAAACCGGCACGCCCCGGGCCTTGTCGGCATAACCGAACCCACGGGCCCAAATCAGCTCCTGGCCGTTGACCAGTGCAACGGACAGCCCCGGCACGTTATAGCGTGCCATCTCCAGGGGGATGCGGTTTTGCAGGTAGCGAATGATTGCACCGTAGTCGCCCTTGGAAATGGGCGGGGCTGCCGACGGCTGGGCGTGACAGCCGATGCTGCCCAGCAGACAGCCCAGCAGCGGAATACTGCGCAAGGTGCGAAACATGACGAACACCCAGAAGGTAATTTGGATGCTCGAATGCTACGCAGCGCCCGTCCAACAATCTTTGAGAGCTTTGTCTGGAAACTGTCAAAGAGTGTTAAGTGGATGAATATGTGGTGTTTCGGTTGCCTGGGGTGGGCTGTTGGAGCCACCCCTCAGGGTGACACCAACCCCAACCGCTCATGCCACTGTGCAATCGACTCCTCTGGATACTCCTCAAACTGCTGATCCCCTGTCCGTACGCTCACTTCCACCCACGGCGCCCTGGACCCCAGCATCAAATGCGTATGCTCCGGCGGTACCGGCAGCGGCGTATCGATAGCCGAGGCAAACGGGTGAATCAGTTCCGGCCACTCAGGGCTGAACAGCCACAATGCCGTACCGCACTGCGAGCAGAAATGCCGTTCGGCAGTGCTGGCATGAAAGCGGCTGTTACCGGGCGCCTTCATCCGGGCGTGATAGATCGAGATCTGTTTGCGGCCACGCACTTTCAAACTGTCGGCATCACCGCCAAGGTTGATCGCATAACCACCGCCACCCTGGGTCTTGCAGCAGATCGAGCAGTAGCAGCGCTGGTAAGGGTAGGGGTGAGCACTGGTCAAACTGAATGTGACCGCGCCGCAATGGCAGGAACCTTCGAGCAACATGGGGCTATCTCCTTGTCGGCAAGGTGGATGTCCTTCACAGGGTAGCTGTTGGCAAAATTTTCACATGTCACCCGTTAGGCTGCCCACCTCTTTGGGGAGTAACCGGCCGACGATTTCGATTGTCGGCGCCTGTATCAACATTCTCGGCAACATGCCGTGGTACGGGCACCATTCGGGTTGGTGAGACCATCGACATTCCTGCGCTGAAGTCGGGCGCGCGGGCATGTCGTGGACTCAAGCCCGACTGGACATTTACCGTGAACCCAGCCTCGCTGATATTCCTCGCCTTCGCCATGTCCACCGATGCCTTTGCCGCTGCGGTCGGCAAGGGCTCGGGCATGCAAAAACCACGTTTGCTCGAAGCCCTGCGCATCGGCTTGATATTCGGTGTGATCGAAGCCATCACGCCGATTGTCGGCTGGGCCATCGGCCAGGCCGCGACCCAGTGGGTGGCCGACTGGGACCACTGGATTGCCTTCGTTCTGCTCGGGGGGCTGGGCTTGCACATGATCTATAACGGCGTGCAGCCGGCTGAAGTCGAAGAGGAAAAACCGGCGCAACACGGCTTCTGGCTGCTGGCGGTGACGGGCTTTGCCACCAGTATCGACGCGTTGGCGGTGGGCGTCGGCCTGGCGTTTGTCGAGGTCAATATTCTGGTGGCTGCGCTGGCTATCGGTTTGGCGACCACCACCATGGTCACCCTTGGCGTGATGCTCGGTCGGGCCATTGGCACAGTAATGGGCCAGCGTGCGGAGATTGTCGGCGGGGTGGTACTGATCATCGTCGGTGCGACCATTCTCTATGAGCATTTGTCGGTATGACGACGGTACTTACGTATTGGGTTGACTCTATAGTTACTTCAGGGTTTTTACTGCTGCTACGGGCATGTCATCCGATGCGCCAGGGTCTTGAATTCATGGAGTCATCATCATGAGCTTTTTCAAAAAAATGCTGGGCGGTCATCACGGCTCTGGCGGCCACGGTTCCAATGGCGGTCGCCACGGCCAATATAACCAGGGCGTGCCACCGACGGACACTGGCGGTACCAGTTGCCCAAGTTGCCGAGTAATGAATCCCGGTAACGCACGCTTTTGTCGGCAATGCGGCACCTCGCTGGTGCCCGCAGCCTGCGCTCAATGTGGCTCGGTGATGGTGGCTGGCGCCAAGTTCTGCGCGCAATGCGGCACGGCTTCTGCCTGAGGTGAACCTCCCGGCTCCGGCATCAACGTGGCGATCAACGCACGAATGGTGCCGGGCAAGGCTTCCAATTCCCGCACCAGGATGCTGCGTTCGCGCATCGCCCAGCTTTCGTCGAGCTTGATGGTCACCAGTTGCATGGTCCGGCTGTGCCGCACGGCAGCGGATTCGGGGATGATGCCGATGCCCACGCCTGCCTCGACCATCCGGCAGATCGCCTCGAAACTCGACACCTGAATTCGCAGTGACAAGTGCTTGCCGAGGCGTTCCACATGCTCGCGCAGGAAGCTCAGCAAGGTGCTGCCTTCGTGCAGGCCGATGTGTTGATAGGCCAGGGTTTGCTCCAGCGTCACTGACGGGTGGCCCGCCAGGGGGTGACCCACGGGCACCATCAGCACCAGGTGATCGGTGCTGAAGTGCAGCACTTGCAAGCCTGCGGCTTCCACCGGGCCGGCGATGATACCCATGTCGCTGGTGCCGTCGAGCACGCCTCGGACGATGTCCCGGGACAGGCGCTCTTGCAGGTCCACGGTGACGCCGGGGCGTTTGGAGAGGAAGCCGGCAAGCACTTCCGGCAGAAATTCGGTCACCGCCGTGGTGTTGGCGAAGATGCGGATATGCCCGGCCGAATCGACGCCGTATTGGGTGAACTCGCTTTTGAGATAATCCACTTGGCGCATGATCAACCGGGCGTGGTGCAGCAGCCGCTCGCCAGCCGGGGTGATCTCCACGCCACGGCTGTCGCGGTACAGCAGGCGGGTTTCCAGTTGGCCTTCCAGGGCTTTGATTCGCGCGCTGGCGGCGGCCGGCGAGAGGAACGCCCGCCTGGCGCCCTGGGTCAGGCTCGGGGACTCGGCGATATGGATAAACAGGCGCAAGTCGGCCAGATCGAAGTGCATGGGAGTCTCCCGAATAAGTCAGCGGCGTTCAGCATAGCCGAACGCTGCTTTATTGAAATGCAAATTCTCAGAACGGCGAATGGCTTGCATGATCCGGACAGATTCCCTGCCCGAGGACATGTACCTGATGAGCGCCACAGACTGGATCGGCCGTAGCGAAACAGCCCACGACCACTTGAGCCACAACCTGCTCAAACGCATCGCCGCGACCTTGGGTGAGGCCGTCCCGGAAGACGGCGAGCCCGTCCCGCCGCTGTGGCAATGGTGCTTTTTCCAGGACCCGCTGCCAGAATCTGCCCTTGGCAGCGATGGTCATCCGGCCCGTGGCGGTTTCTTGCCGCCGGCCGATAATCGCAATCGCATGTGGGCCGGTGGGCGTATCGAGTTTTTCCATGCCTTGCGTGCCGGTGAATCCGCCAGCCGCGTTTCCACCATCACCCAGGTGGAAGAAAAAACCGGTCGCACCGGCTCGTTGCTGTTTGTCACCGTACGCCATGACTATTCCCAGGACGGCCGCCTGGCGATCCGCGAAGAACAGGACATCGTCTACCGCGAACCGACGCCACCCAAGCAGGGCAATGGCGACGTGCTGCCCCAGGGCGATTGGCACGAAGCCGTCGACCCGACCCCGACCTTGCTGTTTCGCTACAGCGCCGTGACCTTCAACGGCCACCGCATTCATTACGACTACCCCTACGTCAGCGGCACCGAAGGCTATTCGGGCCTGGTGGTGCACGGCCCACTGATCGCGACTCTGAGCCTGCGGGCGTTTTGCCGCGCCCATCCTGAGGCGATCTTGCGCCGCTTTGCCTATCGCGGCGTGCGGCCATTGATCGCGCCGCAGCCCTTTGCAGTCGGTGGACGCATCACCGCGCCTGGCGTCGCTGAACTCTGGGCCGGCAACGCTGATGGCCTGGCCCAGCGTGCCGACATTTCTTTCGAATAGACCCATAACAACAGGCGGAGAGCCGTTAATGAATCCCTACGACAACGACGAACTGAACGCCATCCGCGAAGGCGTGCGCGCCTTGTGTGCCGAGTTCGATGCCGCTTACTGGCGCAAGATTGATGAAGAAAAGGGCTTCCCTGAAGCCTTCGTCAAGGCCCTGACCGACGCCGGCTGGCTGGCGGCGATGATTCCAGTGGAATACGGTGGCTCGGGTTTAGGCCTGGCCGAAGCCTCAGTGATTCTCGAAGAGGTGAACCGCTGCGGCGGTAACTCCGGCACCGTCCACGGCCAGATGTACAACATGTTCACCTTGCTGCGCCACGGCAGCGAGGCGCAGAAAAGTTTCTACCTGCCGAAGCTGGCCAGCGGCGAGTTGCGCCTGCAATCCATGGGCGTCACCGAGCCCACCACCGGCACCGACACCACCAAGATCAAGACCACCGCCATCAAGCGCGGCGACAAGTACGTGATCAACGGCCAGAAGGTATGGATCTCGCGGGTCCAGCACTCCGACCTGATGATCCTGCTGGCACGCACCACACCGCTGGCCGAGGTCAAGAAAAAGTCCGAAGGCATGTCGATCTTCCTGGTGGACCTGCGTGACGCCATCGGCAACGGCCTGACCGTGCAGCCCATCGCCAACATGGTCAACCACGAAACCAACGAGCTGTTCTTCGACAATCTTGAGTTGCCTGAAGACAGCCTGATTGGCGAGGAGGGCAAGGGCTTTCGCTACATCCTCGACGGCCTGAATGCCGAACGCACGCTGATCGCCGCCGAATGCATCGGCGATGGCCGCTGGTTCATCGAGAAAGCCAGCGCGTATGCCCGCGACCGCGTGGTATTTGGCCGGCCCATCGGGCAGAACCAGGGTGTGCAGTTCCCGATTGCCGAAGCCCATATCGAAATCGAAGCAGCGGACCTGATGCGCTGGCGTGCCTGTGAGGAATACGACAGCGGCGCCAACGCCGGGGCCAGCGCCAACATGGCCAAGTACCTGGCGGCCAAGGCCTCCTGGGAAGCGGCTAATGCCTGCCTGCAAACCCATGGCGGCTTTGGTTTTGCCTGCGAATACGACGTGGAGCGCAAGTTCCGCGAGACCCGCTTGTACCAGGTGGCGCCGATCTCTACCAACCTGATCCTGTCGTACGTGGCCGAGCATCTGCTCGAGCTGCCGCGCAGCTTCTGAGGGACTGACCATGAGCCATACCCAAGCCCTGTGCCGATTCCTGGCGACGCTGGATTACGAGCAGTTGCCAGACAACGTACTGGCCCGCACCGAAGACCTGTTTCTCGACTGGCTCGCCTCGGCGCTGGCTAGTCAAGGTGCCCATCCGATCCCATTGTTCGAGCGTTATGCCCAGAAGATGGGCCCGGCCGCCGGGCCTGCGCAGATCATCGTCAACGGCGCCAGCAGCAGTGCGTACTTTGCCGCGTTGGTGAACGCGGCATCGTCGCACCTGGTGGAGCAGGACGACCTGCACAACAGTTCGGTCTTGCACGCAGCAACCGTGGTGTTTCCAGCCGCATTTGCGGCGGCGCAGGACCTCGGCAAGTCCGGTCGTGAACTGCTGCTGGCCTCGGTGGCCGGCTACGAGGCGGGGATTCGCATCGGCGAGTTCATGGGCCGCTCCCATTATCGAATTTTCCACACCACGGCCACCGTCGGCACCCTGGCCGCTGCCGTCGCAGTGGGCAAATTGCTGGACTTCAACGAAGAGCAGTTCATCAACCTGTTGGGCAGTGCCGGCACCCAGGCTGCCGGGCTATGGGAGTTCCTGCGGGACGCTGCCGACTCCAAGCAGTTGCATACCGCCAAGGCGGCTGCCGATGGCTTGCTGGCGGCGTATTTGACGGCAGACGGCCTGACCGGCGCGCGCAATATTCTGGAAGGCGATCAGGGCTTGGCGGCGGGCATGTCCACCGACGCCGATCCAAGCAAATTGTCCGATCGCTTGGGCAGTCGCTGGGCGTTGCTGGAAACCTCGTTCAAGTTCCACGCGTCTTGCCGTCACACCCATCCGGCCGCCGATGCGCTGTTGGGTTTGATGCAGCGTGAAGGCCTCAGCCATGAACAGATCGCCCGCGTGGAAACTCGCGTTCACCAAGGTGCGATCGACGTATTGGGCCGCGTGGTCGTGCCGCAGACGGTACACCAGGCCAAGTTCTCCATGGGCACCGTGTTGGGTCTGATCGCCGTGCATGGCAAGGCCGGGCTGACTGAGTTTGATGAATTTGCGCTTAACGATTTGGACGTGTCGGTGTTTCGCGACAAGGTCAGCATGACTCTGGACCGCGAAGTCGATGCTGCCTATCCGCAGCGCTGGCTGGGCCGGGTGGTGGTCACCACGGTTGACGGTCGCGTACTGCACGGCGCCATCGACGAACCCAAGGGCGATCCGGGCAACACGCTGAGCCGGGAAGAACTGGCTGACAAGTTCCAGCGCCTGACCCAGTTCAGTGGCGCCCGCACACCTGCGCAGAGCAGCGAGCTGATCCAGAAGGTTTGGGATCTGCGCAACGCCGTATCCCTGGCCCATTGGCTTTAAGGAACCGTCATGACCGCTAATCAACGACCGTTGGACGGCATTACTGTCGTCAGTCTGGAACACGCGATTGCCGCGCCGTTTTGCACCCGTCAGTTGGCCGATTTGGGGGCCCGTGTCATCAAGATCGAGCGCCCTGGTGCCGGTGATTTTGCCCGGGGTTACGACGAGCGCGTACGTGGCCTGGCCTCGCATTTCGTCTGGACCAACCGTTCCAAGGAGAGCCTGACCCTGGACCTCAAACAGGACGAGGCCGGCGATATCCTGGAGCACCTGCTGGCCGGCGCCGATGTATTGGTGCAGAACCTTGCGCCGGGCGCAGCGTCGCGCATGGGGTTGTCATTTGAAGCGCTGCACGAACGCTTTCCACGGCTGATCGTCTGCGACATCTCTGGCTATGGCGAGGGTGGCCCTTATGAGAAGAAAAAAGCCTACGACCTGCTGATCCAGAGCGAAGGCGGTTTTCTCTCGGTGACCGGTGGCCCGGGTGACGACCAGATGGCCAAGGCCGGATGCTCCATCGCTGATATCTCCGCTGGGATGTACGCCTACAGCGGCATTCTTTCGGCGCTGCTGCTGCGGGGCAAGACCGGGAAGGGCAGTCGCATCGACGTCAGCATGCTCGAGAGCCTGGTGGAGTGGATGGGCTACCCGATGTACTACGCCTTCGCCGGTGCCCCCCAGCCACCGCGAGCCGGTGCGGCTCATTCGACGATTTATCCCTACGGGCCATTTCCCACCGGCGACGGCGGTACGGTGATGCTCGGCTTGCAGAACGAGCGCGAGTGGGCGGCGTTTTGCGACAAGGTCCTGCTGACACCAGAACTGACGGCTGACGAGCGTTTCTCGGCGAACTTCAAGCGTTCGGCCAACCGTGAAGTGCTGCGCCAGATTATCGTCGACAGTTTCGCTCAGCTGACGGCCGAAGCGGTGATCCAGCGCCTGGAAGATGCGCAGATTGCCAGTGCCCGGGTCAACGATATGCAGGGCGTATGGGACCACCCGCAGCTCAAGGCCCGCGACAGTTGGCGCGAAGTCGACAGCCCGGCGGGCAAGTTGCCGTCTCTGCTGCCACCGGCCCGCAATGCGGCGTTCACCCCAAGGATGGACGGCGTGCCGGGGCTTGGGCAGCACACCGAGGCGATTCTCAAAGGCCTGGGTTACACGAGCGAAACCCTTGAGCAATTAAGAGCACGCCGAGTCGTGTAGACACTGCGATGCCTGTAGCCGCTGTCGAGGCACGAGGCTGCGATGGGCTTGGTGCGGCATTCCGACGTAGCGGCCCCCGAGGGCGGTCCTGCGGACACGCATCGCAGCCTCGTGCCTCGGCAGCGGCTACAGCGTTCGAGATGATTAGAAGAAGGAATATAGGTATGTCCCATCCCATAGTGCGCTCTGCACTGTTCGTCCCCGGCAGCCGCCCGGAGCGTTTTGCCAAGGCGTTGGCCAGCGGCGCCGACGCGGTGATTGTCGATTTTGAAGATGCGGTGGAGGAACCGCTCAAACGCCAGGCCCGGGACAACCTCGGGATGTTTTTGCAGGCAACGCCAGGGGCCCGTGTGTGGGTGCGGATCAATGCGCCCGAACATCCTGAGCATTTTGCCGATGTCGCCTTCTGCCAGGCCCATGCCGGGGTGGCGGGTGTGTTGCTGCCTAAGGTGGAAAGCGCCGCCCAGGTGGCGGTGGTGGCCGCGACGGGCAAAGCCATCTGGCCGATCATCGAAAGCGCGCGAGGCTTGCTGGCGGTGGCTGAAATTGCCCATGCGCCGCAGGTCGAGCGCTTGTCATTTGGTGGCCTGGATTTGGCGCTGGACTTGAACCTGAGCAGCAACTCCCCGGCGGCGCAATTTGCCCTGGACCAGGCTCGCCTGGCGCTGATCGTGCATTCACGTGCCGCCGGGCTGGTGGCGCCGCTGGATGGCGTGCACCCGGCCATCGACGACCCTGAAGGTCTGCGTCGCTCGATTCGGCATGCCTATGAAATGGGCTTCGCCGGGGCGCTGTGTATCCATCCCAAGCAAGTGGTGGTGATCCACCAGGCCCTGGCCCCGAGTGCCGCGGACCTGGCCTGGGCAAAACGGGTGGTGGAGGCGGGTGCCCATGGGGCAGGGGCCTATCAACTGGATGGGCAGATGGTGGACGCGCCGGTGTTGCTGCGAGCCCAAAGGCTGCTGGCGGCACAGATCTAAAAATGTGGGAGCAGGCTTGCCTGCGATGGCCATAGGTATCTACACATTTTTTGAGTTCCCTGAAAACCTGTAGCCGCTGCCGAGGCACGAGGCTGCGCTGGGTTTGGTGCGGCATTCCGACGTGGCGCCCCCCCAAGCGGTCCTGCGGCCCGCATCGCAGCCTCGTGCCTCGGCAGCGGCTAC
>Ga0302228_10001094_pt1 | contig 20526 bp, 21 predicted proteins | sample II_Palsa_N1_2_FD_193519 | JGI IMG/M metagenome (GOLD analysis project Ga0302228, IMG submission 193519) | Peat permafrost microbial communities from Stordalen Mire near Abisko, Sweden - II_Palsa_N1_2 | ecosystem: Environmental > Terrestrial > Soil > Palsa > Peat permafrost | place: Sweden...
TGATGATGCCGGTGAGGAACAGCGCGGCGCCGGTCGCATAACCAAAGATCGCGGCGAAGAAGACGAGGATGCCGGTGATGCCTTTGGCAGCGACACGAAGTGTGGCGCGGAGCAGGAGGACAGGCGAGAGGCTGCGGCTGGCGGTGCGGATGAGTTGGCTGTCACGGTATTCGGCGGCGAGCTGGGCGGGGGTACCGAGGCGGGCGAGGACCGTTTCGATCGGCGTGCCCATTTCGACGGAGTCGCGGATGTGCGCGGTGATCTCGCGGAGAATCTCTTCGCGCTCGGCCAGGGGGATTGGGGCGAGTTGAGAGCGGAGGTCGGTGAGATAGGCTGCGATAAATTGCGTGGATGGCTGGGTGGTGGTCATTGGGCTTGCTCCTGGGGCGCGGGGATCGGCTGGGTGAGGACCGGTTGGAGGAGGTTGTCGACGCCGCGGGCGAAGTCGGTCCAGGCGGCAGCCATGAGACGGAGGCGCTGGCGGCCGGCGTCGGTGAGCGAGTAGTACTTGCGGGGGTGGCCGGCGTCGGCTTCAACCCACTCGGAGACGAGCATGGCTTCGGCCTTGAGACGGTTGAGGATGGGGTAGACGGTGCCTTCGGCTAAGACGAGCTGAGAGTGCTGCTCGAGGAAGCGGATGATCTCGAGGCCGTAGAGGCGGCCGTTCCAGAGGGCAGCGAGCGCAGCCATTTCGACTGCACCTTTGCGGAGCTGCGCTTCCCAAGGGCCGGGGCCTGGACGGCCCTCGACCACTGGTCCAGCACGGACGGCAAGCGTTTCCGGGGGAACTTCATCTTTGCTGCGTCGACTAAATGCCATGCACAATACCTCGTATAACTATGTATATGGCTTGGCAGGGGGTTTGTCAAATGATGGAACAAGCGGCTGAACTGGCGCGTAGCAGAGCGCACACGAGGTGAACACGAGATGAGCATCAGAACGAAGATTTTGGGCGGGGTGTGGCTGCTTATAGGGTTAGCAGTTCCCTGCTGTGTGCGGGCGCAGGCACCGGTGCCAGCGGCGGAGCAGGAGGAGTTGACGCAGACGGTTGCGGCGCTGGATACGAAGCTCTTCGACGCCTACAACCATTGCGACCTAAAGACGCTGGGGTCGATGGTCACCGATGATCTGGAGTTCTATCACGACCAGACGGGGCTGATGGTGGGCAAGGCGCCGTTCCTGGCAGCGATTCAAAACAACATCTGCGGCAAGGTGGAGCGGACACTGGTGCCGGGAACGCTGGAGGTGTATCGGCTCAAAGGATTTGGAGCGGTGGAGATTGGGGTGCATCGGTTCCATCGTCCGGGTGATGAGAAAGACCCGGGCGGAGAGGCGAAGTTTGTACACGTGTGGCAGAACAAAGATGGCGTGTGGAAGATCACGCGGGTGATCAGCTACGACCACGAGTCACACACGAAGTAGCTCCCGCGCGGACGACGAGGCCCTGCGCGGCCCGCGAGAGTTGGGATTGCCGCCTAGTGAATGACGCCGAAGCGATCGAGCAGAATGATGACAAAGAGCGCCGCGAGAATGACGCCGATGCCGATGCGGGCACCCATGCGACGTTGCTTTGGGGTAGGGGGAAGGCGGCGCTGCTGTAGAGGTTCCGGGGATTTGTTACGGCTGGTCCAGGGGGTTTCGGGAGATTCCTGCACAGCGTCCTCCAATTGACGAACCAGCATACGCCAATTCACGTTCCGGCATATTTTTTTTACGCATAGATGGCAGCTTCAAATTGCTGGATGGCAGCATCGTCCCAGGCGTGGGAGGATTTGCGCCAGGTGTCGCCCTGTTCCTGGAGGTAGTTGGGAAAGTCGGAGCGGCAGAAGCTGAGGTGCGCGGCGAAATCGATGAAGGCCTGGGCGGTGCCATCGAGATACAGAACACACTGCATGCCGTCGCGGGACCACTGGATGCTGGCCAGGCGCTCTTTTTCAGGCTCAGGGAGCGAGGTGACGTTGTAAATGAGCATGGCGTCCATGATGCTGTGCTCTTGCGTCTCCTGAGAGCGGTCGCAGGCGTAGAAGTAGCCGGCGGCACCTTCGTCTTCGAATACCGCGGTCCACGGCGGGGCGGGGGAGTTGGAGGAAAGGAAGGCGCGGCCGGGAGTGAAGGTGAGCGAGTCCATAACTACAGAGTGTAGAGGATAGAGGATAGAGCGTAGAGAGAGCCAGGGGCCGATAGCGATGTGGGGGGGACGGCTTTCGATACACTGGCTTAGACGATGAGATTGCGCAGGTTTTATATTGGGCGGCCGCAACAGGTTGCTGCGTTGCTGCTGCTGGTGCTCTTCGGCGAGTGCCTGTGGACGATTGGGCATCAGCCGCTGGACGCCAATGATTATCGCTATGCGCACTGCGGGCGCGAAATGTGGGAGAGCCCGTCGGTGCTGCAGGGATACTTTACGACTTGCGGAAATTTGAATGGGGACGGCACGTTGGCTTATCGGCTGGCAGGGTTTCCGCTGACGGTGCAGCGAGCCGCGCTGCTGGGCGTGGATCACTTTCGCAAGCCGGAGAACAAGCTGTATGCCAATGGCAGTTTGAATGGAACGACGTGGGAGGCGCGCCACGAGCTGGGGTTCGTGAAGTATTTGCTGCGGCTGCCGTTTGTGCTGTTTGCGGTGTGGCTGGGCGGCGGGTTGTGGTGGGTGTCGAAGCGGCTGTTCGGGCCGGAGGGTGGGGCGTTTGCGCTGGCGATGTATGTGTTCTGTCCGACGATTGTGAAGTACGGGACGCATCCCAACAACGAGATTCTCGCTATGTGGGGGCTGTATGGCCTGATCTATACCGCGATGGGCGTGGCGCATGCACTGCAGGGGCCTCGTAAAAAGTGGAAGCCGCGGATTATTTTGCTGACGGTGGCCCTGGGTTTGACGGCGACGGCGCATGTACTGGCGGCCATTGTTGGATTTGTCGCGGGGATGGTGTTCTTCTTTTACCTGGCAGAGCGGCGGCGCGCGTACGTGGCGCAGATTATGGTGTATGCCGCGCTGGGTGCGCTGGTGATGGTGTTTGCCAGCTTCAGCTTTAAGCTGACAGCGTTCCTATACGTGTTTACAGGTGGCAGCGCGCGTTGCTGGTTTGCGTTGGATGCGGTGCGGCGGTTTATGACGTCGCCGGTGAATGCGGGGATCGTGGTGGCGGTCGCGGTGGCGATGGTGGTGTATGTGTGGAGCAGGCGCAGCCGGTATTTTGGCAATACGGCTCCGCTGCTGATGTTGCTGCTGCTGTTTCCGCTGTATACGACGCAGGTGGTGAGCGCGCCTTGGGTGTGGGCACTGCCGTTTCTGTTCACGTTTGTGGGCGGAGTGTTCTCGGATGTTTTGGACCGGCCGAGCGCGGACATGCGCGCGGCGCTAGTCGCCAGGACGAACAGGGAGCGGAAGATGTTCCTGGTCTTGACGGTGGGCGTGGTGGTGACGCAGGCGGTGCTGTGCTGGGTGTGGATGGTAGGGTTGATAACCGGATAGATGCGGCGCGCACGACCACGGGTGGGGTCCGCGCTGGGATGCAAAGTTTTGCATCGTATGAGGTGGGGGGTGGCTCGACTGGCTCGAGCAAGGGTTAACATCCTCAGGCCCGCTTCCGATAGGCTCTACCTACATTCCTCCGAGGCCGCGTCGCTTATGAAGTTTGGTGCAAGCGTTGTTCGTACCTCAGTCGCCGTGGCGGTGTGTGGCTGTGCGCTGCTATGGATGACGGGGTGCAAGGGACATAAGCGTAAAGCGACGTCGCCTCCGAATACGACGGACTATGCGGGCAATGTGCAGCGGCTGGACCAGGTGTCGACACTGCCTGGTTTGCGCTGGCCGAACTATGCGGATGACCTGGGGAATGTGCAGAAGTTTTACAACGACCGCGACAACGAGCTGGCGTGGACGCGCGATGGCAAGCCAACGAATGCCGCAATGGCGCTCCTGCAGTTGTTTGAGGATGCGCCGCAGAAGGGTTTGAATCCTGAGGACTATGACGCAGAGGCGGATGGCCAGGGGCGGTGGGCGCCGCGACTAAAGCGGCTGGCAGTGATCGCACAGAAAAAAGATACTTCGGATGCAGCGCAGGATGCGGTGGCACAGTTTGATGTAGCGATGACGATCGCGGCGATGCGGTACTTTCAGGACCTGCATGTGGGGCGGGTGAATCCGCAGGCACTGAACTTTGATATTGATACGCCGCAGAAGCGCGCTGCGTTTGACGTGGCGACGCTGCTGAATGATCACGTTGTCGATGCGGACGATGTGGCGCACGTGGCGGAGAGCGTGGAGCCGGAGAATCCGATGTACAAAGCGACGGAGCAGGCGCTGGCGGCGTACCGGGCGCTGGCGATGGAGCAGAGTACAGCGGCGTGGCCCGCGTTGCCGGCGCTGCCAAGTGGAGCGAAGCCTGTAGGTATGGGCGGATCGTATGCGGCCGTGCCGCAACTGTGGACGCGGCTGAGGCTTGAGGGCGATGTACTGGCTGAGCCGGCGGGGGATGACGGAACGAAAGGTCCGCAGAGCTATAACGCGGATGTTGCGGCGGCGGTGAAGCACTACCAGGGACGGCATGGGTTACAGGATGATGGCAAGCTTGGGCAGGCGACGATCGACAGCCTGAATGTGACGATGAACGTGCGCGTGCAGCAGCTGGAGAATTCGCTGGAGCGTTGGCGCTGGCTTCCCGATAACTATATGCAGCCGCGGGTGCTGGCAAATCTTCCGGAGTTCATGCTGCGAGCGTATGAGCCGGATCACACGCTGGCGTTCAAGATGAAGGTGATCGACGGTGAGGCGAAGGGCAACCACGATACTCCGATGTTTGTGCGACTGATGCGGTACGTAGTGTTCCGGCCGTACTGGAATCTACCGGCATCGATTATCAAGAAAGAGATTGTGCCGCATCTGCAGAAGAGCGGGCTGGGGTATCTCGCAGCCAATGACTACCAGGTGTACAAGAACGACGGCACGGTGGTGACCGATTTCACGGTGCATGATATCGAGCACCTGCGCTATAACGTGCGGCAGCTGCCGGGGCCGAAGAACTCGCTCGGGCTGGTGAAGTTTTTGTTTCCGAACTCGTATGACGTGTACATGCACTCGACGCCGGAGCTTTATTTGTTTGGGCTGTATCGCAGAGACAGGTCGCATGGCTGCGTGAGGCTGCAGCATGCGGACCAGATGGCGCTGTGGGTGCTGCATGGCGATCAGAGTGATCCAGATGCGGAGAACGGGTGGGACGCGGACAAGGTTGACGTGGCGATGAACGGCGAGATGAATAATCGCACGGTGAACTTGAAGACGCCTTTGCCGGTGGTGATTGGATACTTTACGGCGATGCCGGATGAAGATGGCACGACGCACTTCTTCAACGATCTCTATGGGTATGACAAGGACCTGGAGGCCGCGCTGGCGAAGGGGCGGCCGTATGAGCGCGACGAAGTGAAGATCAATCCGAAGCTGGTGCCGGGGGAAACAGAGTAGCGGATTCGCCGGCGGCGAGGCGGGCGTTGGCGGCGGCGTATTCTGCGTGCATGCGCTTGAGGTAGTCGTTGAGTCGCTGGCCGCGGCGCTGCTCGAATGTGCGGTCTAGCTGTTCACAGTTGGCGATGCGGTCGAGGCGGAAGGTGCGGAAGTCTTTGCGGAGCTCGCACCAGGAGACGAGGGTCCAGGTTCCACTCCAACAATAGAGGGCGAGAGGGCGGACGGTGCGCTCGGAGAGTTCGCCGTTGAGGCGGGTGTAGGCGAAGCTGAGGACTCGGCGGGCGGCGCAAGCGGCGTGGACTCGATCGAGCAGACGGCGCAGGCTGTCCGGCATTTGGAAGCCGGGGGCATACATCAGGATTGCGTCGAGGCTGGCAGCTAGCTCGGGAGGAAGAACGGCTTCAATGCGCGCGAGGGCTGCTCCGGCGGCGACGGCGTTTTCTGCACCTCCCCAGGCTTTGACGAGACGCGCGCCGAGGACGAGGGCGGTAAGCTCTTCAGGCGCGAACATTAACGGCGGGAGGTCGAACTCGCGGCGCAGGGTGTAGCCTACGCCGGCTTCGCCTTCGATGGGTTGGCCGGCGAGCTGGAGATCACGGACGTCGCGGTAGATGGTGCGCTCGGAGACCTGAAGACGCTCGGCTAGGGCGCGAGCGGTCTTCAGGCGGCCGGAACGCAGCAGCTGCACGATGCGGAAGAGGCGGTCGGCGCGCCTCATGCGAGGGAACCGCTTAAGGCGCGGGACTCGCGGCTAAAACATTTTGCTGTGCAGGCCAACGTGGTTGCCCTCCGAGTCCTGGAGGCAGGCGTAGAAGCCGAAGCCGCCGGGGATTTCCGTGCGTGGGACGAGGATGGGGACGCCGAGTTTTTCGGCGCGCTTGAGGCTGGCATCGAGTTTGCCGTCGGCGTTGAGGTAGACTACCGCGCCTTCGCTGGAGGGCTTGTGGTTGGGGCTTTGGACGATGCAGCCGCTGACGCCGCCGTCGGCATGGGGGAAGATGCTGCAGGGGGCGCCCCCGGGATAGGGGATCAGCTTGGCGTCGAGTACGGTCTCGTAGAAGTTGGTGGCGCGGGCGAAGTCGGTGGTGGGGATTTCGAACCAGGTGACTGCGTTGTTTTCGAACTTGCTCATGGTGTGTCTCCTGTGCGGCTGAAATAAGTACAGTCGCAGGATAGGAGAGGGCTCCTGACAGCATTGTGTCAGGAGGATGGCAGGAGTGGGGATTATTTTTAGTAGGCGTCGCCGCCGGAGTCGCCGAGATGCGAGGTGTCGAGGTTTTCGAAGCGGGTGAAGTCGGCTAGGTAGGCTAGCTTTACGGTGCCGGTGGGGCCGTTGCGTTGCTTGGCGATGATGATTTCGGCCTGGCCCTTGATGTCTTCGTTCTCGCGATCGTAATACTCTTCGCGATGAATGAAGGCTACGACGTCGGCGTCCTGCTCGATAGAACCGGATTCGCGGAGGTCGGAGAGGAGAGGTTTCTTGTCGCCGGTGCGCTGTTCGGATCCGCGGGAGAGCTGCGAAAGGGCGACGACGGGGACGCCTAGTTCTTTGGCGAGGGCTTTGAGGCCACGGGAGATGCTGCTGACTTCCTGGGTGCGGTTCTCGAATTGCTTTTTCGAGGTGCCGGAGGAGCCGGTCATGAGCTGGAGGTAGTCGATGACGATGAGGTCGAGGGCGCCTTCCTGCTGGCGGAGGCGGCGGGCTTTGGCGCGCATTTCGGCTAGGGTGATGCCGGGGGTGTCGTCGATGAACATCTTGGAGTTCATGAGGCGGTCGAGCGCGGCGATGAGCTTGCCTTTGTCTTCGCGGGGGATGAAGCCGGTCTGGAGCTTGCGGCTGCCGACCATCGCTTCCGAAGCTAGCATGCGGCGGAGGAGGGATTCCTTGGACATTTCCAGCGAGAAGACGGCGACGACTTTCTGATCTTTGACGGCGCAGTTTTGCGCGATGTTGATGGCCCAGGCGGTCTTTCCCATGGAGGGGCGCGCGGCAATGATGATGAGTTCGGAGTTTTGCAGGCCGCTCGTCATCTTGTCGAACTCGATGTAGTGGGTGGCTAGGCCGGTGACTTCCCTGCCCTGCTCGTAGAGCGCGTCGATGCTGCCGAAGGAGCTGGCTACGATTTCGGGGATATTGGAGAAGCCGCGCTGGATGGCGCTGTCGGCGACTTCGGCGAGGCGGACTTCTACGTCGTTGAGGACCTTGGTGGCGTCTTCGGTCTGGTCGGCGGCGGCGGCCATGCCCTCGTTGAAGATGCTGAGGAGTTGGCGGAGGAGGGATTTGTCCTTGACGATGCGGACGTAGGATTCGATGTTGGGATTGCGCGGGATGCCTTCGGTTAGGAACGCTAGGTAGGCGGCTCCGCCGATCGCGTCTAGCTCGCGACGCTTGGTGAGCGCGTCCATGACGGTGATGAGGTCGACGGCGTGGCCGAGCGCCATGAGGTCGACCATGATGCGGTAGATGCGCTGGTGGGAGTCGAGGGCGAAGTCTTCGGGGCGGAGCTTGGCGGTAGCGTCGGTGATGGCGACCGCGTCGAGCAGCATGGCGCCGAGGACGGTGACCTCGGTCTGGATGGAGGACGGTAGGCCGTCGTTCGGGTTGGGCATTGCTAGAGCGGCCATGGATATAAGTTTACGGGGAGGGGCGGTGGTGGATCGGTGGAGAACTGGTGTGGGGATGTGGAGCGCGGGTATAGACTTTGGCCACGCATGTATGTCTCAGGGTCCAAGATATGGATTTTATGGGTGATCGCGCTCCCACTCGGTCCGTTACTGGGGTGGTTGCTTCAGAGACGTTGGGGAAGGCTTCACGCTGATCGGCGCCGTGCGCTGTTGATGTTCTTCACAATCAGTTTGAGTCTGGGGCTTTTTACTCTTTTTACTTGTTGGTCGCTTAGCGGATTCTGGCCACAAGCTTTGAATCTGGCGCTCGCTTACACCTCATCGATTTGTTTATTAGGCGTCGCTCTCATCAAACAAAAGATATCGCCAGTGATCGCGGCTCTGCGGAGTTTGGGCCTATTGGTCGTTTTGCTGCTCTGCTATGGCCTAGTCAAAGCATATTTGGTAACCGATCTGCCTGATTCGGAGACTAGGCTTGGCGACCATCTCATCCTGTTTCGGGCCTCTGGCGGTTGGGCTGGAATCGATTGGGAAGGGGTGACGATCGTCCAACGGCCCCGATACTTCCCTCTTGTGGAGAAGAGGCTTTTCAGCATGCATATTGGAGACGAAGGCGACTGCGACGAGACGTCGGTACATGTGATACCGAACACCAGCGCGCATGAGATTTTGATTCGCTGTGGATCGGGCGACTTTATCTACGGCCGGGTAAAGATGCCATAGGACAGCTGCTACAGGCCGAGGGCCTGGGCGATGGCTTCGGCGGCGGCTTCGGGGGTGTGGACGCTGGTATCTAGGGTGAGGCGGGGGGTGGGCATGTGGGTCGCGTCGAAGACTCCGTCGGCGTGGAGCTGGTCGAAGAGGGTGGTGGAGGTTAGTTTCTGGAAGCGCTGGCGGGAGGGGTTGTCGAGGCGCTGCTTTAGCTCGGGGAGGGGGCAGGTGAGCTCGATGAAGTCTACGGTGGCGTTGTTGCGGGCCAGGATGTCGAGGGTTGCGGGGATGAAGGTGGGGCGGACGGTGCGCTCGGGGGCGAAGGTGAAGATGAGGCCGGGGAGGTTGGCGGCGGCGGCGGCCTGGTCGAAGACGGAGAGCCAGATTTGCTCGCGGAGTTCGACGAAGGGTTGGGTGCCGAAGTCGAAGACGGGGAGCAGTAGGTCGACGGCGAGGTGGTTGTGGAAGAGCTTGTAGCCGGTGAGCGTGGCGAGGTGTTGCGCGATGGTGTGCTTGCCGGTGGCGGGGAGGCCGTAGAGGAAGATGAGGCGCATGGTGGGTTGTCGGAGATTAGCACGAGCGATCGGTTGAGACGATCGCTCTGTTTCAAGGTTGAGGTCCGGCGAGCGAAGGACCAATATGGGGGTCCTTCGCTGCGCTCAGGATGACGGCGAGAAACTGACAACCATGGAAGCAACGAATTACTTGGCGTCGGGGTGTTGGAGGGAGCAGTGGCTTAGTTCGCGGCCGCAGAGGCATTTGTTTTCGGCGGCTGCTGTGGGGCTGCGCTCGGCGTAGAGTTTTTGGGCGGCGATTAGACCGTCACCGAACTTGGCGTTTAGCTGCGGGATGGACTTCACGACTACTTGTTCGAGGGCACCGATGAGCGCGATGGTGTCCATGTAGTCGAAGAAGCCGAGGTGGGCGATGCGGAAGATTTGGCCCTTCATCTCGCCCTGGCCGTTGGTGATGATTGCGGCGAAGCGGGATTTAAGTTCCTTGACGAAGATGCCGGAGTCTACGCCTTCGGGTGCTAGGACGGCGGTGGCTGCGGCGCCGGAGGCATCGGGGGCGAAGAGCTTTAGGCCTAGCGCGAGCATGGCTGCGCGGGTCATGGCGGCGACGGTTTCAGCGTTTTCGATGAGGCGCTTGCGGCCTTCTACGAGACTCCCTTCACCTTGTGCGGCGATCCAGTCGAAGGCTGCGCCTAGAGCGGCGATTAGGGCTACGGCTGGGGTATAGGCGGACTCGCCTAGCTTGGCGTTCTTGCGCTCCTTGCGGAGGTCGAAGTAGTAGCGCGGGTTGTAGGTGGCTTCCATGCGGTCCCAGGCGCGGTCGCTGATGGCGAGGTAGCTGAGGCCGGGGGGGATCATGACGGCTTTCTGGGATCCGCCGACTAGGACGTCTACTCCCCAGGCGTCCATGTCGAGGTGCGTGGTGCCGAGGCCGGTGATGGCGTCGACGATGAGCAGGGCTTCGGAGTGGGTGTCCTTGAGGAGCTTGGCGATGGCGGGAACGCAGTGGCGGACACCGGTGGAGGTCTCGGTGGCCTGCATGAAGACGGCGCGGGTTTCTAGGTGCAGCGAGGCCTTGACTTCATCGATTGAGAAGGTCTGGCCGTAGGGCGCGCTGACTACGTCGACGTGACAGCCGAAGGCTTTGCAGATGCCGGACCAGCGCTCGCCGAATTTCCCGGCGGTCAGGATAAGGACGCGGTCGCCGGGAGAGGTGAGGTTGGAGACGGAGGCTTCCATGGCGCCGGTGCCTGAGCTGGAGAGGAGGATGACGTCGTTCTTGGTGCCGACGAATTCCTTGAGCTGGGCGAGGACGCGGGTGTAGAGGGCGCGGAATTCGGCGGTGCGGTGATGGATGTCGGCCGCGGCCATGGCGAACTGGGCGGCGGGAAGCAAGGGCGTTGGACCGGGCGTGAAGAGACGTGTCTTGCGGATCATGGATTTATTTTAGCGGGTGGGCGGGGATGACGATTGTCAGGGGATTTCCAGGACGTTTATCGCTTGTTCGCGGGGGGAAGGTGGGAGAGACTGGCTGCATGGCAACTCACTGGATTTGGATAGCGCTGTATTGGGCATGGATTGTGGGCGAGGTGCTGGTACTGGTGGTGACGCGGACGCGGCGGGGCGGTGGCGAGGTGCGCGATCGGGGGTCGCTGCTGGTGCTGTGGTTTACGATCTTTGGATCGATGTTTGTGGGGTCGTGGGTAGGGGCGATCAATGAGCCGACGAAGTTCCAGGCGGGACGTTGGTTTGCGTATGCATGCCTGGGGTTGCTGATGCTGGGACTGGCGATTCGGTGGACGGCGATTTATACGCTGGGCAAATCGTTCAGCGCGAATGTGGCGATTCATGCGACGCAGAAGCTGAACGTGTCGGGACTGTTTCGATGGATGCGGCATCCGTCGTATACGGGATTGCTGCTGATCTTTCTGGCGATTGGGTTGGATACGCATAACTGGCTGGGGCTGGGGATCATTGTGGGGCTGCCGGCGGCGGCGCTGCTGTATCGCATCCATGTAGAGGAAGCCGCGCTGACAGGGGCGTTTGGCGCGGAGTATGTGGAGTATACCCAGAGGACCAAGCGGCTGATTCCGGGGATTTACTGAGCGCTGCCCGCGTAGACTGGTGGACGGAGAGTGAATGATGGCTGCGATTGGCGAGAAGCTGGGCAAGGATATTGTGACGGCGATGAAGGCGCGTGAGCAGGAGACGCTGACGACGCTGCGGATGGTGAAGTCTGCGCTGAAGAATAAGGAAATTGATAAGCGCGAGCCGCTGACGGATGCGGAAGAACAGTCGATTTTGACGACGATGCTGAAGCAGCGGCGAGAGTCGATTGAACAGTTCACGAAGGGTGGGCGGCCGGAGCTTGCGGCGAAGGAGCAGGTGGAGATTGGGCTGATCGAGGCGTACATGCCGAAGGCTGCGAGCGAGGATGATTTGCGTGCGCTGGTGGCCGCCGCTGTCGAGCAGGTGACTGCGGAGAATGGCGGGACGAAGCCTGGACCGAAGGAGATGGGATCGGTGATGAAGGCGGCGCAGGCGAAGATTGCGGCTAGTGGCGCGCGGGCGGATGGGAAGCTGGTGAGTGAACTGGTGAAAGCGGAGCTGGCGAAGAGTTAGCGGAGACGAAAGCGGATGAAGAGGGTTTCGGCGGTGGGGGTGTTGCCGTAGGTGGGGCGGAGGAGTTCGGGGGTGCGGTAGATCGTTAGCTGCGCGCCGGGGGCGACTAGGATGTGGCGACCGAAGGGGAGGTCGTGGTCGTAGCCGAGGGTGTAGGCGGCTACGTGGCCGATGGGGGTTTCGATGAAGTTGGGTGGGAGTGGGCTGCCGGGAGTTAGCAGGAGTTCGTTGGAGCGGCCGGCGTTTTCCAGGCGCGTCCAGATGTAGTTGATGGAGGCGAAGCGGAGGAGGGCTTCGGCGAGGTAGCTGTTTTCTTTGCTGTTGTCGGTGAGGGAGCGGGTGCGACCCCAGAGGAAGGTGGTGGCGAGGTCGGTGCGCGGGTCGGGGACCATAGACATGGGTGGCGGCGCGTGGGGGGCGCTTCCCTGCTGCGTGGAGTTCATGTTCATGCCTGGCATGTCGTCCATGTTCATGCCGGGCATGCTCATGGTGGGTGCGGGTGCGGCTGCTTTGGAGTGGAAGGTGTGGTGATACATCACACTGGCGGTTTGGCGCTGTTGATTTTCGCCGGGGTAGAGGGCTTCGGGGCTGGTGATGTGCGCGATGGAGTATTGGCCAGTGAGGTCGGGGGTGGGCGAGATGGTGAGGCGCGTGGAGTAGGAGTCGATGGCGTGGCCGTTGGGGCTGGGTTGGAAGGCCCAGCGATGTTCGTCGGGCTCGCCGCCGTGGAAGCCGGAGAACTCGATGCGCGCGATGCGGTAGGTGAGGCCGCCGGTGAGGACGTTGAAGGCGATGTGCGTGGAGTCCTGCTGATGATGGCCGAGCGCGGCGATGGGATCTTCGCTAGCGGATTGGCGGTGCGGGTACGCCGTGGGGCCGATGGCCGGATCACCGATGGGGGCGCCGTAGAAGCTGAGGAGCGTGTGGAGTGAGAGTGGGAGGTCGTAGAGCGCGGCGACTTCCATGAAGAAGTCGTGGGGGTGCTGGCCGTCGACGATGGGATTGCCGTACGCGGTCTCGCCTTGCTGAAAGAGCTCGGGGTAGTTGCGGTCAGGGACGGTGATGGGCTCGAGCGAGAACATGGTGCGGAGGGTGAGCAGACCACCGTGGCCGTTCGTACCAAGCGAGCGCTGCGCCATAGGCATGATCCAGTTGGTGGAGAAGAAGGCGTCGCGATTGCGGGGGGAGTTGGCTTGCTGTTGCGTGTTCGCGACGAAGACGTTGGCGTGGAGCATAAGTCGCCAGGCGCCGCGGTCGGTCATGAGCATGGGGATGGGCGTGGTGGCGGGCTCGATGCTGGTGCCGGAGTTGCCGTGCTGCTGGATGGCCTGGATGAGGGTGTGCGCGGACATGACCATCGGTGCGCTTTGTGACATGACGGGCGGCGTGTTTGCGGGCGCGCTTGTCTGAGCGCGTGCGGAAGCGACGGCGAGGAGGAGAAGGACGGTGAGGGCGCGCTGCAGCATCAGTCTCTATGAGACGCGCGAGACGAAGCGAATGGCGCAGAGTTTGCTTATGGGAGCTTGGGGTGAAGGAGTTGGAAGCCTGTTTTGATTTGATAGGCGTGGGCGAGGGCAACGGCTTTCGCGTCCTGGTAAAGCGGCGCCAGGAAGGTAATGGAGACAGGCGTGCCGGGGCCTCCGAAGTTGGCGGGAGCGCCGTCTTCGGGATGGAGGGCGGGAGGCGCGTCGGCGCCGCGCAGGCCGTTGGGGACGATGACGGCGGGTTGGCCGCAGAGGTTGGTCGCGGTGAGTTGCTTGCCGTCGCTGGGCGTGACGATGACGTCGAAGGCGGAGAACATCTGCGTCATTTTTTCGAGCGCGAGGGTGCGGGCGCGGGAGGCGTTGACGTAGTCGACTGCGGAGTAGAGGCGCGCGGTGCGGAAGGTGTTGGGCCAGTCGCCGGGGCTTTGGCCGTCGAGGAGATCGTCCCGGCGGGAACGGGTGAGGTCGTCGAAGGCCGCGGCGGCTTCGGCTTCGAGCATGGGGGTGATGGAGCCAAAGGGGAAGTCGGGGAGTTCGACTGGGGTGAGCGAAATGCCCATGGCGCGCAGGGTTTCGAGCGCGCTCGCGTTGAACTTCGTGTCGTAGGCCTGGATGGCGAAGTAGGCTTTGCTCTGCGCGAGGCGATGGTTGTAGGCGTCTAGCTCCTTGCCGGTAAGGGTTTGGCTGGGAGGCTTGGGCGTCATGAAAATCGGCGCGTCGAAGGCGGTTTTGAGGTAGCCGACGTGGAGCTTACGAATGTCGAGGGTGAGGTCGGGGTTGAAGGCAGCGGGTTGCACGCTGAGGTCGTGGCCGTCGGGACCATAGATGGTGTTGAGGACGATGGCGCAGTCTTCAACCGAGCGCGTGATGGGGCCAATCTTGTCCAGCGACCAACTGAGGGCCATGGCGCCGGTGCGCGGGACGAGGCCGAAGGAGGGGCGCAGGCCGGTGACGCCGCAGCGCGTGACTGGCGAGGAGATGGATCCGAGGGTTTCCGTGCCAATGGCGAAACCGACGCAGCCTGCGGAGACGGCCGAGGCGCTGCCGGCGGAGCTGCCGCTCGAACCCTGGCGTGGATTCCAAGGGTTGCGCGTGCGGCCGCCGTGCTTGTCGTTACCCCAGAGGTCGCCTTGCGCGAGGGCGCCCATGGTGAGCTTGGCGATGAGGACGGCGCCGGCGGTGTCGAGACGCTTGACGACTTCGGCGTCGGTGTCGAAGTGCTGATCTTCAAACCCGCCTGCGCCCCAGGTGGTGGGATAGCCGGCGACGGCGAGGAGGTCTTTGCCGCCCCACGGGATTCCATGCAGAGGGCCGCGATGCTTGTTGGCAGAGAGCTCGGCGTCGGCTGCGGCGGCTTGTTTGAGGGCACGGTCTTCGGTGTAGGTGATGACGAAGTGCAGGCGCGGATCGTAGCGCTTGAGGCGGGCGAGGTAGAGCTTGGTGAGGTCGACGGAGGTGAGCTTGCGGGTGCGGAGAAGCTCGCTGAGCTGGCGGACGGTGGCGAATGCGACTTGGTCTTGGTTAGAGACAGAGACGCTGGCGATGCTGGGTGCGGGGCCGAGCTTTGCAGGCTTGCGCGCTGTGTCGAGGACGGCGCCGGGAGGGACGGGGTCGAAGATGAGAGAGGGCGCGACGGAGTTGGGGATGTTGAGATCGCGGATTGCGGCGAGGTCGTGGCGCGCGTCCGTGAGGCCTTCGACCATGAGCTTGCGCTGGTCTTCGGTGAAGGTGAGGCCGGAGATGGCGAGGGCTTGCTCGATCATCTCAGGAGTGATGGGCGCGAGCGCGTGGGCTTGCTTCGACTCTGGCGATTGAGCGGAGATGGGTGCTGTGGCGAGCGCGAGCAGGACGCCGGGGAAGAGCGTGCCGCCGAGACCAGCGGCGGCGGAGACGGAGAGAAGGCGGCGGCGGGTGGTGTGGAGGAGGTGATCGGCGGTGGAGGTGGGAGGCTGGCTCGAGCTCATTCCGGCAGGATACATGGAGTCGAGGAAAGGGCCGGGAATGTTGGGAGCGGTTAGGCTTGCGGGCTGCCGGCGCCCATCAGGATGAGCGAGCGTTGAGCAAAGGGCGAGTACACGAGGAAGGTCATGCAGGCGAGGGCGACGCCGGCATTGATGTGGTGCAGGAGGAGAAAAGGAGCGAGGGCCCAGAGCAGGTCCATGGGAAGAAGCAGGAGCCAGAGTTTGCGAAATTTCTCGCGCAGGCCGGGGGCTCGGAAGAGGACGGCGAAGCAGAGGAAAGTGCGGACGGGGATCATGACGGCGGCGGTCACGATCATTGCGATAAAGATTTGCTGCGCGTGGGGGAGGGGCGACATCAGGTCGTCGATTTCGGCGAGGTTGGCTAGCGCGCCGATGTAGAAGCCGAGGTACATGAGCTGCAGGAGGAGGAAGAGGCTTTGTACGATGGCGTGCGAGCTTTGCGGAAGGTCCTCCGGAGAGGCAAGAACGCTGTCGAGAAAGCTCGTTTGCGCATCGGATACTGGCGCCGGGGCAGGGTCACGGGACGTGGGCTGGAGGGTCGCGACCTCCGTGGGGACAACGCGCTCGACGGGGGCTAGCCAGCGGTAGCCACGGCGGGCGAGGGTTTCGACGAAGCGTGGGTTGCTGGCCTTGTCGCCGAGGGCGTCGCGGAGGCGGTTGATCGCAGAGTTCAGGCCGTGCTCGAAGTCGACGAAGGTTCCGTCGGGCCAGAGCTCGCGGCAGATTGCTTCGCGGGTGAGGATCTCGCCGGGTTGCTCGAGCAGCATGGCGAGAATCTGGAAGGGTTGAGCGTGCAGCTTGACGCGCAGACCCTGGCGGCGCAACTCGCCCTTCGCCGGGTCGAGCTCGAAGACTCCGAAGCGATAGAGCGCGGCTGGCTGGTTGTCGGTCATAGCTGCAACCCAGTGTAACGAAGGTGGCACGCCGGTTGGGGTGATGGGGCCGGTGAGGTGTCTTGGGAAGACGTTTGTTTGCTGAGCCTTACACCGTGAGGAATAGACGCGATTCCGTGAGGTCCGTTGCATTGCTTTCGAGGTCCCACGAAGGCAGGATGCAGGTCATGAACACGCGCCGCTTTGTACCTTCGCGAAAGATTTCAATGATCGTTGGTGTGCTGCTCTTTCTGGATGGGCCTCGGTTGCTGATGGCGGAGCCGACGCGAATGGCCGTGGATGCTTTCAACGCCTATTGCGGAAAGGTGGAGGCTCGGCTTGCGGGAGAACATCGGTCCGCCGGTGGTTTCATCGCGCTTGAGGGGGGCGAGGAGAAGCGGCTGCATAGCGGGGACGTGGTGATTGAGAGGCTGCCCGGGGCAGATGAGGTTTCGGGCGCGATGCTGCACCACTGGCGTGGGACGGCGTTTGCGCCCGGAGCGACGGCCTCCGACTTCGAGCGGTTGATGCGGGACTTCGAGGCGTATCCGCAACATTTTTCGCCGCAGGTACTGCAGGCGAAGACGATCGCGCAGGACGGCGATCATTTGCAGGCGTGGATGAGGGTGCGGCAGCGGCACGTGATCACCGTGGTGATGGATAGCCGCTACGACATTTCGTATGGGCAGGTGGATGCGCGGCGCGGGTACAGCATCTCGCGCAGTACGGAGATCGATGAGATCGAAGGGGCAGGTACGCCGGAAGAGCGTCGGCTGACTGGAAATGAGGAGCACGGTTTTTTATGGCGACTGAATACCTACTGGAGCTATGAGGAGCGCGACGGCGGGCTGTATCTGCAGGTGGAGGCGGTCTCGCTGACGCGGTCTGTGCCGCGCGGTCTGGGATGGGCAATTGGCCCTTACGTGGAGAGCGTTCCGCGGGAATCGCTGGAGTTCACGCTTAGGTCGGCGGTTCGTGCGCTGCGGAAATAAGAACCATTAAAAGAAGGGAGATTTCATGAGTGAACGAGGGGTTGAGATGAAAGGAAATGCTGCGTTTACGTCAGCGCGCCGGGTGAATCACGCATTCACCGCTTCCCTGGAGCGGCGGGCGCTGCAATGGATGGCTGCGCGGATTCCGCGATGGGTGAGCTCTGATCAGCTGACCGCGCTGGGCCTCGGCGCGCAGATTGTAGCTGGGATTGGCTATGCACTGGCGCGTTACAACCGCTACGCCCTGCTGTTGGTGATTGCGTGCGTGGTGTTGAACTGGTTTGGCGACAGCATGGATGGAACGCTGGCGAGGATACGTTGCCAGCAGCGGCCGCGCTATGGGTTTTATGTGGACCATATGGTGGATGTGTTTGGAGCGGTCGCGATGATGTGCGGGATGGGCTGCTCGGGGCTGGTGCACTGGCAGGTTGCATTGGCGATGCTGATCGCGTTCCTGCTGCTGTCATGCGAAAGCTATTTGGCGACCTATACCTTGTCGGAGTTTCAACTCTCGCAGGGGATCTTCGGACCGACTGAGATTCGGCTGCTTCTGATTGCCGGGAATCTTGCGCTGCTGCGCAGTCCATACTCAACGATCTTTGGACACAAAATGCTGCTGTTCGATGTGGGAGGGACGATTGCGACTGTCGGCATGCTGGTGTTCGCGGTGCTGATGACGATGCGGCACACGGTGCAGTTGTATCGCGAGGAACCGCTGCTGTGAGCCCGGTGGTTCGCTGGGCGAAGTTCAATGCGGTCGGCGGCTTGGGTATGGGCTTGCAGTTGGGCGCACTCGCGTTGCTCAATCGCTGGATGCGGGGACATTACTTGATTGCGTCCGGTGTGGCCATCGAGCTTACGCTGTTGCATAACTTTGTGTGGCACGTGAAGTACACCTGGCGCGACCGTCGCGAGAGGGGTTCGCGGGTTGGGAAGCTGGTGCGGTTTCAGCTTTCGAATGGACTGGTGTCGATGCTGGGGAATTTATTGCTGATGCGATTGCTGGTACAGGAGGCGCGGCTGCCGGTGGTGGTTTCGAACGCAGTCGCGATTTTTTGCTGCTCAATAGCGAACTATTTCCTAGGGGATAGCTGGGCGTTCGCTGCGGCCACTTCGGATGAGGGCGCGGACGGTTTGGCTAGTAGGGACAGCCGGCTGGCACGGCGACTTCGCTCGGGACCGTGTCGGTGAAAGACATACGGATTCCGTTCTTGGGTCGGAGGATCACCATGGCGCGCGGCTCGATCTTCTGACCCGGAGGCAGCTCGAGGTCGTATTTGCGGAGCAGCGTGCTGAGGATCATGAGGATCTGCAGCATCGCGTAGTTGCCACCGATACAGCCGCGCGGTCCGCCGCCGAAGGGCAGGTGGGTGAACGGCGGCTGCAGGGCTACGTTGGCTTTGGAGAAGCGCTCGGGGTCGAAGGTTTCGGGGTTGGGCCAGTAGCGCGGGGCGTGGTGCGCGCCGTAGACGTAGACGATGACGGTGGAGCCGGCGGGGATGACGGTGTCGCCGATGCGATCGTCGGCTACAGCTTCGCGATCGATCATCCAGAAGGGTGGATAGAGGCGTAGGGCTTCGTTGATAACTTGCGTGGTGAAGGCGAACTTTGGCACGGCGGTGAAGTTCAGCGGCTCGCCGTTGAGGATCTCGTCAAACTCGCTGCGGACGCGGTCAAGGACGTCGGGATGGGTGCTGAGGAGGTAGAGCAACCATGACAGGGCGTTGGAAGAAGTTTCGTGGCCGGCGACGAGGAGCTGCATACTTTCGCTCAGAACGAGTGAATCGGGCATGCCTTCGCCGTCGGCGTAACGGGCGTCCATCAGGGTCTGGAGGAGGTCGTTGCCTGGTTCTTCGTGGCGGCGCTGGCGTATGTATTCGAGCAGAACCTTGTCGGCGTTGGCGCGCATCTCTTCGTGCTTGCGCAGTTCGCCGGTCGCGGCGAACCAGGGATTCAGGTAGGGCTGCAGCGTTTGCCGGACGATAAATTCCTGGACGGTGGAGATGGTGTGGCTGATGAGGTCGATGTCCGCGTCTTTGAGGTTGGCGCCGAAGAGCGAGCGCGCGACCATGGCGAAGGTCATCTTCATCAAGTGCGGGTAAATGTCGACGGGACCGCTGTGGACCTGGCTGTCGAACTGGCGCAGCGAATCGGTGAGCGAGTCATGCATGATGGCGGACAGCGCTTCAAGCTGCTTGCGGTCAAAACCTTTTTGGATGAGGCGGCGCTGCGTGCGCCAGGCTTCTCCGTGAGTGGTGAGGAGGCCCTTGCCCAGGAAGTGGCCCATGCGCTTTACCTGGATGTCCGACTTCTTGTAGTTCTCGGAGTTGGTCTTGAGCACGTGCTGGATGACGGCGGGGTCGATGGTGACGATCGCCTCTTTAATGCCGCCGAGATAGAAGCGGAAGGTGTCGCCGAACTCCCGGGTGTAGGCCTGCAGCACCGGCACGGGATTGGCGGCCGTGGCGCGCGAATCGGCGAAGGAGCGGAAGCGGGAAACGGCGGGAATTGAAGGGGGCAAGTGATGCCTCGCTGTCCTGTGTGTTGCGGAGAGTCTGGGAGGGAAACTCGGGGAGACTCTCTCAAATTGGCCTAAGCGGCAGGGTGACTAGCGGTGACGGATGGGGCAATCGGATTCGATCTCTAGAGGGAATCCTGGTTGCCCAGTTGCTTCAAAAGTATCAGATGATGGACGATGGCCCGGCTCATCGTGGGGTGTTGCCGATAGGGTACACCAAACTCCGCAGCGGTCTCCTTCACAATGCGCGTGAGCGACGCGTAGTGCGTGTGACAGACGAAGGGGCAGAGGTGGTGTGCGATGTGGTGATTGAGACCGCCGGCAAGCCAGCCGACGACGGGGTTGTCGGTTGCGTAGTCCGCGGTGGTGGCGAAGATGTGATACACGCCGTTGTCAAACTCGCCGCGCTCGGCGGGAAAGTACGTGGTGTCAACGGTGTGGGTGGTCTGGAAGACGAGCGATACGCTCAAGCCGACCACGAGATGGACCAAAAGGAACGCGCCGAGAACCAGCCACGGCGACTTATGCAGCAGGGCGATCGGCAGAACTAGCATGTAAGTGACGTAAAACGCCTTGCTCGCGAAGAGAATGACGTACTCACGCAGCGGATGGCGGGTGCGCCTGAGGTAATCGTGCTTGGGGAAGAAAAACGCCTCAAAGTCTCTTACGAAGACATAATCGAGTGAAAACATCGCGTAGAAAAGCAGGCCGTAGATGTGCTGAAAACGATGCCACTTAGCGCGG
>Ga0302228_10001095_pt1 | contig 20525 bp, 14 predicted proteins | sample II_Palsa_N1_2_FD_193519 | JGI IMG/M metagenome (GOLD analysis project Ga0302228, IMG submission 193519) | Peat permafrost microbial communities from Stordalen Mire near Abisko, Sweden - II_Palsa_N1_2 | ecosystem: Environmental > Terrestrial > Soil > Palsa > Peat permafrost | place: Sweden...
TCGAGAAACGTGCGTTGGCAGCGGGGGCTCGCACGCTGGAATCGGTGGTGCCGGTGCCTGTTCAAGCCGAGGTCGAGGCTGACGAGGCGGATAACGTGTAGTGTGGGTGACGCATACGAGCGGCTTACGCGCACGCCTGCCCTTGCGAGCCAGAATCGTCCCTTACGCCGGCTGACCGCAACCGCGTCCCCATGAAAAAACCGCGCCGCCCTTGCGGGTCAACGCGGTTTTTTAACATCGGAAAGCGCGAACCAACTTACTTCTTGTAGTTCGCCACGCCTTCCGTGATTTCCTTGTGAGCGGCGTCGACATCCGCCCAGCCTTCGACCTTCACCCACTTGCCCTTCTCGAGCGCCTTGTATTGCTCGAAGAAATGCTTGATCTGGTCTTTCAGGTACGACGGCACGTCGTCAAGCGACTTCAGGGTCGCCGTCATCGGGCAGACCTTGTCGTGCGGCACGGCGATCAGCTTGGCGTCGACGCCCGATTCGTCCGTCATCTGCAGCATGCCGAGCGCGCGAGCACGTACGACCGAGCCGGCCAGCAGCGGGAACGGCGTGATCACCAGCACGTCGACCGGGTCGCCGTCGCCCGACAGCGTTTGCGGAATGAAGCCGTAGTTAGCCGGATAGCGCATACCCGTGCTGATGAAACGGTCGACGACGAGCAGGCCCAGGTCCTTGTCTGCCTCGTACTTCACCGGATCGCTTTGCGCCGGGATTTCGATGATGACGTTGAAATCTTGCGGAAGGTCTTTGCCCGCGGGTACGTGATTGAAGCTCATGAGCGCTCTCTGAACAGGATGAAATTCGGAACACAGTGCGCGATGCGGCGTCTGACCCAGGTCAGGCGCGGCACAGCGGACCGGAAGTGCGGAATACGCCATTATAGCCAATCGGCCGATGGCACCTCCGTGACGATCGGCGCGATAATCGTTGAAACCGCGCTTCCGGACGCAGACGAAACTGCGCTTGCGTCGTGATTGCAACGCTGACCGCAATCGCGGCCACGGGCGCGCCCAGAAGCCGTTCCAAGCCTTTTCAGCCAGGAGCATGCATGGAAGAAGCCAGACACTTCATCGGCAGCGAATGGGTCGCCCCAGCCAGTGGCGAGACGATTCCGGTGCTCGATCCCTCGGACGGACAGCCGTTCGCGCAGTTGGCCCGAGGCAACGCCGCGGATATCGATGCCGCCGTGCACGCAGCGCGCAAAGCCTTCGATGGCGCATGGGGCGCCGCCAGCGCAGCCGAGCGTGGCCGGCTGCTGTACCGGCTATCCATGCTGGTGGCCGCGCACCACGAAGAACTCGCGCAACTCGAAGCGCGCGACACCGGCAAGCCGTTGCGCCAGGCGCGCGCAGACGCGACAGCACTGGCCCGCTACTTCGAGTTTTACGCGGGCGCTGCCGACAAGCTGCACGGCGAGACGCTTCCCTATCAGAACGGCTACACGGTCTTCACGGTGCGCGAACCGCACGGCGTGACCGGCCACATCGTGCCGTGGAATTACCCGATGCAGATCTTCGGCCGCAGCGTCGGCGCGGCGCTCGCGACAGGTAACGCGTGCGTCGTCAAGCCTGCCGAGGACGCTTGCCTGTCCGTGTTGCGCGTTGCAGAGCTCGCTGCCGAGGCCGGCTTGCCGGCCGGCGCGCTGAATATCGTCACGGGCTATGGGCACGAAGCGGGCGCCGCGCTCGCGCGCCATGCCGGGATCGACCACATTTCGTTCACCGGCTCGCCGCAAACCGGCAAGGCCGTCACGCAGATGGCCGCGGAAAATCACGTGCCCGTCACATTGGAACTGGGCGGCAAGTCACCGCAAATCGTGTTCGCCGATGCCGATCTCGACGCCGCAGTCCCCGTGCTGGTGTCCGCGATCGTGCAGAACGCCGGACAGACCTGTTCGGCGGGCAGCCGCGTGCTGATCGAGCGGGCAATTTACGAGCCGTTGCTTGATAAGCTCGCCACGGCGTTCAACGCGCTGCGGGTCGGGCCGTCGCATGCCGACCTGGACTGTGGGCCACTCATCAGCGCGAAGCAACAGCGGCGCGTATGGGATTTTCTCGACGATGCGCAGCACGACGGTATTGCGATGGCAGCACATGGCGAGGTGATCCACGAGGCGCCGGAAACCGGCTTCTATCAGGCACCAACCCTTCTGCGCGACGTGCCTCCAGCCCATCGTCTGGCACGCGAGGAAGTGTTCGGACCCGTGCTGGCCGCGATGGCCTTTACCGACGAAGACGAAGCCGTGGCACTGGCGAACGGCACGCCATATGGACTCGTCGCCGGCATCTGGACGCGTGACGGCGCGCGCCAGTTACGGCTCGCGAGGCGTGTGCGCTCGGGCCAGGTGTTTATCAACAACTATGGCGCGGGAGGCGGCGTCGAATTGCCGTTTGGCGGCGTCAAGCATTCGGGGCATGGGCGCGAAAAAGGGTTTGAAGCGCTGTACGGCTTTACGGTGCTGAAGACCGTCGCGATCCGGCACGGCTAGCCAAGCAGCAGGCTTTACCGCACTGACGCAGGGACGCACCGAACGCACTAACGCAAGTAGCAGCACGGAACGCATCAGCAACGACAACGGAGACATCATGCGCTTGAGAGGTAAAACGGCCATCGTCACGGGTGGCGGCTCGGGTTTCGGCGAGGGCATTGCAAAGACCTACGCCCGCGAAGGCGCGAACGTAGTGGTGAACGATCTGAACGGCGCAACGGCGGAGCGCGTCGCGAGCGAAATCGCGCTGGCGGGCGGCAAAGCCATCGCGGTAGCCGGCGACGTCACCCGCAGCGACGACTGGACCCGTCTGCGCGAAGCCGCGCTAGAAGACTTCGGCAGCGTCCAGGTAGTCGTCAACAATGCGGGCACCACCCATCGCAACAAGCCCATCCTCGATGTGAGCGAGGCTGAGTTCGACCGCGTCTATGCAGTCAACGTGAAGAGCATCTTCTGGAGCGTGCAGGCGTTCGTGCCTTATTTCCGCGAGCAAGGCGGTGGCGTGTTCATCAACATCGCCTCGACGGCGGGCGTGCGGCCCCGGCCGGGACTCGTCTGGTACAACGGGAGCAAGGGCGCGGTGATCATCGCCAGCAAGTCGCTCGCCGTCGAACTGGGACCGGACCGTATCCGTGTGAACTGCGTCAATCCGGTGATGGGCGAAACCGGCCTGCTATCCGAGTTCATGGGCGTCGAAGACACGCCCGAGAATCGCAAGCGCTTCCTGGCTGGAATTCCGCTCGGCCGCCTCTCGACACCGCAAGACATCGCCAATGCCTGTCTCTATCTGGCATCGGATGAAGCGGAGTTCATCACCGGGACGTGCCTGGAAGTGGACGGCGGGCGTTGTGTGTAGATGACCGGGGCGCGACCTGAACAGGTCAGCGCCCACCGCAGGTTCAAACCACGTTCATCGCGAGCGCGCTTTCCCGATAATGCTGGCTCGCCTTGTCAGCGTCGCCAAGCTGCTCGTGCAGGCGTGCGAGTGCACGATGCGAACGGATCTTCAAGGTTTCGTTATCGGCCAGCTTGAGCGCCGTCTCGAGGAACGACTGCGCCTTGCCCCACAGTTGCTGGTGCAAACACAAGCGGCCCAGCGTGAACATCAGATCGGCATCCTCCGGACGCTCCTTCTGCCACGCTTCGGCCTTCTGGATCAGCGGCAACGCATCGCCACCTGCCGTATCCGGATAACGGCGCAACAGGCGTGCGTCCCAGTTCTGCGCCAGTGCTTCCTCGACAATCTTGCGCGCGTCCTGCGGCCGGTTGAGCGTCACCAGCAGTTCAGCGGCGAGGTCGGCCAGACGCGGCGAATGCCGCTCGGTCGGCGAGAGCGAATGCCACAACTCCAGCAGCGCATCGGCATTGTGACGCCGGTCGCGCAGCAGATTCTCCGCCGCGAGCTGGCGCAAACGCACCGCCACGGCCGGGTGAATCGCCTCGCGCTTTTCCAGCGTCTTGACGAGCTTGAGCACTTCACTCCAGTTCTTCAACTGCTGCTGCGCACGCAACATGATCTGCTGCGCATGAATCCGCCGCGCGCCTTGCGACTGCATCTCCGTCAGCGCGGTCAGCGCACCGTCCGCATCGCGGCCGTCCGCACGCATATCGGCAGTCGCCATCAGACGGGCATCTTGCCAGTCGGCCTCGTCGATCTGCGAAAGCCATTCGTCGCGCCGCGCGTATTCGCGCATGCGGTGCGCCGCCGTGGCCGCGACGAGGCCCGCCGCACCCTTGTTGTCGCCGTTGGCGAGCGCGTCGCGCGCCGCTTTTTCAGCGCGCGAGAAACGTCCCGCGTACAGATTGCCGATCGCATCGCGCAGCGCCGCATGCGCCTTCGCCACGCGCGAGCGGGCCCGGTAAGCAGCCACGCGCTGTGGCATGCGCCAGATGTTGCGCACGATGCGCAGCAACGCATACACGAGGATGAACAGCACCACCAGCGCTACCACGAACAGGTTCAGCGACACGTCCACGCGGTACGGCGGATAGACGAGCAGCACCTGCCCTGTATCGAAACGCCCGACCGTCGCCAGCGCGACCGCAATGACGAACAGCAACGCCAGCCAGATAAGTCCCCGGATCGCCATGATTAACTCCGGCTCCGGTACTGGTTGACGGCCTGCAGGCTCGTATTCAGATTCGGCACTTCCACCGCCGCCGAGCCGTCGTCCACCTCCTTCACCAGCCCGCGCACGGTTTGCGTGCGTTTGGACGCGTTGTCGAAGTAGCGTGCGAGGGCCGCATCAGCGGCGTGCAGATCGGACTTCAGCGTGGTCTGGTTACGCGAGAGCAACGCAAGGCGCGCCGACAGCAGGCGCAGTTTCAGATTCTCGCGCAGGAAGTAGCCTTGATCCGGCGTGACCAGCATCGCGTCCGCATTATCGATGCGGCGCACTTGCACAAGGCTTGTCAACTGCTGGGCGACACCGGCCGAGAACTCCTGCCACCAAACCTTCCAGCGCGGCTCGCCGGTAGCAGCCGCGACCTTCGCGGTATCGGCGGGCGCAGTGGCCTGCGGCACGGTATGAGCGGTCAGCGCTTCGCCGTCGAGCGGCAACGTATCGACCTGGTCGATCGCGTTGTCGAGCTTGATGGCGAGACCCGTGAGATCGGTCGACGGCGCGGACTTCAGCTTGTCGATGTCCTCGGCGATCGCCTTGCGCACCGCCATGACCTGCGCGCCGTCAGAAGCCGCGAGTCGTGTGTCGGCACTTTGCAGTGCGAACAGCGCCAGTTGCGTGTTACCCGTCAGTTGCAACTGCTGGCTCGCGGCCGACAGCATCTGCCCCACTTCGGCGAGCGTCCAGTCGTCGCGATTGCGCGCGAGGTCCGCGTACTGCTGTTGCAGTGCCTGCTCGGCCTGCTGCGCATCGGTCAGCTTGCCCTCGAGCTGCGACATCTGCGAATCGATCTCGTGCACGGTCGATACGGCCTGGTCCGTCTTCACGCTCAGTGCAGCAGTTTGCGCATCGTTGGCCTGCTGGCGTTGCGTCAGTTGCTGATCGAGCCGGATGAGCTTCCGATTGAGCACAATGCCGCCCGCAACCGCTGCACAGACAATGATCACGATGACCAGCCACAGCAGCGGTCCGCCCACGCTGCGGCGCGGCTGCTGCGCTTCGTAGGGCGTGAAGGGGGGATTGGGCGGCAATGCAGCGGTCGCAGCCGGCTGGGGAGAGGCGTTCGTGGGAGCGTTCGATTCAGTCATGCGTGAGTGAGCCGGGTTGGTCGGTACCGGTTGAACAACGGGAGGTACGGCTAAAAGCAAGGTTTGGGCAATGCGCTCATCGCCCGCACCGGACACCGTAATGCTATCAAAACCCAGTCCCCGCGCGGTCTGCGCGATGCGTGGGTGGGGCGTGACGAGCGTGGCGCGCTTCAGTTGAGCGATTTCGCCAGCGTTCAGGTGCTCGTGCGCGAGTTCGTCGAGATTGCGCACGCCTTCGGAACTGGTGATGAGCCAGGCATGCGGTTCGCCCGCGAGCAGCTCATGCACCCGGCTCCAGGCGCCGATGGACGGCTCCGGCACCAGCCGCCGGTAAGCAGCGACGGTTTCCACTTCGACACCACCCTCGCGCAGACGATCGGCCAGCCATTCGCGACCGCCATCGCCACGCACGATCAGCACCCGCTTGCCTTCCAGCGAGGCCGCACCGAACGAAGCGTCGATGGCCGCGAAGAGCGCCTCCGAATCGAAGCGCGCCACGTCGTCATCCGCCGCGGCCGCTGGGCTGATCACGCGGTACGCCGGTGCTTCGACGCCGTGGCGCGCCAGCGCCGCGACGCTGCCGGGCCCCACGACACCGACTGGCAGCGCGTGCGGCCAGATCGAATCGAACTCCGCGAACGCATAATCGACGGCGTTGGGCGAGACGAACACCACCAGCGCATAGCGCTCGAGCGCGACTAATGCCGCCTGCAACGGCGCCACGTCTTCGACTGGCACGATCTCGATCAGCGGAAAGTCGAGCGTGGCGATGCCGGCCGCCTCCAGTTGCGCCGCGAGCGCAGCCGACTGCCCTGCGGGGCGCGTGATCACAACCGTATACCGCGTCTTGCCAGACGAGTTGGGAGAGGAGTTGACGCCTGCTTGCGCCGTCATCACGTGCCAGTCGCCGGACCGCTCGCCGTGCTGAGCGCACGGACGATTTCAAGCGCACCCTGGCCTTCTAGCGCATTCGCCACTTCGCGGCCCAACTGCAGCGCGCGTTCAACAGTGGGCGCCGGCGCCGACGCCTGGGCGCTCAGCACCCGCTGGCCATCGGGCGTGGCGACGATGCCACGCAGATGCAGCGCACCGTCATGCCAGGTAGCGTAGGCCGCAAGCGGCACTTCGCAACTGCCGCCGAGCGCACGCGAGACCATCCGCTCAGCCTCGACTGCCGCAGCGGTGTGCTCGTGATGCAGCGGCGCGAGCCATGCAGCGAGCTCAGGTCTTCCGGCGCGGATCTCAATGCCGAGTGCGCCCTGCCCGGCAGCCGGCAAACTATCCGCGGGATCGAGCAACGCGCGAATCCGCTCGCCCAGACCGAGGCGCTTCAGCCCCGCCGCGGCCAGAATGATCGCTGCATAGTCCCCACGGTCGAGCTTCGCAAGCCGCGTGTCGAGGTTGCCGCGCAGCGGCTGCACGACAAGCTGCGGATAACGCGCACGCAGCATCGACTCGCGGCGCAGGCTGGACGTGCCGACCACGCTGCCCGCGGGCAACGCCGCAAGCGAATCATAGGCGTTCGAGACGAACGCATCGCGCGGGTCTTCGCGCTCCATGATGGTGGACAGTTCGAAGCCGGCCGGCAGCTCCATGGGCACGTCTTTGAGCGAATGAACGGCCAGATCGGCTCGGCCGTCGGCCAGCGCGTTCTCCAGTTCCTTCACGAACAGGCCCTTGCCCCCCACCTTCGATAAGGTGCGATCGAGAATTTGATCGCCACGTGTCGTCATCCCGAGGATTTTTACGTCACAAGATGGATATAATTTGTGCAGCGCACACCGTACGTGCTCTGCCTGCCACATCGCCAGGCGGCTTTCCCGCGAAGCGATGATCAGGGTAGAGGGCGGTGGCGCCGAATGCGTCTCGGAATTCATTGCAAGGTCGGTGGATGACGGGAGGTTATAACGAACAATGTTAGCACGCGCTCCAGCCTTGCTTTATCGGCCGGATGGCTATGCTGGCGCGCCACCGTAGGAGGAGACAGGCCCGCCTGGGGCACACCGCAAACTTCAGCCATAGCGCATGTCGCCGTTCACGCACGATCGTTCGCGCGTTAAACGGCATCATGCGGGATGATGCAATGCGGTGCGCCGCGCAACAGCACTGAGGGGCCTACCTCTCCCATTTGCCGATGGCGGTGTTTGCCATTGCTCTCGCAGTACTGAAGATTCCGCAGTTCATGCGTAGTTGAAGCGCAGTTGAAGTAACAGCAGTTCATCTCTCCATAGACCCTGGCTTCCCTGAGGAAACCCATCGTGACGTCTTCCGGACCGGCGCGCCCTGCCCGCCGCAACACTGCATCGCTCAACGGTTCTGCGGGTGCGCCCGCAGTTGTCCCTACTGCACCGGCCACGTCCAGCGCTCTATCCAAACGCAGCACTGCAAGCTCGGCCAAGAGCGCGCAGACCGTCAAAACGGGTAAAGCCGCGAAGGCAGGGAAAGCTGGTAAAACCGCCAGCGCGGGCCGTGCCGTGAAGCCCGGCAAAGCCTCGAAGAGCAAAGCCAGCAATGGCACGGCCTCAGCCGCGGCCGAGGTGCTGCTCGACATATCGAAAGAGGCAGCCGTGCCGCCCGCGCCGAAAACCAGCAGCCGCACGCGCGAGGACAAGGATCAGCCGCTCTTCCAGGACATCCGCTATCTGGGACGCCTGCTCGGCGATGTCGTCCGTGAGCAGGAAGGCGACGAAGTGTTCGACGTGGTCGAGACGATCCGTCAGACAGCAGTGCGCTTTCGCCGCGAAGACGACAGCAGCGCCGCGCAGACGCTCGACAAGAAGCTGCGCTCGCTGAGCCCCGAGCAGACCGTGAGCGTCGTGCGAGCGTTCAGCTATTTTTCGCATCTCGCGAACATCGCGGAAGACCGTCACCGTAACCGCCGCCACCGGATTCACGCGCTGGCCGGCTCGGCTTCGCAGGGCGGCACGATCGCTTATGCGCTCGAACGGCTGATGGAGGCCAACGCCGCTGCCACACCGGTGTTGCAACAGTTCTTCAACAACGCGCTGATCGTACCAGTACTCACCGCGCACCCCACTGAAGTACAGCGCAAGAGCATTCTGGACGCGCAGCACCACATCGCGCACCTGCTTGCGGAGCGCGATCAGCCGCTGACCGAGCGCGAGCGCGCTCACAACGAGGCAATGCTGCGCGCCCGCGTCACCTCGCTGTGGCAAACGCGGATGCTGCGCGACGCACGCCTGACGGTGGCCGATGAAATCGAGAACGCGCTCTCGTACTACCGCGCAACCTTCCTCGAAGAAATCCCGGCCATGTACGCCGACATCGAAGCCGCGCTCGCCGAGCATGGTCTCGACGCCCGCCTGCCGCCGTTCTTCCAGATGGGCAGCTGGATCGGCGGCGATCGAGACGGTAATCCGAATGTGACCGCTACGACGCTTGAGGAAGCCATCACGCGTCAGGCAGCGGTGATCTTTGAACATTACCTGGAACAGGTGCACAAGCTCGGCGCCGAGCTGTCGATTTCGAACCTGCTGACCGGCGCAAGCGACGCGCTCAAAGAACTGGCCGAGGCGTCGCCGGACCAGTCGCCGCATCGCGTCGACGAGCCGTATCGCCGCGCGCTGATCGGCATTTACACGCGCCTCGCGGCGAGCGCGCGCGTGCGGCTCGGCGAGGGCGCCGTGCCGTTGCGCAGCGCCGGCCGCGGTGCCGCGCCGGTGCGCGCGCAACCGTATGCCGACTCCGATGCCTTCGTGCAGGACCTGCACGTGCTGATCGATTCGCTCGCGGAGCACCACGGTGCGTCGCTGGCGAGCCCGCGTCTGTCGCCGCTCGCGCGCGCCGCCGAAGTCTTCGGCTTCCACCTTGCCAGCATCGACTTGCGGCAAAGCTCGGACATCCACGAAGCGGTGATCGCTGAATTGCTCAAATACGCTGGCGTGGAAGCCGACTACGCCGGTTTGTCCGAAGCCGACAAGCTGCGTGTGCTGCTGGCCGAACTCGCGCAGCCGCGCCTGTTGCGCTCACCGTATCTCGAGTACTCGGATCTGGTAAAAAGCGAACTGGGCGTGCTCGAAGCTGCCCGCGTGACGCGCGAGAAGTTCGGCGCGCGCGCCGTGCGCAACTACATCATTTCGCACACGGAAACCGTCAGCGATCTGGTGGAAGTGATGCTGCTGCAAAAGGAAACCGGCCTGCTGCAAGGGCTGCTCGGCAGCGCGCACGAGCCGGCCAAGGCCGCGCTGATGGTGATCCCGCTGTTCGAGACGATTCCCGACTTGCAAAACGCGCCGCATATCATGCGCGATCTGATCGCGCTGCCGGGCGTCGAGACGCTGATCGAACATCAGGGCGGCGAGCAGGAAGTCATGCTCGGCTATTCCGACAGTAACAAGGACGGTGGCTTTCTCACCTCCAACTGGGAGCTGTATCGCGCCGAACTCGCGCTGGTGTCGCTCTTCAACGAACGTGGCGTGACGCTGCGGCTGTTCCACGGCCGCGGAGGCACAGTCGGACGCGGCGGCGGCCCGACCTATCAGGCCATCCTGTCGCAACCGCCGGGCACGGTGGACGGCCAGATCCGCCTGACCGAACAGGGCGAAGTGATTGCCAGCAAGTTCGGCAACCCGGAAATCGGCCGGCGCAACCTCGAAACCGTGGTCGCCGCTACGCTCGAGGCATCGCTGCTGCCGCACGGCAACACGCCCGCGCAACTGCCGGCCTTCGAGGAGACCATGCAGCAACTGTCGGATGCCGCGATGGCGTCGTATCGCGCGCTGGTCTACGAAACGCCCGGTTTCAAGGAGTATTTCTTCGAATCGACGCCGATTGCGGAGATCGCCGAGCTGAACATCGGCAGTCGTCCGGCCTCGCGCAAGCTGCAGGATCCGAAGCAGCGCAAGATCGAAGATCTGCGGGCAATTCCATGGGGGTTCTCATGGGGTCAATGCCGCCTGTTGCTGACGGGCTGGTATGGCTTCGGCAGCGCGGTAGCCGCCCATCTGGACAGCGCCCCCTCCGATGCCGAACGGGCACGCCGCCTCGGGCTGCTGAAGAAGATGCACAAGACGTGGCCATTCTTCGCGAATCTGTTGTCGAACATGGATATGGTGCTGGCAAAGACCGACCTCGCGGTTGCCTCGCGCTATGCCGCGCTGGTGAGCGACAAGAAGCTGCGCAAGCACGTGTTCGAGCGCATCGTCGCGGAATGGGAGCGTACCTCGAAGGTGCTCTCCGAGATCACCGGCAAGAGCGAACGGCTCGCGGATAACCCGCTGCTCGCGCGCTCGATCAAGAACCGCTTCCCGTACCTCGATCCGCTCAATCACTTGCAGGTGGAGCTGCTCAAGCGCCACCGTTCGGGCGATTCGAATGCGCGGCTGCGGCGCGGGATTCACCTGACGATCAACGGGATTGCGGCGGGGCTGCGCAATACGGGTTGAGGTAGCGGCTTTTGGGTAAAATCAACAACACTCCCTTTGCCGACACGATGATCCCGCCGTCCCCTGCCGACCCGTCCCCGCCGCCGCTCGATGCGACGCCCGCACACGCGCTGGGCGACTTCATCCGCGCCCACCGCGAGCGGCTTTCGCCGCAGGCGGCAGGCCTGCCGCCCGGGCCGCGCCGTCGCACGCCAGGCCTGCGCCGTGAGGAAGTCGCGCAGTTGTGCGGGGTCAGTCCCACCTGGTACACGTGGATCGAGCAAGGACGGCCGGTTTCGGCGTCCGCCGAGGCGCTCGCGCGGATCGCCGTCGCGCTGCAACTGTCGCGCGCCGAGCGGGCCTATCTGTTCGAGCTGGCGGCACAACGCGACCCGGCGGAGCCCGACCCGGCCGCGACCGATGCCCCTGCAACGCTGATCGAAACCGTCCAGCTGGTGAACGCCCCGGCCTACGTGCTGGACCGGCAATGGAACGCGCTCGCGTGGAACGAGCGTGCGGCCGACCTGTTCGTGGGCTGGCTGGACGGCGTGCACGACCGCAATCTGCTGCGCTTCACGTTCACGGAACCGGCGGCGCGCGAGCTGATCGTCGATTGGGAGACGCGCGCCCGGAGGCTCGCCGCCGAATTTCGCGCCGACTCGATCCGTCATCTGGCGGACGCGCCCACGCACAGCCTGATCGACACACTGACGAGCACGAGCGACGCGTTCGCGCGCTTCTGGGCCTCGCAGGACGTGGGCGAGCGCGAAGGCGGCCGGCGCGAATTCAACCATCCGCGCGATGGACGAGTGGTGTACGACCAGATCACGTTCAAGCCGGCGCACCGGGAAGATCTGAAGCTGGTGGTGCTAGTACGGGAGTAGCGGCGCTGCCGGATGTTAAAATCGATGCCTTGTTCGTTTCGGCGACGCCTCTACTGCCGAAAGCTTTTTCACCGCACGTTCCTCACTGCCCAACACCATGACGTCCCAACTGCATAAAAAAGGCGAAGCCTGGTCGGCTCGCTTCTCCGAGCCGATGTCGGATCTCGTCAAACGCTACACGTCGTCGGTTTTCTTCGACAAGCGACTGGCGCTGGTCGATATCGAAGGCTCGCTCGCGCATGCTGCGATGCTGGCTGCGCAGAAGATCATCGGCGCGGACGACGTCGCGGCCATCCAGCGCGGCATGGCGCAGATCAAGGGCGAGATCGAACGCGGTGAGTTCGAGTGGCAACTCGACCTGGAAGACGTGCATCTGAACATCGAAGCGCGCCTGACGGCGCTGATCGGCGACGCGGGCAAGCGCCTGCATACGGGCCGCTCACGCAACGACCAGGTGGCGACGGACATCCGCTTGTGGCTACGCGGCGAAATCGACCGGATTGGCGGCCTGCTGAAGGATCTACGCGCGGCGCTGATCGACCTGGCAGAGCAAAACGCTGAAACGATCATGCCGGGCTTTACGCATTTGCAGGTCGCGCAGCCGGTGACGTTCGGCCATCACTTGCTGGCGTACGTGGAGATGTTCGCGCGCGACGCCGAGCGCATGCGCGACTGCCGCACGCGCGTGAACCGCTTGCCGCTGGGCGCGGCGGCACTCGCCGGCACGAGCTACCCGATCGACCGTCATGCGGTGGCGAAGACACTGGGTTTCGACGGCATTTGCGCGAACTCGCTGGACGCAGTATCGGATCGCGACTTTGCGATCGAGTTCACGGCAGCGGCGGCGCTGGTGATGACACACGTGTCGCGTCTCTCGGAAGAACTGGTGTTGTGGATGAGCCCGCGAGTGGGCTTTATCGATCTGGCGGACCGTTTTTGCACGGGCTCCTCGATCATGCCGCAGAAGAAGAACCCGGACGTGCCGGAGTTGGCTCGGGGCAAGACGGGTCGCGTGAATGGGCATTTGATGGCATTGCTGACGTTGATGAAGGGTCAGCCGCTGGCATATAACAAGGACAACCAGGAAGACAAGGAACCGCTGTTCGACACGGTGGATACGGTGGCGGATACGTTGCGGATTTTTGCCGAGATGGTGACGGGGATTACGGTGAAGCCGCAGGCTATGCGGGCTGCGGCGTTGCAAGGTTTTTCCACTGCTACGGATCTGGCTGATTATCTCGTCAAGCGTGGGTTGCCGTTCCGTGATGCGCATGAGGCGGTGGCCCATGCTGTGCGTGTTTGTGTCGATCGCAACTGCGATTTGGCGGATCTTTCTCTCGATGAGATGCGGGGTGAATTGCCCAATGTGGCTCACCTCATCGGTGAGGATGTATTTGAGTATTTGACGCTTGAGGGGTCTGTGGCTAGTCGGAATCATGCAGGCGGGACTGCGCCTGAGCAGGTTCGATTGGCTGTTTCTGCAGCGCGGGAAGCACTCAAGTAAGCGCTTGGGCTGGTTTTGCCTGCGGCGCCTCCGTTTAGCCGTTTTCCTTGCGGTGTTGGCCTTTCCTTGCTTTCTTGGTGGTCTATTAGTGATGCCCCTGTGCGGGGGCCGCCCAGGCAAATCAAAACCCCGCCCTTTACGCAGCGCTAAGCAACGCTTCCAAAGAAGAGACCTCTTCTTGCCCGACCCGCGCGGCAAACGCCTGCCCAATCATAAGAAGACTAGGCTGCGAAGCATCAAGCCACTGCTGAGCCAAACCAGAGGCAAGCTCAGAAAGCGTGAGCGTGAGCATCCTTTCACGAGCCGTGCTGCAAGCCTCAACAATGGCCACAGGCGTAAGCCCATCGCGCCCAGCATCAATCAACTGCTGCGCAATCTCTGGCCCACTATCCCTTCCCATATAAAACACCAGCGAATCCGCATTCACCTGCTCGCGAATCGCCTCACTATCAGCCGCCCGGCTATGAGTAGCCAACGCCACGCTACGAGAAACACCGCGCAACGTCAAAGACCGCTTCAAAGCCGCCGCACTAGCCAGCGCAGCAGTAATCCCAGGCACCACCTCATACTCGATCCCCGCCGCCTCCAGCGCCCGCATCTCCTCATCGGCACGCCCAAACAACATCGGATCGCCGCCCTTCAGGCGAACCACAACCGCATGTTCCTGCGCCGCATCCACAATCTGCTTGTTGATGAACTGCTGCGCCGTCGACAGCTGTCCGCACCGCTTGCCCACCGCAATCTTGCGCGCATGCGGCGCGTACTCGAGCATCGCCGGTTCGACCAGCGCGTCGTGCAACACGACATCCGCCAGACCCAGCAGTCGCGCGCCCCGAACCGTGATGAGATCCGCGGCCCCTGGCCCTGCACCGATCAGATACACCTTACCCATTTGCCTCAACCTCATTCGTACGGTCCGTCCCAAACCCCTGGCCGCGAGCGCACGCCCGGCTAGCGCCCATTCAGACCTTCAAGCCCTTAAGCCGAAAACGCCCGGATCATCCCGGCCGCCACCGTGTGGTGCGTCGCCTCGTCAATCAGCACGAATGCCCCCGTGCCCTGATGCGAGTCATACACGTCGCACACCACCGGCTTTTGCAGCGTCAATGCCACCCGGCCAATGTCGTTCATCGTCAGATCGTGACGGTCCGTCGCGTGCGACAGCGTATGCACGTCCAGCACCTGCCTGATCGCACCAATCCGCGCGAATACGGTGTTCGTCGTCTGCTTCAACAGATACTTGCGCTGCGTCGACAAAGGCGTCTCGTCGAACCAGCACAGGTCGGCTTCCAGCTTCTTCGCCGGTTCCGGCGCCGCTTCGCGCAGCACGAACGTATCGCCGCGCGAGACATCCACGTCTTCCGCCAGGCGAATCGTCACCGTCTGGCCCGCGAACGCACGTTCCACCTGCGCCGTGCCGCCCGGCACCGGGGCGATGATTTCCGCCACCGTCGCTTCGCGGTTCGCCGGCAGCACCACAATCGTGTCGCCCACCTTCACTTCGCCCGCTTCGATACGCCCCATGTAGCCGCGGAAATCGTCGGCCTGGCTGCCGTCCTGGCGTGCCACCCATTGCACCGGGAAACGCAGCGCCTGGCCAGTCGGAATCTCTACCGGCAACGCTTCGAGCAGGTCCAGCAGCGGCTCGCCGCCGTACCACGGCATACGTTCGCTCAGCGTCACGATGTTGTCGCCCTTGAGCGCCGATACCGGCACGAAGCGCACATCGGCCAAGCCCAGTTGACGCGCCAGTTCGACATACGCATCGCGGATTTCGTTGAAGCGCGTCTCGCTGTAGTCGACCAGGTCCATCTTGTTGATCGCAACAATCGCATGCTGCAAACCAAGCAGTTTGACGATCGCGCTATGGCGCTTCGTTTGCGGCAGCAATTGCGCCACACCATCCACGAACGTCACGCGCGTGGCATCCACCAGGATGATCGCAGCATGCGCCGTCGATGCACCCGTGACCATGTTGCGCGTGTATTGCTCGTGGCCCGGTGTATCGGCAATGATGAACTTGCGCTTGGCCGTCGCGAAGTAGCGATACGCGACGTCGATCGTGATGCCCTGCTCGCGTTCGGCTTCAAGGCCGTCCGTCAGCAGAGACAGATCGATTTCGTCGCCTACGGTGCGCTTGTTTTTTGCGCGCGACAGTGCGGACAGCTGGTCCGAAAGCACCGCCTTGCTGTCGTAAAGCAGACGCCCGATCAGCGTGCTCTTGCCGTCGTCAACGCTACCCGCCGTGATAAAGCGCAGCACACCGAGGTCTTGCGGTTGATGAATATTCATGATGCCCCTGCTCTGTGTCGACCGGAGTTAGTGCAAACCACAAACTCCCGTCCCATGCCTAGAAATAACCTTGCTTCTTGCGCTGTTCCATCGCGGCTTCGGATACCTGATCATCCATCCGCGTCGCGCCGCGTTCCGTGATTTCGGTCACGGCCGTTTCGGCGATGATCTTCTCGAGATCGTCCGCGTCGCTTTCCACCGGGCAGGTGCAGCTAATGTCGCCCACGGTGCGGAAACGCACTTGCGCCAGTTCGCTGGTCTCGCCTTCACGCATCGGTGTGAGCGGCGTGACCGGCACCAGCAGCCCATTGCGGCGCACGATTTCGCGCTGATGCGCGTAGTAGATCGACGGCAGTTCAAGCTGTTCGCGGGCGATGTATTGCCACACGTCAAGTTCGGTCCAGTTCGAGATCGGGAACACACGCAGGTGCTCGCCGTTGTGCAGACGCGCGTTGTAGATGCTCCACAGTTCCGGGCGCTGTGCCTTCGGATCCCATTGACCGAATTCGTCGCGGAACGAGAAGATCCGCTCTTTCGCGCGGGCCTTTTCTTCATCACGACGCGCGCCGCCGATCAGCGCCGTAAACTCATGTTCAGCAATTGTTTCCAGCAGCGTGACCGCTTGAGCGGCATTGCGCGAGTCCGTTTCGCGGCGCAGACGCACGGTGCCGCGCTTGATCGAATCTTCGACATGGCCAATCACCAGTTCCGCGCCAATCTGCTCGGCACGGTGGTCGCGGAAGTCGATCACTTCCTGATAGTTATGGCCCGTGTCGATATGCACGAGCGGGAACGGCAGCACGGTCTTGCGGTTCGCGCCGAGGCCGAACGCCTTCAGCGCAAGGTGCAGCACAACGACCGAGTCCTTGCCGCCCGAGAACAGCAGCGCGGGCTTGCTGCATTCGGCGACCAGTTCGCGCAGGATGTGAATCGATTCGGCTTCGAGCCAGTCGAGGTGATCCATCCGGGTTGCAGTGTCCGTATGCGGTACGTTAACAGTGGAATCGAGCGTAGTGCTCATGTTCGGGTCCTTCGTGAGTGGGTGTCGCCGGCGGCTGCCCGCGTCACGCAAATATTCATTCTATCGAGAATCGAAACCGGCTTCGGCGATCAGGCGGAGGCGTTTTCGCCGATGACAGCGATTGGGATCGTGGTGATATGCAGGCCGCATTCCTTCGTGTCGCGCGACTCCCACCACCAGCGCCCTGCCCGGCTATCCTCGCCGGGACGGATCGCCCGCGTGCACGGCTCGCAGCCGATGCTCGGATACCCGCGCGCATGCAGCGGGTTCACGGGCACGTCGAACGCCGTCAGGTACGCCCACACGTCGGCTTCGGTCCAGTCCGTGAGCGGATTGAACTTGGCGATATTGCGCGCCGCGTCGTGCTCTTCCTCGTGCAACTCGGCACGCGTCACCGATTGCTCGCGGCGCTGACCCGTCACCCAGGCGCTAACGTCCGACAGCGCGCGGTTCAGCGGCTCGACCTTGCGAATCTCGCAGCAGCGCTTGCGCAGATCGACGCTTTCATAAAACGCGTTCAGGCCGTGCGAGGCGACGTATTCGTCGACCGCTGCCGTTTGCGGATGAAACTGCTCGATCTCGTAGCCATAGCGCGCGCGCACGCGGTCGAGCATCCCGACCGTTTCCGCATGGAGACGGCCCGTGTTCAGCGAGAAGATACCGATCCTGACCTTGCGCGACAGGATGGCGTGGGTGAGCAGCATGTCTTCCGCCGCGAGGCTGCTCGCGAACTTCACCTTGTCGTGACGGGCCGCGATCGAATCGAGCAGCGCGTCGAGGCGCTCGATCTTCGCGGCCAGTTCCGGCCCGATAGCGGCAACTGCAGTGGCGACGGTAGTCATACCGAAGCCTTCTCCGCAGCGGCGGCGGTAGCGGCTTCGCGGCGGCGGAACAGCGGCGACGGGTTATCCACTGCGCCCTGATACTGCACGGTAAATTCGTCGAAAGCTTTCAGCGCGTCATGCAGGTCCTTGTCGGCGCGCACGGCGTAAGCGTCGAAGCCGCAGCGGAACATGAACGTCAGTTGATCGCGCAGCACGTCGCCGATCGCACGAATCTCGCCCTTGTAACCATAACGCTCGCGCACGAGACGCCCAATGCTGTAACCGCGGCCGTCGCGGAACACCGGGAAGTCCACAGCAATCAGCGCGACCTTGTCGAAGTCGGCGACGATATCCGCCGGTTCGCTGTCCGCCGCAAGCCACACTGCGATTTCAGCGGCGCTACGCGAAGCCGTCAGCGCATCGCGCTCAGCCTGCCACAGCGCCAACGGCACAATGATCTTGCCGGCCGGCAGCGCGTCTACTGCGGGCAATGCGCCGTCTTCCGCTGCACGCACGACCGTCCAGTCATCGTTGACGATCGCGCGGTTCTTGATGATAGAAGCCATCTGTTCGATATCCTTTGTCTCGGTTACGCGTGAGCCGGTTGACGCGAGGCGTACACGCGTTCCTTGAACGGGGTGATGCCGATCCGGTTATACGTCTCGATGAAGCGCTCGCCTTCAATGCGATGCTCCACGAACGTATCGATCACCTTCGACATCACGTCCGGCATCTCTTCCGCTGCGAACGACGGGCCGATCACGCGGCCGACATGCGCGCCGGTCGCTCCCGTTCCCTGCTCGCCGCCGAGCGTCACCTGATACCACTCCGAGCCGTCCTTATCGACACCCAGAATGCCGATGTTGCCGATGTGATGGTGGCCGCAGGCGTTGATACAGCCCGAAATGTTCAGCGACACGTCGCCGAGGTCATACACGTAATCCAGATCGTTGAAACGTTCCTGGATCGCCAAAGCAATCGGAATCGACTTCGCATTCGCCAGCGAGCAGAAATCGCCACCCGGGCACGCGATGATGTCGGTCAGCAACCCGATATTTGCCGTCGCAAAGCCTTGCGCCTTGGCTTTTTCCCACAGGTCGAACAGGTCGCGCTTCTGCACGTTCGCCAGAATCAGGTTCTGTTCGTGCGACACGCGGATTTCGCCGAGCGAGTACTGGTCGGCCCAGTCGGCCACGGCTTCCATCTGCACGTCCGTAGCGTCGCCGGGGGCGATCGTGGCCGGCTTCAACGACAACGTAACCGAAGCATAACCCGCCACTTTGTGGGGACGCACATTGCGCTCGACCCAGCGGGCAAAGCCGCGATTTTCCAGCAGATGCTTTTCGAACGAAGCGTCCGTATCCGGCAGCTTTTCGTACTGCGGCGGCGCGAAACCTTGCGAAACACGGTCGACTTCGGCCTGCGTGAGCGTCGACGGACCGTCCTTCAGGTGCTGCCATTCCTCTTCGACCTGCGCCGAGAATTTCTCCGGGCTCAAGGCCTTGACGAGGATCTTGATGCGGGCCTTGTACAGGTTGTCGCGGCGGCCGTAGCGGTTGTACACACGCAGCACGGCTTCGGCATAGGTCAACAGATGCTGCCACGGCAGGTCGCGGCGGATGATCGCGCCGACGATCGGCGTGCGGCCCATGCCGCCGCCGGCCAGGATGTCGACCACCAGTTCGCCCTGCTCGTTCTTCTTCAGATACACGCCCAGATCGTGGATCTGCACGGCGGCGCGGTCTTCCTTCGAACCGGAGACGGCGATCTTGAACTTGCGCGGCAGCCAGGCGAATTCGGGGTGGAACGTCGACCATTGACGCAGAATTTCGGCCCACGGACGCGGATCGACCACTTCGTCAGGCGCGACGCCAGCGAACTGGTCGGCCGTGATGTTGCGGATACAGTTGCCCGAGGTCTGAATGCCGTGCATCTGCACGGCCGCGAGCTTGCGCAGGATTTCCGGCGTTTCTTCGAGCTGGATCCAGTTGTACTGGATGTTCGAGCGCGTCGAAAAGTGGCCGTAACCGCGGTCATGTTCACGCGCGATGGTGGCCAGCACGCGCATCTGGTCGCTGCGCAGGTTGCCGTAAGGAATGGCGATGCGGTGCATGTACGCGTGACGCTGCATGTACAGGCCGTTCTGCAGGCGCAGCGGACGGAACTCCTCTTCGCTCAATTCGCCCGACAAGCGGCGGCGAACCTGGTCGGCGTACTGCGCGACCCGTTCATCGACGATGGTCTGGTCGTACTGATCGTATTGGTACATTCGGGGACCCCAGTTTGCGTTACACGCCGCGCTCCGGTTGCGCCGCGCAAAGATCTCAGCCTTTGCCAGTAAGGTTGAGCGGACCTTCCAGACCCCCGCTCATTTGCTAATGACAAAAACAGATATCCATATTGAAAAAGATGGGGAAATAGTAATAAACTCCCCATATACTTCAAACGACTAAAAAATTCTTTTGATATGCATAGAGGTTATATATGAACCTGCACCAGTTCCGCTTCGTGCGTGAGGCCGTGCGGCAGAACTTCAACCTCACCCTAGCGGCCAAGGCACTGTATACGAGCCAGCCTGGCGTCTCGAAGGCGATCATCGAGCTGGAAGACGAGCTGGGCGTCGAAATCTTCACCCGGCACGGCAAACGCGTCCGCTCGTTGACCGAGCCGGGGCGCATTATCCTCGCTTCCGTCGAAAAGATCCTGCAGGAGGTCGAGAGCCTGAAGCGCGTCGGTAAAGATTACGCAGCGCAGGATCAGGGCAACCTCGTCATCGCAGCCACCCACACGCAAGCACGCTACTCACTTCCGGCCGCTATCGCAGAATTCAAGAAGCGCTTCCCAAAAGTTCACCTTTCGATTCTGCAAGGCAGCCCGACACAGGTCGCCGAGATGGTGATTCACGACCA
>Ga0302228_10001096_pt1 | contig 20513 bp, 10 predicted proteins | sample II_Palsa_N1_2_FD_193519 | JGI IMG/M metagenome (GOLD analysis project Ga0302228, IMG submission 193519) | Peat permafrost microbial communities from Stordalen Mire near Abisko, Sweden - II_Palsa_N1_2 | ecosystem: Environmental > Terrestrial > Soil > Palsa > Peat permafrost | place: Sweden...
CCAGATGTATTCGCCGTCCGGACGGCGAATCCGGTATTCGGCGCGGTACCGTTTGCCGGTTTCGGTGGCCTCGATCGTCAGATGGTGCGCCTGGTCTAGATCGTCAGGATGAATCGCCTCGCGGGTCAGGGTGCGCGTGACGCCTTGGGCGGCCTGCTCGGTGGCAATGCCGAAGGTGCGAGCAAAGCGTTCGTCGCCGGTGAGCGTGTCGGTTTCGATGTCCCATACCCAGGTGCCGAGTACGGCGCCCGTGTTGAGCGCCAGCTGCAGGCGTTCGTTGGTTTCGCGCAGCGCGGTTTCGGCACGTTGCCGGGAGCGTTCCGTGAGCACCCGCCCGGTTGTCTCCACAACGACCGCGATCACGCCGGCCGGCGCGCCGCTGTCGTCGGCCATCGGACTGTAGTAGAGATCCAACCACACGTCTTCGGGCTGGCCGTTGCGCAGCAGCACGAGTTCCTTGTCACGATACGATAGCGTGCCGCCAGCGAGGCACGTGTCCACCACATGCCGGTTGAACGAGGCTACTTCCGGCCAGCCCATCTCGACCGGGATGCCGAGCAGGTACGGATGCCGGCCGCCGGCGAACACCGCGTAAGCGTCGTTGTAGATCATGTATCCCTGTTTGCCCCACAGCATCACAAGGGGCAGGGGGGAGCCGAGTAGTAATTGCACCGCGGCGACCAGACTTTGCTGCCATCTGTCGAGGGGGCCCAATTCGGTCGCGCTCCAGTCGAACGCCCGGATGCGTTCGGCCATTTCCCCTTTCCAGCCGGGGCACCCATGGTCTTCTGCCGTGAATGGCATGGTTTTGCTCCGCCGTTGTCACTTCGATGAGCGCGTTCGGGCCAGCCGGTCTTGCGTCACGCACAAGCCGGGCAGGGCAGAGACACGCGCGGGGTAGGTGCGTGGCAAGCCACGGCAAACGCTCGGGGACGGCAAATGATTGTAGGTCACAACCACCGCCTGGTAACGCACCAGGCGTTGCGGTGGGGGTTTGCACGGATGAAGAGGCGAGTCTTGTGGCACAGGGTGGTCACTCCAGCGGGACGGTCATGAGGCGATGACAGCCTGCCGGTAGCAATCTGCGTTCCCGGACGGCCAATCCACAGGCACACGCGCAGCTGCGCGAGCGCGGCAGGTTGTTTGTGGCTTCAGGCTGTGGCATGGTGGTCGGCTAACGATCAGACGATAGTCTTCTGGACCTCTCCACCATGCCGAAGAAAAACGCCAGTCGTACTGGACTTCCCAAACCGGGCGAGCGGCTGGATCTGCTGACCGCGCGCCGCAACGCCAGGATGGCGCGCTCGGCGCATGCTTATGTGCGCGGCAACACCGCCAAGTTTTACGAATGGCTCGACGGCATGGAGAGTCACACGCTGCCGGAAGGGCCCGCGGTATGGATCTGCGGCGACTGCCATGCCGGCAACATCGGGCCGATGGCGAATGCGCAAGGCCGCGTGGAAATCCAGATTCGCGATCTGGATCAGACGGTGATCGGCAATCCAGCGCACGATCTGATCCGGTTGGGCCTTTCGCTTGCCACCGCCGCGCGCGGCTCGGATCTGCCGGGCGTCACCACGGTTCGCATGATGGAGGCGTTGGCGGACGGCTACGAACGGGCCTTCGACGACACCTCGGATCACACCGACATTCAGGCCGAGAAGCCCGAAGCGGTGCGCGTCGTCATGAAGGAGGCTTTGCGGCGCTCCTGGCAGCACCTGGCCGAAGAACGCATCGAGGATATCGAGCCGCACATTCCGCTTGGCAAGCGCTTCTGGCCGTTGTCGAAAAGCGAACGCAGGGAAATCGACGCGCTGTTCGAGAAGCGCACGGTGGCGCGTCTCGCGACCGAGTTGCGTTCGGAGGACGAAGCGGCCAAGGTCGCCGTGCTCGATGCAGCGTATTGGGTGAAGGGCTGCAGTTCGCTGGGACGCTTGCGCTACGCAGTGCTGCTCGACGTCGACGGTGCGGCGCTGGACGGCGACGACCTGTGCCTGATCGACATCAAGGAAGCGGCGCAGGCGGCCGCGCCGCGCTACGCGGGCGTGCGCATGCCGCGCGACAACGCGCAGCGGGTGGTGGAGGGCGCGCGTCATCTCGCGCCGTTTCTCGGCGACCGGATGCGTGCGGCGCGGCTTGCCGAACGGTCGGTGGTGATTCGCGAACTGCTGCCGCAAGACATGAAGCTGACCATCGAGCAACTGACCCGCGACGAAGCGATGAAGGCGGCGCGTTTCCTGGCGCTCGTGGTGGGCAAAGCGCATGCGCGCCAGATGGACGATATCGAGCGCAAGGCCTGGCTCGGCGAGCTGCGGCGCAGCCGCAGCAAGACGATCGACGCGCCGCCGTGGCTCTGGAAGAGTATCGTCGAGCTGGTGAGCGGCCATGAGGCGGGCTACCTCGAACATTGCCGGCGTTACTCGCTCGATGCCGGCGCGTGATAGAGTGCGGCCGGCCTGCCGCCGGCAGGAGACCGTGGGTCGACCTCCGTAAAAAAAGTTCTCATAGCTGTAAGAACAGGCGCTTTGAACCGACTAATCCCGACTGCTTGTGCGCGGCACAACTGTTGGGCGTGTCCGACGGGGGTGCCAGGCACGAAGCTGGGTGCTGGACAATCCACTGCGTCGCGCGGTGCAAGGCTGACTTGAGTATGAGTATGGATATCGATTTTGGCTGCACGATGTGCGGCAATTGCTGCCACGATCTGCGTTTGCCGTTGACGGTTGCAGAAGCACTCGCCTGGCTTGGTCGTGGTAACGAGGTGCAGATTCTCTGCGAGGCCTTGCCCTGGCCTGAGGAACCCGCTGCGGACAATCTTCAGGCGGCACATAAACGCCGCCGTTCGTTTGCGGCGATGAGCGGCAGCTTGCCCACTCGGATCGTGGTGATCCTGACGGGGGCGTTTGCCGGAGCGTGTCCGAATCTGCAAGCGGACATGCGCTGTCGTATCTACGAGGAGCGGCCTTTCGTCTGCCGTATCTATCCGGCCGAAATCAATCCGTTTATCCAGCTGGAGCCTGCCAATAAGGGCTGTCCGCCGGAGGCATGGACGCCTGGGCTCGCGCCGCTGATGCGGGCCGGGCAACTGGTGGATGCGACGACCGTGGATCTGATCGCGCGGTCGCGTGCCGCCGATGCGGCGGATGTGCCAGTCAAGCAGCGGCTGTGTGCGTTGCTTGGTATTGATGTGGCTGCGTTGGCGAATGAAGGATTCGTTGTGCATTCGCCGTCGCGTGAGGCGTTGCTGGCGGCGCTGCGGGAGGTGAGTGCGGTGGGTTCCGGCGATGTACTGGCTGAGGAGAGGTCGCCGTCTGCTGCGGCACCTGTCTGGCGTTTTGTTTCAAACCGCCGGGCGACGGTGGATGCACTCGTGTCGGTGGGGGCGCTTGGCGATTGCGTCGATGGTGGGGGTGAGGCGGCGTTTGAATATCTTGGGTTCTTTCCGGCTGTGGGTTAGGTTTGGTCGGGCAAGCTGCACGGCGTGGGGACGCACGATGATTGTCCTTACAGGTCAATGACTTGGGGCGTGTGCAGCCAGGTTGTCCACAGGCTTGTGAACAAAAAGTGGGGATAACTTCGCGACCTGGGTAACGCGTTGCCAGCGCGCAAGGAGCGGCACCCTAACCACCTCCGCACACGCATGCCCAAAACACACGTGTGCGATCCAAAACGCTCTACCGCCTCGCCCCTTAATTCGACAACGACACATACGGCGACGTCAACGGCGCCGGCGGGAACGGCTGCAGCCCGCTCTGCTTGGTAAAGCTATACCGCACATAAACCGCAGCCAGCCATTCCCGATACTGATATGCGTTGCCGAGCGAAGCGGTCGCGCCCACCGCGAGTTGCGGCGCCAGTTGATACTCACCCACCGCGCTAAACGAGTACGCAATGCCGGTCTTGCTCTGGCTTGGGTAGATCGCGTTGCTGTCGAGCGTGGTCGTGGTGATGCTGTTCATGTTGTCAGCCGCTGCCGTCTGGGCGCTCGTGCTCGTCGGAAAATACGGCGAGGAGTTCAGCCGGTAATGCTGCACGCCGATCGACCCCTTGAGATCGTAGGTGAATTCTCCGTTGCGGCCCATGTATTCAACAGGCAGGTTCAGGATCACATACTGCTGCGGACTGAAGTAGCCGCCCTGGCCATACGTGAAGTAGGACAGGTTTTTGTCGTAGCGCATCAGCGTCGTGTTGACGCCGATCGTTAAGGTCTGGTCAGCGTCCTTATAGACGCGCGTGTAGACGCCGCCGCCGCCTTTACCCGCGTAGTTGCTCTCGACGTTGCTGCCTTCGAGATACTGGAACGATCCGTTCACGTACAGGCCGCTCGTGCCATCGTCCCAGGAGAGGCTGCCCAGCGCCCCGCTCGACGTGACACCGCCCCACTGAAGATTCTGGCCCGAATCCTTGGCGCCGGCGTAGGAGAGCAGGCTATCGGTGACCGCGCGCCGTGCCACGGCGAGTGTGTAGGACACCTTGTCGGTGATGCCGCCGTCATACTCCAGGCCGCCGACGATGTTCTCGACCGGAAAGCCGATCGGCGTGGTGCCCACGTCGGCCTTGAAGCTGCGGGTTTCATAGCCGACCGACAAGCCGACGCCACTGGCGGTTTGCGAGCCGAACCTGTTCGTCGCGCTGGTCACGGGCGTCGAAGCGGTGGTGTCGCCCGGCGTATACGGCGCGAGCCCCGAGCCGAAGCGCGCGAGGGTCGAGAGCTGGCTGCTCGCGGTGCCCGCATCGAGCGTCACCGGTGTGGCCGTGACGACGACGTGGCCGTTGCCGGCCTGGATGCGTCCCTGGACCGGCGCTTCGATATCGGTCAACTGCGACAGACCGTCTTCGCCTGCGCGATTGCGGAACACAATGCCGCCGGACACGGTACTTGTCTGCTCGCGATTGACCTGCGCCAGTTCTTCCGCGACACCGAGCGTCTGCGCGTTGGCGACGTTGGCCGGCGCGGGTGCATAGCTGCCGTTGCTGTTGCCGGCCGGTGCGGTTTGCGTCGCGGGCACGGGCGGGTAGTAGGGCTGCGCGTAGCCTGCCGGCGGTTGCGGAATGTACGGTTGTTGCGGGTAGTAGCCTTGATTGCCGTAGTTCTGCTGGGCATACGCTTGCTGGCCGTATGCCGGTTGCCCGTACGCCTGCTGCTGCGGAGGATACGGCTGCGGCGCATAGGCCTGCTGCTGCGGGTAAGGCTGCTGCCCGTACCCCTGCTGTTGCGGATACGGTTGCTGACCATAGTACGGCTGCTGCGCATAGCCTTGTTGCTGCCCATACGGTGCCTGCGCGTACGCCTGCCCCGCGCCGTTCGCCGTGCGCGTGGCAGTCTGGTTGCGGGCCGTCGCCTGCTTCTTGCCGGTCTTGCGCTGATTACCTGGCAGTGCTGGATAGCTACCCTGCTGCGGCGCCGCTTGCGCATACGCATTGGCTTGCGCCTCACGCGCAGCCGGCGACATGGGCCACGGCGTGGACACATACGGCGCTGGTGCCCCGTAGGGCGCCCCTGCTTGCGGATAGGGCGCGTTGTAAGGCTGCGGATAACCTTGCTGATAAGGCTGCGGCTGAACCGGCGGCTGCCCCTGGCCAGGATACGGCTGCAACGGCGCGGCAGCGGGGACACCGGTCTGGCTCGATCCATAGTTGTCCGGACCATAGCCGCCCGCGCCGTTGCTGGAACTCGGCATGCCGGACGGATTGGCTGGCGCGACAGAGGGCTGCACGTACGGCGCCGTGTAGGGCGCCACATACGGCGACGGCTGTTGGGGCGGCGGATAGGTCGGCACGGTCTGCGTCGGAAAGGATGACTGCGAGTACGGGGACGCTGCGGGCGCGGCAGAGGGCATTGTTACGGTGGCGCTGAACCCGCCGTTGATGCGGGGCGCGACGCCTGCGCCGGTGGCGTCGGCTGGTACATCGATAGCGGTTTTTCCCTCGAACGGATTGGTGCCGGGCAGCGGCGTCGCGCCGATCCTGCGCATCGCCACTTCCCAGCCGCGCGGCACATTGCTGGCCGAACCGGCGCGCGGGCCGCCGCTCGTCACCGGCGTATTGGCGGCGATCAGCGAGCGCTGCAGATACTCCGACGCGAGCGTGAGCTTGCCTTCGGCGCGGTACATGCGGCCCACGGCGGCGAGCACCGCGGGATCGTCCGGCGCCGTATTGAGCGCCTGAGTGGCAAGCGATTCGGCATAACGGAAGTCCTTCGCCCCGGTCGCAGCAGGGATGGCCGCGAGCATCAGGCTCAGGTCGTCGGGACGGCGCGTGAGCGCCACGCGGTAACTGGCGAGCGCGTTGCGGTCGTCGCCTGCGGACGAATAGAGGCGCCCAAGCGCGGCCTGCAGATCGGCATTGTCGGGCATCGCGGCGAGCCACGGCGCGATCACATCGTAGGCGCTCGCGAGGTCGCCGCGCTGGCGCACGGCGTCGCACTGCCGCACCACGATGGCCAGATTCAGATTGCCGAAATCGGTACGCTGCTCCGGAGTCAGTTGCGTCGCGGCAAGCTGCCGCATCACCGTGCCCAGTTCGGCATCCTGATGACTGGCGAGCAGGATGCCGGCATATTGCAGCAGCAGATCCGTATTGCCGGGCGCGGCGTTCATTGCGCTGCGCACGAGCCACAGCGCGCGGCCCGGGTCGCCCGCCTGCTGGTAAGCCGACGCCACCACGCCGATCAGTTCCGGGTTGCCGGCTGCCACCGGCTCCGTGGCCGAGAGCGTGGCGAACGCCTGCTGGGTCTGTCCGCTTTTCGCCATCTGGATAGCGAGGCTGGCCTGCTGATGCACCCATAGGCGGTGCTGCAAGGTGGCCATCGCGTCGGTGCGCTGGGCGGCCGGAATGCGGTCCAGTTGTGCGAGCCCGGCCGACCAGTCCTGGGTTTCCGCCGACAACAACGCGCTCGCATAGAGCGCATCGGTCATATCGGGGTGGGCCGCCAGCAAGCCGTCCATCATGCTGCGCGCGTTGCCGATAGCGCCTTGGCGCACATAGATGCGCGCAAGGTCGAGGCGCAGCCACGGATCGTCAGGATTGCTGAGCAGCGCATCTTCGAACAGGCTGCGCGCCGCACCCAGATCGCCGCGCGCTTCCGCGGCGCGCGCCTGGGCGGCCTGCGCTTCGCCGCGCAGGCGGTCGATGCCGCCCGCTTTCGACTGCTGTTCGGCGTTGAGCTGATTGGCAAACTGCAGCGCTTCGTCGCCGCGTCCCTGGGCAGCCAGCGCGCCGACCAGGCCGCGAATCGCGTCGGGATTGTCGGCCTGGCGGCGCAACGCCATCCGGTAGGCCTGCTCCGCGCCAACCGGGTCGCCGTTGTTCAGCAGCATCTCGCCGAGCAGCACCTGCGCGGTGACGTCGGACGGATTGATGGCAATCGCGCGCTCGAACAGCGACTTGGCCTTGGCGAATTCGCCGTTGCTGCGCGCGCCGATAGCGTCGCTCGTATAGGTCCAGTAAGTCGCGCTCAACAGCGCGTCTTTCCAGCGCGCCGGATTGGCGCCGCGCGAGGCACGCTCCAGGTAGTCGCGGGCTTCGGAGAAATGCTCCTGCTTGAGCGCGGCGATGCCCATACCGCCAAGCGCGTCGCCGTCGTTCGGGCTCGAGGTCAGTACCGACGAGAACTTCGCGCGTGCCGTGGCGAGATCGCCGCGGTCGAGCGCCGCAAAGCCGTCGGCGATCGTACGGCCGCGTGCATCGACGGCAGCGTTTTGCTGGGCCCGTTCGCGGGCGGCGGCGTCCTGCTGCACCATTGAATCGGAGCGCGCCTTGACCGCCGCATCGTCAGGCACGAGCTGCAGGTAGCTCTGATAGAGCGGGGCGTCGGAAGCGCGGGCATCGAGCCACAGCAGCGCCTGCCGCCAGCTCTTGCGCGCGGCGGCGCCCACTGCGCTGTCGCCCGAGAGCTTCGCGAGCTGGGCAATGCCCTCGCGGCGCGTCACGTCGCGATAGGTCAGGTGCTGGGCGTAAGCGAGTGCATAGCGCGGGTCGTCCGGATTCTGCTGCGCGAGTTGCTGCAGACCGCGCCGTGCCTGGTCCCAACCCTGCGGTGTAGCGGCGAGTGCCTGGTAGTACTCGAGTTGCAGTTCGGGCGTGGCGGGCTTGCCTTCGAGCGCACGCTGATACTGCTGCACCGCGCTTGCGCTCTGGCCGCTTTGCTGCAGGCGCCGTGCGTCGTTGACGGTCTGGTCGCGCAGGCTGCTTTCGCCGAGGCGCCGCCCGAGTTCGTCGATGTTCGGATAGCTCGGCGCGACTTCCCGCAGGCGCGCCAGATACTGTTGCGCGCCGCTGCCGTCCTTGCGGTCGGCGAGCACCATGCCCATGCCGAACAATGCATCGGGCTGCTTCGGATCGATGCGCAACACCTTCTGCCAGGCCTGCTCGGCGAGGTCGCCACGGTGATGGGTTTGCCAGTACTTGCCCTGGTCGATCAGCACGTTGAGCGGATCGGACGACGCCTGGGCAAAGACGGCGGTGGGCAGCGTCGCGATCGAGACGCTAACGAGGCTCAGCGCCAGCGCGAGGGCGCTCAATCGCATGTGTTTCTCCAGCTCGGCACAAGCCGGCCGGCATCGTCGAAGCGATAGCGGCCGTCGATGAATCCGGTGCCGAACAAGCCCAGCACACGATCGTAATAGACAGGCTCGTGGCCCGCGACGGGGTTGTCGAGCGACGCCAGATGCGTACGCGCAAGCCCCAGGTCGCGCTCGTCGCCGAGCGTCTTGAAGTAAGGCGCGAGCGCGCCCCAGTAGCTGAGCGGCCCTTCGCCGCTCACGACGCCGGTGGTCGCCGCGACCTTCTCGGGCGGAAAGCCCGCCTCGGTCACCTGGAGGCGCATGCCGCCGAGCGCCGCGAGCCAGGGTTTGGCCAACGGATCGCCAGGCGCGGCCATGCCGGCCCACAGGTACGCGCGGATGGCGTCGTAGCTGCCGGTGTCGCCGGTTTTCGGATCGACCACGAACTGGCCGGCCCGCCACGCGGCCCAGTCGGGCACGAAGCCGCGCGGCGCGGTGGTTTTGACGAGCTGATAGGCGTTGTCGGCCAGTTTGCTCCACGGGCCGCCGGGCTGCGCCTTGGCCAGCGCGCGCAGCACCGGCAGCGGCAGATAGCTGGGATTCAGGCGCGTCACGTCGCCGGTCTGAAAGCCCTGTGGACCAGGCAGCAGCATCGGTCCGAGACCGGACAGGCTGACCACTTCCTTGCTGGCGATCTGTTTGGCGAGCGCTTCGCCGAGCGTCGTGTAATGGCTGTCGTTCCAGAGGTGTCCTGCCTGCAGTAGATCGTAGGCGATCCACAGGTCGGAGTCCGATGCGGAATTTGGATCGAGCACGCCATACGAGCCATCCGGTTTTTTGCCCCATTGCCACGAAGGCAGACGCACATCGTTCGCATCGAACTGGTTGCTGGCGAGGTTGGTGCGGGTCCAGTCGAGCAGGCGATCGAACGTGGCGCGATCGTTCGCGACCAGCGCGAAGAACATGCCGTACGACTGGCCTTCGGAGGTGGTCTGCTGGGTGGGTGTCGAATAGTCGATCACGCGCCCGTCGGCCTGCACGAAACGTTGCACGAAGGTCCGGTAAGCGGGCCAGTCGCATTGAGCCGCGCTCGCAGCCGCAGCGGTGGAGGCTGTAGCGGCCGCAGCGGCATCCGGCACGACGCAGGTCACAGACGTAAGCAGGCCCAAGGCAAGCGCAACGGGTGCCGCGGTTAGTTTGGCCGGCATCTCAATCCCTCAGGCGGCGCGCGGCGATCGAACGCAGCGCACGGTAAAACAGCGCTGCGATGATCAGCGCGGCGAAGATGCCGCCCAGCAGCAGCAGGAGTGGATGCGACGACAGGGCCCAGCGCAGGTACTCCTGCGGCGACAGATGGCCGATGTAGTACGCGGTGCCGTTCGAGGTAATCGTGACGCTGCGGCCATGGATCACGGCCATCGCGCCTTGGATCTGCGGCAGCACGTCGGCGTCGAGCAGGGCCGAGCTCAGGTCGGCATCCGACTGGCCGGCGGCGCTGACGAACGCCACGGCGCTGCGCTCTTTCTGCAGCGGCGATTCGAAGCCGGTCAACAGCGCCGCGCCGTTCGAACTGACGAGCGACAGGTCGGCGCGCGCCGGCGCGCGTTCGACGCCGCGTTCGCCGTGCCACCAGTCTTCCAGCTTGAAGACGATGTCCGACAGTTCGAACGTGCGCGAGTCGCCGTCGCTCGAGAACGGCATCGATTTGGCCCAGCGCTGCAACAGCGGCTGACGGCCGGGGGCGCCGAAAATCATCAGGTCCTTGTTGGCGAGCTGGTCGACCTGGTCGGCGGTGGTCACGGTCACGCCGGTGGCGGGATAACCGGTCGAGGCGCCCATGCGGCCCATCTCGAGCAGGTACAGGCTGTAGTCGCTCGAATCCGCGTCGTTCGGCAGGACCACGGCGGTCTCGGAGAGGTCCGCCATCCGCGTGAACGGGAAGCCGCTATTGGCGAACGCCGCCAGATCGGGCAAGGCCATGTAGTGCGGGAACGACGACAGATCGATGGTCGAATTCGGATCGATCGAGCCGACCACGTTCTCGAGCAGTCGGCCGTGGCATTCGCCGGTGTCCGGAATGTCGTAATAGAAGTGCAGGCGCAACTGCGCCCGCGGCGTCAGCAGCAGCGGCGGGATGTGGACGGTGCGGCGGGCATCGGCGGTTTTATCCGGCAGGATGGTGCTGAAATAACGGCCGAGGTCGAACATCGAGGCGGGCTTGGCCGGAATCGGCAGCGACTGGACGAAGCCGTCGTTGATGCTGATGTTCAGCGACGAGCGGTCCGGCTTCGGTCGCACGGTGTAGCGATAGCGCAGGTCGATCGGCGCACCGCTGGTGTGCCACATGAACAGGTCGGGCGGCACGCGCAGATTGACGCGCACGGCGTCGGCATCGTAGCCGGAGACGGTGAGATCGCGCGCCTCGGCCAGTTCGCCAAAGCGCACGGGGCGGTTAGTGGGCAGCCAGTTCGGCGCGTCGTACGGCGCGCGCGGGGCCAGCTCGTTCAGTTGCGTGATCGTCGCGCTTTCGCCGGAGAGCACGCTCTGGCCGACGCCGAGTGCTTTCGCCGCAGTCTTCAGTTCGGCTTCGTTACGCCCGAGCACCAGCAGCAGTTTGCCGCGCGCCGGCGCTTGCCGGTCCACCACCGCAATGGTCGGTCCGGAGATGGCGGGAATCGCCACGCCGGCCGGCCGCTGATCCGCGGTGGCAAACACCACGGCATTGCCCGACAGCGGCGCTTCGTCGAGCTGGGCGGGGAACAGCGCGCCGCGATAGCCGGCCAGCGCGCCGAACCACGACGCCACAATGCCGGCCGCTTCCAGCGTTTCCGAACCCGGTTTGGATGGGAGTACGAACGGTAGTTCGAGGCGCCGCACGTCGCGGCGATCGAAGAACGGCTGCGGCAGTGCGGCCAGATCCGGCTTGCTGGTCAGCGACGCGTAGGTCAGATCGAGCGAGCTCGCATTGCTGACGGTGGCCCATAACGACGAATTGGCCGGGTCTTCGCATTGCTGCGTGTAGTGGCCGATCAACTGCACGTTCAGGTGATTGAATTCGGTGATGAAGCGCGGATCGATCGAGACATCGCGCGCCACCAGCATGCCGGCCTGTTCGTGCGGCACCGGTAGCGTGGCCGCGACTTCGCCGTTGACCAGCACCTTCAGCTGCGAGATGGCCGGCAGCAGGGCGGGCGAGTAGCTATAGATCAGATGCAGGACCGCACCGGTCACCACTTCGTCGTTGCGTACCGAGAAGGCGATGCCGTTCTGGCCGTCGGTGCCGCGCAACTGCAGCGGATCGAGCGCGCCGAAATCGGCGAAAGTCAGCGTCTGGCGGCGGCCGCCCGGCACCAGGGTGCCGGGTTCGGCGGTGGTCGGCGTCTTGATGCCGAGCGCTTTCACCGACGAGGCGGCGAGCGCCGGGGTCGGCGTCGCGAGCACAGGTTGGACGATCGCGTTGGGATCGAACGGTACGGCGGCGCTCGGCGCCGGCACGTTGCCCACGCCGGTGGCGTCCGGCGTACCCGGCGGCGCGGCGACGCGCGCCGAACTGGCGACGAGCCCGGCCGCCGATGCCAGCGGCGCCGCGAAGGCGGTCTGCAATGCCAGCCAGCAGGCGAGTCCGCGAACGAGGCGGCGCGAACGCAAGCGCGTTGCCCATCCTGTCATGCCGCGCCCGCTTTGCAAGTGTTGAGTCGTTGTCCGCGCAATCCCTTTACCCATAAGTCAGTCTTTTTTCGTTTTCAGCTTTTTGACGTCGATTGGGCGGCTTCGCATCGAGCCGCGCAGGTCTTCGTAAAGATGTTCGAAGAGGCCGGCAATCCCGCGCACGCCGACCAGCAACACGTGTGACAGTCCGCGCAGCGGCGTATCCTGCTGGCGTCCTTCGGCCCAGCCCATCCAGGCGTCGGCACGCGCGAAGGTGGACTTGACGAACTCGTACTCCTGCTCGCGCGACATCTGGTCGAAGCGCAAGCCGACCCGCCCGGGCGCCGTGAAGCCGACCGTGGCGGCGAACGCATATTCTTCGTCGCCGCGAAACAGGGAGACAGTCACGCGCTCGTGCATCGGCACCTGGATGCTGTTGGGCAATTCCACGCCGACACCGCCTTCCGAATAGTCGATGGTCTGGCAGGCCAGCGTGCGGCCCGTCGAGAATTTCAGCATCACCGGCATTTTCATCGCCACGCGATGCACGGCGCGAATCTGCCGGCGCTCGCTTGCCGCGGCCACGCTCGCGCCGAGGATCAGCATGTTGTAGCCGGTCCACGCCAGATTGAGGAGGGTGGTCTGCACTTCGCTGCGCACGCCAAAGTTCAGATAGATATGCACGAGACCGGTGACGAAGCCGACCAGGTTCAGCAGCAGCAGGAACAGGTAGGGGCGCGAGATGGCCCAGTCGAAATAGTTCTTCTCGATCTGGCCGCCCTTGGCCGTCACGTTGAATTTGCCGAGCTTCGGGTTGATCAGCGCGAGCAGGGTCGGGGCGGTGATGTACGAGGCCAGCACCGATTCGTAGACCTCGGCCCAGAACGAATGGCGGAACAGGCGCTGCATGCGCGAGTTGGTGATGCTCGCATGCATCATGTGCGGCATCGCGTAGATGGCGATCGTGCTGGCCGCCGCTTCGATCACGTGCGCGCCGAAGAACAGGAACGACAGCGGCGCGGTCAGGAACACGAGACGCGGCACGCCGTAGAAGAAGTGCATCATCGCGTTCAGGTAGCACAGCCGCTGGCCGAGCTTGAGGCCCTTGCCGGTTAGCGGATTGTCGATCCGGAATATCTGCGTCATGCCGCGCGCCCAGCGAATCCGCTGGCCGATGTGACCTGACAGACTTTCGGTGGCGAGGCCTGCCGCCTGGGCAATCGCGAGATAGGCCGTGGTGTAGCCGAGCCGGTGCAGCTTCAACGCGGTGTGTGCGTCTTCGGTGACTGTTTCGACGGCGATGCCGCCGATTTCCTCGACCATCGAGCGGCGCAGCAGCGCGCACGAGCCGCAGAAGAAGGTGGCGTTCCACAGGTCGTTGCCGTCCTGCACGAGGCCGTAAAACAGCTCGCCTTCGTTCGGGACTTTACGGAAGGTGCCGAGATTGCGCTCGAACGGATCGGCCGAAAAGAAATGGTGCGGCGTTTGCAGCATCGACAGCAGCTTGTCGCGCAGGAACCAGCCGAGGCCGATCTGCAGGAACGAGCGGGTCGGAATGTGATCGCAGTCGAAGATCGCGAGGAATTCGCCGCTGGTGATCTTCAGCGCTTCATTGATGTTGCCGGCCTTGGCGTGGCGGTTGTGCGTGCGGATGGTCCAGTGGACGCCCACCTCCTCGCAGAACGCCTTGAACTCCGGACGGCGGCCGTCGTCCAGCACGTGGATGGATAGCTTGTCCGCCGGGTAGTCGAGTGCGAGCGCTGCGTAGATGGTCGGCTTGACCACCGAGAGCGGCTCGTTATACGTCGGGATGAACACGTCGACGGTCGGCCAGGCGCTGCGATCGGCCGGCAGCGGCATCGGCTCGCGCTTGAGCGGCCAGGCGGTCTGGAAGTAGCCGAGCATCAGCACGACCGTCGAATAGACCTCGGCCGAGACCAGCAGCAAACCCCACACGGCGTCGAGCGGATGCTCCCAGTAAGTCGTGGCGGTCAGACGCCAGAACATATAGCGGCCCGAAGCGACCACCGACAGCATGATCATCACGAGCGTCGCATAGCGGCCCTGCAGACGGCGAAACAGCAGGGCGCAAATGAAGCAGCAGGTGGCGAAGGTCAGTTGCTCGTAAAACGCCAGCGGCACCGTAAATACGAAGTACAGGATCACCAGCGCAAACAGCGTGAGGCACACCACGACCGGCGTGCTGCTCCAGAAGCGGGCGTCGACGAAGCGTTCCAGCCGGGAGGGCTCGACAGCAGGTTCCGTACTCCGTGCTTGCGGTGTGCTCATGCGACACTCCCCGGCGAAACAGCAATCGAGTCGACCCGCGACATCAGCCATTGGCTGCACGCGCGGAAATCGGCGGCAGCCTGGCTGAGCGGATCGTAGTGGATCAGCGTGGTATCGCAGGCAAGCGACTCGCTGACCCCTTCGTCCTGGTGAATGACCCCAGGGAACAGCTTCTCGCCGAGCAGATGGCGCAGCACCTTGAGGACGTCCTTGGTCAACTGGCGCGACTGGTCCACCTGGTTGACCACGTAACCCACGCCGCCGAAGTCGGGACGCGGCGCGGCATACGCGTCGATCATCCGCTCCATTTGCGGAATCGCTGCATAAGAGGCGGCGTCCGCGAGCACCACGTTCAGCGCGAAGGTCGCCGCGCACAGCGCGGTGCGCGTATAGACCGACGAACCTGGCGGCGTATCGATCACCACGATGTCGGAAGCGTCGAGCCGCAGCGATTCAAGCGACTGCAAGAGCCACTGCGGCTCGTGATCGATATAGGCTTCGAAGCGGCGCCGGTCGTCTTCGACGACCGCACCGTAAGGCAGCACGGTCACGCCGTCGACACCGTCGAACATGATGCTTTGCCAGGCATCGCCGCTCAGGGTGGCGCGCGACAAACCGTCGATGCTGTCGAGCGGCACGCCGAAGTGCAGGCGCAAGGCGTTTTGCGGATCGAGGTCGAGCGCGATCACGCGTCGGCCACTGGTAGCGAGAACGGAAGCGAGGTTGGCCGCAAGCGTGGTCTTGCCGACCCCACCTTTCGCGGAAACGACCGCAATAACTTTCATGAGCGACGCGGGCCGTTGGTCAGCCACGAATTAGGAGCCGGCGTTGCCGGGGTGGAGGTCTCACCACGCAAACGGTCGAACAACGAACCGAGTGCCGCCGGTGCGGCTTCGGTCGCAGGTGTTTGGGCCGCGGGTGCCGTGCTGGGTGCTGCCGGTTTGAACAGCTTGCCGAGAATGGACGTCGGCTGGGCAGCAGGTGAGGGTGATGCAGCGGGTGCCGTGGTGCGCGACATGAACGTGAAAGCGGGCGGTGCAGGTTGGGCGCGGGCGGGCGTGGGTGCGACGCCAGTCCTTGCGGCAACCGCAGACGTGGCGGGTGCGGCGAAAGTTTGCGCGACTGGCGTGGCGGGTGCGATCGGCGCCGGGGTACGCAAGGCAGGCGCGGCGGAAGTTGCGCGCGCAACGACCGGCGACACGGCGACGGGTGCAACTGCCGCAGCGATTGCTGGCGGCACACGGCTAACCGGCGGAACGCTCGCGGCCACGACAGGCGGAACTGGCGCTTGCGGTGCAACCGCCGGCGGCGTGACGATGACAGGCGCGACTGCCGGCTGCACTTCGCCGGCGGCGAGTTCGGCATTGACGGCTAGCGGCAGGGCGGAAAAGCGCTCGGCGCCACGCGGCGCCTCGGACTTGACGGCGTTGCCGACCGGCGGAATCGTGCGCCGATGCGGTCGCGTAAACAGCGGCGTCTTGCTGCGGACCTGCTGCGTGCCGGTGCGTCCTGCTTCAGCGGGACCGTTTGCCGCGAGCGCGTCGCCGGCCGGCGACTGCGCTTGCGCGGCTTCGTCGGCCTTCGCCAGAGGATCGCGGCGCGTCGGAATGGCCGGGATGGACGGTTGCGTCAGATCGAGCGTGACGAGCAACGGCCAGCGCGTGCGTGCCGAACTCGCTTCGTTCTCGCGGCCGATTTCCTGGTAGTCGCCCGCGTTGCCGCCAAAATGCCCGAAGAGGGTTTCAATATCGCTCGAAGGACTCATGTCGCCGCCGTCGTGTTCATGTCTATCGTGTCTTGCGTTGGGCCTGTTGACCCGCCACCGCCGCCGGTAAAAAAACCACCATGCAGGGCTTACGCTGGATGGCGGCCGAGCTGAAATTCGATCGTTGCGTATTCATCGAACTCGCTTGCCTGGACTACCGACAGACCTTCCGCACCCAGCGCGCTGAGCCACGTCTGATAGACGCCTTCGAGAAAGGCCGGTGTCCAGTTGAGCGCGGCAGAGCCGAATGCCTGCAGCGGTGCGCAGGCGTGAACGATACGCAGGTAATCCGCCTGGTCCGCCAGCTCGACGTAACCCCAATCCGCTTCCTGCCAGCGTGCGTTCAGCGCCTCGGCAAGGTCGGCGGTGGAGCCGCAGGGCGGAAGCGGATGCGCCGCCGCGAAACGGCAACCCACGCGATACATCAACTGACGCAATTCGCCTTGCCCGATCTGCGCTTCGAACTCTTCCGCCAGCGCAGTGAGCAAGCCGCGCCATTGAGGGGAAATCTGGCGTTGCAGCAGGTAGTCGACGGTAGGGACCATGATTTCCGAAAAGGATGACCGTTTGTCGTTAAGCCGTGGTTAAACGGAGCGTCGGGATACGGACATCTGAAAGTGTTGCGGGTAAGGCGCGCGTTGCACGCGCCCGGCGGTTACTTTTACCTGTGCCACCTGATATGCGGTAACCGCCGCCTCTTTATACGCAGTCTACTGAAGAGATTAACATTTCGCTACCACCGTCCTGATTCAAGTTATAGGGGCTTACGCACACTTCGGACGAATGGATGCAAGCGCGGCACGCATTTTTTGCCGATACGTTACCCATCAAGGCGCGCAAACGATAAAAGGCTGCAGTTATGTCGCGTTGCCGACACCCTTGCTCCCGTAAAACCTCGTAACACTGTTGTGCGCTTGCATCATCGGCGTGCCTGCTGTTTTCGGCTCGATCACGCTTCCTGGGTTTCACCTCGGGTTGTTGCTGCATCGCCCGCACTGCGAGCGAGCGGACTTCCATCATGCCGGCCATCTAAATTTGTTTGATCGCAGGCATTAATATTTGTCTGAGGGATGCCGTTATACATCGGCAGAGTGACGGAACCGGCCTGATTTCTATCAATATGCTTTCCACCTCAACGCAACACATGACCGATGCCCATTTGCGTCACCGCTTTCATCGACGTTCGCTGGAACAGCAGCGTCCGCTGTCGACGGTCACCATGGCTTTCACGGTCTTCGCCACGTTGTTGTTTGTGCTGGCGCGCAACCTGGTAGCGGGCCCCGCCATTGCACTCTCCTACCGGATCGCCTGCGTGCTGTTTCTGGGCCTGCTGGTGACGGGGGTCAGCAAGGCTCGCAGCACGGCCGTGTTCGGCAGCCTCGGGGTCGCTTACACGCTGGTGCTGGTTGTCGTGATTGCCCTGAACATCTCCGGTCTCGAGCAGCCGATGCTGTGGGCGCTGCCCGCCTTGCTGGTGATCCCGATCTGCTCGGCGCCGCTCTGGCTCACGCCGACGCACTTCTTCGCCGGTACCGCGATCTTCTATGTCAGCGGTCTGCCGCTGTTGTTCCGCCAGCCGCAGATCCACGACGTGAATGTCGTGGCGTGGCTGTGGGTGCTGATCGGCGCGCCCACCTCGGCAGTCTTTCACTTCGGCTTCTACTGGTTTCGGCGCGACCATTTCCTGCTCGAGAACCGCCTCGCGCAACTGGCCGCCACCGATCCGCTGACCGGCCTGCAGAATCGCCGCGCCTTCATGGAACAGGCCGAGCGGCGTCTGGCCGCGCTCGGTGAATCGACCAAGGTGTGCGCGATCTTTGTCGACATCGACTCTTTCAAATCGTTGAACGATCAGTTCGGCCATGCAGCGGGCGACCAGACGCTCTCTGAAGTCGCCCAGGTGTTGATGGACCAGACGAACGCGCAAGACAGCGTGAGCCGGATCGGCGGCGAAGAGTTCGCGGTGTTGCGGCGTGGCGGGCTCGCGTCCGCGTTGGAACTGGCCGAACGCCTGCGCGGCGCCGTCGCCTGCATTGCGCGTCCGGACGGCTACGTGACGGCGAGCTTTGGGGTAGCCGAGCATCGCGTCGGCGAGAGCATCATGGCTTTGCTCGACCGTGCCGACGAGGCGCTGTTGCGTGCCAAGCAGTCCGGCCGCAACCGGGTGTGCGCCGAGCGCGCCATCCCGCTCGACCCGCTGCAACTATTGGGCAACGGCAACCCGGGCGACCCGAACGATCCGGCGGCAAGCGTCCGGCCGCAGTGGGACGGCTACTATCTGACCTCGCACTTTCAGCCGCTCTACAGCTTGTCGCATCAGAAGCAGGTGGGCTTCGAGGCGCTGCTGCGCGGCGAACAGAGCGACGGCACGCTCGTGCCGCCCGCCGTGCTGTTCGCGCCGCGGCCGTTGAGCGACGAAGGCGCGCTCGACCGGGCGAGTCACGCGGTCCATCTCGCCAACGCGCAGCGGCTGATTCCCGGTGAGGCGTGGATCTTCCTCAACATCCTGCCCGCGACCTTCGTGGCGAAGGGGTATGCCGATCAGTTGGCCGGCATCGTGCGCCTCGCCGGGCTCGAACCGGACAAGATCGTCCTCGAGATTCTCGAGTCGCATGGCGGCAGCGTGGATGAGATGTCACGGGCGGCGGCGCGCTATCGCGAGCACGGCTTTCTGATTGCCGTGGACGATTTCGGCGCGGGCCAATCGAATCTGGACCGGCTGTTCCGCATTCGTCCTGACTTCGTCAAGCTCGACGGCGAACTGATTCGCGCCACCATACCGGGCACCCAGCAATCGATCCTGCCCAAGCTCGTTTCCCTGCTGCACCAGGCGGGCATGCTGGTGGTCGTCGAAGGCGTCGAGACGACCGAGGAGCTGATTCTCGCCGTGGAGTCGAACGTCGATTTCGCACAAGGCTTCCTGCTGGGCCGACCGGCTGCGCAGATCGCGCCGCCGGACTCGGTCAACCGGTTGATCGACCGTTCGTTCGACGTGATCGCGCAGGGCCGGGCGCATCTGCATGCGCTGTTCGAAAGCAAGGTAGAGCCGTACCGCTTCGCCCTGCGCAGTGCCGCCGACGCGCTGCTGAGCGGCATCGGCATGGACGACGCCTTTGCCGACCTGGCGCAGCACGAACTGTGCATCAGCTGTTTCATCCTCGATGACCGGGGGCGGCAGATCGGGCCGGAAGTGCCGGGCGTCGCCGGCGGCAAGCTAGGCGAGTCGCTGGAGCCGGTCGCGGATCCGCGCGATGCCCGCTGGGATCATCGTCCGTACTTCAGAAACGCGGTCTTGCTGCCGGGCGTGCCAGTGGCCAGTAGTCCTTATCTGTCGCTGGCGAGCGGCCGGCCCTGTATTGCGGTGACGGTGGCGATCCAGTCGCCGGAAATGCGCTCGGTGGTCGGGACGGAGCTCGACTGGTCCGCGCCGCATTTGCCCTGGCCGGCCAGCGAATAAGCCCGGCACTCAGCATCGCTCCGCACGCGGTGCCTGGGTCGAGCCACGTACGACCAGTTTCGGCGCCGACGTGATGCACACGCGCGGCGCTCTGGCGGCCGCCCGGATGCCGCGCGGCGACGCCTCGATCAGTTCGCGTAGCAGGGAGACCGCGAGCTCCGCCGCTTCGACGGTCGGCACGGCGACGGTGGTCAGCGCCGGGCGCGACTCCTGGGCAAGCTGAATATCAGTAATGCCAACTACCGAGAGATCGTGCGGCACCTGCAAACCCAGATCGGCGGCCGCGTGCAGGGCGCCGAGCGCGGGCAGGTCGTTGGTGGCGAAGATGGCCGTCAACTGCGGGTGCGTCTCCAGCAGTTCGCGGGTGGCGCGATAGCCGCCCTGGGTGGTGTCCCTTGCATGGCGCACCGGCGCTTGCGCGGCGTCGAGACCGGCCGCGCGCAGCGCATCGACGAAGCCGTCGTAACGCGCCGCGTGGATGCCCGCAGCCTTGCTGGCCACAATCGCGCCGATCCGGCGGTGTCCCAGTTCGAGCAGATGCTGGGCAGCCAGCTGGCCGGCAAGGCGGAAGTCCACGGCCACGCAGGGCAGGCCGGGCGGCTCATGCGGACGTTCCCACATGCACAGCACGACCGGTGCGCCGCGCGCCTCGGTCTTGTGCAGGTCGGCGAAGTCGAGATTGGCGTTCATCACCAGCACGCCCTCGGACAAGGTGCCGGCAATCTGCTCCAGATAGGCGCGTCCCGCCAACGGATCTTCGTTCGTATTGCAGATGATCAGAAAGTGGCCGCTGCTGCGCGCCGCCCGCTCGACGGCCAGCGCAAACTCGGGATAGAACGGGTTCGCGATG
>Ga0302228_10001097_pt1 | contig 20512 bp, 18 predicted proteins | sample II_Palsa_N1_2_FD_193519 | JGI IMG/M metagenome (GOLD analysis project Ga0302228, IMG submission 193519) | Peat permafrost microbial communities from Stordalen Mire near Abisko, Sweden - II_Palsa_N1_2 | ecosystem: Environmental > Terrestrial > Soil > Palsa > Peat permafrost | place: Sweden...
GCTGCTCGGCATGCAGCTTCACCGGCAGACCCAGCTGCTTCGCGCATTCGAACAGGCGACGGGTTTCCTCGCGGGTGAAGCCGATGCCTTCGCAGAACGCATCTACCGCGTCGACCAGGCCTTCAGCGACCAGCGCCGGCAGCATCTCGTCGCAGACCAGCGCCACATAGTCAGCGCGCTTATCCTGGTATTCGGGTGGCAGCGCATGCAGCCCGAGAAAGCTGGTGCGCACGGTAATGCCCAGTTCCCGCCCGAGCCGTCGCGCCACTCGCAACATGCGGCGCTCGCTTTCAAGCTCCAGGCCATAGCCGGACTTGATCTCCAGCGTGGTGACGCCGTCGGCGAGCAGGGCCTGTGCACGCGGCAGCGACTGTGCGAACAGCTGCTCCTCGCTGGCGGTACGGGTGGCATTGACCGTGGAAACGATGCCGCCGCCTGCGCGCGCAATCTCCTCGTAGCTGGCGCCGTTCAAGCGCAGGTCGAATTCCTGCGCACGATCGCCGCCGAACACCAGATGGGTATGGCAGTCGATCAGCCCCGGGGTGACCAGCGCAGCATCCAGCGATTCCACCGTCAGGGCCAGCTCGTTCGGCGCTGCCGGCAGCGCATCCATGTGACCGATCCAGGCGACGCGACCGTGATGCAGCGCGATGGCTCCATGCTCGATCAAGCCACAGGCGGCGTCGCCAACGAAGGTGGCCAAGGTGGCATTCAACAGCAACCGATCCCAGCGTGGCTCGCTCATGTCCCCGGTGACTCCGTGTTTGCGCTCATGGCTTGCTGGAGGGCTCATCGCCCACGTCATCCAGCGGAGCGGCGGGTTCGTCGAAGGCGCTGGTATTGCCGACGTGCTGCAATGCCTCGGCTTCCAGTCTGGCCTTCTCGGTGCTTTCCGCATGTGCGGCCTGTTGCCGCTCGAAGTCCTGCACCATGCGCTCGGCGAAATCCTTGTAGACCGGAGTCGGGCAGAACAATGATGCCGCGGCACGTGCCAGCAGGCAGGCGGCCATGATCGGTATAACCATGTCCTGGTTGTCGGTCAGCTCCATCGCAATCACCGCCGAGGTCAGTGGAGCGCCGGTGACCCCCGAGAGATAGGCACTCATGCCCAACAGCACCACGGTGCCAGCCGGCACGCTGGGCAGGAAGTAAGCAATGTTGTGGCCAAGTCCGGCGCCGACCGCCAGCGCGGGCGAAAAAATGCCACCGGGAATGCCAGCCCAGTAGGAAAAGACATTGGCTAGCAATTTGGCAATGCCGAAGGTCTGTCCCGGCGTGACGGCTGCTTCCTGCACGAAGGCGCGTGCCTGATCGTAGCCAGTGCCATAGACATTGTTGTGCGAGAACAGCCCGATAAGCGCCAGTGCCAAACCACAACCGGCGGCAAACATTATTGGCGCATGCGAGCGCAGACGACCTATGTAGGCCAGCGGCCCTTGTCGACTGAGCAGGATCAACCGCGCGAACAGGCCGCCCAGCAAGCCACAGATGACACCAGTGAGCAGCACGGCCAGCCATGCATGGCCCAAGGGTAGACTGGCCTGCACTTGGCCGAAGTAGGAGTAATTGCCCATGATGCCGAGCGAGACCACACCACCGACGATCACCGCAGTCAGCAGCAGGCCGCTGAAACGATGTTCGAATGTGCCGGCCAGCTCCTCGATCGCGAACACCACGCCGGCCAGTGGGGTATTGAAGGCGGCAGCAATGCCGCAAGCGCCGCCGGCAAGAATGAAACGCGAGGCTGCCTTGGGCTCGGTGAAACCAAAGCGGCGGCCAAGCGAGTAGAACAAGCCGGCACCCACATGCACGGTCGGTCCCTCGCGACCGATTGAAGCACCGACGGCCAGCGCGATCAGGGTAAGCACCATCTTGCCGACCGCGATCGGCAGCGCCAGCATGCGGGCACGGAAGTCTTCGTCTTCGATATGCAGGGTAGCGATCACCTGGGGGATACCGCTGCCGCGGGTGGCGCGCAGCCGTCCCTCGGTAACCCAGGCGAGCAGGCCGAACACGATCGGCGTGACGATCAGCGGGATCCATGCGCCATAGCTCAGCATTCGCTGAAACAGGTGGTAGGACCAGTCGCTGGCCTTGGCAAACAGGATGGCAGCAAGCGCCACCACGACCGCACCGACCCACAGCGCAAGACGCCGTTTCCACTGGTGGGGAGCAAAGAACTCGTGACCGAGCAGAGCCTGCAGGCGCGGATTCGAAGATGGTGAAGCGGGCTGGGTTGACTCTGTCATTCACCCATTATCGCAGACCCTGCGCCGCGATCGGCAGGCAACCCGTCAACTAACGTGGCCGCCAGCGTGTCTCGTACAGGTCGAAGCGGCGATCCTTCAGGTTCTGCACCGCGCCAGCGTTGCGCGCACGGGCCAGGCTTTCCAGCCGCAGGTCGGCGAACAGCACGGTCTCGATGTTTGGCGTGGAGTCGGCGGCGATGCCGTCGCGTGCGAACGGGAAGTCGCTGGGCGTGAGGATGCAGCTCTGGCCGTACTGGATGTCGAAATTGTTGACGCCGGGCAGATTACCGACGTTGCCCGACAACACCACGTAGCACTGGTTCTCGATCGCCCGTGCCTGCGAGCAGTAGCGCACGCGCAGGTAACCCTCGCGCACGTCGGTGCAGAACGGCACGAACAGGATCAGCGCGCCCTGGTCGGTGAGATGGCGGGCGACTTCCGGGAATTCGGAGTCGTAGCAGATCATCACGCCGATCGGTCCGCAGTCGGTGAGCACCGTCGCTGCACTGTCGCCGCCGGTGATGTTCCACACATTGCGTTCGCTCGGCGTGGGATGCAGCTTCTCGCGCTCGTGGATCGAACCGTCGCGCAGGCACACGTAACAGACGTTGTGGATGTCGCCGTTCGGCTGCTCGGTCGGATGCGAGCCGGCGACGATGTTGATGTTGTAATGCACGGCCAGGTGGCTGAAGAGCTCCTTCACCTGCGGCGTGTACTGGCTGAGCTTGCGGATCGTGTCGAACGGCGAGAGCTCCTCGTTCTCGATCGACAGCAGCTGCAGCGTGATCAGCTCGGGGAAGGTGACGAAATCGGCGTTGTAGTCGGCGGCGATGTCGGTGAAATATTCGACCTGGGTGGCGAACTCCTCGAACGACTTGATGCGCCGCTGCTGGTACTGCACCGAGGCCACCCGCACCGAATCGGGCAGGCGTTGCGTCGAAGGGATCGACGGCATGTCCGGGTGATCGAGCAGGCGTGGATTGCGCCAGACGAGGTGCACGGCATAGCCGAGCGAATCGTAGTCGGACGGCACATAGGCGCGCAGCAGTCCGATCGCCTCGAAATCGTTGTTGAGCTGGAAACTCAGGGTGAGATCGCGCCGCTTGCCCTCCACCACCGCCTGCACGTATGCGTCGGCAGTTCCATAGCGTTGCATGTTCTTGGCCAGGCCTGGTATGCGTCCGCCGAACACGATGCCGCGCAGCTTCAGGTCGATGCACAGGCGCTTGCGTGCCTGGTAGAGCCGCTGGCCGATGCGCATGCCGCGGTAATCCGGATGCACCACCACTTCCATGCCGTACAGCCAGTCGCCGTCTGGCTTGTGGCGCGAACCCATGCCACCCCCGGTGATCTGCATCCAGGTGTGCGGAGCCAGCGCGGTGGCTTCGTCGATGCGGAACGTGGCGCAGTAGCCGACAATCACGCCCTCGTACTCCACCACGAACTGGCCTTCGGGGAAGTGCGTCTGCTGGGAGCGCAGCATCTCCGCCGAGTGGCCCCATTCCAGGGTGTAGATTCGCCCGGTGAGTGTCACCAGGGCCGGCACGTCGGCAGGAGTCGCCTGCCGCAACAGCAGTTTGGGTGTGTGCTCATTCGTCTTCTTGGCCATCACACGATTATGCATAGGGCGGCGGAGGCTCGAGTGAAGAGGATGTCATCAGCCCGGTTACACTGCGCGGCATCAGAACGGGAGCAAGTCCATGAGTGATAGCGCAGCCATCCGCAGCTTCAAGGTCGGCCAGCTCTGGCAACCCGGCGGCTGGCAAGCTGATGCCATGCTTGGCGTCGATGCAGGTGGAAGTCTGGTCAAGCCTGCGGCCACTTCAGTCGAACCACTGGGTATGTGGGTACTGCCCGGTATGCCAAACCTGCATTCGCATGCATTCCAGCGTGCGATGGCCGGGCTGGCCGAACGCAAGGGCAGGGTCGACGACAGCTTCTGGAGCTGGCGCGAGACCATGTACGCGTTCGCCGCTGCGATCGGCCCGGACGAACTCAAGGCGATCGCCGCCCAGCTCTATGTCGAGATGCTGAAGGCGGGCTACACCCAGGTCTGCGAATTCCAGTATCTGCATCACCAGCCGGACGGCATGCCGTATGCGCAGCCGGAGACGATGTCGCTGGCACTGATCGAGGCGGCACATGAAGCTGGCATCGCGCTGACCTTGCTGCCAGTGCTGTACATCAGTGGCGGCTTTGACGGTCGCGCGCTCGCTGCGCGGCAGCGCCGCTTCGGTCATGCGGTGGACGGCTATCTGCGCCTGCTGGAAAAACTGCGCCAATATGAGAGTGAGGACGTGCACGTCGGCATCGCCTTGCATTCATTGCGCGCAGTGCCGGAGCAGGCGATGCGCGAAGTACTCGCCAGCGACATGGCAAAAAGCTGCCCGATCCATATCCATATCGCCGAACAGATCGGCGAAGTGCAGGACTGTCTCGCTACACGGGGCGCGCGTCCGGTGGAATGGCTGTTCGATCACGCTGAAGTCGATGCGCGCTGGTGCCTGGTGCATGCGACTCACCTGACCGAGGCGGAAGCCACTCAGATTGCTCGCAGCGGTGCAGTGGCGGGGCTATGTCCCACGACCGAAGCGAATCTCGGCGACGGCCTGTTTCCGCTGGCCGATTACCTCGATGCAGGCGGCGTACTCGGCATCGGCTCGGACTCGCACATCTCGATCTCGCCGGTGGAAGAGCTGCGCTGGCTGGAATACGGCCAGCGCCTGCTTACGCGCCATCGCAACATCGCTGCGCGGCATGAAGGTGACAGCGTGGGCGAGACACTGTGGCGTGCCGCGTTGCATGGCGGTGCACAGGCGTCCGGTCTGCCGATCGGTGAGTTGCGCGAGGGCGCGCGTGCCGACCTGATCGTGCTGGATGAAACTTCGCCGCTGCTGGCTGCCCGCGACGCGCGTTCGATGCTCGACAGCTTCCTGTTCGCTGGCAACACGCCGCTGGTGCGTGACGTGATGGCCGGTGGGCGCTGGCAGGTGCGTGACTTCCGTCATCGTGACGAGGAGCGTATTGCCGCCCGTTACCGCAGCGTGGTGGCACGACTGGCCGGTAGCTGACCCACGGTTCTGTTCAGTGTTTCGCGCTGGGTTGATTGGGCGAGCCTGGTGGCTGCGCGCTGAAACTGACAGTTTTCCTGTTCAGCTCCCAGTGATCGAGATGAACGCCAACCATCGCCAGGCCAGCGCTCGGGTCATCGCGGAAATGACGCACGCGTTTTCGGTGACACATCCCCAACAGGAGTGTTCCCATGCGCCGCATCATCTCGATCCTGCTTGTTTCCGCACTGCTGCTGATCGGCAGCGCTTCCCTCACCGGTTGCGTGGTGGTGCCAGCCCGCGGTTACCCGGCGCGTGTCTGGGTGCCTGGATACTGGGGCCCAACGCATATCTGGGTCGGTGGCCACTGGGGTTACCGCTGAGCAACAGGCTGCTCACTGGACCACCAGCCATCACGAGTTAAAAAGTTGCGCCAGCCCTGCCGCTGGCGCAACTCCCTGCCGCTAACTGCTTAGTTTGTTGCCTGCGAGGTCGAGGACACCGGATGCTGTGCCTTGAACTGCTGCCACTGCGCCTTGCGGGCCTGCTGCTGTGCCTTGAGGGTGGCCAGCTGCGCCTTCTGCGGCGCGGTCAGTACGGCGTAGACCTGTGCAGTGATGGCGGCGCGCTGCTGCACGCGTGCCTGGGCAGCACTGCCTTCAGCCTGTGCCAGACTGGCGGCGGCGGCTTGGTAGCCGACCTGGTCCGGGGTCATCGATTCAAACGCGCTGCGCTGCTGGCCGAGTGCCTGGCGTTGTGTCTTGTTCTGGGCAAAGCTCGTCTGCATGATCTGCTTGATGCTGGCACGCTGGGCATCAGTCAGATTGAGTTTGCTCAGGGCCATCAGTTGGCCATGTCCGTGGGAGTGCCAGCCGCCGTGCCCGCCGGCGGTCTGTGCCGTGGCAGCGAAGGTGGTGACGGCCACGGCCGACGCCAGAATCAGGCCTAGAGAGATGCTCTTGCGCATGGGTAGTACCTTTGGTCGTTGTGGGAGGTGATGTCTTGCACCTATTAGACGACCATCTTGCGTTTATGTTCTTTGCCAAAGGGTAAAGATGGGTAAAGACCGTGGAGTAAGTGCTCGCACACGGTTTGAATGATTGGAAACCAAGCGGCCACCATGTCCAGAATCCTGATTGTCGACGATGACCGCGCCCTGTGCAGCCTGCTGGCTGAATACCTGCAGCGTGAAGGCTTTGTCGTGGATGTCGCCCACGACAGCGAAACGGCCTTGGCGCAACTGCAGAACCAGACAACGCGACCGGACCTGTTGATCCTCGACGTGATGATGCCGGGCCGGGACGGTCTGGATACCCTGCGTGAGCTGCGGCTGCAGTACCGGTTACCGGTCATCATGCTTTCCGCACGCGGCGAAGCGGTGGATCGGGTGATCGGATTGGAACTGGGCGCGGACGATTACCTTGCCAAGCCTTGCCTGCCACGTGAATTGCTGGCCCGGGTGCGCGCGCAGTTGCGGCGCAATACGCCGGTCGCGGCTGGAATGCTGCAGGTGGGAACGTTGCGTCTGCAACCCGGCGAAAGGCGCGCGTATGCCGACGAGAAGGAGTTGTCGCTGACCGGCGCCGAATTCCTGCTGTTGCTGGCGCTGGCGCAGCGCGCCGGCGAGCTGGTCGACAAGGCCGCGTTGACGCGTATCGCACTTGGCCGCGAGCTGGAGCGTTTCGATCGCAGCGTCGACGTGCATGTGAGCCGGCTGCGCCACAAGCTGTTGGAGGCCTCGGCACAATCGCCGCGCATCGAGTCAGTGCGTGGCGCAGGCTATGTCCTGCTCGTGGGTGCGGCATGAATCCATTCAGGAGCTCGTTGTACTGGCGCCTGCTGATCTGGTTCTGCGTGGCCAACCTGCTGGTGCTGCTGCTGGGTGGTCTGCTTACGCGGGGTTTCATCGAGTACACCACGGCCAGGGAAATCAACTGGGTGGCGCTGGCGCAAGGCGCCGACCAGGCCTATGAAAGTGGCGGCGCGGCGGCCTTGGCGGACTGGTCCGAGCAACAGCGGCACGAAGGCATCGAGGCGACCCTTTACGAAAAGGGAGCCGCGTTGTATCCGATCCACCTGCATGCGTCCATCGAAAGCTCTCTGCCGGGCTGGCTGGATGCGAACCGGGACATCGTCCTGCAGCCATGGCCAGGCATCTACGTCGCGGTGCAACAGGTCACCGGCGACGACGGCCAGGTCAGGCAACTGGTGGCCTTCAGCAGGACGCATACGAGGCTGAACCCGCAGGCCCGGCAAACCATCCTGTTGAGCATCCAGCTGGTGTTGTCCCTGTTGTGCATCGGATTGCTGGGCTGGTGGGTCGCGCGCAGTGTGGCCAAGCCGGTCGAGGCGTTGCGCGACGCGACGCGGCGCATGGCTGCCGGCGAGCTTTCGACCCGGGTTGGCCGCCAGGGTGGCATGGCGCACGATGAGATCGCGCAACTCGCCTACGACTTCGATGCCATGGCCGAACGCATCGAGGCGCTGGTGGCGCACGATCGTGGTGTATTGCAGGATCTCTCGCACGAGCTGCGCTCGCCGCTGGCGCGGCTGCATCTGATCCTCGACTTTGCCCAGCGCAGCAGCAGTGCGGCAGAGGCGGATTCGTATTTCCGCCAAGCCGAACAGGAGATCGGACGGCTCGATCGCATGACCGGGGAAATGCTGACGCTGTCGCGCCTGGAAGGCGGCATTCCTGGCATGAACCGCGAGCGCCTGGAACTGCTCGAACTGATTCGTGGCTGCATCGCGCGGGCCGAGCTGGAGGCTGGCGCGCGCAAGATACAGTTGCACCTGGTATCGAGCCAGCCAGTTACCGTGCTTGGCAGTGCGCTGCTGGTGGAGCGCGCGCTGGATAACCTGATCGCCAACGCCATCAAGTTCAGCCCGGAAGGCGGCAGCGTGGAGCTTGCCGTGCGCGAAGGGAAGAATGTGGCCGAACTGTCCATCAGCGACCGTGGCCCTGGCGTGCCCGATGGCGAACTGGAATTCCTGTTCAGGCCGTTCTTCCGCGGCAGCAACGCGGCGCGTGCCGACGGCCATGGCATGGGCCTGGCGATCGTGCAGCGCGTGGTACAGGTGCATGGCGGCGACATCTACGCCTGCAACGGCATGCGTGGCGGACTGGAAGTGCATCTGCAGTTGCCGCTGGCAGGGTCCGCCTAGACCAGGGTGTGCCACCCACGCCAGGTTCGAACCTGCCATGCGTTTGGCTGACGGGTTTCAGCCTGCACCGGTTTCGCGCGCAAGGTGCAAGTCATTGAACTTGCGCCGTTCGATCAGTTCGGTGACATGGCCGGCGGCATCGCGGCGGAAGATCAGCAGGTTCCTCTCGTCGTCGGTACCCATGAACACATCCTTGGCAATCGGTTCGATCCGGTTGAACGGCCGACCTGCCTTGGTGACGTAGCCGAGCACACCATTCTTCACGCTGACCGACCATGCACGGTCCGGTCCATAGCGATAGCTGCCGATGTAGTCGTCGAGTTTGAGTCCGTTGACCTGCAGTTTCGGCGGCGCCGTCGGGATCGTCACGTCCTCGGCGCCGGCCAGTTTCCACGCGCCATCCTGCTTCACGAAGGTGAGCAGCGACTGGTAGCGCACCACCAGCTGTTGCCCGAACACGCTCTCGCGCTCGTACCACTCGACTTGCATCAGGGCCGTATCGCCATATTGCTGCACATGTGGATCGCGCAGCTCGATGCTGCCGGACAAGCCGCGCGGAAGCGGTTGCAGCGATGCCACCGCATCCTGTTTGTGCTGGATACGACCGAACTCGTCGATCAGCACGGCATCAGCGGCCAGCGTGCGCTGCCACACTTCCTGCCTGCCCAACGGAATCGCATCCACCCACGCCTGCGTGATGGCCAGCAGCTGATTGCGTAACGCGATAGGCGCCTCGGCCGCGTGCAGCGCCGGTACTTGCAGGACGGTGAGCCACACCAGTGCGGAGGCCAGCCGAAACGTCGGCATGATCGTTTCTCCATGATGGATGGTCGTGAGTCTGGATCCGGTACGGAGCCGCGGCATGTGCATCAAGTCATGCAAAGGTCTGCAGCAACGCCACAAGCTTCGCATTCGATGGCTGATTTGCAACACTGCGGCCTTGCCGTGACCGTCACCGGATTTTTCATGCGCTCGTCTTCGCTTGCTGCCGTGGGTCTGGCGCTGTGTGCAGCACTGTTCTTCACACTTACCTATGTGCTCAACCGCAGTCTGGTCGCCGGCGGCGGCCATTGGGCGTGGGCGGTGATCCTGCGCTACCTGATCACGCTGCCGTTGCTGGCCATGGTGCTGCCACTGCAGGGCGGACTCGGTGAGTTGCCGCGCGAACTGCGCCAGCATCCACGCACGTGGCTGATCTGGAGCAGCGTCGGTTTCGTGCTGTTCGGCATTCCGTTGACCTGGGCAGCGAGCAGTGGGCCGTCATGGCTGATTGCCGGCAGCTTCCAGACCACCGTGCTGGCCGGGCCGCTGCTGGCGCCGTTGATCTATCGCGATGAGCGGCGTCGATTGGCGTGGCGCACGCTGGCGATCGGTACGCTGATCGTCGCCGGTGTGTTCGCCTTGCAGTGGGGTCATGCGCACGGCCAGCTGCATGCGAGTGACTGGTGGGCGATCGGCGCGGTGGTGCTGTCCGCGTTTGCTTATCCCCTGGGCAATCGCAAGCTGCTCTTGCACCTGGAGCATGGCGTGAGCCATATCAACGCCGTGCAGCGCGTGTTCGGCATGACTTTGTGCAGCTGGCCGCTGTGGCTGCTGTTCGCTGTCATCGCCTGGTGCACGATCGGACCGCCGACCCTGCGCGAGGCGTTGTTGGCCGGTGGCGTGGCGCTGTCGTCGGGCACCATCGCCACGGTGCTGTTTTTCCGCGCCACCGACATGGTGCGGCGCGAGCCGACCGCACTGGCTGCGGTCGAGGCGATGCAGGCGGCCGAGCTGCTGTTCGCCACCTTGCTCGGTGTGCTGTTTCTCGGCGAGACGCGACCACACGGCTACGCGCTGTTCGGCGCGCTGGCGATCATTGTCGGCATCGCGCTGTTCGGTTGGGTCAGTGGACGTGGTGCCGCGGGGAATGACGAGGCGTTGCGCGCGTTGCGTAGCGATCGCGGCGCCTGAAAACACTTCAATTTATTTCTATTGCATTCATTTGTTTGCGTATCTTGATTTATAAGGTTACATATTGGCTTCGAGCAAGATCGCAAGAGTTTACGAAGACCATGAGCAAACGACGATTCCCATGCCTGTTAGCGCCTGGCCTGCTTACGTGTGCGCTGCTGGGTGCAAGCGCCGCGCCGTGGGCGCAGCCGCAGACCCTCAGTTCCAGTGCGAGTCTGCGCTGGGACGCGGATCGCTATGGCAATCATCGCTACCTCGTACAGGTCGACAAGCCGGCCGACGCGGTGCACGTCGTCATCCCCTGGCGTCGCCGCGATGCGCAGCCGGAACAAGTGGCGGTCATCGTCACCGCACCGGACGGCAGTGTGGTTGCCAACGTGCTGCGAGGCACGATCGACCAGGCCTCCGGCGAACTGGTATTTGCGGCGAAACAGGCTGGCACCTATGCGGTTTATTACCAGCCCTATCTCAGCAACGGCCGCAGCAATTACCCGACCGTGACCTATCTGCCGCCGAAGGACAGCGCCGATCCGGCCTGGGCGCACAAGTTTGCTGCTGCCACATGGCAGCGACTGCCGCAGGCACAAGTGTTGCGCTACGAGGCGGTCGATGCGTTCGACGCCTATACCGGGATGGAGCGCACCGCCACGCCGCAGGAACTGCAGCAGTTGCTGGCGGCGAATCCGCAGGCATCGTTGCTGCTGTTTCCGGAGACGCGCGCGAATCCGGTGCGCATGTTCGACCAGATTCCCGAACGCTGGGCCACGCGCGGTGCCGGTGGCGAGTTCGGCGACAGCGCGTTGCGTGGTGAATACCTGAGTTTTCAGGTGGGGCTGTGGGCACCGCACATGGCCGTGAGCGATGTGCACGTGGCGATGGCCGACCTGCACGGTCCGGACGGCGCGGTCATTCCGGCCCGTGCCTTGACCTGCTTCAACGTCGGCGGCATCGACTACGCCGGCCAGCCGTTCACCACCCGCGTGGATGTGGCGCAGGGGCGAGTACAGCCGCTGTGGATGGGGCTGGATATTCCGGCCGATGCAAAGCCGGGCGTGTATCGCGGCGAGCTGACGATCAGTGCCGATGGCGTGCCGGCGCAAAAGGTGCCGCTGGTGATTACCGTGGGCACGGGCGAGGCGGTCGCGCATGGCGACGACGACCCGACGAAGCTCACCCGCCTACGCTGGCTCGACTCGCGACTGGCGCAGGACAATAACTTGGTCAAACCGTTTACCGCAGTGACGGTACACGGTGCGCAACTGGGCATCCTGGGTCGCCAGGTGCAGCTGGCCGCGAATGGCCTGCCTGCGCAGATCGAGAGTCGCTTCGACGAACGCATGACCGGATTTGCGAGACAGCCACTTGATCTGCTGGCGGTGCCAATGCAGTTGGTAGTCGAGGATGCAGGTGGCGCTCACTCTCTGGAAACTGCTGATGCCTTGAATCCTCTGAATCCGAAGGGGGCTAAAGCGCAACGAAAGCTTACGCTTGCTGAGGCATTTGCATTGATGGATGCGCAAGGTGTCGCAGACGCAAAAAATGCCCCCAAGGTCGAGCGGGACGGACCTGATCGAGTGCACTGGCGCGTTGTTGGCGTCGCAGGTCCGTTGAAGAGCGATGTGCAAGGTTCACTCGAAGCAGATGGGACGCTGAGCTACACCATCGCGTTGACTGCGACCCAAAGCGCCACGTTGAAGGATATCCGCTTGGAAATTCCGTTGCGGCATGAAGTGGCGCAATACGAGCTGGGTTTGGGGCGTCAAGGTGATTACGCGCCGAAAGAATTTGGTTGGAAATGGAACGTCGAGAACAATCAGGACGGTGCATGGATCGGCGCAGTGAATGCCGGGCTGGAATTCCATCTGCGCGATGAACACTACCGGCGTCCACTCAATACCAACTTCTACCACCAGCAACCGCTGCTGATGCCGAGTTCATGGGATAACGACGGGAAAGGTGGCATCACCTTCGTTCGTGATCGGGAGGACTACTTCGTCAAAGCATTCAGCGGCCCGCGCACGATGGCGGCAGGGCAGACACTGCGTTACGACGTGGTCATGCGCGTCACCCCGTTCAAGACGATCAAGCCGGCCGAGCATTTCGCCGAACGCTACTTCCACAAGTACGACGATCTGGACACGATCAAGGCCGACGGCGCGAACGTGGTGAACATCCATCACGCCACGCCGATCAATCCGTGGATCAACTACCCGTTCCTCACCGTGGACGCGATGCGCGCCTACGTCGAGGCCGCACACCAGCGTGGTATGGAAGTGAAGATCTACGACACCATCCGCGAACTGTCCGACCGCGCACCGGAACTGCCGATGCTCGAATCGCTGGGGCATGAGGTAATCAGCGGCGGCAAGGGCGGCGGCTTCTCCTGGCTGCAGGAGCATCTGGACGGCGACTACATCGCCGCCTGGCACGTGCCGGAAAACCGCGATGCGGCGGTGATCGACGCCGGCCAGAGCCGCTGGCACAACTACTACATCGAAGGGCTGGACTGGCTCGCGCGCAACGTCGGTATCGACGGCCTGTACCTCGATGACGTTGCCTACGATCGCACCACCATGAAGCGCGTGCGCAAGGTACTCGAAGCGCATCGGCCGCATCCGTTGATCGACCTGCACTCGGCCAACCAGTTCAATCCGCGCGATGGCCATATCAACAGCGCGCTGCTGTACATGGAGCTGTTCCCGTATATCGACCGGCTGTGGTTTGGCGAAGAGTTCGATTACGAAAAGACCTCGCCCAGCTACTGGCTCACCGAGATGTCCGGCATCCCATACGGACTCATGGGCGAGATGCTGCAGAACGACGGCAACCCCTGGCGCGGCATGCTGTTCGGCATGACCGGCCGGCTCGGCTGGTCCAAGGGCAGCGATCCGCGCCCGCTGTGGAAGCTGTGGGACAGCTTCGGCATCGAGCGGGCGCAGATGATCGGCTGGTGGGTGCACGATGCACCGGTGAAAACCCGTCGTGACGACGTGCTGGCCACCAGCTATGTGCGCGATGGCAAGACGCTGATCGCGCTGGCCTCATGGGCACCGCAGACGACCGCGGTGAAACTGCAGATCGACTGGAAGGCGCTCGGGCTCAAGCCCGGCAATGCAACACTGGTGGCCCCGGCGGTGGACGGCTTTCAGCCCGCCACCAAATTCAAGCCGGGCGACGCGATTCCGGTGCAGCCGGGCAAGGGGTGGCTGCTGCTGCTGGATTAATCAGGTGACGATGGTATTGAAGTGCAGGGTGTCCGCTTTCGACGGCGACTCAGCCGGCCGAGCTCGTCATCGACGCAACAGGAGCATGGCTGGTTGCAATGTTCGACGTGGTCGTTTGTGACGTGAGCATGGCGCCCAGGGTCAGCAGGCAGACCAGCAGGCTGGCGAGGAAAAGGCTCTGCAGCATCAGGGTTTCGAATTTCATGGGGTTTCTCCGCGAGTGAGTTAGAAAGCCTTCGATAGGTATTGAGCAAGGCCCATGCCAAAGGTCCGAATCGCCAGGAAACCGCATTCGTAAGCCATCTGATCCGTCGCCTCTCGCAAGGACGACTGTCCGCGGACGGTGCCGATGTGTCCGGACATGGCGCAGACAACGGGCAGTGAGCATCCGCAATCCAAAATCGAACATTGCCTGCTCCTGATCAGAACCATCAGCCTGTGTTCATCGCACAGGGTTGGCTGTCAGCAATGGGAAGGTTGCAACGGCTGGCGTGACCGCCGGCACATGCAGGGAGTGCGGAGGCGGGGTATTCCAATACCTTTGCGAAGTGCAGGTGAATTGACCCGGCCACATCGATAGATACAACCGACACAGGTAGCGACAAGTGTGGCTGGTGCCACCGTGGCAACCTGGACACATCTGAATATGGAGATCGTCCATGACGCATACACGCTCATCCACACTGATCGCGATCCTTTATGGTGGATTCGTCGCCGGCACGATCGACATTGGTGCCGCTTCGTTGATCAACGGGATCAGTCCCTTCATCATCCTGCGCGCCATTGCCAGCGGGCTGCTGGGCAAGGCCGCGTTCCAGGGTGGCATGCCAGTCTCGCTGCTGGGGCTGGCGCTGCAATGGGCGATGTCACTGCTGATCGCGGCCATCTTCGTCTTTGCCGCGCGGCAGCTGGCGTGGTTGAACCGGCGTTGGGTGACGGCTGGCGTGCTCTACGGCGCGGTGGTGTTCGTGGTGATGGAATACGTGGTCGTGCCACTTTCCGCCGCATGGCCGAAAGTGCATTTCACCACCCATGCGTTTATCGAGAATCTGTTGGCGATGCTGCTGTTCGGGCTGATCGTGGCGTTTTTTGCCCGCAGTGCCGATACCTCGTCGAGGTAACCGTCTGCGGCATCAGCGACGTTCGGGTAGTCATGAAGGAATGATTGCTGCGCCACAGACGTATGCCGTTCTCGTGTGTCTTGGCATACTGCCTGGGCGCTTGAGCGGATCCTTGCCATGACTGTTGATGCCATACCGACGATCCACCACGGCACGCCTGAGTTCCGGCGTACCAACCTCGCGCTGTTCGCCGCCGGTTTCGCCACGTTCGGGCTGCTGTACTGCGTGCAGCCGCTGATGCCGGAGTTCAGCCACGACTACGGCGTGAGCGCGGCGGTCAGCGCGCTGTCGCTGTCGCTGACCACTGGCGTGCTGGCGTTCGCGATGCTGTTTGCCGGCGCGCTGTCGGATGCATGGGGGCGCAAGTCGGTGATGGTGGCGTCGCTGCTTTCATCCGCGTTGCTCGTACTGGTAACCGCAGTGATGCCCAGCTGGTCGGCACTGCTGGTCGTGCGCACCTTGCTCGGGCTGACGCTGAGCGGCTTGCCGGCGGTGGCGATGACCTACCTCAGTGAGGAAATGCACATCGAATCGATCGGCCTGGGCATGGGGCTGTACATCAGTGGCAGTGCGGTCGGCGGCATGGGCGGACGCCTGATTACCGGTGTGCTGACTGACTTCGTGGGCTGGCGCATAGGCGTGACTGTGGTTGGTGTGATCGGTGTGCTGGCGGGTCTGATCTTCTGGCGCGCGCTGCCACCGTCGCGGCATTTCGTGCCGCAGCCACTGCGCTGGCGCTTCCTGCTGGGTCGTTTTACCGGCATGTTCCACGACCGCGGTCTGCCGTGGCTGTTCGCCGAGGGTTTCCTGCTGCTCGGTGCCTTCGTCACCGTCTACAACTATCTTGGTTATCGCCTGCTGGCGCCGCCGTACAACCTGAGCCAGGCGGTGGTCGGGCTGATCTTCGGCATCTATCTGGTCGGCACCTTCAGCTCGGCATGGATGGGCCATCTGGCCGGCCAGCTCGGGCGTCGCAAGGTGCTGTGGACCGCGTTCGCGTTGATGCTGGTCGGTGTGGCGTTGACGATGACGAGGCCACTGCTGCTGATCATGCTCGGCATCGTGGCGGTCACGTTCGGCTTCTTCGGTGGCCACTCCATCGTCAGCAGCTGGGTCGGTCGTCGCGCCGGCGTGGCGAAGGCACAGGCGTCCTCGATGTACCTGTTTTCGTACTACATGGGATCGAGCGTGGCCGGTGCCAGCGGTGGCCTGTTCTACGCGGCACACGGCTGGAATGGCGTGGCGCTGTTCGTCGGCGTGCTGGTGCTGGCCGGTCTGTTGATCGCACTGCGCCTGTTTACGCTGCCACCACTGGTGAACGTGGCGACGCCGCCGACGCCGATGAGCAAGGGAGCGATGCCGTGAAGATCGATGCGCTTGATCACCTCGTGCTTACCGTGGCTGACGTCGGTGCCACCTGTGTGTTCTATACGCGCGTGCTCGGCATGCAGGAGATCAGTTTCGGTGCCGGTCGCAAGGCACTCGTGTTCGGTGCGCAGAAGATCAACCTGCATCAGTATCGGCATGAGCTGGAACCGAAAGCCGGACGGCCCACGCCCGGGTCTGGCGATCTTTGCCTGATCACCTCGGTGCCGCTGGATGAAGTGATCGAACACCTGCATGCCTGCGACGTGCCCGTACTCGAAGGCCCGGTGCCGCGCACCGGTGCGCGCGGGCCGATCATGTCGGTGTATTTCCGCGACCCCGACCAGAACCTGATCGAGGTCAGCAACTATCCCGGCTGAGCGGGGCTCAGCGGTCCGCCGGCTTCAGCATGTCCTTCACCGCGTCGTAATCGCCATCGTTCGCGGCAGGCGGCAGGCCGAGCAGGTGTGTCATCAGCGGATAGACGTCCACATTCGGGAACGCGGCCACTTTGGCATCCACTCTAAACGCCGGTCCGTGCGCCACGAACAATGCCTGCATCAGCGGATCGGCATTGTCGTAACCGTGTTCGCCGATGCTGATGTCACCCTTGTGGCTGGCGAGATAGTCGGTGGTGGTGACGCGCCAGCCGACATTGGCCAGGCACAGCAGCTGCGGCACGCGCGGATTGCTGCCGTAGTGGAGGCGTGCCGGCACGCGGGTCTTGTCCCAGCACTGCATGTGCGGCTGCGGTTGTTCGAGCTGGTGCTCGATCGTGGCGAAATCACCGATGGCCTTCGCACTGCCATCCTTCGGATTGAAGCCTGCCAGGATGCCCATGCTCACCGTCTGCACCTGGTCGAGCGGGATCAGCCGGTCGATCAGCACGCTGTTCGGCAGCGGGTTGCTGGCCATGCCGTGATCGGCCAGCACGATCAGGTTGATCTTCTCGAACAGGCCGCGTTGCTTGAGTCCCTGCACCAGCCGCGTCATCGCTTCATCGGTTTCGCGCAGCGCATCGTTCACCTGCGGCGTATCGGGCCCGTATTTGTGGCCGGCGTGATCGACTGCATCGAAATACAGGGTGAGGAACGTCGGTCGCTCACCGACTGGCTGGTCCAGCCATGCCAGCACCTGGTCCACCCGCTGATCCGGTGTCACCTTGCCGTCGTAGGGCATCCACTCATCCGGGTGGCGGTCGTGGATGTTCGCCTCGGCGCCGGGCCAGAACATCGTCGCGGTACGCAGGCCATGTGCATCGGCGTTCTCCCAGATCGGCGTGCCCTCGGCCCACCAGCGGCCGTCGCTGACGGCCTTGCGATTGCCCAGTGAGAACTTGCCCAGTTGCGCATCGAACATCGTGTTGTTGACGATGCCGTGGTGATCCGGGTACAGGCCGGTCACGATGGTGTAGTGGTTCGGGAACGTCAGCGACGGGAACGACGGCTGCATCGACGCGGCGTGCACGCCGGTCTTCGCCAGCATCGCGAGCGTGGGGCTGAGGCCGCGGTCGATGTAGTCGTAGCGATAGGCGTCGATCGAGATCAGCAGCAGCGGTGTGGGCGAGCTGGCCGTCGTCGCGATGGGCGTCGGCCCAACCGGTTGCTGGGTGGCGCAACCAGCGCTGAATGCCACCAGAGCGCACAGCAGCAGGCGAAACGGGAATTTCATACGGGTGGTCCTACGATGCCATTACCATCCCGCATGATCGCGCACTGTCATGACCATTACATGTGTCATCAAACATTTTCCCGTGACGCATACGCTGCTGATCGGAACCCTTGCACTGCTGCCACTCGGTGCGGCTTGTGCTGACCAGTCCACGCAGGCACAGGCTGCGCAGTTCCAGCAGACCGTGCAACAGCAACAGACGCGCGACCAGTTGCAGAAGAGCCAGCAGCAACAGCAGCTGCATCAGAACGTGTCGGACAACGCCAAGCTGCCGCTTGCCGGCAATCCGCAGGCACAGCAGCAGATCGAGCAGGCCGATCGCGCGCAGCAGGATCGCGATCGTGCGACCCAGCAGGACCTGCTGAATCGCCAGCAGAATGCTGCCGACTTGCCGCGTGTCGTGCCGCCGCCACAGCCGGCGCCGACCAGCGGCGGTTGAGTCACTGCATCAACGCATCAACTCTGAGTCGTCATTCCGGCGCAGGCCGGAATCGCTTTATAAACCGTGAAGTCGGTCATCCATCAGCAATGAATTGAATAAGGAAGCAAGTGCGATTCCGGCCTGCGCCGGAATGACGAGTAGGTGTCATGCGGGGCAGGTGTCATGTGAAGCAGGTGGCGAATCTGCGATCTATGGCGGACAGACAAACAGATCGCCTCGCACCACACGATCTTCCATCGCCAGCAGGAAACGCTTGATCGGCAGGCCGCCGCCGAAGCCGGTGAGGCTGCCATTGCTGCCGATCACGCGGTGGCAGGGCACGATGATCGGCAGCGGATTGCGACCGTTCGCGGCGCCCACGGCGCGTACGGCGGCAGGTTGGTCGATGCGCCGGGCCACTTCGCCGTAGCTGATCGTGACGCCATAGGGAATCTGCTCGAGTTCCTTCCACACCGCCAGCTGGAATGGTGTGCCGAGCGGGTGCAGCGGCAAATCGAATACTTGCCGTGCGCCGGCGAAATATTCCTCCAGTTGCACGCGTGCGAACGCCAATGCCTTGGATGAATGCACCCATGACGGTGGCGCTGCCTTAGGGTGTCGATTGGTTTCAAACCACACCTCGCGCAGGCCCTGCGCATCGGCGACCAGGCGCAGCGTGCCGATTGGCGTGAGCATGTCGTCGTAATGGATTTTTTCAGTCGTCATGGTTTGCTCCGTTTCGCCGACGCTGCATCGCTGGCGCTGCGCCATAGATGCATCACCGCGTAGGCGCGCCATGGGCGCCACGTCTCGGCCAAGGCAGTGAGTGCCTTCGTGCTCAGTTCGGGTGCGTCGCCGGCGGCGACGCGGCGCAGGATCAGGTCGGCGGCGGGGAATGCATCCGGATGACTCATCGCGCGCATCGCCACGTAATGCGCGGTCCATTCGCCGATCCCGGGCAGGGCGACCCAACGCTCCACGAATTCGTCCAGTGGCTGCTCCGCACGGAAATCGATGCGCCCGTCCAGCAGTGCTTGCGCGATGCCACGAATCGTCGCGGCCCGCGCGGTAGTCACGCCGATCTCGCGCAGGTCGGCTTCCGCCAGCCGTTCGGGCGTGGGGAACAGGCATTCGAGTCCGGGCAGCAGCGGCACGGCCAGCGGTTCGCCGTAACGATGCACGATCCGCGTCGCCAGCGTGCGTGCCGCTGCCACGCTGACCTGTTGGCCGAGCACGGCGCGTACCGCGATTTCGAAACCGTCCCAGCCGCCGGGCAGGCGCAAGCCGGGGCGCTTGCGCAGCAGCGGTTTCAGCACACCGCCGGCACCGAGCGTGGCGGCGATCGCTTGTGGCTCCGCATCAAGGTCGAACATCCGCCGCAATCGCGTCACCACCGGCAACAGCTGCGACGGCTGCGGGCAGTGCAGCTCCAGTTTCAGTGCATGCTCGCCTTTGGGCCACGCACTCAATCGCAGCCATCCCGGCGCATCCGCTACGCCGAACACGCGCATGTAACTGTGCTCATCGACCAGCTCCACGCCCGGCAGCGAACGTGTGCGCAGGAACGCCAGCAAAGTCTCGAAGTCGTATGGCGGCCGATAACCGAGCCGCAGTACCAAGGCGTCGCCGACGACCGCACGAGGATGCCGGCGCAGCTCGCGCGGTGGAATACGGTTCGCCTGCAGGAATGCGGCGTTGAAGCGACGCAGGCTGCCGAAGCCCGAGGCGAGCGCCACTTCAGTCACCGGCAGCGCCGTCTCGGTCAGCAGCTGCTTCGCGAACAGCAGCCGACGCGTCGTGTGCACGTCGATCGGTGGCGCGCCGAGATATTCGACGAACAAGCGCCGCAATTGCCGCGCACCGATGTCAACGCGTGCTGCCAATTGCTCCAGCGAATGATCCACAAGCAGGCCGGCATCGATCAGCTTCAGCGCACGCGCCACCACATGCTCGCCGCGCTGCCACACGGCATTGCCGGGAGCCAGCTCCGGGCGGCAGCGCAGGCACGGCCGGAACCCCGCGGCTTCTGCGGCCGCGGCGCTCGCGTAATAGCGGATGTTCGTCGGTTTCGGCGAGGGTGCCGGGCACACCGGGCGGCAATAGATGCGCGTGCTGGTGACAGCCGTGAAGAACAACCCGTCGAAGCGCGCATCGCGGCTAAGGCGAGCCTTTTCGCAAACCTTGAAGTCGGGCAGGGTGGCGATCGACGGTTCGGACATGCCCGCAGGTTAGCACCGGGCCGGAGGCCAGACTCGCCGTTTTCGGACATCAATGCCTGACCCGCTTCTTGCCG